>ENA-UEQM01000017-UEQM01000017.1-human-gut-metagenome-genome-assembly--contig:-NODE-17-length-105642-cov-9.685758_pt1 | contig 105642 bp, 68 predicted proteins | sample MGYA00242948_ERZ507948 | MGnify/ENA primary metagenome ERZ507948 (study PRJEB26167, sample SAMN06115440) | human gut metagenome | host: Homo sapiens | place: China:Hubei | collected 2015-07-28... | reverse complement strand
CGCCGATGCGCGTTTCCGGCCAGCCGCTCTACCTCGGCGGTGCGATCAACGAAGGGAAATTCATCGGCGGACTCGCCGCCGGAATCGACGAGGTGCGGATTTCCGGCCGGATTCCGAACGCCGACTATTTCAACCGGATTCTCGCCGCCTGCACCGAGAACTTCGACGCGACCCAGCAGCGGATCGGGCTGCCGCCGGTGATCGCGCCAGCCCGGAACATCGCAAAGCCCGCTCCGGTTCAAATCCGCCGGAATCCCTCCTCCCTCGAGGTGGAAAACAGTCACTACCGGTTCACGCTCTCCACCGGCAGCGGGCTGAGGCTGCAACAGCTCTTCAATAAGTACGGCGGCGTGGAGTGCCTGACCGCTGCCGGTTCGCCGCTCTTTTCGGCGGCGGTTGACGGGCGCAGCCTGAAACCGGAATCGTTCCGCGTCGAATCCGTGCGCGCTATCCCGGAAAAGGACGGCCGGAAATTGATCTTCGAGCTGGTCAACGACACCGAAAAGCTGCGCGGCCGACTCACGGTCACGGTCAACGCAAGCCGTGATATCGGTTTGAATTACACCTTTGCCAACCTCGGGCCGGAGCGCCGGCTCCAACTCACCGCGCCGATGCTGGACAACCTGTCGATCGGCCCCGACTTCGAGGAAAACTACTACTTCTGGCCGATGATCACCGGCTGGGTCGGCAAAAAGAGCTATGAACTCGGCATGGCTTACGGCAACCGCTGCTGGATTCAGATGAGCGACGTTTTCAGCCCGAAGCACGGCGCGGGCATCGCCCTGAGCGGGCGCGACACCGGCGGCGAAGTCAAAGGCATCGTGGTCCGCAAAACCAGAAAGAATGGCCGGATCGGAGTGAACTACAACATCAACTTTCTGCCGATGACTCCGATGGCGTCGCCGTTCTCCCCGGAGAGCCGGGGGCTGGCGATGGCAAACACCTTCCTGCCCGCCGCGCTGAAAACCGGCGAATCCCGGCAGCTGCCGCCCGCACTGCTCACAGTCCATCCCGGCGATGTGCTCGAACCGCTGAAGGATTACCGGCGCTGGGCCGCCTCATGGCTGCGCCGCAACCCGGTGCCGGAGAGCATCCGCAACGACTTCAACCTCGTCGCCGTCCACCGCAAAGTCGGCAACCGCGGCTTTGAAAAGGGGTTCGGCGGGACGAAAGGAAAACTCCGGCTCGCCGACTTCATCCACCCCGACGGGCGCGACCACCAGCTTCAGCTCGCAATGTGGTGGAAGGAACACCATCCCGGCCAGATCGCCTCCGGCGAAGGCGACTATGAATACTGCGACGAACTCGGCGGCCGCGCCGGCATGGAACAGGCGCTGCGTCAGGCGCTTGAGCGCGGCACGAAGGTCTGTCTGTATTTGTGCAGCCGGCAGGCCGGAAACGACAGCGAAGTGGCGAAACATGAAGAACTCGCCTTTCATCCGACTCCCGGAGTCAGGGCGAATGACTGGGGTTCCTTCAACCCGTGTACCCACGCCCACGCCTGGCAGGACCTGCTTGCGTCGAAGTACCGGAAGCTCGCGCGGGAACTGCCGCTCTCCGGGCTTTATCTGGACACCTCCGCCGAATTTCTCCTCTGCGCGAACCCCGGCCATCCGCACGCCCCGAACCTGATCGACGACCAGATCAGGCTGCTGTCCACGGTGCGGCAGGCGATCAAGGAGAACAACCCGGAGGCGTATTTCTTCACCGAATTCATGGGCTCCGAATTTTTCGGCCAGTATATCGATGCGTGCTGGATTCAGACCTTCGCGAATCCCCATGCGGCGGCGTTCAACAATTACGACCTCGACTTCGTCCGGTTCGCACTGCCGCAGGTGAAATATTTCGAGTGGGGCATGAACGAGCACACCTTTGAAGTCGATTCCCGGCGCATCTTCTTCAACGGCGTCGGCGGCGGCCGCGGCGACCTGACCGATGCGCAGAACGACCGCTTCGCCGACCTGACCAACACCCTGCGGGAAGCGGCGGCGGCGCTGGCGACGCCGGAACCGGAGCCGTTCGTGCCGACCGCGGCGGAACGGCTTTACGCCAACCGTTTCTCCACTGACGCCCTGACTGCGTGGACGCTCTACAACAAAACCGGAGCGGCGTTCGACGGGCAGGCCTTCCCCGCCCTGCCCGGCCGCCGCCATGTCGAACTTCTGTACGACCGGATGCTCGATGTGGAAAACGGCATGGTCAAACTCTCCCTCGCCAAAGACGACGTCGCCCTGATCGCCGCCTTTCTCCCTGTCCTGACGGCGACGAAACAGGATAACCACCTGGAAATCAGGCTCAATGAACGGTACCGGCCGGATATGACGCTGACCTGCCACGATGCGGAGCGTGATTCCCGTGACGCCGAACGCCCCCTGACGGTCCGGGACGGCCGCGCCGTGATTGCCGGCGCCGGCTTCCCCGGCAGGCGGCTGATCGTAAAGCTCCGGCAGGGCACCGACCTGCTCGACCAGCTTGTAATAACCCCCTGAGGAACAGAATATGAAGTCACATGTCATTGAAATCGATCATTCCGTCGAAGTGCCGGAGGACGGACTGCTGCTCGGGAACGGCGACCTCTCTTGCAGTTTCCTGCAGCGCCCCGGCTGTCTGGTCTGGCGGCTCGGCAAGGGAGACGTGTGGGACCGGCGCGTCGCCTACGAGCTGGATCCGAAACCGGCCCATATCGACGAACTCACACGCGGCATCCGCGACGAACGCTGGTGCTGCGGCCCCTACGGCGGCGAAGTCAAGGCGTTGAACGGCACCGCCGATCCGGAGCGGATGCGGGAGATCTGCCGGGGCGTGCCGCCGTCGCACCTGACCCGGGGTTACCCCTGCCCCAAGCCGGCAGGCGAACTGCTGCTGCACTATCCGCCCGGCATGGACGGCATGAGGATCACCCAGAAACTGGACATCGAGCGCGCCGAACTCGAAGCGGCATGCCGCTGGCCGAACGGCGTAACGCTTGCGGTAAAAGCTTTTATCGCTCCGGAAAACAACCTGCTCGCGGTCTCCTGGCATCTGACCGGCTATGACCGCCGCCGGGCGATGGGCGAAGCGTATGTGCCGCCGGTCTACTTCACGCTCTGCCGGACCGCCGACCGTACTCCGGCGGAGTATGCCGCGGAGTACGAATCGGCCCGCAAGCCGATTTTCCCCGCTTTCCGGCTCGGCGGCGAACCGATGCAGCCACCGACCGTGGAACAGCTCTCCTGCGGCCGATACTATATCGAACAGCACCTGCCGCCGGAGCCGACCTACCCCGAGGGCTTCCGTTGCGGGATCACTCCGGCCGGGAACGGCGCGGGCGTCACCCCGTGGCCGGACTCCCCGCGCGTCGCCGCACTGGATTTCATCCCCGAACCGGGAACCACAGCCGGGGAACTCGCCGTCGCCGTCGAGACCGGCGCTTCCCGCGACGAATTGCGGGAAAAACTCCGGCGCCTGCTGCCGCTCTCCATCGCGGCTGAAGCGAAAGCCAACCGCCGGGCGGCGCGCCGTTTCTGGGAGCGTTCCGGCATTTCGATCCCCGGCGATCCGCTGGCCGAAGAAGTGTGGTACGCCAATCTGCACGCCCGCCGCATCGCCTGCCGCCGGGGCAAGCTGCCGCCGGGGCTTGCTTTCCCCTCCACCGTCGGAGATTACAGCCTGTGGCACGGCGACTTTCACATGAACTACAATTTCCAGCAGCCGTTCTACGGCGACTACGCCGCCAACCAGCCTGAAATCGGCGACAGCTACTTTGAAGCGATGAAACCGATGCTGCAGATGGGCAAGCTGATCGCGGAGCGGTACTACCGCAGCAGCGGCGCTTTCATCCAGCTTTCCGGTTATCCGCTGCTTGCACAGGACGACCTGCTCGGCTGCGCTCCGATGGGGCGGATGGTCTACGCGACCGGCTGGGCCGGTCACCAGTATCTGTGGCGCTATCAGTACACCAGAGACCGGAAATTCCTGCGTGAAGAAGGATATCCGGTGCTGAAGCTGCTCGCACAGTTCTACCTCGACTTCCTGAAAGAGGAGCCGGATGGGCGGTTTCACGCCTTCCCATCCAATCAGGGCGAGGACGGCTTCACCGGCAACCCCGAAGCCTACCGCGACCTGCCGCAGATTCTGCTGCACATCCGCTTCGCGCTGGCGGCGGCGGAATATGCGGCGGCGGAACTGGACGCCGATCCGGAGTTCCGGGCGCTCTGCCGCGACCGGATCGACCGGCTCGCCGACATGAAGCAATGCGCCAGCGTGCCGCGCCGCGCCGTCGACAACTGGGAGGATGTCACCGAAGCAATCGACGAACAGAGCAGACAGACCCGCCCGTGGAGCGAAGTGCTGGGACCGCGCGGCGATCTTTTCCCGCCGGAATTTCTGGGCTTCGACGGCAATATCCGGCAGTTCGCCGATCCGGAGCCGCCGGCGTATGCCGACCCGGATTTCTACACCTGCCGCTGGTACGCCGGGAAGCTGCCTTCGGTCTGGCTGATCGAACTGCGCAACCGCTGCTACCGGGCCGGACGCGACTGGAAGCATATCCGCGGCATGCTCGCGAAATGGCGCATGCCGAACGGTTTGCTGCGCGCGATGGCACCCGCGATGTACGGCTTCATGGGAGCGTACACCGAGTCGACCGGCATCGTGGCTCCGCTGCAGGAGACGCTGCTGGAGGGATACGGCGAGGTGATCCGGGTCTTTCCGCACGCGCCGCTGTCGTGGGGTGACGTGTCGTTCCGGCAGCTCCGGGCGGCGGGAGGTTTCCTGGTCAGCGCCGAACGCCGGAAGGGACGGGTCCGCCGCGTAACCGTCAAGGCGGTCGCCGACGGGGGCGGCACGGTGAAGCTCGCCGATCCGTTCGGGAGGCGGCAGGCGTTTTCCTCCAACCTCCCGGCGGAACGTTCCAACGGAATTTTTCGGGTAAAACTGCGGAAAAATCAGGTGTGGGAGCTGCTATGCCGTTGACCCCGAAGCATTCGCGGCATATATTGATCCATACCAACAGGAGAACGCAGGAATCATGGTGAAAAAAATAGCGGCGGTGAAGCCGGCCGGGATGGTGACCACCCAGCGCGAGCTGGCCCGCATGGCCAATGTCAGCATGACCACGATCTACAACGTACTGCATCAGCCGGATCTGGTCAATCCGGCCACCCTGAAGGCGATCCGCCGGATCATGGATGAGTGCGACTACTCCCCCGACGCCCTCGCGCAGGCGATGGTGCGGGGCAAGAGCAACATCGTCGGCGTGATGGTGCCGCGCTTCGACATCCCCTACTTCGCGAACATGGTCTGCCGGATCGAACGCTGCATCAGCAAACGGAACTACAAGTGCCTGATGATCCAGCACGACGACGATCCGGACAAAGCCAAGGAGGCGATCCGGGTCTTCCGGCAGTACCGGGCCGACGGCATCATCCTGCGCGGCTGCAGCCGGAGCAGCGACGGCGAACTGGCCGAACTGGCCGAACGCTACCGGCTCCCCTTCGTGCTGCTCGATGAGATCATCACCGACTACGAGAGGTTCACCATCCTGCCCGCCGATTTCGACGACGGCCGGAAAGCGGCGGAAAAACTGATCGCCATGGGCTGCCGCCGGATCGGCTATATCGGCTGGTACCGGGCCGACAGCAACGGCCTCGGCCCCCGTTTCGAGGGGGTGGCGGCGGCACTGCGCGAACACGATCTGGAATTCTCCGCCGACCTGTACTGCAAAACCGCCTCCGAATACAACGCGGGATGTGCGGAACTCAAGCTGCTCTGGCGCCGGAACGGTTCCGCCCCGCCCGACGGCATCATCTGCAGCAACACCAGCACCGCCGTCAACGTGTACTGCGGCCTGAAGGAGCTCGGGATTCGAGTTCCGGAAGAGCTCAAACTGCTCGGCTTCGGCGGCTTGCAGAATCAGGCGGTGCCGGAGTCGCAGAATATCCTGACCGTCCGCCACGACATCGACCGTATCGCCGGCTGCGCCTGCGACACTCTGGTGGATATCATCGAACACGGCCGCCTGCCTCAGCGGGCGGTCATGGTTCCGAGCGTGATGTAATAAAAAGGAGCAGATTATGATTACAGCCGGAGAACGCCGGATCCTGAGAAAACTTGCCGGGGAATCCGCCGAAATCGGCGGCTCCGCCCTGATGGACCGCCGCCGGAAACGCTGGCGGCGGCTGAACGACCTTGAGGCGGCCGGTGACGAACCGCTGCTGCTGATCTATCCGGAAGGCTCGTGGCGGGAGATCGACCGCCACCTGCCGCTGGAGTGCACCGGCGAAATCGCCCGCAGCTTCGAGCTGTCCCTCCGGCGCGACCTCTATCACCATCACAACTTCGGGGACGACTTTGTGATCAACGACTGGTTCGAGACGCCGTATTTCGTTTCGGATACCGGCTGGGGCGTCGAGGTAGAGAAACGGCATTCCGAAGTGGAAACCGGCTCGTGGAAAGCGGTTCCGCCGCTGAAGAATCTGGCGGAGGACCTGAAAAAGCTGCACTTCCGCGAACTCTCGCATGACCGGGCGTTGACCTCGCAGTGGTTCGAAACGGCGCAGGAAACGTTCGGCGACCTGCTCCCCGTCCGGCAGCGCAGCGATTTCTTCTGGTCGGCGGGGCTGACGCGCGAGGTGATCGACCTGGTCGGGCTGGAGGAGTTCATGCTGCTGATGTTCGACGATCCCGCGAACCTTCACCGCCTGATGCGTTTCCTGACCGAGGATCAGCGCAATTATATGCGGCAACTGGAAAAGCTCGGCATCGTCGCAACCAACAACGCCGCCTCCCATATCGGCTCCGGCGGTCCGGGATTTACTTCGGCGCTGCCGGAATTCGACGGCTCCGGCCGTCACACTTTCCGCGAACGCTGGGGACTGCTCGAATCGCAGGAGACCGTCGGAGTCTCCCCCGGGATGTTCGGCGAATTCATCTGGCCGTACCAGAAAGAGCTGGCCGCCGAATTCGGGCTGCTCTACTACGGCTGCTGCGAGGCGGTCGAGGGGCGGTTCGAGTACATCCGGCAGGCGGAAAACCTGCGCGCCATTTCGGTTTCGCCGTGGTCCGACGTGCGCAAGTGCGCCGGGCTGTACGGCACGGACTACGTGCTTTACCGCAAGCCGAATCCGGGGCACATCTGCGTGGAATTCTGCGAGGACTCCATCCGCGCCACGATCCGGGAGACGCTGGAGGCCGCCGCCGGATGCAACCTCGCGATCATCGCGAAGGACCTCCACACCGTCAGCGGCGACATGAGCCGTTACGGCCGCTGGAGCCGGATCGTGCGTGAAGAGATTGCGGCCGTCAGCCGCTGAATATTCAAAGTTGCAAGGAGCTTCCGATGATGACAAGCCGCGAACGAATACTGGCCGCACTGGATTTCCGGGAAACCGACCGGGTCCCCTGCGACCTCGATGCGATGGGGTCGACCGGGATCAGCGCATTCGCCTATCCCGAACTGGTCCGGGCGCTGGGCCTGCCGCCCCGGAAAACCCGGATTTACGACACCTGGCAGATGATCGCCGTCGTGGACCGCGATGTGCTCGACGCGCTGGAATGCGACTGCATCTGCGTCAACGGCGACGTATCGGCCAATGTGCTTTATGAACCGGAGAAATGGCATCCGTACGACTTCAACGGCAGGCTGGATGCGCTGGTGCCCGATCCTTCGGCCTTCCGGGTTCTGCCGGACGGCACGGTGGAACAGCGCGCCACCTCCTTTTCCAGCATAACCCTCATGCCGCCGGATGCTTACGTATTCAGCGAAGAACACGGCGGCCAGGCGTTCAACCTTTCCGGAGAATGCGTGAAAGAGGACCTGGACCGACTTCGGGAGCGCCTGCAGGCGGAAGCCGTGACCCCGGAACAGGTTCGGCAAACCGCCGACTACTGCCGGAGGGCGAAGGAGGCCGGCGGCGACCGGGCCGTGCTCTTCAACGGCGTGTCGGCGATGCTCGGCTACCGCGGCGGCCTTGCGAACTTCTCCATGCTCTGCCTGACCGAACCGGAATATGTGTACGCGTTGCATACGATCCTGACCGATGCGGCGCTTCGCAAAGCCGAGGCGCTGATTCCGGCGGTCGCCCCCCATGTGGACATCGTGCTGCTCAACAGCGACGATCAGGGGACCCAGTGTTCGACGATCCTGCCGCCGGAGGTGTACCGGGAGCTGTTCACCCCCTTTTACCGGCGGCTGAACGACCGCATCCACGCGCTGGCTCCGCAGCTCAAAACCTTCTATCACAGCTGCGGCGCGATCTATCCGCTCCTCGAAGCGGTGATTGATGGCGGTTTCGACATCCTCAACCCGGTCCAGTGGACGGCAGGAGGGCACAGCGCCGCCGAGTGGAAACGCGCCGCCGCCAACCGGCTGGTGCTGTGGGGAGGCGGCGTGGATACCCAGACCGTGCTTCCCGGCGGTTCCGCGGCCGAGGTGGAACGGCAGGCCGCCGAGATGGTCCGGACCTTTTCTCCGGGCGGCGGTTACGTATTCACAGCGATTCACAACATCATGGCGGAGATTGCGCCGGAGAAGGTGATTGCGATGTACCGCAGCGCCCGCTCCGTGCCGACCGGCCGACTTCACGGGAGCGCCACCGTATGCTGACCGGTATTCTGTTCGCGCTGGCGACCGGGCTGCTCTTCATGCTGATCGGAATCGTATTCAGCTATGCCGGGACCCGGGTCGATATCCTGAATGTGCTGCTGCTGCAGAACCTGTTCCTCGGAATCCTGTTCCTGGCCGCCGCCGTTCCCGGCGGTTTCTCCGGTGCCATGTGGCTGCCGGTTGCGGTCATGGCAGCGACCGGTGCGGTCAATATCCTCGCGATGTTCACGCTGCAGAAAGCGATGGCGCTCGGCAATCCGGGGGCGGCGTGGGCAATCGCCCAGTCCGCGCTGGTCGGCCCTTACGTCGGCGCCCTGCTGTTCCTCGGAGAACGGCCGACCGTCGCCCGCGTCACGGGAATCGTGCTGATCCTCGGCGGCATGGCGCTGCTCGGCGTCTGTTCCAAAAAGAGCATCGATGCGGGAGCCGGTTCCGGCGGGGGAAGATATCGCTGGCTGCTGCTCGCGTTCCTCGCCTTCGGGCTGCTGGTCGCCGCCCAGTATTTCGTGACCGCCTCCAGCCGCTGGAGCGCGGAGGTCGGCACGCCGCTGCGCGCCGGATCGCTCTCGCTCGGCAGCGTGCTGCTCGCCGCGGGCGTCAAGGCGGCGCGCCGTCAATACCGGTTCCGGTTCGACCGGCGAACCGTCATCTGTGTGGCCGGACTGACTACCCTGGGGCTGGTGTCTCAAAGCACGATCTTCATCACCGTCGACCGCCTGAGCGAAGCCGGAGCAGCCGGAATCGGCTACCCTGTCATGATGGGCAGCTGCATCGCGCTGTTCTTCCTCTACACCACGCTGGTGCTGAAGGAGAAAAGTTCCATCGGAGGAAAATTGGCGGTCGCCATACTCGTGGCAGGCATCTTCTCCCTGTGTTTTTCATAAAAAATCGAACTTTTTTTCTTTTCCCTCTTGACAAAAGTGGTCGGTTGAATTATAATTTATAACGTACTAAATAGAGTTTTTCAGCTCCCGCGCACATTGGGATGGAAGGATGCGTCACATGCCGAAGACACAGAAGGAACTGGCCGACCTCGCCGGAGTCAGCATCGTAACCGTCTACAATGCGATTCACCGCCCGGAGAAGGTCAGGCCGGAAACGCGTGAACAGATCTTCAGTTTGATGAAGCAGTACGATTACCTGCCCGACGCGGTTGCCCGTTCGATGGTGCGCGGCAAAACCAACATCGTCGGCATCATCGTCCCGACCATCGAAGTGCGTTACTATGCGCGGGCAATCGGCCTGATGGAGGCGGAGTTGAACCAGGCCGGCTACCGGGTGCTGATCAGCCAGCACTGGGACGATCCGGAAAAGGAGGCGCGCGAGCTTTCGCTGATGCGCGAATACCGCGTGGACGGGATCATCCTGCGCAACTGCGGCACCAACGTCGACGATCAGGAAGTGGCGCGGCTGGCGCAGGCCGAAGTCCCCTTCGTGCTGATCGACGGCAGCTCGCCGGGCTTTGAAAACCATCTGGTCTGCGAGGACGACCGGTACGGCAGCCGGAAAATCGTGGAAATGCTGATCTCCCGCGGACGGCGGCGGATCGCCTGCCTCGGATTCCACCGCAGCGGCGACTTCCGCAACAGCAACCGCTATGAAGGATACTGCGAGGCGCTGACGGCGGCGGGGCTGCCGGTCGACCCGGCGATCACCGCCCAGTGCCGCCATGAATATACCGGAGGGAAACACGCGGTCGAGGAGGTGATCGCCCGCAGCGCCGACGATCCGGTCGATGCGGTGTTCTGTTTCAATGACGATGTGGCGCTGAATGTGATTTCGCACCTGGCCTCCCTGGGAGTCCCGCCGCAGGAGAAAATTCTGGTCACCGGTTACAGCGGTTATGCCGGAGTCGGCTTGATGCCGTTCCGGCTGCCGACCATGGTTTCGCCGCTCCCCGAAATCTGCCATGCGGCGGTGGAGTCGCTGCTCGGTCAGATCGACGGAAGCGCAACACCGCAGCAGCAGGTATTTCGGGGCACCCTGCGGCAGTAAAGCGGCAGGAGGCCGCGGCATGGCGGGCATCTGGCAGTTGAAAGCGGATCCCGCACCGGGAAGTTGACATCACATCCCGGCCGGTACGCAAACATCGCTTTGGAATTGTCGCCGATCGGCGTTTTGAAATAAACAACCTGATGATCAAGGAGGGAATATGGATCACGTCAAAAGAAATGAACAACTGCGGTACGGGAGCAATTCCGGCGGAATGCGTCGGAATTTTACACTGATTGAGTTGCTTGTGGTGATTGCTATTATTGCGATTCTGGCCGCGATGCTGCTGCCGGCGCTGAATCAGGCGCGGGAGCGGGCGCGGACCAGCAACTGCGTCAGCAATATGAAACAGATGGCGCTGGCGGCCAATCTGTACGCTGACGACAATCGCGGTTTCTGCCTCGGCTCCCAGACCAGCGATTACACGCTGGCCGCCTACTGGCCGGTGCAGCTTTACACATATCTCGGCGGAAGCTCCAAAATGCTGCGCTGTCCTTCATACGCGGGCAAAACTCTCGACGATACCAGTTGCAACTTCAATCTGGTCAACGGCGGCACGGACGATCCGTACAGCGGCAGTTACGGAATGAACTCCCGCATGGGCAACACACCGGACGGCCTGACAGCACCGACTACAGTAATCAAACTCCTGTCGCGCAGTCCCGGCGGAGGGAGCTTCCCGATGTTTTTCGACCTGATCGGCCCCGGCATGAACGTGCTGCCTCACCTGCTGCTGGTTAATGAGGGCGATCCGTGGGAACTGGCCGGTTTCGCCCGCCGTCACAACCGTGGGGGGACGCTCGCATGGAGCGACGGCAGCGCGAAGTATATGACCTTTCTGGAATTGAAGGCGCAGGTGATGAACTCCAAGAACAATGCGGGCGACAAAGTTCCCGGCGACTGGGGCGATGCGCTGGCATTCATGCTCGGCTATCGATAATCCGGCAATGACGGACGAATAATAATGAAAGAGAATATAACAATGAGTTTCCAGACCAAATTCAAGATCCTGCTGCCCGCCGTTCTGCTTGGCTTCGGAATCCACGCTGCCGCCGAAGGCGTCAGCTGGACGGATGATTTCGACCGGATTGGTTTCGGCCGCTGGCAGAAGATGCCCGAAAACGTTCATATCGTGCCGAAGGATACGCTCAGCGCGGCCAACCGGGTGCTGGTGGTGTCGCCGCCCGTCAGCCAGCAGTTTCTGGCCAGCGCCGACAAATTCATCGGCGGCGACGTGGAAATCGCATTTCAGGCGCGCAAGCCGAAAACCGGCGACCTTTTCTATTACCTCGGATTCCACGCATGGGAGCCGTGGCTGAAATCGGTCTGCTGGGTGCAGATTCACAATGACTCGGTCCAGTTCATGGTCAAGACCGCCGGCGGCGCCACCTGCAGCCGGAAGATCGGAGAACTGAAAGGCAACGAGTACCAGACGCTGAAGATCGGCCAGAGCACCGGGAAAGTGATCGTCGAATTCGACGGCAAGCGGTTCGAGTTCGATGATCCCAAACTGGTTTCGACGGAACCGATGCCGCTTTTCCTGAGCGCCAATACGCCGGAAGGCGCGCCGGAACCGGCCGAACTGCGGATCGATTACGTCAAGGTCTCCGGGGGGAAACCCGAACCGCGGCTCGCCGCGCGCAAGCTCTCGGCGGGGGAACAGGGACTGGCCGGGCGGTTTGAAAACGGCAAGGTCGAACTCGCCTCCGGGAAGAGCCGTTACGTCTGGAATCTGGCCGGCGGCCTCCATTGGGGAGCGATCGAACGCGGCGGAGTTCCGCTGCTGGATCCGAACGCCTTTGTCCCCTGTTTCGCCGTCAGCATCGACGGCAAGGTCTTCTACTCGCACGAGCTGACCGTGGAGAAGGTCGAGTCCGGCGCTTCCGCCGCCGCGTTCACGTTGCTGGAGCCCGCTTCCGGCATCCGGGCCGTCATGACCGCGACGGCCGCCGCCGGGCAGCCGGGAGAGATGCGCCTCAAGCTGGCGCTGCAAAACTCCGGTGACAGGGAACATCGAGCCCAGATGATCTTCCCGATCGTCGGCTCGCTGGCTCCCGGAGGCGACTGGAGCGAAGCGGAGTATTTCTTTCCGTGGCGCGGCGGGATTCTCGGCCGGGAAAACGCGCAGTTCGTGACCGAGTACGGCGGGCTGGGCTGGATGCAGCTGATGTTCGCCGTCAACCGCAATTCCGGCGCCGGGCTGTACTTCTATCCCGAAGACGCGACCGGCCGCTTCAAGGGATTGCAGATGCTCAAGCAGCAAAGCGGCGAAGTCCCCACCGTCCGCCACAGCGAAGCCGTCATCATCAACGAGCAGCCCTCCTTTGAACTGCTGGAAAACCAGAGCGGTCTGGCGATGGCGTACTATTATCGCGGCGACCGGCTCACACCGGGACGCGGCAGCGAATCCGCCGAAACGCTGTTCGCCACTTATCAGGGAGGCTGGAAGGAGCCGCTGCAACGCTATTCCAGCTGGATGAAGTCCCATCTGAAACCGGTCACGAAACCGCGCTGGTTCCGCGACACCTTCACCTGGGGCAACAGCCATCCGCCCGCCTATTATGACGAGAAAGCCGGAAAATACGTCGCCGCCGACCGGCTTGCGGGCGGCGAACACGCGCTCCAGCTGGCGTTCTGGGACGACCGGATCAAATACCCCGAAACGGAGCAACTGCCGGTCCTGAAGCGTTACCAGCCCGGCGACTTCGAGGTCGACCGCTCCCGCGGCGGCGTCGAGGCGCTGGCCGCCGAAGTCAGGCGCGTCCACGAAAAAAAGACGAATATGACCCTCTACATCGACTACCGTTTCTGCTGGCGCGAAACCAAGACCGGCAAAAAGTACGGCAAACTCTGGGCGACGATGGATTCGGCGGGCAATTATCCGGGCTACACCTCCGCCGACGATCAGTACCTGATGTGCTTTTACGGCACGGATGACTGGGTGGCGTATATGCGCGACACCTGCATGAGGCTGGTCGGGACGCTCGGCCTCGACGGCATCTATCTTGATGAACTCGGCATCTCGTTCCCCTGCTACAATCCGGGGCACGGCCACGTGAAGAAAGGGGATTTCCCGACGGACCCGGCCAGTCTGGGACGGGCACTGACGCTCGTGCGCGACGGCATGCGTTCGGTCAACCCGGAGGCCGCTCTGATGACCGAACACGCCGGCAGCGATTACCTGACGCAGTTCTTCGACGGCAGCTGGGACCAGACCTTCTACTCCGGAGCATTTCCGTTTGTCGAAAAGTATTACGACGAGAACAAACTTTGCTTCTTCCGCTTCTACTTCCCGCATTTCAAGCTGGCCGAATGGGGGAGCAGCAAACTTCACGCGAAGCGCAACTTCTTCAACGGCATGGGAATGGATCTCGGCGGCTCGCCCGACACCGATTCGCAGCGCCGCTACAGCCATGTGCTGCATGAAAACGCCGACGCGGTCGCGACGCTGACTCCGGAACCGATCGTCCCCGCCTCCGATCCCAAGCTGCTCGCCAACCGGTTCGGAACGGACCGCAAGGTGCTCTACACTCTTTACAATACATCGGACCGGGCGCTGACCGGCGGCGTGTCGGAGCCTCCCCCGTGGCCGGATGGCCACTACGTCGAGCTGCTGAACGACGAACCCGTAGCGCAGACCGGGGCCGGACTGCCGGAACTGACCGTGCCGGCGGGCGATGTCGCGGCCTTGGCCTTCTATCCCGTGCTGCTCAGGGCCGAAGAGCGTGACGGGCGTTTCGCGCTTTCGCTCCCCGCCGGAGCCGGAGACGCGGTGACCGTCTGCGAGGAGACCGACGACTCCTGGTTCCACGCGCCGCGCGGCAAAAGCGTCACGCTGCCGGTAAAGGACGGCAAAAGTGAATACACGCTCCGCAACCGTGCGGCGAAGAAGGTGATTTTCAAGCTGCTGAATGACGGCTATCTGGTCGATGAACTGATTGTAAAGCGGTAACTCCCATGCACAAGGAAAAACTCAAACTCTATCGGGAACTGGCCGTCTCCTGGGCGGCCGACCTGAAAAAGCAGCGGATCACGGCCTCCGCGCCGCTGGAGGCGGAATACTGGCGCAGCGAGGAACCGTTCCCCTTCCGGGAGCGGAATGCCGGAGAGTTCCGGCCGATCCGCATCGGGGAAACATGGGGCGAAAACTGGCAGTGCGCGTGGTTCCACATCCACGGCGACGTCCCCGGCGGCTGGTCCGGCGAAATCCGCGCCCGGCTCCAGTTCGGCGGCGAGGCGCTGGTCTACGACGCGGCGGGCCGCGCGCTCGGCGCATTGACCGACCACTCGATCTTCGTGCCGAACTACCAGCGCGAGGAACTGCCGCTGCCGCCGGACTGCCGGAGCATCGACTGGTACGCCGATGCGGGCGCCAACAACTATTTCGGACTGCTGCTCGACGTGCGTCCCGGCCAGCCGCAGCCGCTCCGCCCGTCGCTCGGGGTAATCAGCCGGCTCGAACTGATCGCAATAGACCCGGAGGTCGAAGCCCTTGCCTTCGATGTCGAAGTCGCGTTGGACCTGTTGCGCTGCTGCCGGGAAGACTCCTGCCGCAGCCGCCAGATTCTGGCCGCCCTCGCCGCCGGCTACAATCTCTACCGCGGCGAGAGGGGCAATGCCGCTGCGGCGCGGAACCTTCTGGCGGAACGGATCTTCCGCTTTCCGGCGCTGCGGAGCATGCCGCGCTGTCACGCGGTCGGCCATGCGCACATCGATCTGGCATGGCTGTGGCCGCTGCGTGAAACCGTGCGCAAAACGGCGCGCACCTTCGCCAACCAGCTGGCGCTGCTGGAACGTTACCCGGAGTATGTGTTCGGAGCCTCCCAGCCGAAGCTGTTCGCGTTGCTCAAAGAACACGATCCGGCGCTCTTCGCCCGGGTGAAAGCGGCAGTGCTGGCCGGACGGATCGAGCCGCAGGGCATCTTCTATGTCGAACCGGACTGCAACCTGACCGGCGGCGAAGCACTGATCCGGCAGATTCTGTACGGCCAGCGGTTCTGGGAGCGGGAGTTCGGCTGCCGGGTCCGGACCGCGTGGCTGCCCGACGTTTTCGGCTTCAACGCCAATTTGCCGCAGCTGATGCGCGGCGGCGGCGCGGAGAGTTTCGTCACGATCAAACTGTCGCTGAACAATTTCACCGAGTTTCCCCACCACACCTTCCGCTGGCGCGGCATCGACGGCAGCGAAATCCTCGCCCATTGCCCGCCGGAACTCGAATACAACAGCGAACTGCGAGCCGACCGGCTCGCCGCCGCCGCCGACCGCTTCGCCGAAGCGGATGCGGTGCCGGAATTCCTCTCGTTATTCGGCTGCGGCAACGGCGGAGGCGGCCCCAAGCCGGAGCATCTCGAACGGGCGCGGCGGCTGCGCGATCTCGAAGGCGCTCCGCCGGTAATTCTCGGCGGCGCGCAGGAGTGTTTGGCGCGGCTGCGTGAACACGCCGGGCAGCTCGAAACCTGGAGCGGCGGGCTGTTCCTCGAACGGCACAACGGCACCTGCACCACCCAGGCGAAGATCAAGCGCGCCAACCGCAAGCTCGAATACGCCCTCGCCGAGCTGGAAATGCTCTGGAGTGTCCGCCCGCCGGAGGAGTATCCCGGCGCCGAACTGGCCGCATTGTGGGAAAAACTGCTGAGCAACCAGTTCCACGACATCCTGCCGGGCAGCTCGATCGCGCGGGTCAACGCCGAGGCGCTGGCCGCCTACGACGAAATCGCCGCCGGAGCGGCAACCCTGACCGAACGGCTGCTGAAGCGGCAGCCCGCCGGAGTGTCGGTTTTCAACCCGACCGCGTGCGCCGGGCCGTTCCTGCTGGAATATGCCGGGAAATTCGCCCGCGCCGAACTTGCGCCCAACCAGCTTTCCGAGTTTGCGCCGGAACAGTTCCGCGCCCCCCGCTGGCAAAGCGGCGGCGAACTGCTGCTCGAAAACCGTCAGGCCCGCTACCGCTTCGCCCCCGACGGCACATTGCTTGAAGCGGTCGTCGCGGGCCATCCGATTCTGACCGGAACCGGCCACGTGCTGTCGCTTTACTACGACCACCCCGCCAACCACGATGCGTGGGACCTCGATCCGGACTACCGCTGCTGCCGCGTCGCGCAGGCCGAGGCGACATCGCCGCCCGAAGTACGCCGCTGCGAGTTCAAACAGGAGATCGTTTTCCACCTGAAAATCGGCGGTTCCGCGATCGAAGCTGTCGCTTCGCTGGAGGCGGAGAGCAGCGACCTGAGGTTCGACCTTGAAATTGACTGGCGTGAGCGCCACCGGGTTCTGCGGGTCGAATTTCCGCCGGCGGTCCCGAACTGCTACGCGCTCTGCGACATCGCCAACGGCTGGGTGCGGCACGAATGCCGTGCCAACGACGCCGCTTCGATGGCGAAGTACGAAGTGCCGGTGCAGCGTTATATGGCCATCGTCAATGAAAACGGCGGCGTCGCGCTTTTCAACGACTGCAAGTACGGCGCCTGCGTGCAGCGGGGGACTCTGGACCTCGCGCTGCTGCGCAGCCCCCGCTATCCGGATGAGACCGCCGACATCGGCTGCCACCGCATGAGTTACGCATTGCATGCATTCTGTGATTTCAACGCGATGCGGCTCCGGGCGGCGGCGTTCAACCAGCCTCCCCGGCTGCTGGCGGCGGCGTTCGACGGGCTGCCGGTCACGGTCGAAAGCGCTTCGGTGGTGATGACCGCCTGCAAAAAGGCGGAGGATTCCGACGCCCTGATCGTGCGTCTGGTCGAAACCGCCGGGATGCCGGGCGAAGCGCGGCTGCTTCCGCGGCATCCCGCCACGGCGGTCACCGAATGCAATCTGCTCGAAGACGGGCTCTCCCCTGCCCCGGAGGTGTTGCACTTCCGCGCTTTTGAAACCAAGACCGTGAGGTTCTCAAATGGTTGATCTCCGGCAGGAATACACGGTTGGAACCCTGCATTACCGGCTGCCGAAACTGCTGGCGGTCTGCATCTACCTCCTGTGGGGCGGATTTTTCTACAGCATGCTCTCCTACGTGCTGATCCCGACGCTGCTGCCGCTGGCGCTCAACCGCTTCGGGGCCGGCGGCGCGCTGATCGGCCTGATCTGCGGCAGCATCCCGGCTGCGATGAATATGGTGATGAGCCCGGTACTGGGCGCGAGCAGCGACCGGATGCGCTCCCGCTGGGGACGGCGGATTCCCTATCTCATGTTCAGCGTGCCGTTTGTAACGATCTTCATGGTCATGGTCGGCTGGACCCCGGAAATCGCCGGCTGGCTGCACCGCACCCTGCCCGGCGGGCTGATATCGCCCGGCGGGCTGGGAATCATGCTGATCTGCGTCGGTTCGGTGCTGTTTCAATTCTTCAACCTGATCGTCGGCAACATCTATTACTGGCTGATGCCGGACGTATTGCCGCACTGTGTGATCGGCCGTTTCTTTTCGCTGGTCAACGTGGTGATCGCGCTGGCGGGTTTCGTCTTCAACTACTTCCTGCTCCGGTACGCGCGGGATTACGCGCCGTGGGTGTTCACGCTGGTCGGAATCCTGTTTCTGGCCAGCTTCCTGCCGGTCTGTCTGCTGGTCAAAGAGGGGGAGTATCCGCCGCCGCCCCCGATGAGTGACCGGAAAACCGCGTGGTATGTGCGCCTTGCCCAGAGCATCGCCCGGTACTGTTCGGAGTGCTTCGGCAAGGCCTTCTTCGTGGTGTTCTTCACCGGCACGGCGCTCAATCAGGTTTCGACCGCCTGCCGCAACATGTTCAATCCGCTTTTCGCGACCCGGGAGCTCGGGCTCACCGAAGAGCAGTTCGGCCGCATCATGGGAATCGGTTCGCTCTGTTCGATCGGCGCGATGCTGCTGGCTGGCTACCTGATCGACAAATGGCACCCGCTGCGCGTCTACATCCTGACCGGATTCATCATCATCTTCCTGAACATCTTCGGCTATTTTTTCGTCGTGGATTATTCGACCTTTCTGGTGGTGGGAATCCTGGTGGTGATCATCTACTCGCTGCAGAACCTGACCGGGCTGCCGATGATGGTCGCGTTGATGCCGGAAGAACGGTTCGGGCAATTCGCCAGCGCGAACAGCCTCGTGAACTGCCTGCTGATGATCCTCGCGAACTATCTCGGCGGCGTCGCCATCGACCTGTGGGGATACCGCTTCATGTTCGTCTGGGATTTCATTTTCACCATGCTCGCAATGGGAGCAATGGGTTATGTCTATCTGGCATGGCGCCGCAACGGTTACCGGCCGCTCCAGCCATAGCGGCATATACGGAACAACAGGAGAAACAAGGCAATGATTTTGGATTTCAGGATCGATTGGGGCTATCAGTATCTGTATTCGCGCCGCCACTACCATCCGGTCTTTCTGTGGGACGGCTCTCTGGAGTGTTCCGGCGGAACCATCCTTGAAAGCTACCGGCTCGACTATCCGGTCGTCTGGTTCGGGCCGGGGCAGAGCGCGCATGAAACCCGGCTGGAAGCGCCGTGCTGGGAAAACCGCACCCGGCGCGGCCTCTCCGGCGTCCGTTTCGTCGCCGAAACCGAAGATGAGAATGCGCGCTTCCGCCTGAAAACCCGCTCCGGGGATTTCACCTTCACCGCCCGCGAAATCCGGCAGACCGGCCGGATCGTCTTTCCGGTCGACCCCAAATATCTGGGCTGCCATGTAATCGTGACCCGCACGAACTTCCTGTGGTTCCGGCCGGCTCCCCGACCGGGCGAACAGGTCTGGGAGGCCGACGACCTGCCGCTGCCGCGCCGCAACTGGGCGCGGATGCACACCGCATGGCTCGCGCCCGGCGAAACAGTTGAATTCGAGGCCGTGATCCCGGAGAGCGACGCAGATTTCACCGAGAATCTGCTGCACCTGGTCGCGATGGCCGCGCCCGGCTACACGCCGGAACGAGAAAAACAGGTCCACGACCTTTTCCCGATGCGTCTTTTCTGCGACGGGCGGGAAACGGCGCAATTCGCCCACTACTTCCGCGACCACGACATGTGCATGCAGATGCTGGAGGATGTCTGGGTGCGGTTTCAGGCCTTCCCCGGCAGACACATCTTCGGGATCAGGAATGAAAATCCGCGTTTTTCATTGCTTTTCAGCCGCCTGACGCTCCGGCAGAGCACCCGCAACCACCTCGACCTCTCGCTTCCGGCCTGGGCGCTGGCCGGAGAACCGCTGACCGGGCGGATTTTCGCGGCGCGCCCCGATACGGCCGCCATCCGCTGGCCGGGCGGCAGTGCCGTGCTGGAGCTTGTTCCCGGCTGGAATGAATTCGGCTTCACCCTCACCGAGCCTGCCGTCGACGCCGTGGTCGAAACGGAGCACTCCTCGGGGACCATACCTGCCGTCTACGCCCTCCCCGAAGAAAACCCGCCCGTGACCGTCGGCTACGATATGACGGTCGTGCCGCACGACGGCAACGGCTTCATGGACTGGCTGCTGGACTACACCTGGCGCACCCGGCTCGGCAATCTGGTCGTCTTCCGCGCTTTCCTGTGGCGGGAGCCGACCTCCTACGAGCCGATCCCGGTCGAACCGGCCCTGCTGGAACGCTGGGGCGAATTCTGCCGCAAACACCGCATCACGGTCGAAGCCGCCAACAATTTTGAAGACGGCGCACTGGTCCGGGGAGCCGGTTCCGCGCTGCATTCGGCCGGGCCGCACGAATATCCGGGCGCGGTTTATGCGTGCGACCCGGAGCCGCCGTGGAGTTCCGGCGATATGAAGGAGGCGGCGGAACACTACCTCGCCTATCTGAAAAAGGAGGTTGACCGCGTCCACGCCTCCACCCCGCGCGCCGCGTTCGGCGACGCTTCCGGCGGGCACCGGTACTGCTATCTGGCCGGCGCGGACTTCATCCGCACCGAAACGATGGTCTCGCACACCCAGCACCTCTGTTCGCAGGCCCGCCCGGCGGCCGAGGCGCTCGGCACCGGGGAATGGGGCGTGCATATCGCGGTGCAGCACGCGGTGCAGCCCTATTTTGAATCCCACCTCGGCATCTACTTTCTGTCGCTCTTCCAGCCGTGGATGATGGGCGCGTCGATGATCTACGAGGAGGACAGCCTGTTCCTGCTGCTGAAGGAGGAGCGCCAGACCTGGGACGACCGCCTGACCCGGGCCAAGCGCGAGATGACCCGCGACTTCTACCGGTTCGTGAAAACCCATCCGCGCACCGGCCGCAACCGGCGGAATATCGCATTTCTCGAAGGACGCTACGCCGCGCCGTTCAACGGTTTCATCTGCGGCTCGGAACAGACGCCGGAGTACTCCGTCTGGGGGCTTTTCGGCAATCCCGATCCCGTCTGGGGCCACGGCCAGCCGGAGAAGTGCCGCCAGCTCCTCGACGTGCTGATGCCGGGAGCGAGCACCCAGCCGCTCCGGCAGCGTTACGACCGCCGCCGTTTCTTCTTTTCTGGAACCCCCTACGGCGACTTCGACGAGGTGCCGACGGAAGCGGACGGCAGCTACCTTTGCCGATACCGGTTGCTTCTGAACCTCGGCTGGAATACGATGATCGAAGAGGATTACCGCAAGCTGCATGAATTCGTCGCCGGCGGCGGCACGTTGTTCACCGGGCTGCCGCAATTCAGCACCCATGTCCGGCGCGACTTCCTGCGCGACTGGAACGATCTGGCCTTATGGAACGGCGGCGATCTTGCCGAACTCTGCGGCGTCCGGGTCAAAGGCCCCGGCGCGGAGTACAGCGGCCAGTGGAACGCCCCGGACCGCGCCTCTTTCCCGGAGCCGGAGCTTTCCGCAGCACCGAGCGCCTCCGTCGGCGAGGACGGCCCCTGCCGCCTCGCCGAAGTGGAACTTGCCGGTGCCGAAACTGTCGCGTGGGATGCCGCGACCGGCGCCCCGCTGGTCGTCCGCCACCGGGTCGGCAACGGGCAGGTCTATTTGCTCACCGCCTGGGCCTACCCCGGCCACGAACAGCTTCAGGCGACCGCCGCGTCATGGATCGCCATGCTGGCGGCGGAGCATCGCGGCGCGTTTTACGTGGACGATCCCTCCCGCGAGGTCTTCTGGACCCGCTGGGAAGAGGAGAACGGCTGCACCCGCCTGATGCTGCTCAACACTGATTGGAGTGCGCCCAACGAAAAGCCGGTGGAGATTCATACACCCAATTACTCCTTCCGCACCAGCGTCATGGAACAAAAGCCCCTGCTGCTGACGCTGCTGCCCTTCGCCGCGCTCGAACCGGTTCCGGCGCTCCATATCGAGCTTCTCGCCGTCGATCATGCGGCCGCGCGGCTGCGCCTCCACGGTGCCGGCGTACTCGAACTGGCGATCCACTGGCGGGATGGGCGGCGGGAAGTGCGCAGCTTCGACTTCAGCCGCCGAACCATGCTTGAAACAGAGCTGGATTTCATCGGCTGATCCCGGTGCAACCGGCATGCGATACCGGGATTTCGTTCCGGCCGGAACGAAATCCCCATTATCGCTGATTTTATCCTGAGGAATTCATTGCCGGAAAGCATTCCGCAACGCATCACAGGCTACAGAAACCGCGAGACGCGCCGGAGCGGATTCCGCCAACGCATTCAGCATCATGAAGTCATGGATCGTGCCATTGCAGCGCAACGCCGTGACTTCGACGCCGGCTTCCATCAATTTCTGGGCGTATGCCTCCCCTTCGTCACGCAGCACGTCATTCTGGGCCGTGATGACCAGAGCCGGAGGCAACCCCGCCAAATCCTTCAGCGAAGCACGCAACGGCGACGCGGTGATTTCATTGCGGGAACGGCGGTCCGGCGCGTAAGCGTTCCAGAACCACTTCATCGCCCGGCGGGTCAGCCACGGCCCTTCCGCAAACTTCCGGTAGGAATCGGTGTCGAATTTCGCATTCGTAACCGGATAGAACAGAGCCTGGAAAATGATTTTCGGCCCTTTCTTCGCCTTGCTGATCAGGGTCATCGCTGCGGCCATATTGCCGCCGACACTGTCGCCCGCGACCGCGATCCGCTCCGGATCGAGTTTCAGCTCACCGGCGTGGACGGCCAGATATTGCAACACCGCGAAAGCCTGTTTGAGCGGGACCGGGTATTCCGCCTCCGGGGACGGTGTATATTCGACAAACGCCACCGCTGCGCCGGTTTCGGCGCAAAGCTCCCGGACCAGCCGGTCGTGGGTATCGCGGTTGCCGAGAATCCAGCCTCCGCCGTGAAAATAACAGATCAGCGGCAGCGTTCCTCCGGCTTTTTCGGGCCGGACCAGCCGTACGCCGACCGAACCGCTCCCCAGCGGAATTTTCAAATCTTCGGATTCGACGGCCGGGGCCTTGATCTTGCCGGACTGGGCATCCAGCAATACCTGGCGCGCATCCGGAATCGCCAGCTTGTACAGCGGCGGCCCGCCCTGCTTTTCCAGTGCTTTGACGAATTTGCGAGTGTCCGCGGTCAACCACGGCGTTTCCGATGACGGTTTGCTTTTCATGACAGATTCTCCTCTTTTTATTTCCCGCATTTGGGAAACTCCTCATCTGTCATTAATAAAACACAAAAACCAATTATTGCAAATTATAAACCAGTGGATACATCGCTATCCCGGAAACAGGAATCGAAAGATTTTCATCATATGCCGGAAAAATATCTTACCGTTCAGGAGCAAGATACCAGAATTTTTCTTCCATTTCTTCCAGGATTCGCTCCAGGACTTCTCTCTGAATCTGTGGCATACCAGAGATCCAGGGAAATAAATTTGGATTCTGTTTAAATTGCTTGCGGTATTCCAGATAACATGCTTCCACAACACGCCGGTAACTCTCCGGAGTATCGGGGGAGAGTTGCCTGATACGCCACGCAAATTCCAGTACCATCGCATATTTCCGGATCGCCTGCTGCGGCGAGCGTTTCGCCATTTCAAGGGTTGAAACAGCGCCTTCCGGATCCGCTTCGAATAACTTCCGGTCATATAGCGGGCAGGCGAGATTCTCAAACTTCCTGCGTTGTTTCATCGTTTCTGCGTGCCCATATTGGTTCACATAACGTTCAACTGCCTCAATTCCCATCCGAACCCCCTTTCTGACCGCCAGCTTGTAAGATTCAAAATCCACATAAAGCTGCTCCGCCAGATAAATACGCTTAATCAGGCCGAGATAGTAATAGAGTTCACACAGATTTGCCGGCTCTGTCCCTTTCAGACGCGTCATACCGGCTTTCCAGAAAAATTCCCGAACTTCCTCCGCCAGCTTCATCTCCGCCAGCCACTCCGCCTCTGTGGGGTTTCGGTTGCCCACATATTCCCGTTCCCTGTTGAATTCTTTCGGAAAAGGCCGGGCAAACAACGGGAAATACGAATCCGAAGCAAAATACGATTGGCCTTTCGTATTGCGCTCATAACGCCGCATTTCTTCCAGACGTTCCTGTTGATATTGAAGGTATTCAGCCGGATCTTCCGGACTTTTCTCCCAGCCGAGCCTGAGATGTGCAGCGCGATACCTCTGATTGTCCGGGGCCAGAGCAATCGCAGCCTCCAAAGCCTCCCGCGCTTCCTGATATCTGCTGGAACAGAGTTTCAGATAGGTTTCATAGTAGCGTTTCGCTTCTTCCTGCTGTTCATGTTCGGCAACTGCTGCTTTCGTTCTGGCTCCTGCTTGGATTGCACGATTTTTCTCCTCGACAACTTTCAGTGCTTTCTGCTGAATCACAGGGATCAGTTTGCGCACGCTCTCAGGAATATCCTCAAACACATTCTCCGCATGGATTTTTTCCAAAACTTTGCCATTCCGGTCAATCAGCCGCACGGTACAATGTGTGATTTCCGGGCGTTTTCCCGGCGTAAATTCCAATCCGATCAGGCAGGCAGACGGAGTCAACGGAAAATGTTCCCGGGAAATTTCCCGCTCCCGGTTGACTTGTTTCAAATGATTCCGTTCCAGAACAACAATCCATTCGGCTTTTCCCATGGCTTGTTCCAAAGCAGAGGCAAACTCGTCGATTTTCCCCTGATAGCGCTGCGGCACCCCTGAATCCACGATCCGGACAATCCCCAGGGTCAGCGTCGCCGGGCGGATTTGACCGGTCATGCTTTTTCGCAGTCGGGCAACGGTGGCAACGGCAGCCTGTTCCGTATTGTCGGGTAGCGGGAAATCCGCCATCCTGTAGCTGTTCCGGACATTGAAGATGATCACACGTTTCGCCGCAGCATTAGCCGGTTCAAACGCCACTAAGATATCCGCATGCGGAATTTGCCGGATCAACTCGGAACTGTTCCAGGCCGCCAACTTCCGCTCCTTAAGAATCAGCCGGATCTTATCGCGCTCCAGCAACTCGAAATTCTCTTCCGCACTCAACTGGGCATACACCAGATCCACAAGTGCGGAATCCCCCACAATCGCCACTTTGGGCAGTTCTTCAGCGACAGCCGAACTCCAAAGTCCGGCTGACACAACAATCACCAACAGTTGTTTCACAGAATGCTTCATGCCGCTCACCTGGGAGTCAACAACTGAATTTTTCCCTCCGGCAAAACCAGCCAGAAGGATTTTCCGTCTTTTGCCGGATAGGCGTCCGCCGGCGAGGCATTGAACTGTCGCGGCACCAGCACTGGCGGTGACTGTTCAATATGATCGAGATCAATCAGCACCATCTGTTCTCTCGGCTGGAGCATCCGATTCCCCTGCAGAACAAATGCCAGTGCACGCGCAGGAATCCCCGCATAAGAGTAATTGAACTTCAGGCGCCATTGATACGGAAGCAAATCCTGCTCTTTTACGCCCGTGGAACTGCAATCGAAAACCGCCACACGCTGCAATTTTCCGGATTTCAGATTATAAGTTAAATAACGGCAATCCATTCCGGGAATATAGAGTGTTTCATCACCCACAATCGTTCTGTTTCCGCCAAGGGTTTCATCGGAAATTTCAGAAGCCTCCATGGTATTCGGATCCATCTCATACAATACGGAGTCTCCAAACAGCAGCAGCCGCCCGCGAAAAGGGTTGCTCCTCAGCAGAAAACGTGAGAACGGGTCGCGTGCATCGAAACTGTTCTGTTCTTCCTCCCGGCCGGTATCGAAAAGGACTTCCCGGTTATCTCCGGACAAATCGCAACGAACCAGCATGGAATTCGTATTGTTTGCGGAATTCAGTGCAATATAGAGTTTGCCGCTGAGCAACGCGACTGACCTCAGGCCATTGTGTGGAAAGTCCGTAAGAGTCCATGCTTTTTTCCCCTTCAAATCAAAAACATGAACCCTTTCCTTCGGAATTCCGGGACGAAACACATTGCCATCCGGGCGGAAACCGTCTCCCTCTTTTTCTCTCATCCAGACGGCATAATCCCCTTCCACATCAAACATGCCGCAAGTATCCACAATCCCCCTGCCGAAACGGCCGGCACGCTCCAGATCCACTTTAGACGAGGCACAACAATCCAGTTGTCTGCTTTCCGGATTGAACCGGTACAGTGTTATCAACTGCTGCCGTTCCCGGAACCCCACCAGATAGATCATCCCTCCCCGCATAATGGAATTCAGAATTACGCCCCGGTCACCCCACGGAACCGGGGTTGAAAGTTCAACCTTTGAATTGAATCTCTCAATCAGCTCCCGCCGTTCCTTTGCATCATGCTGCAGGAAATAATCATCTCCCTCCCAAGCCATGTTGTTGAAAATGGCCTGCAGTTCCTTACCGGCTGCTGAAGTCAGATAGAAATCCATGCGCTCCCTGATCACCGGCAGGAATTTTTCCACTTGCCGGGGCGGTACTCTCCCCAAACCGCGTAATTCATATAATTCCCGTCCTGACGGCAGGAAATCCGTATCATCGCCGAATACTTCAGCCGCAATCGCCTTAAATTTCTTCTGCACAATTGAAAAATTCCCCCCTTTTATTTTCGATTTATTATTCACCACAGCCAGATAGGGGGCTTCCCTGCCGTAGATTTCCTTCACCTGCCGGCAATATTCCCGGAATAATTTCAGTGATTCATCGGGACGGTATTCCACTTTATCCTGTTCTCTGTGAAGTTGCCAGAAGCAGCCGAGCTGGCGGATCAGTTTGGATTTTGAACGCTGCGCGGCTTCAATCTGCTCGTAGAGTATCCGCCGCTCCGGAACAGCCGTCTGCGTATTTGTCGAAAAACTTTCACTCAGAATGAATTGGCCGATCGGCGGAATTCCGCGCTGCCGTTCCGGAGTATCCTCCGCCGTCAGAAAGGCATCGGCAGCCCGGATCTCTTCCGCAATCACTTCGGACAGGCCGTCGTAGTAATCCTGAAGCGAATAGTAGTTATGTTCTCTCAGCCCCACATTTTCCAATTCCCGGAAATACGCCTGCAGTTCGGGGACGGTACGCAGCCCGCGCTCCGGGTCATACTTCAGCCCGAAACGTGCCCGATACCACAACCGGTACTCCCGGCGCGCCTCCGCCGCCAATGTCTTGATCGCGTCCCAATCGATATCGGGAAGTTTCCTGTTCTTGCCGAATCTGGGAAAAGTATTGCATTGCAATGAGAGTGCGACCAAACCGGTGGGATCCATTTTCGGTATTGCATGCCGAAGCCTCATTTCACGCATCCCGCTCAACCATTTTCTGGCCATGGAGAACGCATGGTCGGAGGAATACGCAGAATTTGCAACAGCCTGTTCGCCACCGCTTCTCAGGGTTAATTCCCCTCCCCAGGAATAATAGGGATATTTTTTGATCGCCGCCGCCCATAGATCGAACCAGCGGTCGGAAAAAATGTGCAGCCTCCCCAATTGATCCCGGTAACCCGACAGAGTATTCGGATACGATTGCCGTTCCGGTGATTTTTCCGCTCCGTTCCGTTTTAAAAACAGTTTCAGACCAGCGTCAAACTCCTTCAGTTGCACCGCGGTTTCCTGCGTAACCGGTACTTCCTTCGTATAAGCGACAAACATCCGTCGGCCGAAAAAAGAAGCCGCCTCCAGATAGAAACCGTTTTTCTTTCCCTCGCGCAGCCTCACCACCCAGCTATTGAGCCGAATCGGGAAACAGTACCGGAAAAAGCCTCCTTCGGCACAGCTTTTCTCCGGCTCATGCCGATCGATCACCAGACATGACGGCTCTTTCAACCAGTGCTCCTCCAACCCTGCCGAAAGAAGTACCGGCGCGTTTCCTCCGCCGGTACCCGAAGTCAGCCGATGCGGTTCTTCAATCACCACACTCCAGAAGTATCCGCTCTGTTCCGCAGTTGCGGCCTTGCGTATGCGTTCCAGAACCCGCTGCGCCGTTTCGACAGGCTCCCGGCCGGGGGAAAATTCGGCGGCGAGATAGGAGTGACGGAGATTCAGAACCGCCACCAGCCGCTCTTTGGCCGCCACGATCAGAAAATCCGCCTCCGGCAGCGGATACGCGGCAATTTTCGGATCATACAAGGTGGAAACCTCCGGAGCATCCTTCCACTCCGCCAGGACGATATCCTGTTCCGCTTCCAGCCGGGAACGAATTTCCCGGACAGTCTCCTCTTCCCCCACCACTGCCACCCGAACCGCTGCTGCCATGACAAAGTTTGTCGCAACCAGCAGCATCGCCGCCGCCATAATCCATTTCAATCCCACACCTGACCTCCCGGAGTTTCACTGAAGAATAAGACGTGACCAGGATAAAAAAACTTAGCCTTATTTCCGCTTATTCCAAACAATATTCCCATTTTTCCGAAATGCCAGCTTGTTGCAATAAAAAAGGCTCCGAAATTCGGAGCCGGCGGAATCTGAACTTCCGTTATCGGTCATTTACCGACGAAATATTCGTCAAGCCATCGGTTGGCCGCGACGATGCCGGAGATGAAGTCATGATAGGGCCGCCCCTCATTGTCCACCACACCCCAGCCCTGCCCTTCGCTGTCCGCCAGGTTCTGATAGCCGAAGTTGACCATCCCGACGACGAAGGGAAAGGTTTCGACGACCTGTTTCACCACCTTGCCGTAGGTTGCTGCCGATGAGTTTATCCGGTATGAATTCACGCATTGTCTTAAGCACGTAACCGGCATAAACCTTGACCGTATGCACCGCAAAATCGTCAAAATCCTTGCGCATGCGCCCCTTCCTGCCGTCGCGTTCATCTCCGCCGAGGCGGCGGCCGATCTGCGCCAGCGCGGCGGCGGCGGTCGGATCGGCCATAAAAGGAACTTTGCCCAGCGGGGCCGGCTTTTTCACCAGCACCTCCTCAAAGCTCCCGAGATACTCCCATTTCCCCGGCTCCGGCGCGACCTTGAGCCGTTCGCAGACCGGAGCATAAGCCGGAACCGCCGCATAGTCGGGACGCCGGACCTCGGGAAGCCACGCGGCAGGACGCCGGACCGAATAAATATCCAAGGATGTAACCTATCGTACAAGCCGTACAAGGCCAAATTTTCCCGGCTCTTTGGGGCCATCAATACCTTCAAATAACTGCATCGTTCGCGAACGAATACCTCCATCACAATCATTGATTAACAATGCTATACGAAATGTAGTTCCGTTTTTCAAATCGAAGCTGAGCCTTTCCGGCGGAATTGTAAAATTGTATTCAGTAACATTATTTTTCCGTGAGATAGAATAATTATCCTCTACTTTTCCTGATTTGAATCCATTCGGCGGGTAATGACACCAGCCAATAGCTCCGTCTTTTGTCAAAGAGAAAGTATATTCACTCCATTTTTTACCATTAATCGGATTAATTGCAAACTGAATACTATCATTCTGCCAAATCTGTTCTCCAGCTTGCCTCCCGTTGTGTTCCTGATCAACTACACAACATTTCACGTGTAATCCTTTTTGAGACCAACTGAAGAAGAGTGTAGCTGAAAGATCTTTTTTTCCATTCCAGCGTGGAATAGTCGGTACAAATACCAATTCACGCAATGCAGCAGGAGAATCCAGAATAATTTTTTGAGGAGAACTACCTTCTTTTGGAATTCTGATACAACAAACATATGGAATCGCCAATGAATCTTCAAAAATGATCTTTCCCTTATTTGTGAAGATCAGTTTGGCAGAAATCACACTTTCACCTGGAATCTGTTCCGGAGGGACTATAAGATCGACCTGAATATCTTTACTTTTTCCTTTCTGAAGTTCTCCTGAAAAAGTACGTCCGGCAAAATTCAACTGATAATGTAACGTCTGCGGGAAAGGATTCAAGAGAGTTACAATCGATTTCACGCGTTCTCCGGGCAACACAGCCAATCCATTCTGAAAAGAAAGAAGTCGTGATAATGCCCGAATTTTTCCATGCGGTGCCTTTAAATAAAAAGGCAGATCCGCACTCTCTATTGTCACCAAACCATTTTGTGGTTCCAAAGTCTGACTGTTGCCGTAAATATCAGTGCGAAGAACAGGAACATCGGAGCGAAGAACAAATTTAAATCCTTTTATTTGATGTTTCTTCCAAACAACAATCACGTCGTCTGTTTCTCCGGTAAAGCAAAAGGCTTCCAACAGTGGGTCCAGTTCCACCATTCCGCTGAAATCACGGTTGGAAAGTTGTCGAATCAGTTCTGCATAAGCCATAAAGGAAGGTTTCGGTTGATTATAGACCGTAACTAAACTGAAAGTATCATCAGCACCAATCATTTTATCCCAATAATCCTGCAGCAGAAACCAATTGTAATATTCCATACCAACCGCCTTGCTGTAAGTAATCTTCCGAACCAACTGATCGGCTTGATCGTAGAATCCCTGCGGCGTAGTCATAAAGGAACGAGCAGCCGCTTCTGTATTGATAATTGGCTTATGTCTAGCTCCTGCAATTTTTTTTACGATATCAAATGTAAAGCGATAATGGGAATAATTACCGTGTTCATGATAGGCGATGACGTCAAAAATCTCCGGCTTGGCCAACAGGCGTTCAATGAACTGCGGTTGCGAACCGGGAACCGCTGGACAGAAGCCGCCAGTGGTGATTTTTACATGCGGTGCATATTTCTTGAAAATTGGATACAAACGACTTAGAGCAGTCAAATAGTCATCTGTCATTGTCTGAGAATGATCAAGGTTTGGTTCATTAATGAATTCGAAATATCGTGCTTCCGGCATAGTACCGAAAAATTTGGCGAAGTCAGTCATCAATACGTCGAATTCTTCCCAACGGCAATCCAATGGTGAAGTGGGATTCGGCTTGATTACCCATGGCGGTACATAACCTGCATAGTCAATCAGCAACCTTACTCCCGCCTTGATCGGGGCAGCCCAGAGTTTGCGCAATGCCTCGGCACGCAGTTTCCCTTTGGACATCTGGGCATTGCCCATCAAGCCGGCCCGAATCATGTCAACACCAAGCAATGGCAACCACGAAGCGTGTAACACCCCCTCTTCATAACAGTTGTTCAGCTCCTGATCTTCGACGGAAAACCACATCGGCCGTTTATTGATCGGGCCGTTATTCGGTTTGAAAACCGAGATCCAACCGAAATGCAATACTTCGCCGCCGAGTGCAAGGGTGACCGGATGGGGTTCAGAAGCATCAAAACGACCGAAATCGAACTTCTGATAGCAAAACCCATAGGGAGGAAGCTCGATCTTCCGGGTGAATTCCTTTCCGGCTCCCTTTAGTGTGATTTCGCCGGAAAACGGCGTGGAGAGGCGGTTACGGAACAAATATTCCGGCATCACCTGCTCGCCGGGACGCCAGCCGAGTTTGCGATAAACCGGCTCGGCGGTGAGCGGCGCGAGATCTTTCGGCAATTTTTTGAAATCCACCGCGACATCGTCGAAAAAGATCTCTCCTTTGGCCGGGCCGGAAAACCATACCACAAGCCGATAGACGGAGAAAGGATGACGCCCGGCGATTTTCTCTTTTGGAAAAGGGATGAAGATTTCGCGCCAACCATCACCGGAGGCGGGTACATAAACAGTACGGATTAACTGTCCGTCACTCAATTTGAGATCAGCCGTAAAACGAGTGTTGAAACCACAAGGATTGACCTGCAATCGGATACCTTCTGCATTCTTATCCAGTTTCTGGATGTAAACACGATTATTGCCTACTCCGAACTCAGCTTCTCGAAATATTACATCAAAAGAGAGCTTTGCACAGTATCCGTCGGAACGTGAAACATCTTTGAAACTGCCACAGCGACTCCAGTAAATATTTTCTTCCGGATTTTCAGTACCTCCCATATTCTGCCAAGACGTAATGGTCGTAAAATCGTCCAGCATCACCCGAGCTGACGGCTGCGCGTATCCCCCCAAACATACTAGAAAGCTAAATAACATTACAAAATATTTGTGATTCATGGATATCCTGCTAAATCTTTCTTTTCAAGTCTAAAAGATATCAAATCGCTGAAATAAAAATAATTATTCGTAACTACCATTAATGCGACGTGTGGATTCGCGCCACCAGCGGAACTCATTGGCCCAACTTGCATCCGTCAAGTGCGGACGAACAGTAGAAACATGACCGTCAATACACAGAAGATTAGTACTGTTGCCATGAGATTCCATCAGTCGCTGAGCATGTGTAACTCCCGTAAGTTCTTGAGCGCAATATTGGAAAGCAGCTGTAGTTCCGGTCGTTGCAAAATCCGTAGCATATACTTGACGTGATGGAGCTTTCAGGTTGCCAATTTTGACGGGAGGAAAAAGGTTTGAATTGTTGCCCGGATTGCCCGGAGCAGCAAAATGACCTGCGATATTAAGGTTTACACCATAGGAATTGGTGCGTGCTACCTCAGTGTCATTCTGATCGTAAAAGTAGTAAACTTTATCCTCAAACGGAAATCTCCCGGAATCTGCCGGACACGAAAAGATTTTCGCATTGCCAATGACACCATACAACAGTTGAGTCCAGATACGTGCATGATGATCCGTGGATGTATTCCAGTGTCCATAAGGAACATAATCACTATAACTATCAGTATAAAATGCTATTCCGGTCCCCATTGTTTTCATATTGTTGGTACAGGAAATCCGATGGGCATTGGCCCGAGCTTTATTCAATGCCGGTAACAATATTCCAGCCAAAATCGCTATTATCGCAATCACAACTAAAAGTTCAATAAGCGTAAAATTGAATTTGTTTTTATTACCAATAAGGCAGGCAAGTATATTTCTCATTTTTATAACCTTTCTTTGTTTGTCGGTGATGTATTAAAAGTCAATTTTTAAAATTTAGTTTTACACCTATAATCGCTTGTTAATTATGTCAATATATTTCCGATATGTCTTCCCATATTTTCTCTGAGTTCCTTACAATAGTTTCAGGTAAAACAGAGAGAACTCATTAGAACCCCACTACAACTGCTTATGATGACTTTCTCCTACTTGCTGAGTTGGAAAGGTGCAAATGATTCACGTAAAAAGATTTGTTCATCCACATGTTCCTTGACGACGATGGGGCCGTGGTCGAGATTCTTCAGGATGATTTCGGCGGCGCGGCGGCCGATCTCCGGCATCGGAATCGCGACCGAGGAAAGAGTCGGCGTCAGGTATTCCAGGAAACGGCTGTTGTTCCAGCCGATTACCGACAACTCCTCCGGCACCCGCACCTGACGGGCGGCCAGCACCCGCAGCAACTGGCAGGCGATCCGGTCGTCGGAGCCGATCACCAGCGAAAAATCCCCGGTGCGATCCCCGAAAATCCGCTCCACCGCTTCAAAGGAAATCTCCTCGGCCACAAACACTTCGCACTCTTCGGCGATCCCGGCGTTCTCGGCGGCGGCCTTGAAGCCCCGGATTCGTTCATTCAGGCCGACGCAGTCGAAGTGAAAGCTCAGGAAAGCGATCCTGCGGTGTCCCGCCATGATGCACGCCTCCGTCAGGCGGCGCGCGCTTTTGAAGTCATTGCCTTTCACGAAGGAGATCAGCTCATTTTCCGTCTCCTCCAGCGAGACCAGCGCGATGCCGCCGCGGATGGTCTCCTCGAACATCCTCTCATCCGCGGAGGCCGGCTGCACGATGATGCCATCCACCTTGCGCTGCATCAGGTTATGGAAAATCCGGCGTTCCTTGGCCGGATCGCCGTCCGTGTTGCACAGGATCACGTTGAAGGAGTCGCCGAGGGCCTCCTCAATCGCCTTGACCACCCCGTGCCAGAAGTCGTTGTCGATGTTATGGACCACCAGAGCGACGTTGTTGGTGCGCCGGAGCCGGAAGTTCCGGGCCTGTTCGTTGCGTTTGAAACCGTGCTTGTCCGCATATTCGAGAATCCGGCCGCGCGTTTTTTCCGCCACCCGCCGGTCTCCGTTCAGCGCCAGCGAAACCGTCGCCGCCGAAACCCCGAGATTGGTTGCGATGTCGTAGATTGTCATGCTGTCTCGCCTGTTTAATCGATTTAAATTTCAACAAAAAAGAAAAATCGATCCGTTTTAATCGATTTAAATATTCTGTCTATAATTATACCAAAACTTTCCGCCGATGTCAAGGGGCAATTGTTTAAAAGTTTAAGAAAAGTTGGAAAAGTTTAAGAAAACCGCCATTTGTTGAAATCGGAAGTTTAAAAAACGGGCGTGATTCTTTTCCGGGCTTGACACTTTCCGAAATAAGTTGTACAATAATGGCAAGGAGGAATAGATAAGATGAAGATACACCAACTGTTACAAATTGCGCTGCTGTTTCTGCTGGTTCTCGCCGGAGGCTGCATGTCGGGGCGAAGCACGGAAAAAATCCCGGCGGTCACCGGCTTCGAGCTGCCGCGTTACCTCGGCGCCTGGTACGAAATCGCCCGGCTGCCGCACCGTTTCGAGCGCGGCATGGACCGCGTCACCGCCGAATACACGCAAAACCTGGATGGAACCGTCAAAGTGGTCAACCGGGGCTTTCGCGACGGCGTCGAACACCGGGCCGAAGGCATTGCGAAATTCAGCGGAAAGCCGACCGTCGGCGAACTGGAGGTCTCGTTCTTCCGCCCCTTCTACGGGGATTACCGGATCATCCGGCTCGATCCGGAGTACCGGCATGCGGTGGTCACCAGCTCGACCGACGACTATCTCTGGATTCTCGCCCGCACGCCGCAGCTGCCGGACGATGAACTGCTGGAACTGGTGGAATATGCCGGAAAATGCGGCTTCGCGACGGACCGGCTGGAATTTCCCGGACAGGAGAACTCCCGGTGAAACCGCGTGAAATCGTCGTCAACGACCTGATGCAGCAGCAGTACTGCTATCGTCTCACGGAACCCGCCGGCAGGAATTTTCACGCCGGCTTCGAGCCTCAGCTGACCCCGAAGGAGATGTTGAAGCTCGGGGTGTTCGGCGGCAGATACATGACCGACTGCACCGCCGAGTTTCCAGACGACTGGTTTGAGCACACCCGGCTCTGTCACGAGCGCCACGATCCTGAACTCAACTTCTTCAAAATCAACGCCTCGCTGCCGCTGGCCGTATGGCGGAAAAAGGAGTGGATCTACTTCGAGGACCCGCGCGGCTGGTTCCAGTGGTACTGCCGGTACTGGATGGGGCGGCGCTGCCCGGACGACGAACGCCAGATCCGGCGCTGGAAGGCGATGACGCGCCACCTCGCCCAGCTCCGCCATTGTCCGCTGCCCGGCGACTGGAACTGCCGCCGCAAACAGCGCCAGGCCCTGCTCCACTGGGCCTATGACTGCCGTAATCTTTGAATTTTCAACGATTTACGCAGTTCTCGGTCATAAAGGCAATCTTTTCCGGCGCGACTTCGTTGCGAAGCGGTTCGTTGCGGAAACAGCGGCCGAACTCCTCCAGCACCGTCGCGATATAGCTGCTGCGACTCGGGTAACCGGCATTGTGCGGCGTCAGGACCACATTCGGCAGCGTATGCAGAATATGTTCCGCCGGAAGCGGTTCCTGATGGTAGACGTCGAGCACCGCGTTGAAACGCCCCCGGGCAAGTTCGGCGTAGAAATCAGCCTCGTTCATCAACTGTCCCCGCCCCCCGTTCACCAGCGTCATGCCGTCCTTGAGCAGGGCGAGGCGGGAGGCGTCGAGCATTCCGGCTGTGTTTCTGTTCAGTCCGGCCAGAGTGAACAGGATATCGCTCCGGCGCAGCACCTCCTCGAATCCGGCCAGCTCCACGCCGAACTCCGCGGCGCGCGCCGCCGCCAGGTGGCCGCTGAACACCAGAACCTTCGCCGGACGAAGCGGTTCGAGCATCCGCACCAGATGCTCCGCCACCATGCCGAAACCCCAGATTCCGACCACCGCGTTCCGCACCGAACCGCAGGCGGAACGGCCCGGAAAATTCAACCGTCCCGCCGTCCCGAACTCCGAATAGGCGGCCACGTTGCGCCGCCCCATCAGCGCCCCCATCAGACACCACTCCGCAACCGCGTGCGCCATGTCGGTATTGGCCGAAGTGACCTTCACCCCGGCCTCGAACAGCTCCGGCGACACATATCCGGCCAGCGAACCGGCGGCGTGGCCGACGATCCTCAGCTTCGGGGCGACGCGCAGGATTCCGGCGTCGATCCTCGGCGAAAACCAGGTCGTGACGATCCCCTCGGCTCCGGCGAGAAACTCCCGCCAGCGTTCCCGCGTTCCCTCAAAGCGGGTGAAACCGGGAATCGCGATCTCGTAACCGAGCCTTGCCGCCGTTTCTTTGGCCTGTGCGCTCCAGAGTTCCGGGAAGAAGCTCTCCTCGCGGGTTCCCGCATAAACTATCTTCGGCATATCAAAACGCCTCCTGTCCTATGATGTAAATTCGATCGGAGCTGCCCAGCACGGCAAAGCCGCTCCCCCCGGCAAGAAGCGGAGCCTGCGCCTCTCCCGGGTCATGAATATAGGCGTACCGCTTCACAACGGCGGGCGCCCCGGAAAGCTCATACAGAATGCCGTCACGCCCCGCCGCCAGCAGCGAATCGCCGCAAACACACATCGCCGCAAGCGGCGCGGGCAGTGTCGCCGCCGCCCGGAGTTTTCCGTCGAAGCCGACCTTCACCACCTGTCCCGGCAGCGTGCCGGCGTACAATGCCCCGTCCAACACCGCCAATCCGACCGGACGGCCCCCTACGGAGACGCTCCACGGCCTGAAGCCGTTCGCGGGCGGACAGGAGACCTGCAGACTCCCGTCGCTCCGGCCGGTGACCGCTTCGGCCCTGCCGTCGCCGTCAAGGTCCGCCGCAACTGCGGAATAAATCCACGGAGCAGTGGTTTTGCGGTCGAGTTCCCTGCCGTTGCGGTCGAAAATCAAATGGTAATAGTATTCGTTGCCCGCCACGATTTCGTCGTTGCCGTCGCCGTCGAGATCGGCGGCCAGTCCGACAGTTGCGCCGTGATAGACCTGTCGCCGCCACAGTTCCCGCCCCTCCGGGGAGAACACATGGTAACGCCACGCCTCGCTTCCGGCGGCCAGCGCCCAGCCGCCGTCCGCGAAACGAACCGGAAACACGGTGCGCACCGTTCCGTTGCGCTGCTGCAAAACCGGAATCTCCCTATGCCACAGCAGCTTGCCGGAAGCATCGAAAAGTGCGATGCTGCCGGGGGCCGGGCGGTTGCCGGTTCCGGCGGTTCCGGCGGCGTAGAGGCTCCTGCCCCGCACGTCAATCACGGCGACGGCAGTGACCGGAGCCGCAAACCGGTGCCGGAAAAGCTCTTTGCCCTCGCGGGAGATCACCCGGAAGGCACCGTCGGCAAATCCGGCTGCCAATGTCTGTTCCCCTGCCGCCAGCGCGGTCACGGCGGCATCGAATTTCAATGCCGGAAGTTCCGGGAGCGTCCGGGACGGGACGGCAGCAGCCGGAACAGGCCGGGCCGCCGCTTCGAGCCGCCGTTTCAGCTCACGCCATGCGTTTTGCGTAAACTCCAGCGCCACGTCGCGCGGCGCGTCGCTCTCCCACGCCACGGGGCCGAACTTCAGCCGCGTAGCTCCGGCGGCGGTCACTCCGGCGGGGGAAACCAGACAAGTATCCGCCGCGATTTCGATATCCGGTCCGGCGGCCGGACCGGCGGCGAACAGGCTTTCCGGAGCCAGCCACAGGTTTTCCCCGAGCTGCCTGACCTCCGCCGCGACAGGCGTAAAGAGGTTGACAAAGCGGAGTTCCGCACCCTTTTCCACAGTTTCCGCGCGGCGCTGCACCACGATCCGCGTCTCCGGCCCGGCCTGCGGGCTGCCGGAGTAATAGCCGTTATCCCGGCCGGCTTCCTCGTGGCCGCCGTCGAACTGCGAATAGCGGAAACTTTCCGCGCCGGTCAACTCCCGCCAGTGCAGTTCCGCGCCGTTCTTCTGGCGGAAGCTCTGCGGACCGGCCGGTTCTCCGAGCAGCCGCCAGCGGCACTGCGCCAGAAATTCGCCCGGCTCTCGCGCCGTCAGCTTATCGGCAATCCACACCCCCTGCCCGGCAATCCAGCCGATCCGGCGGTTCCAGTCGGCACATCCGCCGTACTCCTCGACCCGCAGCGAGAGCAGCGCCTGATTCCGTTTCGGAACATTCACGGCTCCAACGACCTGCGCAGCGCGGGAGCGGTGACGTCCCGCCGGATATGCGGTCCGGCCATTGCGGGAAACCTCCACGGTATTGTGTTCGTCCGGGTATTTCCTGATATAGTCGCCCTCGGTCAGCCACAGGTTCGGGCCGATCTGGAACCGGCTGATCCCGCCCGCGTCGAAGTGGCCGTGCGGCGCGCCGTTCATGCCGTTGACCATCAGAAATTCGCCGTCCCGGCGGCTCCACGAACTGCGGAACACCGCCTTGTCCAGCGTGGGACGGCCGAACAGCCCGTCAATCCGGAAGAATTTCTCCCGGAAGGCGTTGTTGGTGAAGATGTTCAATCCCAGCGTCTCTTTGCCCGGCTCCGGCAGGCCGCGGCGCGGCGCGATCTCCCGCAGCACGCTCCGGTAGAACGGCGACGGCGGATTTTCAGCCAGCCGCGCCAGCAGGAATTCGGCCTCCTCATCGTTGAACAGCTCCACAGCGTCGCGCAGCACGCTCCAGTGCCCGGCGCGCGCCATCGGGGCGTTGTCGCCGTAACCGGCGCTGAAACAGTCGGTTCCGCACAGATTCTTCACATAACGGATGTAGTCGCGGTAAGCGCCGTTGCGGAAAAAGTCGTCCGCATACAACCCGGAGGCGACCGCGTAATTCATGAAAATCCGGTAGGTGATATACTGGTAATTCGCGGAATCCTCCGGTGAAAACGGTTCGTTCTCCACACCGCGCATCGCGTTGGCCGCCACCGCTTTCCAGTAGCGTGCCGGTTCGTAGCTGCAATGCCGTTCCAGATAATCGGCGGCCATGTAGACGCTGCGCGAAGCGAAGATGTGGTGATTGGTCAGGTATCCGGTTTCGCCGGAGTCGTACAGCCGCATCGGCTCGGCCATCTCCCAGTAGTCGAGCATGTTTTCGACCGCCTTGACCATCAGTTTCGCGGCGGCGGCGCGGTCCTCCGCGGTAAAGGCGTCCGAAACTTCGACCGATTCGACCATCCACGGGAACTCGTGAAAGGTAAAGGAGGGCGGCGTGCCGCGCACCCCTCTGGCCGCGTCATAATGTTCCAGCACGATCCGGACCATATCGCCGAAGGCGCGGGCGTACTCCGGCTTCCCGCTTATCAGGAACGCCCGCGCCGGAGCGCGGAAAAGGCGGATCGCCGACTGGTTCGGGATATAATCCGGCGGCTCCGCATAGTGACGGCGCAGCGCCTCGACCATCCCGGCTGCGTCGGGCAACTCCCCCGCCCTTTCGCATTCCGAAATCAGCGGCACCTCCGCAGGGGCCGGAAACCGTTTGAAAAAAATATCGAGCGCCCTTTCCACCGCCTCGCGGGTCCGCCCTCCGAAATAGAGTCCGCCCACGCGCCAGTCGAGCATTTCCGGGAGCATCCGCAGCTCACAGCCCTCGGCCGGAACCGCCAGCTGCAAATTGGCCGCCAACCGGCGCAACGCCGCGTTACCGCGCGCATCTCCGTTGAAAATCAACGGTTTACCGCTTTTGACGGCATCGGCGGCAGGGAGAATCGGCAGTTCGACCTTCCACTCCTTCCGAAACCGGTCGCGTACTATCGGCGCCCAGTCGTCGCGCCCCTGCTCCGCCGCAACGATCACCGCCGTGCTGAACGAACAGCTCCGGCGCGGCGCGGCCGGGAACGTCACCGGCCAGGCCGAACTGTCCAACCGGGGCAGCCGTCCCTCCGGCAGAGCCGCCGCCGGGAGCTTTCCCGCCGCATACTCCCTGATTTCCGCTTCGGTCAGCGCACCCCGGAACAGCATCGGTTCGTCGAGCAGTCCCGGAAAGAAATCTGTTCCGTAGGGAGAGCCGTTCCCGAAGAACAGCTCCGGGCTTTCCGGCAGCGGCTGCTTCATGCGCCGTTTGCAGAGCGGCCTGCCGTCCAGCCAGATCCGGATCTCTTCCGCCTTTCCCGTCACCGTCAGCAGACGCCAGCGGCCGGTTTCAAGCGCGACAGGAGCGGAAAAGCACTGTTCCCGGTTCGCGAGGTTCTGCACGAAAAAGCGGCCGCTCCGCGGGTTGCAGCCGACCCGCCAGCTTTTATTGAACACCGCGAAATAGAACGGTTTCTCCGGCAGTTCCTCCGGCTTGAACCAGAATTGAAAGCTGAATCCCTCCGCAAACCGGAACGGCTTCCCGTCGCGCTTGATCCACACCAATGCGCCGTTGCCGCGCAGGGAACTGCGGCTGTTTTTCCCCAGCACCGCCGGAGCCTCCGCCACCCGCTCCGGCGCTTTTCCTCCGGCCCGGTCCGGCTTATAGCGGCAGAATGCGCCACGCCGTGCCAGATCGTTCCGGTCCAGCTTCGTCAACGATCCGGGCGCACCTTCAAACCCGAAGCGCAATTCCAGCTCCGCGCCGCAGGCTGCGGCGGCCACTCCCAGCAGCAAACTCTTCATTATCAACTTCATCGCAACCTCACATCGATTTCGGGCGGCCGTCCGCATACGTCTTGCCGTCGGGACGCCAGTGCACGATATCCCAGCCGGTCGAGGTCCCGGAATCCGGCCTCACATCGCTGCCGCCCGAACAGAAAACCGATCCGGCATGGGAACCGGCGTGCCCGTCGGCGAACAGCACATTCATCCGCCCCGAATGCACGAACCGGGCGTACTTCGTCCACGCCGCACCGGGCGACATGTAGAACTGGTCGGCGTCGCCGTGCAGCAGCGTCAGGCTCGGCCGCTTCACCCTGCCGGTCTTGACCGCCACGCACTGCTCGCCGGTGGAAGCGTTGGTCTTCCAGCCGCCGTCCGTGCCGACCGAGCCGAAGTACTCATTGCGCCCATATCCACCCCAGCTGTTCGAGGTGTTGCCGAGCTTGGGATGCGTCGAAGTGATCGTCGGACAGAGCGGCACCTCCGGCCACGAGTAAATATAGTATCCGCGGGTGCGCGACTCGTAGAAGATTCCGCTGTTCGCCATATTCTCCATCCCGGTCGTATGTCGCGCCAGAATCTCGAACCAGTTGTTGTGGGCGTTTTTCCGGTCCCGGCTGATCGCGTAGTAGTCGTCCGAATCCCCGCAGTACGACAACTCGATCAATCCGATCTGCTTGAGCCGGTTCACGCAGTCGATCGCCCTCGCCCGGTCGCGCGCCTTGTTCAGCGCCGGCAGCAGCATTGCAGCCAATATCGCTATGATTGCGATCACTATGAGCAGCTCAATCAGCGTAAATTTTGCGGTAGTCGGCCTTAAGTGGCGGTATGCGGGGGGCGTATCCGCCGCCCCCCGCGCCCCCTGCGTCCGGCAAGGTGCCGGTGCCGGGTACGGGACGGTCGACAGGCGGGGGCGCGTTCGGCCGGCGGGGAAGGAAGATTCGCAATAACGTGAAATCATCTTCCCGCTTTTTTGCGGAAAGATAATTTCACGTTTTTGCTCCGACTTGCCGCTTGCAGAGCATTGGCGGAGGCGTGAGAGCTTGCCGGGAGTGTGTGAGAGGTTAAGATTGATTGGTACGGGGAGAGACGCGGCGCAAGTCGCCGCTTTCTCTCCCCCGAACCCCTCTCTTTCACGCAGAGCGGAATAAATGGACAGATCACATCCTTTACAAACAATGTTCACGAGCAATCCAATCAGCGTAAATCGACAGGCTGCCGCCTCTGCGGCACTGCGCGGACCGGTTTCATTCAATTCTGACGGCATTTTACAGTTCCTTTCCTGAAAGTCATACGGCAAGCCTGCCGCACAGGTTGATGTTTTTGACCGGTTCCGCCGGATTCTCCATCCGGGCGCAAAGCTCCCGGTAGAGGCACTGCCCAAGCAGCCGCCAGTCGATCGCAAGGGTCGGGAAGCGGAAGAAATCCGCGCGCAGGAGACGCTTCCCGTCGATGCTGAGCATCGGCACATATTCGAACGGAGGCTTTGCACCAGTCTCCGCCGCGGCTTCACAGGCCTGCTGGCAGACCTGATCCGATGTGAACAAATATCCGTTGGCCGGATCGAACTCCGGCGGAATCCCATCCGAAAACACGCAACTGCCCCCTTCGCTCCGCCACAGTGCGGCGAACAGCCGGCCGCGGGTCATGAAAAGTTTCCGGGAGCTGGAAGTGATCACCACATGGCGCACCCGTTTCAGCCGGAAATATTCGACCGCCTGCCGGGCCGCGTCCAGCGCATCGAGATTCACCACGCTCAGGGTGCCGTCAAGGTTGCCGTCAAACAGCGCCCCGACCGCCGCGCTTCCGGCCGGAAGCGGTTCCAGCGGCCAGTAAAAGGAGTTGAAGATCACCAGTCCGTCCGCCTCCCGCGCGTTCTCCCGCAGCACCCGGTTGCAGTCGGAATCGTGCGGCAGCGGCGTCATCACGATGCAATCCCCGCGTTTCGACGCGCTCTGGCTGAATCCGAGCAGCGCCGTATACCACAGGCTTTGGCAATCCGCATCCAGTTCGGAGCCGATGAAGAACACGATCTTCCTGCCGCCGGCCCCCCCGCCGATCAGCAGCGGAGTTTCCTGCCGGCATACGTAAATGCCGCGCTTGGAAGCCTTTTCCAGCTTTCCCTGTTCGCACAGGAAATCGATGCCGCGTATCGCCGAACCGTAGCTCAAGCAGAACTTCGCGGCCAGCCGCCGCACTGACGGAATACGCATCCCGGGGCGGTATTCGCCCGCGAGCAGCCGCTCTTCCAGATAGTTGATCAATTGTTCACTGATTTCCGGTTTCCGCATCTGATTTTCCATTCCTGCCGGATGATCCATCCTGATTCGTCACACTTTTAATTATGACGCATCCGCCGCAGAAACGCAAGAGACATGAACCGGAAACGGATCACAAACTGATCCATACTGATCCAATATAATCAAATCTGATCCAGATCACGGATCAGTTTGGTCGCTCCCATCGCAATTTTTCCCGCAGGGCTTGAACCATGCCGGAAACCGGGCTATACTAAAAAAACGCGTTACAGAACCGCAATTTTCAGGGCCGCACCATGAAAACAATTTCGCCGCTCGCCGGTCAACTGGTCGAATACATTGAAAGCCGGATCGTCTCCGGGGAGTACGGCGTCGGCAGCCGGCTCCCCTCCATCCGCCGCTTCGCCGCCAAATTCCGCCTGAGCTACGGCACCGCCTACCGGGCCGTCGAAAAGCTCTGTGAAAACGGCCTGCTCGAACAGCGCGGCCCCTCCGGCGTCTTCGTCAGGGCGCGCCGAAGCATCGGCACCGGGCGCTCCGGCCGGATCGCGGTGCTGATGGAGCCGTATGTCGGGGAGTCCGGCACCGGGCTTTGCCACACCGCCTTCATGGGCATGCTCGACGCGGCGTCGAAGGCCGGTTATCAACTGCTGGTCCAGTATGTTTCCGGGACCGACATCACCCCGGAACTGATCCGCCGGACCGCCGGGACCGCCGACGGCGTGATCCTGCTCAATGAATACGACTCGGAGCTCGGCGACTATCCGCAGCTGCCCTGCCCCACCGTCGGCATGCTCGTGCAGAACTCCTGGAACGGGCGGATTTCCACCGTGAACCTCGATCCGCTGGAGATGGCGTGCTGCGCGGAACTCTATTTCCGGCGTGCCCGGACTTTTCTGCGCAGAGTGAAAATCTTCGCCAGCCCCAAGCCGGTCTACCTGACGCGCGGGCGGCTGTTCAAACGGCAGTGGGAGGAGCGCGGCGGCCGGGCGGAATTTCATGTCGGCCTGCCCACGGATGGTTACGAGGAGGATTGCGGCTACTTTTTCACGTCGGATCAACTGCTTCAGAGCGCCTCCGCCGCCTATCTCGCCGATACCGGCGAACAACTGGCCGACCGCTGCACCGTGCTCAGCGTGGACGGCAAACAGTTCCTCGACCCGGATTTCTTCCGCTTTCCGACCATCGCCGCCGACTGGCAGCGGATGGGCGAATGCGTCCTCTCCGAAATGCTCCGGCTGTTGAATGATCCGCGCGCCCTGCCCCGGAACATCAATATCTGCGGCAGGCTCCGACTGCCGCAGCAGGAGTGACTTACCGCATCAGGGAAAAAGGATCAACGGGTATTTGGCGGGGTCCTTGTTTTCGCCGATCCCCGGCGCAATCTGGATCCAGCCTTCACGCCCCTCGCCGTCGTCGTCGTTGATCAGCGCGTTGAACCTGGCTCCGGCGGCGAGCGCCTCCGGCGTCGTTCCCAGCACCGACAGCGGAATCGTCGCGTCATAGCAGGTCACCGTCCCCTCACGGGAAGTTGCGAGCCGTATCCCGGCGGCACTTCCGGCTGCATCAAAGCCGGACGGGGCACTCCAGATGAATACCTCACTCTTTCCGGAATCCAACCGGGAAAGGCCGATCTCCCACATCCGGTCCTGTCCGGGCAGCAGCAGCGCGAACTGCACGCAGTCTCCCTTCCAGACCCCGGCACCGCTGTTCGGCTGCACGTGGCGGTCGTCGGTCACCGCGAACCGCAGCCGCAGTTGCGTTCCGTCGCGGCGCAGCCAGACCCGGGCGGAACGGTCCTCCGGCCCCTGCCAGGTCAGGTGGACCTTGCCCGGATCGGCTTCGAAGAGCGAAATTGCCTGATCGCGGCGATCCATCCTGAAATCCGGCGCCTCCGGCTTCATCTCTCCGGAGGCGATGCGCCGCGCCGGTACAAGCGGCAGGCCGATGACGCCCGACGCACCGTCAGCCCCGATCGCATATTCCAGTTGCAATTCCGCCGCTTTCCGGTAAGTGACGGGGATGGATAATTCGCTGTTCCAAGACGCCTCGCTCCCGGCGGCGATGCGGATAACCCGTTCCGCCGGAACCGCAGCCACGCCTTCCGGTACAATGAGCTTCAGCCTGAATTCCCGTTCCTGCGCATACGGATTGCGTACACCGATCGCCAGTTTCACCTTGCTGCCCGGTACCGCCGGACCGTCGGTATCGATTGAAACCAGATTGCCTCCCCAGATGCAGTCCGACGCCTTTTTCAGCCGCAGGATCACCGGATCTCGTCCGGCTTCCGCCACCACGATGCCGCCCTGTACGGCGAGCGGCCTTGCATTTCCCATCAGGTCCACGGCTTCCGCGGCCGCCGCATCGGTGGAGAACTGCAACGGAACAGTCGCGCCCCGGTTGGTCTCGTTCCAGATTCCGGCCAGCAGTTCGCCGCCGCGGCTGAATAAATAGACATAAAGCTCCGGCGCTTTGCAGTCGATCCGCTTCAGGTACTGCGCCCCGGAAAAACATCCGGCAAGCGTGTTGTAGGCGACGTAGACCGCCTTGGGCTGGAAATCGTTGGTGATCATGCCGTAGTTATGCTCGCCGTTCTTCACGTCGAAGCCGTCGTTGCGCAGGTCGTACCAGTTGTAGCCGATCGCCCCGTTCGCCCAGCTGTAGAGCAGTTTCTTGAAGAGGGCCGCGGCCTGATTGCGTTCGCCGCCGAGTGAATTGAGTGCGGTTTCGTTGGCATACCACGGCACGGTGGTGCCGGTTCTTTCGCGCATCGGCAGGAACCGCTCTTCCACCGCCGCCCGGTAGGAGGCGAACCGCCCGTGCTCGTGGTAAGCGTGGATATCGAAGAAACCGCGCCCCTTCATCAGCGCCTCCTCGTGGAAATTCCCCTTTCTGGAGGGATGGTCCTTGACGGTCGCGAAGCCGCCGCTCTGGATGATTACCTCCGGATCCGCCGCCTTGGCGGCACGCCATGCGAGCTTCATCAATTCCGCGTACTCATCCGAACCGTAGGAGGTTCTTCCTTTGAAATCCGGTTCGTTCCACACCTCCCAGAGGCGGATTTTCCCCCGGTAACGGGTCACGGTCGCGGAGATGAACTTCTCCCATGCCCCATAATCCGGCAAAGAGCGGAACCACTCCTTCCATTCCTTGCCGCGAACCTCGGGAGCCGCCGCCCAGCGCGGCGTATATGCCCAGATCGGCGCCAGTTCGATATCGTAACGCCCGAAAAGCTCCACCTTGCGGTCCATGCTTTCAAAGTTCCAGCGGTCCGGTGCGGGCTGAAGAGAGCTCCAGCTCGCGTCATTGCGCAGCACTTTGCCGCCGCAATACGCCATCGCCAGCGCCTCCAGCTCCTGATCGCGCAGGCTCCAGCGCTGCGGATGCGAGCAGATGCCGAACAGAAACCCTTTCGCCCTTCCCGGAGTCGGCCCGGCGGGTTTCAGCCATGCGAACGAACGTTTCGACACGGCGACGTCCCCCTTGTCATTCGCGGCGGTGATCCGGCAGCTCACATACCAGATTCCCAGCGCCGGCAATGTACCTTCCAGAGGACGGCTGACGGCTTCGCCGGGAGCGAGTTTCAGCGGGAATGCGTTTTTTACGCTTCTGCCGTAATAGTCGACCAGCTCCACTTCCGCCTGCACCTCAAGCGGCACGGCGGCGCGGTTGATGAAGCGGAACGCCGGCTTGTCCTTCTCTCCCGCCAGCAGCAAATGGAGCGGATTGCCGGTGTCGACCTCAAAGCCGACCGCTTCGGCAGCCGAGCGGCGGACGAAACGCTCCGAGCCGGTAAAGCAGAGCCGGAACTCTCCCGGTTCCGGTTCCACCGTGATCGAGGAGTAATATCCCGTCGGAGCTTTCGACGCGGGAAATTCGAAACGCAACTCTTTCTGACCGGGCGCGAAATTACACTTCGCCTGAAATTTCCGGCCGGTTGAGTCGGCGTAACTCAAAGCGGCCGTCCCCTTTCCGGCGCTTCCGGCTCCGTCCAGCCGGAATACTGCCAGTTCAGCGGGAGCATACGGCGTCAGGGAGAGCTTCCGGTCAACCATCGTGAATTTTTTCCGTTTTTCAACGGTTCCGGCCATCTCCCAGCCGGAATCGGTCAATTTCAGGGAGGCTTCCGCCGGATTCCCCCTCAGCGCAAAGTTTTCCGAACGGTCGAAGTTCAGGAAAGGTTCGCCGCACACCAGCAATTCTCCTTGCCGCTCATGCAGTTGCAGCTTCCCGATGAAAAGTTCCCCGGCGCCGGAACCGGCGGGGAAATTGACCGCGACACCGCTGAAACGCAATGCGCCGTCCACTTTCCGGTCGGCGTTGCCGCCCCAGCTGCTGTTCGCATCCGTTTCCGAAATCCGGTAGGAGAGGGTATTCCACGCCCCCCGCTTCAAACCTTCCCCGGTCGGATAGAATTGAAAGGTTTCGCCTTTGGCGTCGGTAAAGCGTACCCCGATCCTGCCCACCCGCGTTTTTTCCGGCACATAGACGGTCAATCCGGCGGAAGCCTGTTCGACCGGAGCGATTTTGCGGTTATTCCGCAACTTGAGCTCCGCAAACCGGTGACGCCTTTCCCCCCAGGTCAGTTTCAGGCACGGCGCCTCGCTCTCCGGCGGAACGGCCGGAGTCAATGCCTGATCCCGTTTCTCTCCCTGAATCAAGGCAACCGCCACAGAACCGTCAAAACGGATTTCCTCCCCGGCACAGGCCAGGGCGACAACGGACACGGCAAGCAGAATAAACGTTTTCATCGCATTTCCCTTTCTATCGTCCGGGTTTCAGGCTGAGCGCATCGTCGACGTCGCCGAGCCGGATCGAGCCGACGTGCGCGTCAAGCCACAGCACATTTTTGGTGCCCAGATGGCGGAATGAATATTCGCTGCCGCCCTGCACGTTGTCGATCTTGTTGCACTCCTTGAAGTTGTTGATATCCGGCTGCTGCTTGAGGTTGGCGATCCCGTCCGGATTCAGGCCCAATTCCGAAACCCACAGGATGCGTGAATTCGGAACCGGGGCACGCGTCGAGGTTCCGCGCGATACGGTGGCCGGAGTAATGCAATAGGAGACTTTCTGCCCGATCGCTGACGGCTGGTTCAGCGTCGTCGAACGGTAAGGAGACATTCCGAGCAGTTCGATCGACTCGCTGAACGAATTCATCGAATAACTGCAGGTATCCGACCTGATCTCCTTGATCTCCGGACAGCGCAGCGGACCGAAATTGCGCAGCCTCGCCGCCTGATCCCAGGTGATATCAAGCCTGCTCGTATCCTTCGACAGATAAGGGAGCACCCGGAAATACCACCAATGGAAGTTCCGGCCGTACCCCAGCACATCCGGCGGACGCGCCGCCGGATAAAACTGATTGTCGGTTCCGTACAAATTCAATGCGACCCCGATCTGCTTGAGATTGTTCAGGCAGGTGGTCTTGCGCGCAATCGCCCGCGCCCGGTTCAATGCCGGCAGCAGCATCGCCGCCAGAATCGCGATGATCGCAATCACTACGAGCAGCTCAATCAGAGTAAATCCAAGACGCTTCATATTCGTACCTCCCTTATCCTTGCGCAACCGGCAGACAGCCGGGCTGCATGAGTTTGACGCTTCCCCGTTCAATGATCCGCGGCGAAATTTCGACCTGAAAATTCCGGTCGAACCTGCGGTTGACGATATCCGAAGCCATATCCAGCACCTCCCGGGCGATATCGGCGCGGGCCGAGGCCGCCACGGAAAGCCGTTCCGCTCCGGCGATCTTCACATCGCCGAGCGCCAGCATGCTGATCTCCTCCGGTACGGCAATTCCGTGTTCCGCGAGAAAACTCATCGCCGCCACCGCGGTCATGCTGCTGCCGACGAATATTGCGCTGTATTTGCGGAGCCGGTTCAAATTGCGCGCCAGATAACCGCGTGTGCGTTCACTTGAATCCTCGCCTGACTTCGTGCCGCAGTCGAGCACATCCACATCACAGCCGAACGTCCCCGCCGCCAGCCGGAAGCCCTGGATCAAGTCGTCCGAAGCGACCCCGTGCGGTTCGGTACGCAGAAACGCCATCTGCCGGTGCCCGTGACGGAAAAAATAGTTTGCGACGATCATTCCCGCCGCCTGGTTGTTGCCGTTTACAAAGCGGACCCGGTCCACCCGCGCCGCGTTCAGGCACAAGATGCACGGCACCGGAGCGTTGACCAGACTGCGCACCTGATCCGCCGTCAGCAGGTCCCGCGCCAGCGAATTCGCGACGACCACGTCGGCGGACAGCGCCGGAAGCATCCGGCAGAAATCCTCCCGGTGATCGACCGGAACGATCTCATGGGCGAAATTCATCTTCTGCGCCCGTGCCGCCAGAAGCGCGCTCATATCCCGGATCGACGGACTCGGCCAGTCGCTCTCAAGGATCAGCAGTTTCGGCTGTTTCCCGATTTCGGGATGGCGCACGAACGTGCCGGAGCCGACCACCGACTCCAGGTGTCCCTGCTCGCGCAGCTTGCGCAGCACCGGGTCGACCGTGAACCGGCTGACCTGATACTCCTGCATCAACTGCCGCACTGACGGAAAGCTCTCGCCCTCCGTCATCGTTTCGATCCGGTCCCGCAACCGGCCGTAAAGCAGTTCAGCCTTGTTTTCCTTATTCAGCTCCATCCGTCGTTCCGTGTTCTTTACCGACACACTTATCTCAAAAAAATCGTGCCTTTCAAAGACACACTTTAATTATGACACAAACCCGGTCCGATGTCAAGAGGGTTTTCGTTTTTTTCCAGAAAAATTATCACTTTCCGGTCAATAGTTCACTTTGCTTTTAATGAAGAGCACCTTCACCTTCCGCGCCGTGTCGTTGCGCAGCTTGTGCTTGCGCGAAGGCAGGATGCGCACTGTGTCCCCCTGGTGCAGCGGGAACTCCTCATCCTCGAACACGATCGTCGCCTCCCCTTCGACCAGATAGGCGATCTCCTCCTCGAAATGCTGCGAAAACCCCTCGTTCGTCTCGCTGTGCGCATTCAATTCCATCAGCAGCAGCTCCACGCCGGACTTCACCGGTCCGGGAGTCAGGTTGAAATAGACCGAATTTTTCTCGTTCGGATTGTGGATGCGTTCCAGCTCCGAAGCGCGCCGGATCAGCGACGCGTTGTCGATCTCCTCAAAGAACAGCGACGACAGCGAGATGTCCAGCGTCCGGCAGATTAATCTTAATACACTCAGACTCGGATTCCCGATCCCGCGCTCCAACTGGCTGACCAGTGCGGTACTGATCCCGGAGATATCAGAGAACTCCTTGATGGTCAAATTTTTATCTTTTCTGTACTGATGAATTTTCCTGCCGATCCGATTTTCGATCATCGCGTTTTCCCTTTCCTTTTTCATACTATAGCACCCTTTCTTGTTAAATATAATTAATTTTTATAAAAATATTGAAAATTTCAGTTTCGGTGCTATCTTAAACAATGTAGCGTAATATCATTCAACCAAAGGAGCCAGTGAAACAAAATGGGAAAAACTGTCGCACAAAAGATTTTCGACGCTCATGTCGTCGACAAGCCGGCGGACGGCGTGTGGGTGCTCTCGCTCGACCGCGTTTTCTGCCATGAAATCACCACTCCGATCGCGATCAACGATCTGGTCGCGATCGGCAAGGACCGCGTTTTCGATCCCTCCAAAATCAAGGCGGTGATCGACCACGTGACCCCGGCGAAAGACTCCAAGACCGCCGAGCAGGGCAAGACCATGCGCGACTGGGCGCACCGCCACGGCATCAAGGACTTCTTCGATATCGGCGCGAACGGCGTCTGCCATGCGCTGTTCCCGGAAAAGGGATTCGTGCGCCCCGGCTTCACCGTGATCATGGGTGATTCGCACACCTGCACCCACGGCGCGTTCGGCGCGTTCGCGGCGGGCGTCGGCACCACCGACCTCGAAGTCGGCATCCTGAAGGGCGTCTGCACCATGCGTGAGCCGGAAACCATCAAGGTCAACCTGACCGGCGAACTCAAGCCCGGCGTCTACGCCAAGGATGTGATCCTCGCGGTGATCAAGATGCTGACCGTGAACGGCGCGACCGACAAGGTGATCGAATTCGCCGGTCCGGCGGTCGACGCGATGAAGATGGATGCGCGCATGACGCTGTGCAATATGGCGATCGAAGCGGGCGGCACCTGCGGCGTCTGCTACCCGGACATGGTCACGGTGGATTATCTGTGGCCCTTCATCCAGGACGAATTCGCCAGCAAGGAAGCGGCTCTCGCGGAATACTCCAAATGGCTCCCCGACGCCGACGCGGTCTACGCCAAAGAGCTGACGCTCGACGTTTCGACACTCGAACCGATGGTCACGTTCAACTACAAGCCGGATCAGGTCAAGACCGTCCGTGAAATGGAAGGCACTCCGGTCAACCAGATCTACATCGGCAGCTGCACCAACGGCCGTCTTGAGGACCTCCGCATCGCGGCGGGCATCCTGAAAGGCAAAACGATCAGCCCGAAAGTCCGCGCGATCGTGTCGCCCGCCACGCCGAAAATCTACCGCGAGGCGCTGGCCGAAGGATTGATCCAGATTTTCATGGACGCCGGTTTCTGCGTGACCAATCCGACCTGCGGCGCCTGCCTCGGCATGAGCAACGGCGTGCTGGCCGGCGGCGAATCCTGCGCTTCGACCACCAACCGCAACTTCAACGGACGCATGGGCAAAGGCGGCATGGTTCACCTGATGAGTCCCGCCACCGCCGCGGCGACCGCAATCGCGGGCGTGATCACCAATTCGCCCCTTTTCACCGGAAAGTAACCGAAGGCTGAGGATAAAATGAAAAACTTCAACGGTAAAATTCTGTTTCTGGACCGTTCGGACATCAACACCGACGAAATCATTCCGGCCAAGTACCTGACCGAGCTGACCAAGGCGGCGCTGAAGCCCTATTGCCTTGAGGACCTGTCGCTGCCCGGCTTCGATCCCAAGAAGGACATCGAGGGCAAGAGCGCGATCGTGACCCGCGCCAATTTCGGCTGCGGCTCCTCGCGCGAGCACGCTCCGTGGGTGCTGGAATACAACAACATCAACATCGTGATCGCGGAGAATTTCGCGCGGATCTTCCGCCAGAATATGTTCAACTGCGGCCTGATGGCAATCCAGCTCGACGCGGCGGTTATCGACGAAATTTTCAAAACCTTCGCCGGAACCGAAGCTGAACTGACCACCGATCTCGACAAGCAGACCTTCACCATCACCAACGGCAAGGTCACGAAAAGTTATCCTTTCGCCATCGGCGATTTCGACCGGGAACTGGTGAAAGCGGGCGGCTGGGTCAGCTACGCCGACAAGAAATACTGATTTTCAGTTCTGCTTTCCCAAAGACCGTCCATTGCGGACGGTCTTTTTTGCTTTTCCGCCCGGCCCGGCCTTGAAGAAGCTCGCCCGAACCGTTATATTGACATGCGCAAATTCACAGATAAAGAGGAGGATACTTCATGGCCGTCTACACCGATACAGTTCTGATGGGGATGGAAGAGCTTAACCTGCAGCCGGGCGATACCGCCAAACACACCACCATCCTGACCGGCGGCACCCTGAACGTGGGAGCCGGAGCCGTCGCCGCAGATACGCATATCATCCATGACGGTTCCCCGGATCTGGAGTGGCCGGAGCTGGTCGTCTCCGGCGAAGCCTGCCGGATTCAGGCGGACGGAGGCACGATCGAAGTACATGCGGGCGGCACGGTTTCCGACGCCGTGCTGAACACCAGGGCCCTGCTGCGGGTCAACGGCGGCGCCGCAACCGGCATCACCGCCAATGCCGGTTCGATGCTGCGCCTGGAGAACGGCGGCTCCGTCGACGGCGCCGCCATAGCCGAAGGAGCCATCTTCGGCTGGGGCTTCCACTGCTCCGCCTCCAATCTCAGCGGCATTGCCGCGGGAATGGAGATCAAGGCTGATGTTTCGGAAAATTACCATATTTTCAATGAAGAAATCTTTACGGTAGGCAACGGTCAGACTTCCCTGGATGCCGAAGCGGCTCGGGGGGGCAAGCTGGTCGTCGAAACCGGCGGCACCGCCACCGGCTTCACCGCCGCATCGTCCGCCGATGTCAGCTACGACTTCGGCACCACCGTTTACGGCACCGCCGAAAATGGCGTCATCATCAAATCCACGCCCGACTCCTCGATGAATTACCGGGTCAAAACCGAGCAGAATGTCGGCCAACGGCAGATCGCCTTCGGCGGCTTCGTGCAGGACAAAGCGGTCCAGAACGTCCGTTCCGGCGGCGAAACCAGCTATATGACCGTCGAGGCCGGCGGCGTGCAGAACGCCGAAACCGGTTCGCGCGTCAACGTCAGCAAGGTCCACGGCACGCTCAACCTCGCCTCCGGGGCCGTTTCCAATTATCTGGAAGTGTACGACGGCGGCGCCGTGCACACCCAATCCGGCGCCGTGCTCAACAACGGCACGGTCTACAAAGGCGGCGTTCTGCGGCTTGCGGCGGGAACCGTATTGAACGGCACTACGCAGGTCACCGGTTCGCTGATCGCCGCCGGAGCCGTCGATGCCTCCGGCAGCGTGATCGACTTCACGTTGGCCAACGGGAAATTTCCGATCGATCCGGAAGAATTCACCGGCGTGATCGTCAACGACATCACGCTGCTGCAGGGAGCCTCGTTTTCCATCACGATCGCCGCATCCGGCATGGAGGCGGGGGAATACCGGCTGGCCGGAAATGCGGCAAACTTCACCGGCACCGTCTCCTGCCATCCCGACGCCAACACCTCGCCATACGCCGTACTGGACCTGCAGAAGAACAGTTCTTTCGCGCTGGACGGCAAACTTTATACTCTGGCGCTGAACAACGCCGACGAGCTTGTACTGCAGGTTCGTCCGGTCACCTCCGGGGATGTGATGCTTCCGCAGCAGGTCACCGATGCGGCCGTCAACGTCTATGTCGGACAGGCCGTCAACATTTACTGGACGAAGGTGGCTGCCAACTCTCCGGTCACCTATGAAGTCCGGTATGCGGTTCCGGGGACAGGATTTGCCGATGCCGAAACCATCACGGTGGAACAGGAGTGGGCTTTTATCGAGGAACTTGCAAACGGCAACTACGAATTTCAGGTGCGCGCGATTGATTCGCAGGGACAGGCGGGCGCATGGAGTGAAACAGGGTCTTTCCGGATTTCGGATTACGAAGCCGCCGACCTCGCCGTCACCATGACCACCGAACTGTGGGGACACGATTATCTGCCGGAACTCTACGGTCCGCCCGCCACCTCCCAACCGAACGATGTAACCGGTTATTATTACGCGGATGCCGAAAAGCTCAACAACACCCAGGATTCGCTCTACTGCTGGGGCGCCGCCAGTTCCAATATCCTGACCTGGAGCGGCTGGGCGGCCAATTCCCCTTACGCATTCGCCAACGAAGATGAAACATTTGAATATTACATCGATTTCTGGAAAAACGAGGGCGGGCTGGAAAGCGACGGGTTGAGCTGGTTCCTGAACGGCACCGGGCTTTCCGGCACCATCACCGTCCCGGCGGAGGGCGGCAACCTCTTCCCGCAGCTCGACGCTTCGGATTACATCGCCGTGGTCGACGTCAGCACCGAAACCGACACGCTGCTCAATCTGCTGGCCGACTACTTTGATGCGGGCTACGGCGTCTCCTACGCGATCTATTCGGACGCGGGCCTTGCTCACGCGATCACCGGCTGGGGATATGAGACCGACGCCAAGGGCAATACCTACCTCTATTACAGCGACTCCGACAGCGATTACTGGAGCGGAAGCGACGACCGGCGCGACGCGGTCAACCGCCTTTCCAGAACCCGGGTGACGATTCACGACGACGGACGGCTCTATTTTGAGGATTACATGGTTTCCGGAGCCTATCTGGGCAGTTTCGCCGCGATCAGGCAATTCGATAAGATTTTCCTCGGGCAGCATGAAACCTTCGACGACGCCCGCAAGCTCGACTTTTCCGACGGCGAAGCACTCCGCGCCGGAAATCTCGACGGCGAAAACGACGACGACTATTACAAATTCAACACCGCATTCGCGGGCCGTGTGGAGATCAGCGTGTCGATGACCAGCGACGATCCGCTGCTGACCGGCCTCTGCATCAGCATCTATGACGCGCTGAAGAATCTGATCTACTCCAGCGTCACGGCCGCGCTGACCCAGTCGTTCGCGTTCAATTCGATCGCGGGCGGACTCTACTATCTGGTGGTGACCGGGAACGAACTCGTCACCGGCAACACGCAGCTGCCGGGGCTGAACAATTACCACGTCGAAGTCGGCATCGAATCCCGGAACGTCTCCCGCGACGACGACAACTGGACTCAGGTGCTGAATAAGACCGAGTACACCACGGCCCTGCCGGACGATCAGCCGGAGGTTGCGGTCGAAAGCCTGTTCGGGCTTGCGGATGAAACCACTGGAGAAATCCTGCCCAATTGGGTCGGCGCCGATGACAAAAAGGATATGCGCGCGCTGCAGGTCGAGGCCTCCGGCCGCTATACGCTTCAGATCAGCGAAGTCACTTCCACTCTGAAACTGACCGTCTACCGGCTGGCCGGCGACAAGCTCAGGCAGGTCAAAAGCGTCACGGTCAATGCCAATACCAGAGAGGAGAGGCGCGGACTCTTCGATCTTCTGCTTGAAGGCGGAGAAACCTATTTCATCCAGGCGGAATCCAACACGAAACAGGGAACGGAATATGACGTTTCCCTTTCCGGCGATGTGTTCCTGCAGGCAGACAACGACGACGACTTTCTGGCGGATGTGGTCAATAATCCGGTCTATGCCGTCACCGCCGCACCGAATGAAGCGGGCCATCTGGAACAGTTGTCCATTTTCGGAGACAACTGGGTCGGCTTCGGCGATAAAATCGACTACCGGGTATTGGAACTTTCCGAGGCCGGCTCTCTGAATTTCACGGTCAGCGCGCTGGACGCCAGGGCCGGCGGCACTTTCACCCTCTACCGGCAGCTCGACAACGGCAAATTGCAGAAGGTGTTCACGATCAACGCCAACAGTTCCGGCGGAAAGTTCAAAAACGACGTGCTGCTCAACGCCGGAACCTATTTCGTGAGTTTTGAGTCCAAGAGCTGGAACAACGGCAGAAACACCGATTATACCGTCACCGTCGACGGCGAGCGTTTCGTCAAGGCGGTCAACGCTGACGACACCGCCGCGCTTGTCGCAGGGAATCCGGTTTACACGGTCAAAACTTCTGCTCTCGGCGAAAGTTTCGGCACACTGGCCCCGGTTTCGCTCTTCGGCGACAACTGGGTTGGCTACAACGACAAGGCCGACTACCGCGTGCTCGAACTCTCCGAAGCCGGTTCCTACAATTTCACCGTCTCGCAGCTCGACGCCAAGGCCAACGGCGCGTTTTCACTGTGGCGGCAACTCGACAACGGAAAATTGCAGAAGGTGTTCACCGTCAATGCCAACAGCTCCGGCGAGAAGTTCAAGAACAATGTGCTGCTCAACGCCGGAACCTACTTCGTCAGCTTTGAATCCAGAAGCTGGAACAACGGCAGAAACACCGACTACCTTGTCACGATGACCGGCACGGCCTTCGGCAAAGCCGATTCCAGTGATGACAACTGGCGGGGGGCCCACGTGGTTCCCGTTGACGCCGAAGCGGTTCAGGATGAGTGGGTCGGCTATTCCGACCTGCGCGACTGGGGGAAGTTCGAGGTGGCCGAGGACGGGACCTGTACCTTGCAGCTCACCGGCGTAACCGGCAACTTCGCCTCCGTCTCGCTTTACCGCCAGAAGTTTGACGGCAGAGGTGTGGAGAAAGATCCGGCCCGGATCGCTTCAGTGAGATGCAACGGCGGCACCGCCGAGCTGATCCGCGACCTTCAGGCCGGCATTTACTACTTCGCAGTGGAAGCGCAGGGCGACGCGAAAAAGAGCGGCACCGGCTACAACCTCGGCATTCAACTCGACGAGTTCGGCAAGAACAAAGGCGGCATGCTGGCCTGACAAGTTCAGCAACGGGTTTACCGTTCCGGCATGTCCGGCGCCGGAACGGCCCCGAGCTGCGGAAGCAACCGGCGCAACTCCGATTCCGACCGCCGAAGACGGCCGCAGCAGCTGTCACGTATCAACACTTCGAGCTGCGGCAGCGCAGCTTCGCTGAATTTCTCCCGTTCCTCCAGAAAATCCAACGCCCGTTTCAGCATTTGTCCCGCCATATAGCGGTACGGAAACAGGACCGTCGAAAGCGGCGGATCCACATATTGCGAAAAAGCGAAATTATTCACGCCCATCACCGCCATGTCCTCCGGCAGTTTCCAGCCGCTTTTACGGGCGGCGATCACCAGCCGCATCGCTTCGATATCGTCATAGCAGATCACCGCCAGATCGCCGCGCCGGCATTCCCAGCCGGCCAGCGCCGCGTCAACTTCGGCCGGAGACGGTCCGGCAAACACGCCGTCAGGCGCCCTGCGGAACTCCTCGGCACATTCGCAATAGCAACGGAAATGGGTTTCCCCCTTCCCTTCCTCATCCCGCCTGCCGAAATACGCAATATGGCCGAAGCCCAACGCACGGAAATACCGGAATTGGAAATAAACCGTATCCCGGTCAAACCATGAGTACAGCTCGCGCGGTTCATAACACAGCTCTTCATAGCCGGTCACCAGCCTGCCCAATACCAGCGGCAGCGGCACACTTTCAAGGAATGCGCGCGCCGCGTCCGTTAAGAAACGCTCCCGTTCCGCAACAAAGATCATCGCACGGCAATTACTGCGCTTCATCGCCCGGACCGCCTGCATGGCGCCCTCCCAATCGGCGGCGACATGATGCTCAAGCTGCAACTCGAGCCGGCCAGCCTCACGTTGCAGTTCAATCAGCAGCGAAGTGGAAAATTCACTGACCGCCGGAAACAGCAGCACACCGATTCGCCGCAGCGAAACAACCTGCAGGCGCGACTGAGTCCTGCCGATCAGATGACTGGTATCGCAGCGGACAAAATTGCCGAGACGCCCTTGCGATTCAACCACGCCGTTTTCACCAAGGAACATGATCGCCTTGCGAACGGTATGCAGATTGCAGCCGAATTTCTGCGCCAGGGATCGCACTCCCGGCAATTTGCTGCCGGGAACGAATCCCTCGTCGCGAATCATCGCAATGATCGCATTGAGCACCTTCTCATAGACAAATGGTTCCGATTCCATCATTTTCCCCTGATTCACGCAAATATAACGCCCATCGCACGCAATTGCAACCGGAGAAAACGTTTTTCCCGCCGGACATGCGCATTCTTCACGGAGCCGGCCGTACCAGCTCATAAGCCATAGCCGGTCCCGTTCGGGCGAACGTGTCGGCGACAAACGTAATTTTTTCCCTGTTCCGCTCGAAGGGAATTTCCGCCAGGCGCCGCCCGGAACAGTCCAATGCGTACAGTTTCCATTCCGCCGGCGGCAATGCAAGCGTGAAATCCGCAACGGCTTTCCTGACCAGCAGCGGCCCGCTGCCGTAGTCCTCCACCACCATCCCGGAACTGCGCAGGGTCAATCCCTCGCGCCGGACATTGCCGATATGCAGCACCAGAAGCCGCGACGACTCCGGCAGCGGGCGGTTATCCAGCGCGATGACGCCGGCGGCGCAGGCGCTTTTCCGGTTCCGTACAGTCAATATTCCGCCGGAGAGTGTTTCTCCTTCCGGCAGAATCAGCGTTTCACTGCGCGGCGTTACCGCCCGGAAGAGGTTTCTCCGGAAATCGACGTGAAGTTCGCCTGTGGAACTGGCAACCTCCGTAACCAGGTTTTTCGGATTTCGCAGTACGGGCACTCCTTTCCGGACCTCGCCGGAGATCTCCGGCGCCAGAGCATAGAGCTGTTCCGTACCTGCGGGAAGCCGCGTGGCCTCTCCGCGCCAGACAATGGACCCCGTCCGGCACCGCAAAGCCAATTCTCCCGCCGCCTCGGGATAAAGCTGCCGGTAATCCTTGTGGGCTTCAGGCGAGACCGCCACCGGGACGCAGTTCCGGGCCGGTTTCACATCACGCCGCAGGAAAAACACCGCGGCCAGACGGTCGCCCAGCAGCCGGACCGGATCATCCGCCGCATCGAAACAGCCCGGATTGCTCAATGTGTGCGAATAGGCAAAACGATTCAGCGCATCCCAATCCTGAAGTGCCGCATAAGCTGCAAAGATCGGCGTTCCCTGCATGCGGTAATCCCCCGGACCGCTGAAATCAAATTCCGAAACGGTAAACGGCCGGTCGAAAAGCCGGGTCGGCGCGATCCGGGCCGGAGATTGCAGGCGATCCGCAATTACGCTCCGGCCATGAAATTTCATCGGCAGCTCCCACGTTTTTTCAGGAAAAACCGGATGGTCATAATAGAGATGCTGATCCACATAATCATACAGCTCACGATGCACGGCAAGATTCGGCGAGGCAATGAAATTCTGTTCCGTCAGCGGCACACGCACTCCCAGGCCGCGCAGAAACTCCGCCATGTCTTTGTAATAAGCGATATAGACATCGGAAATGAATTTCCGGAACAGTTCCGGGTCAGGCTCTCCACCTTTCATTCCCCCCGGATACCGCCGCTCAAACTCCGCCCGGTAACGCTCCCGGACTCCTTTGGAAACCCCGTTCATGATCAGGTGGAACGGCGTATTTTCATTGATGATGCTGAGCTTCAGCAAGGCAGGCTCCTCCGCCAGCGTCAAGCCGGTATAAGGATTGCGGTGAGTCAGCAGATTCCTCGAAAATTCCTTCAGGTTCCGGTTCACTTCCGGAATCAGCATCGCGGCGAGCTTGTAGTCACGGTCGTTCCGTATCTGCGGGAATTCTCCGGCGGCAGGTTTTCTCGACATGAAAAGATCGATCGTCACATAGATTCCCCGCTTCTTCAAAGCGGCGATCAGATATTCAAATTTATCCAGTTGTCCCGGGTGCAGCGAAACGCTGTCCCGTCGTTCCGATGCAAGTATTTTGTCATCAAAGTGATGCAGCCGGATCACATTATATCCGGTGCGCGCGGAGATTTCGGCAAGTTCTTCCGCCCGGTCATGTGACGGGAAGCAGGCGGCATGGACAAGGTTGGCTCCGTAGAAGCGGACCGGCCTGTCATTCCGTTCGAAAACGAAATGACCGTTTTCCACTTTCAGAAATCCGTATTTCCCGGCGGGAGCATCCAGCAGAAACGAGAAATCCAGTGCGGAACCTTTGCACACTTCGCGCCGGAACGGCAAACGCTTCCAATCGCCTTTCTCCCGTAAAACCCGGCTTTTTTCCCGGTTTTCCAACACCTCCTCCGTCGCGGAGCCGGAGACGGCGGCGACCATCCACAAGCCGGTCAGCCCGGAACGGCGCAGCAGGATATGTCTGACCGCCCCGCAATGCGAACGAACTCGCGTAAAGTCCGACAACCGAGCTTGGATTCCGTCCCTCCCAGGCGACGATGCCGTTGCATAGAGCAGTCGGCTCCCACCAGTTGCCGACATCCCGGCCTGACAGCACAGGCAATTCCTCCTCGGAGCCGTCCATATAGGCGATGCGGATGTATCCGAGCGGCCGCTCGAAAGCAGGAAGCCAGGCGGCGGCGTGCAGCAGGAATAACGTTTTCAACGTTTTTCCATTCAGATCAATCCGGGCGGATGACGCAAAGTCCCGCCGCGGCGTTTTCCCCAGCACAATCGCGGCACGCCGTCCTCCGGCAATTCTGAACTCAACCGGCGCACAGCGGATCACACCGGGGGCAAGAGTGCGCAGATCATTCTCCGCGCCCTGATCGGTCCAGCCGCCTTTGCCGTCATCCGCCGTATCGTCGCGAAATTCCGAATTGGCCGCACGGCTCAAATCCAGCGGCACGGCGCCGCACAGCACTCCGCAGGAAACGATCAATGCGACAATGAACTTGAACATAAAAATTCCCTTTCGCTTTTTCAGACATCCAGATCATCGCAACGGAACCGGACCTGATTTTGCCGGACCCGGTTGACATGCGGTCCGAACAGGTCCCCGACATGCCCGTCGCCAAAAGCCATATTGCTGAAGCCGCCATGCGGGAAATAGAGACTTCCCCAGCTCCCCATATAAGAACCGCTCTGCTCCCACAATACAAAATACCCGCTGTCCATTGTCATGAAATATCGCGAAGGCGCCTTAAGCCGGGTACGCTTCACCGGTTCGTTAGCCCAGCCCGACTGAAAAAATCCCCGGTGGCGATTTCCCGCATATCCGCCATATCCGGGGGTAAGCCGCACCCCGTCAACCGTGGTGGACGCCCAGCCGTATTGAGTTCGCGACGGATCGAATTCCGGGCACGGCGGAACCGCGTAGGTCGCCCACAGATCAGTCGCGGCAGGAACGTAATTGCCTTTCCGGTAACGCTGCTGAAACAGGCTTTCCGCATAGACCGCAAGACTTTGAAACCAATCCACGTTTCTCCAGCCACCTCCCAGCGGAGCCAGCATCCGGACAGGGCAGATATATCCGCCGTTGTCGTCGGAATAAAACATATCAATCTGCCCCATCTGCTTCAGCGTTCCCTTACAGCTGACGCTCCGCGCTGTCATTCGCGCCTTATTCAGCGCCGGCAGCAGCATACTTGCAAGGATCGCGATGATCGTAATCACCACGAGCAGCTCAATCAGCGTAAAACTGCAGCGGGATAGTCTCCGACGGAGGATTTCGCTCCTGCCGGAGCGACCAGCGCTTTCGCCGCCGGACCACGACCGGCAAGGTGCCGGCGCCGGGTACGGGACGGTCGACAGGCGGAGCAGCGGTCGGTCGGCGAGGGAAGAAGATTTCGACTTGCCGCTTGCAGAGCATTGGCGGAGGCGTGAGAGCTTGCCGGGCGCATGTGAGAAGTTGGGGATATTCGGTACGGGGAGAGACGCGGCGCAAGTCGCCGCTTTCTCTCCCCCGAACCCCTCTCTTTTACGCGGAGCGGGAATGAGGGGCCTGGGGAGCAGAGCGGCAGCGCAGAAGTGATTGCATACTTTACGGATTACAGTCATCAATAATTTACTCAATGTAATTTTTTTTATTCTTCTGCGGACTTTTCTTTCCGTAAAACTTCTTTTGTACGGCATCATTTTCCCTCCTGCATGATTAACGGTGGTCTTCTGGTTGTCAGTTGTAATCGGCGCCTCTGTTATATATTTTACTATAACAAACTGTCAATGTCAATACCTCTCCGTAATTTTTCCATGAAAAAGTTCTGCCGGGAAGCGGGCAGATTTCCTGAATTTCCTTTGCAATCCGGTTCCGGCGGTGGTATATTCCAGCAGTAATCACTATTTGACAAGGGAGCGCAGCGATGATGCAGAATTTACAGTTGGAGCGGCCGCTGGTCGTTTTCGATATCGAAAGTACCGGCGTGATGCCGCAGCGGGATCGGATCGTGGAAATCGCGGTGCTGAAGATTTTCCCGGACGGGCACACCCAGAACACCGTCCGGCGGCTGAATCCCGAAATGCCGATTCCGCCGGGAGCCACCGCGATCCACGGCATCAGCGACGCCGACGTGGCCGACTGCCCGACCTTCCTGCTGATCGCGGAAAAGCTGTTCCGCTACATTGAGGACTGCGACCTCGCCGGCTACAACATCACCGGTTTCGATATCCCGATGCTGGAAGCCGAATTCAAGCGGGCCGGTTTCACTTTCAAGGTGGACGACCGCAAGGTGATCGATGCGTACAACATCTTCTGCAAGCTCTATCCGCGCACCCTGACCGCCGCCTATCAGTTCTTCTGCGGCAAGGAGCTGGAGGGCGCGCACGGCGCCGCCGCCGACACCGCCGCGACTTTCGAGGTATTGCTCGGCCAACTGGAAAAACACCCGGAATTGCCGCGCACCGTGGCCGAACTCGCCGATTTCAGCGATCTGGCCGGGCCGGACGCGGTGGACCGCACCCGCCGCTTCAAGTGGAGCGACAACGAGGTGATCGTGAACTTCGGCAAGAACGCGGGACGCACCCTGCGCGACATCGCGTCGAACGATCCGGGTTTCCTGCGCTGGATCGTCCGCAGCGACTTCACCGACGAGGTCAAGGAGATCGCAAACAACGCGCTGCTCGGCAAGTTCCCGACCCGGGAGAATGCGGCCAATGGCGCAGCGGAGTGACCTTGCCTCCTTACTGAGCCTGCTTGACGACGAGGATGAAACCGTCGCCGTCAATGCGATGGCCGAACTCCTGAACCGCGAAGCGGAGCTGGGCGACGCGCTGGCGGTCCTTCAGGAGTCGGATCATCCGCTGTTGCGCCGCCGCAGCCACCAGCTGCAGGCGGCGATTACGCTGCGCCGCCGCCGCCGGGAGTTCGCTTCCCGGCTGAACGCGCCCCATATCGACCTGATCGACGGTCTGATCGACGTGCATTTGCAATGGTACGATAACGACTCGCGCCCGGAACTGGTCCGCATCTGGGAAAAATTCCGGGCCGAAGCGAACCGCTGCCCGCTGCGCACTCTGGAGAACATCGCTTACTTCATGCGCAAATGCGGCTTCACCGCCCGCAACGAGACCACGATGCGTCCCGAATACTACTGCATCGGGCCGGTCTTGGAGAACCGTTGCGGAGCCGTGGCGATTCTCGCCGGGCTGGCGCTGGAGGTCGCGGAGCCGGAAGCCGGCCTCCGGCTGGTCCGGGTGCTCGGGGATTTCGCGCTGTACGACGGCGAGGGCCGGTTGCTGGTGCCGGAGCACGACTGGCAGATCTGCGCCGCCCCCGGTATCAGCCACTGCGAATTCTGGGACCGACGGATGCTGCTGCGCTTCGCGGCGCTGAACCTCTTTTCCTGTGCGGTCAACAGCGACAGTTTCCGGTATGTGCTGACCATCGCCCAGGCGCTGACCGGCAGCGATACCGACGAGCCGATGGATTACTTCCCCTATCCGTACTATCCGGCCGACGACGATCCGGAACCGGAAAAAAATCAGGACCCGTCATTGTAAAGCGGCTTTTCCCGTGTTACATTATAGGAACTTGTGATGTAACTCTGTTTCAATGAGGTATCTTTATGGCTACGGAACGCTTTGCGGCGGTCAGGCGCACCACCCGCGAAACCGATATTGAAGTGAAGATTTCGCTTGACGGCACCGGCCGCGGTCAAATCGACACCGGCATTCCCTTCATGGACCACATGCTCGAACTCTTCGCCCGGCACGGCTTCTTCGATCTTGAAGTCAAGGCGGTCGGCGACCTCGCCGTGGATTACCACCACACGATGGAAGATCTCGGGCTGGTGCTGGGCGACGCGCTGGCGAAAACGCTCGGCGACAAGGCCGGAATCCGCCGCTACGGCAATATGATCCTGCCGATGGATGAAACGCTGGTGCTGGTGGCGCTGGACCTCTCGGGACGGCCCTGTCTGGTCTGGGATGTCGACTTCCCCGCGCCGGGCATGATCCGCGACCTCGACGTGCGGCTTTTTCATGAATTTTTCCTGGCTCTGGTCAACAAATCCGGTATGAATCTGCATGTGAAGAAACTGGCGGGCGAAGAGGTGCATCATGTCGCCGAAGCGATCTTCAAGGCATTCGCCAAGGCGCTCGACCAGGCGACCGCCATCGATCCGCGCGTGGTCGGGGTGCTTTCCACCAAAGGGTCACTGTAATTCAACTGTTTTGCGGGCGCATTCCGGGCAAGGGTGCGCCCGTTTTGTAACGGAATTTTCATATCATGGCTAAGAAAATGGTGTTCGGGCGGTACGACTATGCCGCATTTTCCTGTTTCATCGCATACGCCTGCTGTTCGCTGGTGGTGCCGGTCTGTCTGGTCCAGCTCGCGCAGTCGCTCGGCTTCCCGCTCGGCGAAGGCGGCAAAGGCGCGGGCGGAGCGCTGCAGCTCGGCCGGAGCATTCCGATGGTCGCGGCGATGCTCTTTTGCGGTTTCGCGGCGGGGCGCTGGGGCAAGGTGCGCTCGCTCGGCGTGGCGATGGTGCTGATGAGCGTCGGAATCGGGCTGGCGGCGATCGCTCCGGCCTACGGTCTCTTGTTCGCGGCGGTCGCGGTCGCCGGACTCGGAGAAGGCGTGGTCGAAGGACTCGCGACCCCGGTGATCCAGGACCTGCACATCGACGACGAACCCGGGCGTTATATCAACTTTTCGCACTCTTTCTGGTCGGTCGGCGTAGTCGGCACGGTGATGCTGGCCGGATTGCTGCTCTACTGCGGCGTGTCATGGCGCTTCGTCCTCGCCGGAGCCTGCGTGATTTCGCTGGTCCCCGCTTTTCTGTTCCTGCTGCCCTATCACGGCCCCCAGAAGCCGGACCGGCAGGAGCAGCTGCACTGGACGACCGTATCCGGCCATGCGCTGGAGCTTGTGAAAACTCCGCGTTTCTGGCTCTTTTTCACGGCGATGTTCCTCGCCGGAGGCGGTGAATTCTGCCTGACCTTCTGGGTGTCGAGCTTTATCCAGCTCGACTACAGCGCCTCGGCGCTGATGGGCGGACTCGGCACCGCATTCTTCGCAGGCGGCATGATCGTCGGACGCATGGTTTCGGGTTTTCTGGTCAGCCAGGAGAAACTCCGGCATCTGGTGGTCGGCTGCGCGGTTGCCGGAACGCTGCTCGGACTCTTCCCGCCGCTGCTCTCCGCCGACATGATCTGGATTCTCTTCGGATTGCTCTTTTTCCTCGGCATCGCGACCGGTCCCTTCTGGCCGAGCATCCAGAGCTACTGCGTGGACCGGGTCAAGGGAGACTCCACGATGATCTTCATTCTGCTCTCCTGCGCGGGAGTGCCGGGCTGCGGCTTTTTCGCGTGGCTGATGGGTGTGGTCGGCGACCGCTGGGGACTGCGCGACTCCTTCTTCCTGGTTCCGGCCTGCTATGCCGGGCTGGGACTGCTGATCGCGTATGACTGGTGCGTATTGCGCCGGGAAAGACAGCGAAAATGAGTCCGCGCCCCGAAAATCCCGATTACGCGGCCAGTTGCGACCGCTTCCGGGTCGAATTTCCCGAAGAACTGCCGATTTCCCGCCACGTTGATGAGATTAAAAAGGCGTGGGGATCCAGCCCGGTGATCATCGTCGGCGGCGACACCGGCAGCGGCAAGACCACCCAGCTTCCCAAGATCGCGCTCGCACTCGGCTACGGGCGGCGCGGACGGATCGGCTGCACCCAGCCGCGCCGGATCGCGGCCTCGGCGATGTCCCGCCGCGTCGCGCAGGAACTGGGCTGCGAACCGGGAACCGGCGTCGGCTATCAGGTCCGCTTCGACGACCGCACCACAAAATCGACTGTACTCAAGTTCATGACCGACGGCATCCTGCTTGCCGAAACCCGCAACGACCGCAGCCTGCGCCAGTATGAGGTATTGATCATCGACGAGGCGCATGAACGCTCGCTGAATATCGACTTCCTGCTCGGCTACCTGAAAAACCTGCTGCCGCACCGGCCCGACTTGAAAGTGGCGATTTCGTCGGCAACGCTGGATACGCAGGAGTTTTCCCGGTTCTTCAACGACGCGCCGGTGATCGCGATCGAAGGGCGCACCTATCCGGTCGAAGATGTATTCATGCCGCCGGAGTACGACGAGGAGCTTTCCGCGCAGATCGCCCGCGCGGCGGAATTTGTGACCAGCCTGGACCCGCAGGGCGACATTCTCGTGTTCCTGCCCGGCGAACGGGAAATCCGTGACGCGACCGACGTGCTGACCGGCCGCAGGCTGCGCAATACCGAGGTGCTGCCGCTCTTCGGCCGCCTCTCCGCCGCCGACCAGCAGAAAGTGTTCAATCCGGGGGGGCAGCGCCGGATCGTACTGGCGACCAATGTGGCCGAAACCAGCGTGACCATCCCGCGCATCCGTTTCGTGATCGATTCGGGGCTGGCGCGGATCAAGCGGTTCAACCCGCGCACCCAGATCGAGGAGTTGCAGGTCGAATCGATCAGCCAGGCGAGCGCCCGGCAGCGGCGCGGCCGCTGCGGCCGTATCGCCGACGGCGTCTGCGTGCATCTGTACAGCGAAGAGGATCTCGAACGCTCCGCGCCCTACACCGATCCCGAAATCAAGCGGACCGGGCTGGCCGGCGTGATCCTGCAGATGGCCGCGCTCGGACTGCCGCGGATCACCCACTTCCCCTTCATCAATCCCCCTCCCCCGGCGGCGGTGCGCGAAGGGTTGCGCACGCTGGAGGACCTGCGCGCACTCGATCCGGCGGGAAGGCTGACCCGTGAAGGCTGGAAACTCGCGGAGCTGCCGATCGACCCGCACCTCGGCAAGATGCTCGCATTCGCGGAAAAGCGGCGGGTGCTCCCGGAGCTGCTGGTAATCGCGGCTTATCTGTCGATACAGGACCCGCAGGAGCGCCCGCTCGAAAAGCAGCAGGCCGCCGACGAGGCGCACCGCAGATACCGGGACAAAAAATCCGACTTCGTGACCATCCTGAATCTGTGGAACGCGATTCAGCAGGAGTGTCCGTCAAACCGGCAACTGCGTGTTTTCGCCCGCAGGAATTTCTACAATTTCAACCGTCTGCTGGAGTGGCGCAATCTCGCCGCCGATCTCGCCGACGCCGCCGCCGACCTCAAGTGGAGCGGCGCAAAACTGCCGAAGCTGCTGGAAAATCCGCCGTATGACCAGGTGCACCAGTCGATTCTGGCGGGGATTCCGCGCCACATCGCCCGGTATATGCCGGAAGAGCAGCACTATCTCGGCACCGGGGCGCGCAAATTTCTGATCTTCCCCGGCTCCGGACTGTTCAAAGCCAAGCCGGCGCCGGAGTGGCTGATGAGCTTTGCGCTGGTCGAAACCAGCCGCCTTTTCGCACGGCAGAACGCGGCGATCCGCCCCGACTACCTCGAACAGGCCGCGCCGCATTTGTGCACCAGAATCTACGACCAGCCCTACTGGGACGCCGAATCCGGCTTCGTATACGCCCGCGAGCGGCTCACTTTCGGGGGGCTGCTGATCCACAACGGGCGGCGGGTGCTTTACAGCAAGAGCCATCCGGCGGAAGCGCGTGAAATCTTCATCCGCGAGGCGCTGGCGACCGGCAGCGTGATCATTCCGAAAACGTGGGTTGAAAAGAGCGCCCATGTGCTCGAATCGCTTGCTCTGCTGGAGGAAAAGGTCCGCCGTCCCGGCACCATCCTCGACCCCGAAGCCGTGGTCGAACACTACCTGACGCTGCTGCCGGAGGGAATCGACAGCGTCAAATCACTGAAGGAACTGATCCGCAATGATTCGCAGGATTACTCCATCACGCCGCAGGATGCGATGCAGGAGCAGTTCCGGCAGTGGGAAGAGGGCGATTACCCCGATGCGCTCGCCTTTTCCGGCCAGTCTTTCCGGCTGCGCTACTCGTTCACGCCGGGTGAGCCGGAGGACGGGCTCACGCTTTACGTTCCCTCCGACCAGCTGAACCTGCTGCCCGGCCATGCGCTCGACTGGCTGATCCCCGGCTACCTGCCGGAGAAGGTCGAACTGATGATCCGCGCACTGCCCAAACCGGTCCGGCAGGCCGCCTGCCCGATCGCGGAGACGGTCGCCGCCTTCTGTGAAGCGGTGAAGTCCGGCGCGGTCTTCTCCGAGCAGCCGCTCGCGGCGGCTCTGGCCGAATATTTGCGCGACAACCTGCGCGAACCGGTCGCGCCCGCCGATTTCGACAACGTCCGGCTCCCCGAATACCTGACCATGAAGCTCGCCGAACTCAACCGCAACGGTAAAATCGTCCAGCTTCACCGCGAAATCCCGGCCTCGGTTCAACAGGGTTCCCGTCTGAGCCGCGCAGTCGCCGGAGCGAAGAATTACACTGCCGCCGGCTGTACCGCGTGGCCCGGCCTCAAACCCCTCCCCTTCGAAGTGGAACTGCCCAACGGCAACGGCAAAACCGCCTATCCGGCACTGTGCGACGAGGGCGAAAGCATCGGCCAGGCGCTCTATCTCAAGGAATCGGAAGCGCGGATGAACCACCGCAAGGGAATCATCCGGCTCTTCAAACTCGAAAACGCCGCGCAGCTGAAATTCTTCAAGCGCACGATCCGGTTTTCGCGTCAGGCGGAGCTGTCGTGGTTCCTGAACTACCGCGACTACGCCGACGACCTGCTCGACACCGCGATCGCCGCCGCCTTCGAGAGCGATCTCTGGGAAATCCGGGACGGCCTCGCCTTCGGCATCGGCGCGGAGCACGCCAAGCAGGAACTGGGCTGCTTCGTGGACCGGATGGTCAAACAGCTCGAAGGCTACTATGCCAACTACCAGCTCGGCCGCGACCTCGCCAAACGGATCAAGGCGCAGTGTCCCGAAAGCGCGGCGGATATGAAGCGCCATCTCGACTTTCTGTTCCGCAACCGCTTCCTGAAAAGCGACTTCGTATTCGAGGACTATCCCCGCTATTTGCGCGGCGTGAAAATCCGGGCGGAGCGGGCGGCGGGAGCGCCGGGGCGCGACGAAACCAAACTCGACGCCATCTCCGACTATCTCGACCGCTTCCATCTGGCGGCGGAAAGCGTGCCGGAGCTGACCGACAAACCGCTGCTGCACGACTTCTGGCGGCTGACCGAGGAGTGCCGCCTTGCGGTCTTCGCGCCGGAAGTGCCGCTCGGCGAACGCGCCCCGTTGAAGAAACTGGACAAGGCATGGGAAGAACTGCGGTTCTGAAGGAGGAAAACATGGCGGACAAAGCGGAACAGGCACGGCAGCTTTTCTTATCCGGCGCGAACTGCGCGCAGGCGGTATTGGGCGCGTTTCACCGGGAATGCGGACTTGACTTCGACGCCGCGATGCGGCTGGCCTCCGGCTTCGGCGGCGGGATGGGGCGGCTGCGCGAGGTGTGCGGCGCGGTCTCCGGGATGTTTCTGGTCGCAAACCTGCGGCGCGGTTATTCCGACCTCTCCGACAAGGAGGCGAAAGACGCGCACTATGCGTTTATCCAGAAGCTCGCCGCCGAATTCCGGGCCGAAACCGGTTCGATCGTCTGCCGCGAACTGCTCGGGCTGGCCCCAAAGCAGAGTGACGCCCCGGTCTCCGAGGCGCGCACGCCGGAATATTACCGCAAACGCCCCTGCGCCGACACGGTCGCTCTCGCCGCCGCAATTCTCGAACGCAACCTTGACGGCTGACCGCCGCTTCACTTTTCCAGCCGCTTCTTCTTGGCGGCTTCATACTCCTCATCGGAAAGGATTCCATCCTGATGCAGCCGGTAAAGGGCGCGCAGGTCCGTTTCCAGATCGGAGGAGACGCTTTCCTCTTTTTTCAGCCCCGCTTCCTCCAGCGCATCCTTCAGGATGCCGCCGCCCATCTTCGCCCACGGCTTCAAGTCTTTGCGCGCCTGTTTCGGATCGAGCACGATGCCGGAACCGGCCAGACCGCGCCTGCCGATGCCGACGAGAATCCCACCGGCAATAAACAGAAACATCCCGACAAAAAAGATCGGAAAAATTCCGCCGGGATGCGGCATGCCGCCCGCCGCGATGCCGCATCCTCCGGAAGCAACCGCCCCGAAGCAGCAGAGGAAGCCCGCCGCTCCCAGAACCATCCCCAGATAGTAAAGCCCCTTGCGCGAATCGGAAATATCGTCGGACATCTTCACTCCTCCCGGTTCATTGTTTATCGCCGCAAGCGCCGTTCCGCCGCCGGATTTGCTTCCAACTGCGTCCAGTAACTCTCCGAATGCTCCTGCTTCGTCCGCGCGAGAAACGCTTCAAAGTCCGCCCGCATCGCCACCGCCGAAGCCAGCGCCTTCATCACACTGTGGAAACCGCGCCCCTTCAGATAGTCGTGCAGGATTTTCCGGGCCATGCGCATCGCGCTCTCTTCGCCGTAAAGTTCGATCATCCCCTCAACATGCTCCCGGATTACGCCGAGCCATTCGTCGATATCCGGCGGTACGTAAGCGTCGCCCAGTGACAGTTCGTTGAAAAGCCACGGATTCCCCATCGCACCGCGCGCCAGCATCACCAGCGAACAGCCGGTTTCGCGCCGGATTTCCTGATATTTCACCCGGCCGGTCACGCCTCCATTGGCGATCACCTGAACGCCGGGAAGCGCCTCGCGCACCGCCCGGATCATGCCGAAATTCACCGGCCCGGAGTAGAACGCCTCCTTGATCCGCCCGTGCACAGTAATCGCCTGCGCCCCCAGCTCCGCCAGGCCTTTCGCCAGTGCCAGCGTCGGCGCGGGGTCCTCCGCATCCACGATCCGGATTTTGGCGGTCACCGGATGGCGCGACCGCTCCGCAATGATCGCGAAACAGGCCAGCGCCGCGTCGAGATGCCGTCCCAGTTCCGCCCCGGCTCCCTTTTTCGCGACTTTCGGGACCGGACAGCCGAGGTTGAAATCCACCACGGAAAATTCGTACTCATTGACCACATCCGCCGCGCGGCGGATGAATTCGTGATCCGCCCCCACCAGCTGCACACCGAGAAACTCCTCCTCCGGCCCGCGCCGCAACATTCCGGCGGAACGCTCGCGGGCGTAGGTCAGCGACGCGACATCCACCATTTCCGTAAAGGCGAACCGGCAGCCGCCCGCCCGCGCCGCACGGCGGTAAGGCAGATCGGTAAAGCCGGACAACGGCGCCATCAGCAGCGCATTTTCGGGATAGAGAGGCATATCAACGCATATTTTCCAATTGCGCATGCAGCTTGCGCAGCGCCTGATTCTGAATCTGCCGGACCCGCTCGTTGGTGCAGTTGAGTTCGGTTCCGACCTCGTCGAGAGTGCGGATCGGTTCGCCGTCCAATCCGAACCGGAGGCGCAGCACTTTCTGTTCGCGTTCCGTCAGGGTTTCGAGCAAGGAGAGCAGATTCTCCACATCCTCCAGCTTGATCAACTGCTGGTCGGGAGCCGGCTCGGTATCGTCCTGAAAGAAATCCTGAAATTCGCCGCCGTCCGGATCACCGTCCGAAATCGGCGCATTCAGCGACTGCACGTCGATCTGGCGGCTGCCGCGCAGCCGGTTCACGGTCGCCAGCGGCAGATTCGCCGCCTCGGCCACCTCTTCGTCGCTCGGCGCATGGCCGAGAGCCTCGGTCAGCTCGTTCACGATCCGCCGGATCTTGCGCCAGTGGGTCTGCGTCCCGATCGGGACCCGGACCATCTGCGCCTGCTCCGCAATCGCCTGCCGGATCGCCTGCTTGATCCACCATGCGCTGTAGGTGCTGAACCGCGCCCCCCGGCTCGGATCATAGCGGCGGGCGGCGGTCATCAGACCGCGGTTCCCCTCCGACACCAGATCTTCCCATGGGAGCCCCCGGCCCAGAAAATCATTCGCGATCTTCTGAACCAGCCGGAGATTTTCCTCAATCAACGCCTTCACCTCGGCGTTCTTCAAGTTCTTTTCCTGCTTCGGAGTCTCCACTTCATCTCCTCCGGGAAGTTTGGAGCCGTTTAAATCTGGTCGAGCGTCCCCTTGTACTCCTTCAACAGGGCGTCGAGCGCGACGGTATACTTGCCGGACCTGCCGGCGAGAATCAATTCAGGTTCCGCGATCACCTTGCCGACCTCGGCGAACGGAATGCCCGCCAGCGCGGCCTCAAACGCGGCCTTGTGCCTCGGAGCGACCGTGGCCACAAACCGGCTGTTCGATTCTGAGAACAGCACTTCAAGGTCGGAGCAGCCCTCCGCCGGAACTTTCGCCAGGTCGATTTCAAGGCCGAGGCGGCCCGCCATCGCCACCTTTGCAAACGCGACCGCCAAGCCGCCGAGCGCCGGCGACTGCAGCGAATTGACCAGCTCGGCGCCGGTCGCTTCGGAAACCGCATGATAGGTCCTGACCGCCTGCTCCGCATCGACCTTCGGCACATTGTTGCCGGTCGCGTCGAGCATCGCGTAGTATTCGCTGCCGCCCAGCTCCGGCTTCGTGACGCCGATCACATAGACGAGGTCGCCGACCTGCTTCGCATCGAGCGAGACCGACTTGGTCACATCGTCCATCTTCGCGATCGCGCTGAAGAGCAGCGACGGCGGAATCGAAATCTTGCGGCCGCCGCGGGTGCTGTCGTTCTTCATCGAATCCTTGCCGGAGATCAGCGGCACCCGGAACTTCTTCGTATAATCGTAGAGCGCCTGATTGGCGCGCACCAGCTGCGCGAGCTTGTATTCGCCGTCGGGCGTCTTTTCACTCTGCACCGGGTCCGGCCAGCAGAAGTTGTCCAGCCCCGCCACCTTGTCGAGCTTGCCGCCGACCGCAATCACCCGGCGCACGCCGAGGTCGAGGCAGCTGGCCGCCATGTGGTAGGTGTCGATGTCGCTGTAACGCGGCAGGATCGCCGCCGACAGGATCACGCCCTCCTTGCTCAGAGGCTCGATCATGGTCACGGTCGCGTCGCTCGCGACGTCGCGGCACTTGCCGACGAACGGCTTGATCACGCTCAGCCCCTTGACCTCATGGTCATACTGGCGGGCCTTGTATTCATCGGAGCAGATGTTCAGCCGCCCCATCATCTTCGCCAGATCGGCGGCGACGTCGCGCTTCGACAGGTCCGGCTCGTCGAATTTCGGAGCCTTCCATTTCGCGGTAAGCGCCATGCGCGGCAGCCCGTCGTGCATGAATTCGATGTCCAGACACGCGACGGTCTTGCCGTTGTACTGCATGTGGAACTTGCCGTCGTCGGTGAACTCGCCGAGCACCGAAACTTCGACATCGCGTTCCTTCGCCAATGCCTTGAACTCCTCGATCTTCTCCGGCGGAACCGCGAAGCTCATGCGCTCCTGCGCTTCCGAAACCAGAATTTCCCACGGCTGGAGACCGGCGTATTTCACCGGGGCCAGCGCCAGATCCATCCGGCAGCCGTTGCAAAGCTCGGCCATTTCGCCGACGCTCGACGAAAGCCCGCCCGCGCCGTTGTCGGTGATGAAACGGTAGAGGCCGCGGTCGCGCGCCTCGCGGATGAAGTCGCCGAGCTTCTTCTGGGTGATCGGGTCGCCGATCTGCACCGCCTGCACCGGGCTGTCCTTGTGCAATTCTTCGCTGGAAAAGGTCGCGCCGTGGATGCCGTCCTTGCCGATCCGGCCGCCGCCCATCACGATCAGGTCGCCGGGCTCGATGGTCTTGCTTGCGCCGGGCACGCCGTGCACCGTCTTGGGCAGAGTTCCGACCGTGCCGCAGTAGACCAGCGGCTTGCCGATGTAACGCGGATCGAAATACTCCCAGCCGTTGCCGTACGGGATGCCGGACTGGTTGCCGCCGTCGATCACGCCCTTGTGGACGCCGTCGCGCAGCCGCCGCGGATGCAGCAGCCCTTCCGGCACATCCGCCTCCTTCGTAAACGGCGAACCGAGGCAGTAGCCCCAGACGTTGATCAGCAGATCCGCCCCCTGCCCGGTGCCGAGCGGGTCGCGGTTCACGCCGACGATGCCGGTCATCGCGCCGCCGTAGGGATCGAGCGCGGAGGGGCTGTTATGGGTTTCGACCTTATAGACGAGGTCGAGCTTGTCGTTGAAATCGATCACGCCGGCGTTATCCTTGAAAACCGACACCAGCCAGTCGACCTCTTTGGCGATCTCCTTGGTGCTCTTCTGGATAAAGGTCTTGTAGCAGGAGACGATCTCCTCTTTTTCACCGGTTTCGAGGTTTTCGTAGTCGATCCTGGCGCTGAAAATCTTGTGCTTGCAGTGTTCGCTCCAGGTCTGGGCGAGGACTTCAAGCTCCACGTCGGTCGGATTCCGGCCGAGACCGTAACTTTCGCGGTTCTTCGCGTTGCGGAAGTAGTTCTGGATCGCCTTCATTTCGTCGAGAGAGAGCGCGAGCGTCCCCTTGCGGCTCAGCTCCATCAGCCCCTCGTCCGAAACCTCAAGGTCGTATTCGCGGACCTGACCGCCGCCCTGCCCGGAAACCAGCGGCAGGTTCAGCGGAATCCCGCCGGCGGCCTCTTCGCCCGACATCACCAGCACCGACTGGATCAGCTCGTTCGCCAGCAGCTTCGAACCGATCGTCTCGGCCTCAGCGCGGGTCAGTTTCGGCCCGTAGAACAGATACTCGGTCGAACTGAACACATGCTCATCCTCGCGCAGCTTGCGGCCGACGATGTCGCCTACCGCCGAACGGGCGGAACGCCCGACGTTGTCGGTCACGCCCGGCTTGAAGCCGACCACCACCAGAAACTGGCACTCCGGGAGCGGCTGGAAATTCTCGGATTTGGCCGCGCCGGAACGCCATCCCTGCAGGACCGGATTGTAGAGCAGCGACGCGACCTTGCGCACTTCCGGCTCCGTCAGCGAAGCGCTGACCGTGTAGACGTCGCGGCTCCAGACTTTTTCGACCGGATAGCCGAAGAATTTTTCAACTTGCTTTTTGACCCCCTCGCCGCGGGCATCGCGCCACTGCGGCAACGGCGAAATCTCAATCCGATAATTCATCAACCAAAACCTTTCCCATGACGGTGTAAGAATCCAAATAAGTTCACGGGTAATTTACACCCGTTTCCCTTCGGATACAAACCGGGAAAGGGAAAATCCCCCCGGAAATCCCCTTTTCCGTCAGAACAAATCCACTCCGGCCGGACCGGACCGGATCAGCGCAGCAGTTTCAGCAGCAATTCCGCGGTCTTCCCGGCGGATTGCGGATTCTGTCCCGTGACCAGCTTGCCGTCCGCAATCGCGAACTCGCTCCAGTCGCCGCCTTTGCGGTACTCCGCGCCCAGCTTCCGCAACCGGTCCTCCAGCAGGAAGGGAACGATCCGGTTCAAGCCCACCAGAATTTCCTCCGAATCGGAAAACCCGGTGACCTTCCGCCCCCGCACCAGCGCCGAGCCGTCCGGCATCCGGGCCGCAAGCAGCGCCGCCGGGCCGTGACACACCGCCGCGACCGGCTTATCCTGCGCGACGAACTCCTCCAGCAACGCGGCGTTGACCGGATCGGCCGCCAGATCCCACATCGGCCCGTGTCCGCCGGGATAAAAAAGCGCAACAAAATCGGCGGCGCGGCAATCCGCCAGCCGGACTGTTTTACCCAGCACCGTTTCACCCGCCTCCCCGAACCGGCAGACGGACGGGGAGCTGTTCTCCGGCTGCATGCTCTTCGGATCGATCGGCACACACCCTCCCGCCGGGCTGGCCACCGTCACCTCGAAGCCCGCATCGAGGAATGCATAATACGGCGTGGTGAACTCCTCCATCCACAAACCCGTCTCATGACCGGAATCTCCCAGAGAACCGTGCGACGTAACCACCATCAGAATCTTTTTCATACTCTCTCCTCCTTATGATAATCCCGCGAGTTCTCCTGATTGAGAACTCCTCGTTTTTCTTCGACATTCACCCGATTTCTCCGGAAACAGCGGAGATTTTTCGTTTTTTTTACAAAATTGAGCTTGCAAAAAAACGAAAGCCGGTTATTTTATGCGAACAGTGGCGGCTTAGCTCAGTTGGTTAGAGCGTCGGAATCATAATCCGCAGGTCCCTGGTTCGAATCCTGGAGCCGCTACCACTTTTTTTGCTTTCATATCTCCGGGCGGCGTTTTCCCGGGCTCTCCTTTGAATTGCGGACGCGTGAACCGATCAGCGCGTAAAAGAGAATGACCAGTTCACAGAAGATCACAATCAGCCACGTCCAGCGCCACGTGCCGAACAGGTCGGCCGCGATCCCCTGCAGAACCGGAAACACCGCGCCGCCGAAAACTCCCATCATGAAAATGCCGGAGGCCTTCGCCGTGTATTTTTCGAGTCCCTGAACGGAAAGGGTAAAGATACAGCTCCACATCACCGATTGGAAAAAACCGAGCAAGGCAATCAGCCAGAGATTATTGCTTCCGACCGCGACGGTCATCAGCACGATCGCGGCCAGAGTCACCGTCGTCAGCTGAATACGCGGCGAGATTCGGTTCATGGTGCTGGAAATCATGCGTCCGACCATCATGCCGCCCCAGTAGATGGTTGCGAGCATTGCGGGAATGCCGAGATCAAGCTCGCCGATCATCAGCCGCTTTCTCCCGAAAAAGCTCAGCGCTTCGCCGTTGCCGCCCATCTCCAGCGCATGCAGATTGATGTTCGAGCCGACCGCCACCTCCGCTCCCACATAGAAGAAGATCGCGACCACGCCGAGCGTGAAATGCCGGAATGACCAGATACTGCGCTCCAGATGTTCCCCCTCTGCCGCCCGAGTGTTCGACAGATCGGGGATGTACATGCGCATCGTCGTCAGCGTGGTGATCACGACGAAAACCGCCAGAATCAGGAACGGCGTCATCAATTGCCGCACTTCGACCTCCTCGATCGCCCGTCCTCCGAAAATCAGCGTGGTGACGAAAAAGGGAGCGATCATCGTGCCGAAGGAGTTGATCGCACATACGATATTCATCCGCTGCACGGACTGCGTTCCCGGCAGCTCGTAGGCGGAGATATAGGGATTGATCACCACCTGCGACAGCGCCGCCGCCGTCCCCATCAGGAACGAGCCGGTCAGGAATATGAAGTATCCGCCCGGCACATGCGCTGCGCCGATGCCGACCACCGCCGCCGGAAACGTGACCGTGAACCAGGACGAAGCCCAGAACATCGCCAGCCCGGCGATCATGAAGCCCAGCGAACGCAGCAGCGTCCGTTTATAGCCGCCCCGGTTGATCCAGCGTCCGCCGAAAGGACTGCAGATCAGGTAACCCAGAAAGAAAAAGAAGGAAATCAGGGTTACGAACGTATTTTTCAGGGCTCCCGCGTCCGCCAGAAAGGCGATTTTCAGCGGGCCCTGACACTGGCCGTTGACCGTCGTCAGAAACCCCACGATAAAGTAGATGAAGGTCAATACGACGAACGGACCAAGCTTGTCGGCGCTGCGCGTTTCCATGGCAAGCCTCCCGATCAGGACCGCAGAACCGCTTCAAGCACCGGGCAAACGCCCTTTTCTTCCAACTCCTTTACCATCTTCCGGTAAAGCACCGGGAAGCGGGCGTCGCCGCGCAGATCGACGGAAGCGAACGGCGACAATCCCAGAAAGACATCCGGCTCGGCGGAAGCGATCAGCTTGCGGTCCTCTTCGGTCAGCCACGGCTCGTCGACCGTATAAGGTGCGCCGTTGTCGTCCGTTCCGTGCTTCAGGTAGCGGCGGTATGCGGCGGCGAAGAACGCGACACGGGTCAGGTCCGCCTTATCCCGCAGCATCTTGCCCAGATTGGGCATGATGTACACCGGAATCTTGGAGACGCCGTCGAAGCAGAGCCGCGCCAGCTGATCGCTGACGGAGCGGTTGCCGAACCGTTCGATCAAGGTTTGCTTATATTCGTCAAGGTTGACCGTTCCCGGCGCCGGGACATAGGGAGTGATATCCTTATCCATGAAGTCACGCAGATAGCGGGCGAACCGTTCATCGTGCATCGCGTCATCCACCTTGCGGTATCCCGTCAGAAACGCGGGATAGGAGAGCATCGTATGCGACGCATTCAAAAGGCTGAGCTTCATATTCTCGAAGGCGGTCACATCGCCGGTGAATTCCACGCCGACCCGCTCCCACGCCGGGCGGCCCGCCGCGAATTTATCCTCGATCACCCACTGAATGAAATCCTCGCAATAGACCGGCGCGGCATCGTCGGTGCCGTTGGCGGCATTCAGCCGCTCACGGTCGGCGGGGAGCACGGCGGGAGTGATCCGGTCGACCATCGAATTCGGGAAAGTCACATTGGCCGCCACCCACCCGGCCAGCGCCGTATCCTGCGCTTCAAAAAAGGCCGTAAACGCGCGGCGCGCCGTACTGCCGTTGTGCTGCAGATTGTCGCAGGAGAGAATCGTAACCGGCCCGCCGCCCGACTCCATGCGGCGGCGCAGCCCCGCCGCGACAAAACCGAACACCGTCGACGGAGCGGCGGGATGCTTCAGGTCATGCTGCACGCCTTCGTTCGCAAGGATGAATTCTCCCGTCGATTTATCCAGATTATAACCGCCTTCGGTGATGGTCATCGTGATGATCCTGATCGCGGGATCGGCCAGCTTCGCAATCACGGCGCCGGGGTCTTCCACGCTCCACAGCAATTCGACCAGCGAACCGATGAGGAACGCCTGATCCCGTCCGTCGCGGCCGCAGACCGTCAGCGTGTACTCGCCCCTCTGACCGCGCAGCGCCTCCACCAGTTTTTCATCCGAGGGCAACAGTGCGATGCCGCAGATTCCCCAATTGCGCTGGTCGGGGTATTCGAGCAGCAAATCGGTATAATATTCTTCATGGGCGCGATGGAAGTTACCGACTCCGATGTGCGCGATGCCGGCCTTGACATTCCGGCGGTCATACTTGAATTTTTCAACAGTGTTCATAACCATGCCTCTCCTCTTTTCCGCATACGCGGTGCGATAATTCTGTTTTCCCCAAAAATTCTCCGTAGTATGAATGTACAATGCCGATTGCGATCTTTCAAGTCCTCTTCCAGACCAATACCGGTTCTGAATATGCAACTTATTTTCCTTCAAGCTATTCCACTCCATGTCCGCTCTTCGGATTTTCCGGTGTTTTTCATCCCTGCACGGAAAATACCCGGCAATTCGGCGCGGCGGCCTCTCTAACCGCTCCTGAGAGCTTATCCCTAAATAATGGCGAATTTTTCCGCTCCCCGGACTTGCAAAATCCGGGAACACGGATTATTTTATAAAACAGTGGCGGCTTAGCTCAGTTGGTTAGAGCGTCGGAATCATAATCCGCAGGTCCCTGGTTCGAATCCTGGAGCCGCTACCACTTTTCAGATTTTACGAGGTCCGAATTTCAATCGCGGTCTGTTTTGCGCGGGTTCGACGAATGTTGCGCACGACAGGCAGGTTACTTGAAATTGGGATTTTTTTTGTCCTTTTTGCCGCTTTCAACTGCCGCATTGCCGATTTTTCAAAAAAATTTTCCTCCTCTCTTGACATTTCGTTGCAAGTTTGGTATAATTAAAATATAGAACGTTTCATGAATCGTTACAAGGATTTCTTTACAATGGCTCAGACTCAGACGGTGAAATTGAAGGATATCGCGGACCGGGCGGGAGTTTCCGTCGCGGCGGTTTCGGCGGCGCTGAACGGAACGGGCACGGTTTCAGCGGCGATGCGCGAACGGGTGCGCAAGGTGGCTCAGGAGATGAACTATGAACCCAATTTCGCCGCCAAGCTGTTGAAGCAAAAGCAGAACAACGACCTCGGGCTGATCGTCAGCGACATCCCGGAGCGGATTTTCGGCTCCGGCTATTTCATGCCGATGATCTCCTGTTTCATCCGCCAGTGCGAGGAACTGGGCCTGCGCTGCCAGATCGAATACTACGACCTGACCAAGGCGGAAAAACTTCCGGCGCTGCTGACCAACGGCCTCGCGGGCGGCGTGCTGCACGGCGGGGTGATCTCTCCGGCGCTGCGCGAATGGCTGAAAAAGAACCCTGAATTTCCGTTCGTCGCCTTCGAGGAAGAGGCCGAATACAACATCATGTCCGACTACTCCCTCTCTTTCTACAAGGCGGTGCAGTACCTGGTGGCGCTCGGCCATCGCCGGTTCGGGCTGGCCGGAGGCCCGCTGCAGTACCGCCGCCAGCAGCAGATCGAAGACGGATTCCAGCGGGCGGTCCGGGAGTTCGGACTGGAATCCCGGCCGGAATGGAATGCCCGGTTCACACTCGCCAGCGACGCCGACACCCTGAGCGAGGCGGTCGAATGGGGCCGCGCGCTGTTCCGCCGCCCCGGCCGCCCCTCCGCGCTGGTCTGCACCGACGGGCGCGCGGCGCGCGGCATCCTGTACGCGGCCTGCGAAACCGGCGTCCGGGTGCCGGAGGAGCTGAGTTTGCTGGCCTGCAGTTCCCAGACCGAGGCGGAACAGAGCTTTCCCGCCGTCAGCTCGATCGCGTGGAATGCGCCGGAGGCGCTCTTCAAGGGAGTCTATCTGCTGCGCAGCCTGATGGAACACCGTCCGCTTCTTGAACATACCATTGAAATCGAACCGATGATGACGCTGCGCAAAACCACCGGAAAACATTCCGCCTAACCCCGAGGAGTCCTGCAACATGATTTTCCCCCGCTCCGTATCGCTGACGGCCGTCATTCTGTCGGCCTGCGCACTTGGCGCCGCCGAACCGTCGGCCTCCATCCCGCCGCTTTCGGCGCCGGTCACGCTGGACGGCAAACTGTCGCCCGGCGAGTGGGATGATACGGCGGTCCTCCGCCGGATTTTCAAGCTCGACAACCGCATTCCCGGCGTTCCGGCCACCGAATTCCGGGTCAAATATACACCCGAGGCCCTGTACGTCGCGGCGATCGGCACGGAACCGGACCGCGGCCTGCCGCAGTCGGTCCGCCGCGGCTGGGACGACCTGCTCTTTCACACCGACGACGCGTTCAGCGTGATCCTCGGCCAGCCCGACGCCAACGTCGCGGTGCAGGAGGCGATCAATATGGGCGGTTACGAGGGGGCGATGGGCGGCAGGGCGGCCCCCGCCGACTTCTATTACACCTATACCGTCAACGCCGCCGGGAGTTGCCAGCGGATGTTCAACGAAATGCCGCTGGAAAAGGCGCTGTTCGAGGCCGCCGCCGGCAGGGAAACGGGAAAGCGGTGGATCGCGGAATTCAAAATTCCGTTCCAGTCGTGCGGGCTTGACGATCCGGCGGGGAAGCGGCTCTACGCCAACTTCTTCCGCTGGCGGGCTCCGGAAGCGCAGGCGTGGAATCACAAGCGGTTCAAAGGGTACGCCGCGATGCCGTTCGGAACCCTTCTGCTGCTGCCTCCGGGGCGGGAGGCGGAGCGCACCGTGGAAAACCGCCCGCCCCGGCCCGCTCCCGCCGCGAAACAGTGCCGGGCCGAGCTGCAGTACAGCCCGCTCACCGGCGCAATCGTCGGCAAGGCGCACTTGACCGGCAAATGGGAGAACCTGACCGGCATCCTGAACGTCACCGGCTTCCCGGAGCTGCGGCGGCAGCTGGCCGGGCGGACCGCCGTCAACCGCGATGCGATCGTGCAGAAGGACGGCGAACGCCTCGCCTATGTGATCCGGAAGCTGATGCCCGGCAGCCAGCCCGCCCGGCAGGCGGTCTTCACCGTCCGCGACGCCTCCGGCAAAACCGTGGCCGAGACCCGGCTGGAGTGCCCGGCGGTGACCGCTCCCGAGTGGTTCCAAACTGCGGTCGCTCGGGAATATGTCAGCGAAAAGTGTCCCGCGCCGTGGACGCCGCCGACCGTACAGGGCAACCGGGTGAATCTGGCTCATGACAGCTTTATTTTCAACGACTTCGCGCTGCCCTGCAACGCGGTGGTCGAGATTGCCGCCGACGGCAGGCAGCTCCGTTTCCACGGCAGCCGCACGCTGGTTTCCGCCGGGAACGAGGTTCGCGGCGAAGCCCGCCTTGCCGCCGGAACGCTTCCATTGGAAATCCGCAGCCGCATGGAGTTCGACGGCTTCACGGAAGTCAAGTTCCGGCTGCCCGGCGTCGATCCCGGCAGAATCAATGTGGTCCGGCTTCGCATTCCGGTTCCCAATGAACAGGCGAAACTGCTGCTGCCCGGCCAGTCCGTGCAGGACGCGGCGGCGCTCCCGCCGTCCGGCTACCGCGGGCCGGGCCGGCAGTTCTGGCTCGGAAGTTACGACCGCGGCCTCAGCTTCAGCTTCGACACTGACGTGTTTTTCAGCAAAAACCTTCGTCGCCAGATAGAGGCGATTCCCGGAGCGGAAACGACTGAACTGGTGTTCAACTTTGTGGATGGATCCGGACAGTTCGAGCGCAACACCGTATTCCGCTTCTTCCTGCAACCGACGCCGACCAAACCGCGCCCGGAGCGCCCGATCCGCGACCTTACCGAACGCAAGTGGGAACAGTGGAGCGACTGGCACGGTTATCCCGACACCGGCAAGATTCCGGAACTGCGCCGGTGGACCGACGGGCTGAAAAAACAGGATAAGATCGGCATTCTCTACACCTGCCAGGGACTGCGCGAGGACGCGCCGTACTTTCAGGAGTTCCGCAGCGATTTCGAGCTTCAGCCGCGCTGGCGCTACTACCGGCACCGCGGGCGCGACTGCTATGCGACCAACAAACGCGGCCCGGAAGGGGAACTCCAACTCTACTACTGGAAACAACTGATCGAACACGGCGGCGTGCGCGGTATCGCCTCCGACGGCACCAGCCCGGCTTGGGGCGACGCCAATCCCGCCCTCGCTGAAGTCGACGCGCTCGACCGCCGCGCAAAGTGGGAAGAGATGAGTTCGCGCGTCGTCGCCCAGCGCAACTTCCTGAAACGGTTGCGCGGCCTCTTCACGGACACCGGCGAACCCTTCGCGCTGCTGGCCCACACCGGCGGCGGACTGGATGTGAACACGCTGAGCTTCTTCGACGGTTATATGGAGGGCGAGCAGATGACCCGCTTCAAGACCGGCTATTTCCTGCCCGAAGCGGTCTATGCGACCGGCTACAGCGGCCTGCCGTGGGGATGGCGTTCGGTCTTCTGGTCGAAACACTGGCGCAACTATCTGGCGCAGGAGAGTTCGCTGGCCTATTCGCTGCTGTACAACACCGAATTCAACGGCAACTTTCAGGCGGAAAACCCGAACTACGACCTTGAGCTTACCCGCGACTTCGAGCGCGGCAAAGGGGAGTTTCACCCCTTCTGGAAAACCGACAAGCGGGTCGCGTTCCGGTCGGAACGCGCGAAGATGAGTTTCCACACCGCCCCCGGCAAGGCGCTGATCGCGGTCAGCAACCTGACCACGGAACCGGCGGAATACGCGCTCGACTTCTCCAAACTCTTTCCCGACGGGGAGTTTCACGCGGTCGAACTGCTCTCCAACCGTCCGGTCACCTCCGCCGCCGTGACCGGAAAGCTCGCGCCGCACAGTTGCGACGTAATCCGCGTCGATGCAGGAAAGATTCCGGCGGCTTCCGCGCCCCTTCCGCCGCCCCCCTCCCCCGCTTTCGCAATCGAAACGTCGAATCCCGCCGACTGGGAAGCCAACCTGAACCGCAAAACCGTGTCGTTCCACGCCGGGGAAAACGGCTTCCGGCTGGAATCCCGCCCCGGTTCGCACGCCGCCGTCGCGACATTCCGGCATCCTTTTGACCGCGATCTGGAAATGGACCTGCAAGTGAAGCTGCCGGGCCGCTTCCGCTTCACCCTCGGCCCCGTGACCGTCGGCTACGGCAACGGCTGGGTCGGATACGGCTGGTTCGTGCAGGGGCCGATCGCCAAGCGGGGAACCGGACATGTGTACTATCAGGTCCCGCCGGTCAAAGACCGTTTCGCGCCGCTGCGCATCAGCCTGCGCGACGGCGTACTCAACGTGGTCTACAACCACATGCCGGTCGTGCGGGACCTCAAACTCGACCTGCCCGCCGGCAACCGGTTCACCCTCCAGACCTGGCACGACGACAAGCTCGAATTCCGGCTGGTCAAAGCGGCGAGCCGGGGAGAGAACATCATTCAAAGCAATCACATCCATCCGGTACTGAAATAAGGAGCACAACTATGAAACGGTCTTTTACCCTCATTGAGCTGCTCGTGGTGATAGCGATCATCGCGATCCTCGCAAGCATGCTGCTGCCGGCGCTGAACAAAGCGCGGGAGCGGGCGCGCGCCACGACCTGCCTGAACAACCTCAAGCAGAACGGCACGGCTTCTTTGATGTATTCCAACGACTACCGGGACTGGCTGCCGCCCTGCGCGACAACCGCCAGCTTGAACCGTTCCCGCTGGTGGCAGCTGCTCTCCGGCTGGATCGACGGCAACAACCCGACCGCCTACTGCAATTACCTGCCGACACCGGCGGAAGGGAAAAGTTCGATTTTCGTCTGCCCGAGCCAGGAGCCTTTCGTACTGCGCAAAGGCCCCGCCGGGGAGTACCTGACCTACGGTATGGTCAGCAACGACGGCAATTCCGGCGGCGTCAAGTTCAATGCGGACGGCAGTGTGAAATCCACCTCTTACCGCCATCTGCCTCGGCTGAAGAAACCGCATCTTGAAGTGATGATCGGCGACAGCCGCCGGGGGGAATGCACCATGCTCGACCACGCCCAGAGCTTTTTCATCCAGCACGGCGACTCCGGCAACCTGGCCAAGCCGATGACCAAGACGCTGCATATGCGCCATTCCGGGCTGGCCAATGCGGTGATGGTCGACGGCAGCGCCCGCACCGTAAAGCGCGGCGAATGCAAGGACCTCAGCTTCAGCTACTGCCTGTGACGATGAAAAAGAGAGCATTCGCCTTGCTTCTGGCCGCCGCAACCGGCTGTTTCGCCGGTCCGGAAATCATCGCCCGGCACGCCGCCGCCGAGCCGACGGTCGACGGACGGCTCGATGAACCGGACTGGAAAACGGTCCACTGGGTCACGCTCGACGGCAGCCGTCCGGCCCTCCCCCGAAGCGATATGGAATGGGAAGAAATTTACCGGGCCGCCGGCACCGTCGCCTACGCCCGCGAACAGTTCGCGCAGTCGGTCCGGGCGGCGGCGCTCTGGACCGCTTCCGGCCTCTATTTCGCCTTTGAAGTGGAGGATGCGGACATCACCGCCCGGATGAAGGACGGCGACACCCTGTGGCTGGAGGATGCGGTCGAGCTCTTTCTCGCCCGCCATGCCCGGCCCGGAGAACCGTTTCTGGAACTTCAGCTCAGCCCGGCCAACGCGGTCTACCTCGTCCCGCCGCCGGGGAAAACGCTGCCGCGCCCCCGCACCGGCGTTGCTGTTGACGGCACCTTGAACCGCAGTCTGGAACGGGACCGCAAATGGACCGCCGAACTCTTCCTGCCGTGGGATGAGCTGGAACGCGCCGGCCTCGCCGAACGCCCCGGAGCCGGAAACGGCGGAACGGTCGCCGCCGTCCGCTTCGCGGCGTGGGACCTGTCGATCTATTCGCAGCTCCGGCTCAACCGTTTTACGACGCCCGGCAGGGCCAACCCGGCCTTCCCGGAATTTTACCGGCCGCTCCGGCTGGTCAGCCCTCCAGCCAGCGTTTCAGAAGCCGGAGATCGGCCGCACTCCCCTTGATCACTTCCAGCACGTAATAATCGACGCCCGCTTCCCGGCAGGCGCCGACGAAACGCGGCAAGTCCATTTCGCCCGGAGTATCGAGCGGCAGGTGACCGTCTCCCCACTCCTCAAGCGGATACCCCTCGCGGGTGTATTTGGAGGCGTGCAGGTGAACCATCCGCACCCGGCCGGTTTTCAGAAACGCGGCGGCCTCCAGATGGAAATCAAGTTCGAAGAGCCGGGCGGTCATCCAGAGATGGCCGGTATCGAGGCAGAGCGGATGGTCCAGCAGCGCGGCGTCGGCGGCAAGCATGTTCGACGCGCCGTAGGCGGGAAAATCGTTTTCGATGCAGAACAGGAAACTCCGGTACTTCCGGCGCAATTCCGCCAGGCGCTCCCGGACCCGGAGACGGCGCCTCCGGAACTCCGCGCCCAGCGTATAACGTCCGTTCAGCCGTTCGCGCGGCCCCATCGCCAGTTCAGGCCGGAACACCGTTTTCATGCACTCGTCGTAGCTGCGGCCGCCCCCGAAGGCCGGAACCGGCCGGTCGGTCATATAGAAACCGTGAAACACGCACGACTTGATCTTCAACTTGCGGAACAGCTTCACATTCGCCTCGATTCCTTCGAACGTCGGTTCGGCCGATTCCGCCGCCAGATTCCAGTTGAACGGCGAATTCAGCGGCCCGTGGGCGCTGAGCGGCACACCGGCGGCCGCCAGCGTTTCGATCTCTCCGGGTTCACTCGAATTATGCAGCTGCACTCCGAACTCCCAGCCGTAATTCTCCGCCGCCTCCCGGCACTTTTCCAAATTCTTCAGGCCGGTCTTGCCCCGAAACGCGGTGGAAGTCATCTCCACTCTGAGCTTTTGATTCGCATTCATGAACAGATATCCAATTCCCGCCGCAGCGCCTGACAGCTCTCGAAGGAGCTGCCTTCGCGGATTTCAAGAAACATCGGAGCGTGATTGAGCTGCCCCGCCCGCCATGCCATAAAGAGCGAGGAGAGCGAGATCAGCTTGCCGAACAAGCCGGAAAGCGCCGCATGGTTGGTATACGAACCATCCTCCTCCACCCGGATCTGGTGCAGGTGAAATCCGACCACCTCCCGTCCCATCGACGCATACCACTGACTCAGCGTATACAGACTCGAATACGGCGCATTGTTCCGAACGTGGCCGATATCGAGCTGCAGGCCGATCCGCGGCGTACCGGCAACCGCGCGCATCGCTTCGATCCACTCCCGGCACTCCTCCGGCGTGTATCCGAAGCCGCGGTCGCCGCTCTTGTGGTCGCGCGCGCTCATGTGCAGATTCTCCACTCCGACCACGATTCCGGCGTCCGTGACCGGCTTCAGCAGCGCGCACATCTTTTCGAGCATCAGCTGCCGCACCTCCGGCGCCCGGCGGAACACGCTCAATTTCACCCGGGGCGCGTGAATCGCCACCGAGTCACAGTGCAATTCCACCGCCAGCTCGGAGGCACGGGCGATCTGGACATCCCCTTCGAGAATGCCGTCCCGCCAGCGTAAATCCGGCAACTGCAAGGACAAATAGCGCCCGCCGCGCCGCCGCCACGCCGCCAGCCGGGTCAGCAGCAGCGACACATCCAGCTTCGCGATCGAATCGTAACGGAATTCAAAGGCCGGCACCTCCGCCTCCACCGCCAGCGCCAGGGAATCCAGCGGCGCGGCCATGCCGGAGATGCCCAGATGGTTCAGCCACTCCCGGCGCTCATTTTCCGGCCAGAGCCGGGGATCGGCGGCCGGGCACGCGATATCGCGCCGCGACCAGTTGCCGGAGTCGTCCAGCGTGAAAAGCGCCAACGCGGGTGCGCCGCCGGCCGCCTTGTCGGGATCCAGCCCGCGCACCAGGCTGTACTTCACCTCACGGGTGTCGCTGTGGTAATGACCGGCCACCAGCTGGCCGATGGTTCCGGCCGAAGCGGCCTGTTCCAGCAGCTTGCGGTCGCCGTCGTCGAGCGTCGCCATCGGGCAATGGGTCACGGCCAGCAGATTCTGCCCTCCCAGCCGGGTCAGTTCCTTCAGAAGCTCGCGGTCGCGTGCGGCGAACATCCTCGTCGAGCTGTCGAGCAGCACCACATGGTCGTACTGCCGGGGAGTCGCCAGAATCGCGGAACTGCGTTTTTTCCAGGCCGGATCGCGCATCTCCGCATTGCCGGGAGTCAGCAGGAACGGTATTTTCGTCTTTTCCAGCTTCAGCCTGATCCGCATGGCGGCGGCCTCGGTTCCGGTTCCGGTCAGGTCCCCCGCCCCGACGATCAGGTCTACTTTCTGCGCCTTCGCTTCCGCCAGCGCCCAGTCCAGCACGGTTTCCTTTACGGTATCCGCCGCGTCAGGCAGATGAAGATCGGCCAGAATCGCTACAGTAAACATCTCACTTCTCCTCAAAATTGTCGCTGTCTGCCGGGGAATCCCCGGACCCGTCCGCCAACATCCGAAGCCGCCGGTTGCCGCGCGGGAACCGGATCTGGAACACCGCCCCCCTGCCCGGCACCGACACGATCCCGAACTCCGCGCCGTGTTCGCGGCAGACCCGTTCGATGATCATCGTGCCGATCCCGTTGCCGCCGGACTTGTTGGTCTTGAATGCGGTGAACATCGTATTCAGCTCCTGCGGCGTAACCCCCCGGCCGGAGTCGGAAAACTCCACCGTCAGAAAGTCTGCGTCGGAATAGCCGTAAATGTTCAGCGCCCCGCCGTTGCTCATCGCCTGCACCGCGTTGCGGATGATGTTGTAAAACGCCTGCTTGAGCTGCGCCGCGTCTCCCTGCACCGGCGGCAGCTCTTCACTGCCCCAGGTACATTTGATGTCGATCAGCCGCGCTTCAATTTCGGGGCGCATGAAGGTCAGCACGTCGATGATCAGCTGCCGGATATCCACCGGCGCGAAATTGGGTTCGCCGGGACGGATCGCGCTCAGGAAACGGTGGATGATGCTGTCGAGCCGCTCCACTTCCTCCTTGCAGATCCGCACCATATCGGCCGCGTCTCCGGGGGGGATGCTCCCGGAACCGTCCACGGAACGCTCCAGGAGCTGCAGATTCAGATAGAGGCTGTTCAGCGGATTGCCGATCTCGTGGGCGACTCCTGCGGCCAGCATCGAAACGGCCTGTACCGTCTCGTTTTCCAGCTCGTTCATCGTCCGGTTGCGGCTCTCGGTCACATCGCGGATGATCACCGCCGCCAACCCCGCGTCTTCGGGATACGGCACCAGATAAAACTGCACGAAGCGACGCACCGGATAGAGGATCTCCACCTCCTGCCGCGCCACGCGCGTCCACTCCTCCTCGTCCTCGCGGAGGATGCGCCGCCAGTCCACTCCCTGCAGCAACTGCGAAACCCGGAGCGAGGTGATATCCTCCGGCAGCGCCAGCAGCTCCCGCGCGGCCCGGTTGAAGTAGCGGATCTTCAACCGCCGGTCCACCACCAGAATTCCCTCTTCGACCGCGTTGAACACCGTCTCGAAGAAGCCGCGTTCGCGGGCCAGCCGCAGGATGTACGCCTGCCGGCTGTTCGCATCCAGGTCCTCCAGCCTTTCGCTGAAGCGGTCCAGAAAGTTTTGTTTCACAGCCATAGTCGTTCCCTGTTGAAAAGAAGCAAATTCAACCGATCTTTTTTTGCATTTGAAGTCTTGATCGTGTATTTATATATAAGATAGCACATTTTATCTGAAACTCAACGCAAGAGGAGGCTTTTCATGACGCTGCGCTTTCTTTCCGGGGCAACCGCCCTCCTGACGGCCTGGACCGTTCTGGCGGCGGAACTTCCGCCGATCCGGGCCGACGAGGCCGTCGAACGGCCCCGGGTGCAATCCACCGGCGACTTTCTGGTGATCGAAGCCCCCGGTGAAAACAACGCGATCGACACGCCGCGCGGCACGACGGCGAGCCGGCTCTCCGTCAGCGGCAGGGTCTACCGCTGGACGCCGTCGGACGACACTTCCCGTGTGACCGGCGGCGCCGCGCTGTTCGACGCGGTCCAGAGTCCCGACGAAAGTTTCCTGCTGCTGGGGGAACGGGTCGGCGCGGCGGACGGCCCCAACTCCAGCCGCCTGATCGGTTTCAACCTCTTCAACAAAAAGCTCACGTCGGGAATCACGCTGCCGGAGCGCAAGCTCGGTTCGCTGCGCTTTCTGCCGTCCGGCACGACGCTGCTCGCCGTCGAGAAAGCCCAGCCGCAACTGGCGCGCCCGGACCGGCTGCTGCTGATCGACCTCGCCGCAGGCAAGACCGTCGCCGAATCCGAAGCGTTGGACCGGCCGGTCGCCGCCGCCGAAACCAACGGCAAAAAGTGCTGGTTCACCCTCGAAGGCGCCAATCAGTTTCATTCACTCGGCCTCCGGGAGTTCGGAGCTTCCCCGAAAACAGCCCAGACGCTCGTAAAGGGCGGGAAACTGCTGCTGTCGCCCGACGGCAGCACGCTGGCGATTTACGGTTCCGGCCAATTGGAAATCTACGACGTCGGCGCCGAACCGCCCCGGCTGCTGCGCGCGATGCCGCTGCCGAAGGGCTTCACGCCCGACTGGGGCCTCGCCCTCTCCGAAAAGCTGGATGAACTGCTGCTGGTCGAATCCGGGCGCAACGCCTGGCTCGTCAGCGGGAAAAGCCTGCGGCCGCTGGCGGAAAAGAGCGGACAGGCCGGCTGCTACGACTTTTCCGACCGCCGGCTGCTGCTCACGCTGGCCGCGGACGAAACCATCGGCCTGTATCAGCTTCCCGCCGCGACCGCGCCGTCGATGATGGTTTCGCCGCGCCGCCTGAAGCCGTTCAACCGCAACGACAATTTCCGGCTTTTCAATCGCTCCGGCAAGGAGCCGCAGGCGATTCTGGTCGATCACCGCGGCAATGTTTCGATTCTGGAAATCCGGCCGCGCCGCTGGAAAAAGATGCCGGTCTATCAGATTCCCTGACCAACCGCTTTTCAGGCCAGCGCCTCACGCACCAGCTGCCAGACCGGGGTGAACACATCGCAGGAGTCCATCCGGTTCTTCAGCACCGCGACCGCGAAATCACCGACCAGGTCGGCTTTCGCGTTGCTGCCGCCGTAACCGCCGTGGCCGAACACCCGGCCGATCGGCCCGCCCGGCGTCGCGTCCAGCGCATAGCCCAGCCCGAAGTTGCCCCGCTTCCCCGGCGGAACCAGCGGCTGGTGCACCGGCGAAACCGCATACGTCAACTGGTCGGCGGCGATCAGCTTGCCGTGGACGAGGTCGCCGTACATCCCGGCGATGAACCGGGCATTCATGATTCCGGTGGAGGCGGGGATGCAGGCGGTCCGGATCGTGGTATTGTTCATCCACTGCTCCAGCGGACAGACCTGCGGCGGAATCGCCAGCCGGGCGATCCGGTCGTTCTCGGTCAGCGGCACCGTATCCGACAGCACCGGCGGCGACGGATTCGGCTCCAGCCACGCGATCGGCAGCGTTTCCGCTTCACGGAGCGTCATGCCGCAGTAACAGTCTTTCCCGAGGTAGCGGCGCACCAGTTCATTGAAAGAGCAGCCGGTGATGTTCTTCAGCGGCTTGAAGGCGAGCCAGCTGAAAGTGACCGCGTGGTAGTGGCACTCCGTGCCGGGCTTCCAGAGCGGTTCCAGCGCCGCAACCGCCGCCGCCATCCGCTCGAAATCTGCAAACTCCTCATGGGATTCCGCCTCAGGCAGCTGCGGCACGCCGGCGGTATGGCTCAGCACCATGCGCATCGTGATCTTCTCCTTGCCCCGGCAGCCGAATTCCGGCCAGTAGTCGGCGAGCGGCGCATCGTAGTTGAGCCGTCCCGCCCCCGCGACCAGGTGAACCAGCGTCGCCGCCACCCCTTTGGTCATCGAGAACACCGGGAAGAGGATATCACGGTCCACCGGCCTTTCCGTCCGCGTATCGGCGATGCCGGACCACGCTTCGGCCACGAGTTCGCCGCGATGGACCACCGCCGCCTGAAGGCCGACCGCCTTCCCGGACTTCACCAACTCATCCAGACAGGTCTGGACCCTGCTTTCCAACTGCGCATACAACATGGGAGACTCCATTCACTTTTTCACAACAGAAAAGTATACCACGAAAAAGGCTCATTGCAAGAATTGAGAAACGAGTTTTCCCGAAAAACTTCCCGCCGGCTCCGTTTATCCGCCCTTTGCCGACAAAAAACCCCGGCCGGTGGCCGGGGTGGATTTCAGCAAGCCGCTCACATCTGCGGCTGAGGCGGATCGATGGGGCTGATGTTGCCCCCCTGCCCGAACGGGGTGAAGCCGCCGCTGTTCGAAACCGGCGCCCAGACCGCACTGTTGACGGTAGGATCGTTCGGCGCGACGATGCCGAGCTGCAGCACCCAGACCTGTCCGGTGGTGGTGTCCACCTTGAACATCACCTTCTGTTCATTGCCATTGCGCCCGCCCTGCTGGGAGAGGGTCGCCACATTGATCTCGCCCTCCACCAGCGCATACCGGCCCGGCGTGAAGAGCTGCGAATTGCCGCTGTTGTCCGCCTGTGCCGGAAGTGAAGTGTAAATACCGACCGCCAGCAAAGCGACCGCCGCAACCGCCGCAACAACCAGAATCTTTTTCATAACCATTTTTCCTCCTTTTTGTATCGGAATTCAACAACATCGTCAAATTCCGCAACTAATTCCTCTAATCATTAAAATAATACCGGCTGATAAAAATGCAAGAGGAAACAGAAAAATTTCGTCATTCCCGCTATTTACCCTCCACCATCGGCGGCCGGTATCCCCGATCACCGCCGAGCCGCATGAAGTGCCGGAACACGACCAGCAGCGAGCAGAAACCGGCGACGCTCAGCCCCCCCCATCAGAAAAATCCACGAATAATCGTGCCCCAGCCGGTCCAGCCGCCAGAAATTTATTGCTCAGGTCGATCCGGTTCCAGATGGAGCCGAGCGTCTTTTCCAACTCACCCGAATTTCGGAACCAGACGTTGGAGTCGCCATAGGCGCAGATGCCGTACCGGCAGTAGCTGTTTTTCGGCGCAAGCACCGCCATCGTCGGACAGCGCACCACCGCATCCGGCAGCATCGCCTGCCACGGCCGCGTCTGGTATTCGACTCCGGCGCTCGAATACTTCGGACCGATGATCTCGGTCCAGTTCCAGTCATTTCCGCTGATTTTCATCGTCAAAGGATAGTAACCGTTGTTCGCATCGCCGTAAAACGCCAGTCCCATCCCGCACTGTTTGAGATTGTTCGTACACTGGATCGCCCGCGCCTTCTCCCGCGCCTTGTTCAGAGCCGGCAACAGCATCGCTGCCAATATCGCGATGATAGCGATCACAACGAGCAATTTAATAAGGGTGAACGGTCTTAAGCGGCGGTATGCGGGGGGCGTGTCCGCCGCCCCCCGCGCCCCCTGCGTCCGGCAAGGTGCCGGTGCCGGGTAGGGGGCGGTGCAGTGCAAAGACGCGGTCGGTCGGCGGTGGGAAGAAGATCCGCAATAACGTGAAGTCGTCTTCCCGCTTTTCTGCGGAAAAACAACTTCACGTTTTTGCTCCGACTTGCCGCTTGCAGAGCATTGGCGGAGGCGTAAGAGCTTGCTGGAAGTAAGGGAGATGTTGAGGAGATTTGGTACGGGGAGAGACGCGGCGCAGGTCGCCGCTTTCTCTCCCCCGAACCCCTCTCTTTTACGCAGAGCGGCAACAGATGAGACAACGAGGGGCCGGGGGAGCAGAGCTCCCCAGCGGGATAAGTAGGAGGAACGAAGTGACGACGCACATCCCGTTATCTGGCAGCGGCACCTTGCCGCCGACGCACATCCCGTTACTTGGCGGCGGCACCTTGCCGCCTCTCTTTTCCGCAGAGCGGGAGCGGGAGAGATGGGGAGAATCAGGGAGGTAAGACGGCACAGTGCCGTGGTGATACGGTATTGTTTCATGATGATTTTCCTGAATTTCTGGTACAATCGGGGACACCGTGCGGCCGGAAAAGCCGCATGGCGTCAGCGGGGAACGATTCGGGGAAATCAGCAGAAAGGCGGGGCGCGCGCCCGGAGACGGAAATATGGGGCGGTGTCCGGTTCCGCCGCATTCAGCGGCGTTTGAAAGCCGGGATAATTCGCAAAAATAACGGGCTGGGCGGCGAGCGGCTCGGCGGCGCTGAAAATTCCCGAACAGACCGGGCAGAACTTCAGGCCGGGAGTGAGTGCGGTATGCCCGGAATCCGTGTCCAGCACCGTTTCCGTCACGGCCTGTACGGCTTCGCCGCACGCCGGGCTGTGGTGGAACAGTGGGTGCACGACTTCGGAGAGCGCAAGCAGCAGTGCTCCCAGAAGCAGCAGGGATGTGGCGAAACGGGAACGGATGGGATTCATGAAATTACCCTTGTCTAATTCAAGATTAATCCAATATACATCCGGAATATCCGACTGTCAAGATCAACAATCGGAATTTCGTGTTTTACTGCGCCTTTGCCGTTCTGCGGAAATCGTTTTTGACTTTGACGTTTTCCGGGATATGTTATAGGCAATCATAACTAATCCGGGAGAGAGAGCCATGCTGAATAAAGCTTGTGCCGCGGTGTTGCTGGCGGCGGGAATTGTCGGGAATGCGGCGGAGCCGGTGATCTGGAAGGGGGAAGTCCCCGATGCGCTGACCTCCGCTTCCGGCAGGAAGATCGCGACGGTACAGGAGTGGGAGACGATCCGTAAACCGGAGCTTCTGGAGCTCTTTTCCCGCGAAGTCTACGGCCGTTCTCCAAGGGCTCCGGGGAAAGCGGAATTCCGGCTGCTGGAGCGTTCCGAAGACGCGCTGGGCGGCAAGGCGATCCGGATTCAGGGGGATGTCACCATTCCGGGGGTGAATCTGCCGCACCCGTGGCGGATGCTGATCTATCTGCCGAAAAACGCGAAGAAACCGGTGCCGGTTTTCTGGGGGATGAATTTCAAGGGCAATCAGGCGCTCAGTGAAGATCCCGGCGTATTGATCCCGGAGTGGTATCAGCCGGTCCGGCCGCGCGGCGCCGCGAAAAGCCGTTATCCGCTCGAACAGATCCTTGACGCCGGTTACGGCATCGCCACCATGCGTTACTATGAGATCGAACCCGACCGCGACGGCGAATGGAAAAATTCGCTGCGCGGCGTTTTCGCGCCGGAGGGCCGGTTGAAGCCGGATGACTGGGGCGCGATCGCCGCGTGGGCATGGGGCCTGTCGCGCGGCATGGACGTGCTGGAGAAGATGCCGGAGGTCGGCCCGGTCGCGGTCTGGGGACACTCCCGTCTCGGCAAGACCGCGCTGTGGGCCGGAGCGAACGATCCGCGTTTCGCGGCGGTGATCTCCAACGATTCCGGCTGCGGCGGAGCATCGATCTCCCGCCGGATTCTGCCGGGAGGCAAAAGCGAGACGCTGAAGGTGATCAATGAACGGTTCCCGCACTGGTTCGCGAAAAATTTCCTGAAATACATCGACCGCGAGGAGACGCTGCCGGTCGATCAGCATGAATTGATCGCGCTGTGCGCGCCGCGCCCGGTTTTCATCGCCAGCGCCGCCGAGGATCTGTGGGCCGACCCGGAGGGGGAATTTCTGGCCGCGAAACTCGCCTCCCCGGTGTACGCATTGTGGAATTTGCCGGGGATTCCGGCGGAGCAGGAGATGCCGAAGGTACACGAGCCGGTCGGCGGGCGGGTCGGTTATTACATCCGCTCCGGCGGCCACGACGTGACGCCCCGCGACTGGCAGGCCTACTGCGATTTCCTGTCGCAAAACGGCATCCGCTGAACTCCAGGATATCCCAGGCTCCGGTCAGCGGTGAAAATTCCGGGGAGAACTGCCGAAGAACTTTTTGAACTCGGTGGAAAAGTTCAGGGGGTTGTCATAGCCGACGCGGGCGGCGATCTCCTTGACTGACAACACCCCCTGAAGCAGCATCATCTCGGCCTGGCGCATCCGGTGGCTGGTCAGATAACGGTACGGCGTGGTGTGCAGATACCGCCTGAAAAGCCGGGCCAGCCCGGATTCGCTGACGCCTCCGGCCGCCGTGAAGTCGGCGATGGAGAGCGGGCGGCCGTAATCCGAATCGATCAGGCCGAGAACTTTGGTGAGCGCCGGCGGATAGAGCAGCTCCGGCGGTGGCGCCGCGAGATATTGCAGGATTTCAAAGCACAGATTGGAAATGCGGCGGCGTTCCTCCTGATTGTGGGCCTTGGCGAGACTCTGCCCCACCTGTGAAAAGCGGTTTTCCAGAAAATCCAGTCCGGCGGGGGTCACCACCAGCCTCCCTTCCAGTCCGCTTTCCGCCAGCAGTGAGTGCAGCAGTTGCCCTTCGATCAGAAGGCTGGAGCGTTCGCACCGCTTCGGGGTTACGAATTCGTAGTCGGCCAGCGGCGGCAGCAGGATCACGTCCCCGGCTTCCGCCGACCAGTATTCGGAACCGCAGTGGACGCAGGTTTCGCCGGAGTGAACCAGGGATACCTGCAGGAAATGCGGGGCGATCCGGTGGTGGTAATAGCCTTCCCAGGAGCGGGCGCGGCAGTACATCTGGCAGAACAGCAGCATATCCCGCCGGAAATCCGAGGGGCGCTGGTCGAAAATCACATAATCGTGGACGACCATCGCGAAATGCTCGTCGCCGATGTGGTGATAGCAGGTCGCCTTGTCGTTTTTAAAAACGGAACGGTCTTTCAGAATTTTCATGATTTGACGGTTTTCCAGATGTATTTCCTGTTTTTCAAATATATTATACCGGAGTTCCCATTGTTTTTCAAATGCTGATCCAGTATAATTTATTTCAGACGTACCCTTGATAAACTGTTTGGAAAAGGAATCTGAATATGAGGAAAAACAATTGTTTTACCCTTATTGAGCTGCTCGTTGTGATAGCGATCATAGCGATTCTGGCGGGGATGCTGCTGCCGGCGCTGAACAAGGCGCGGGAGTCGGCGCGCAGCACCGCCTGTCTGAACAACCTCAAACAGAATGGAACGATGATTCTGATGTATGCAAATTCCAACCGGGGAGTATTCATGGTGTTTTCCGAAGTGGCGGACGGCACCAGCCCGTGGGCGGATTTCGCGATGAATTACAGCAGCAGCGACCCGGCGCAGGCGAAAGCGATGACGCGCTCGCTTGCCTGCCCGTCGCTGCCGCTCGCGGATTGGGACGGCTCTTACAACGGCCTGAAGTGGAACACCTACGGCATCTGGAATCTGACCGAATGGCTCCCGGAATCCTATTGGCGGATTCTGGATGGCGGCAAGCACCAGTTTTATAAGATCGACCGGATCAGGAGGCCGTCGAGCCTGCCGATGCTGGCGGATACGCTGAACAATCAGGACAAGCAGAGTTACACGTTTTCGCATATCCAGACCGGCACGACGAAGCCGCTGGTCGCATTCCGCCACGGCAACCGCACCAACGCGTGGTTTGCGGACGGGCACGCCGCCGCGCGCAATACCGGGGAGTTCGCCGATGCCATGCTCGACAGTCTGGATGCGGTCAAGCCCGGCACGATCTACGGTTATGCGACGACGCCGCAGGCTTTCAAACTGAAATAACCGGAGGAGAAATACAATGAGACTGATTTTCTGTTTGGCGGCGGTGCTTTTACTGGCGCTTTCGACGGCGGCCGGCGATACCGCACCGGGATTTGTCCGTATCCAGCAGCAGTTGCCGCTGACGGCGGAAACGTGGAAGCCGGTTTTTTACGAAGGAACCGGCCGGGCCGGATTCGGCGGGAATGGCGTGACGCTGGCGCTCGACTGCAAGGCGGCGGCGCTTTTCCCGCGTCGTCCCTTGTCGGAAGTTACCGGCCCGCGGCGGTTCACGGTGCAGGCGGAGCTGCTCGACGGAACCGCCGAGATCCGTTTTCTGGTCGTCGGCCGGGACGGCAGGGAGTTCCGTTTTCCGTGGCGGGCGCTGAAACCGGGGAAAAACACGGTCGCATTTCCGTTTGACGGCGAAGCTGCCGCCGTGAAACCGCCGCTGCGGTTGACCGGTGTGTCGGTCCGGACCGGTGGGAAGGCGGCGCTCCGGCTTGAACAGGCGGAGCTGGAAAGCGACGAGCCGGAAATCAGCCGGATCGAACTCTCCTACGACCGCGCCTATCCGATCAATATCGAAACGCCGGACGGGAAGCATCCGGTGGCGCTGCTGCTTCGCAACCCGCTGGCTTCCGCGGTGAAGGCGCAGTGGAAGCTGGAATTGCGCGAGCCGGGAAAGGAGCCGGTCCGGCAGGAAGGGGTGAGGGAGCTGCCGCCGGGAGAAACGGTCCGCCTGTCGCTGCCTCCGACGGAACGGAACGGCATCCGGTACGGCACGCTGGAACTGGCCGCCGCCGCGCTCCCGGAAATCGTGCGCCGGGAAAGTTTCTCGGTGGCGCGGATGAATCCGGCCGGTCCGACGCCGGGACGGGCGGAGGGGTTCCTGTTCGGCGTCTGCAGCCATCCGCAGCGTTACCCGGCGGAGGATCAGCGCCGAGAAGCCGCCGCCGCTGCGTTGTGCGGAGCCAAAGTCCTGCGCGAGGATGCGGGATGGGGCCGTATCCAGCCGTCCCGCGAGGCCTGGAACTTCGATTCGCTGGATGAAACCGTGCGGATCTTCGGCGAACAGGGGATCGAACTTGAACTGATTTACAGCTACACCCCGGCCTGGGCGATTGCCGCCGACTGGAAGCCGCTCAATGAGCAACGCAGGCAGGTCCATAACTCCCGGCCGGATTATGAAGCGTGGCGCGAGTTCGTGAAGCGGACCGCCGCCCGCTACCGCGATCAAATCCGCTTTTTCGAGGTATGGAACGAGCCGGATTTGTTCAGTTTCGCGAACTTCACCGCCGAAGAGTATCTGCGGATGCTGAAGATCGCCGGGGAGGAGACGCATAAGGCCGCTCCCGGGGCGCTGGTGCTGACCGGCGGCTACACCTGCATGCCGCCCTATTTCGCGCTGAACGACCAGAAGCATCAGGAGAAAACGCTGGCGGACGGCAGAGGGTATTACGATATTCACGCGTTTCACGGCCACGGGCCGCTCGAACACTATGCGCCGCAGATCGAACGGATGATCGCGATGCGCGAACGGCTTGGCGTGGCCGCGCCGTGGTGGGCGAACGAGACCGCGGAGACCTCCGTATTCGTCGGAGAGGCGGGACAGGCCGCCACGTTGTGGAAAAAGCTCTTTTTCAGCTGGGCCAACGGTTCGATCGGCTACAACTGGTACGACCTGCGCAACGACGGCTTTGATCCGCGCAATGTGGAAAACAATTTCGGGATGATCACTCACGACTTCTTCCCGAAGGCGATCTATCCGGCCTACAATACGATCGTGCGGAACTTCCGCGGTGCGGAGTTCGACCGGGCGCTGGATCGTTTCCCGGCGCTTCGCCTCTACCGGTTTCAAAAGGGGAAACGGTGGCTGCTGGCGGGCTGGAACGATTCGCCGGATTCCGGGACGCGGCTGATCGCATTCACCGCCGGAGCCGGGAAAGGGGAGAGATTCGATCTCTTCGACAACCGCAGTCCGCTGGCGGTGGCCGGCGACACGGTTTTGATTCCGGTCGGCAGGGAGCCCGCTGGAGTGGAGTTGTCCGGCGACGGCTGGGAGCCGCTCTGCGAACCGGTGCTGCCGCTCGGCCCCGCCACGCTGCGGCGCGGCGGCAACCCGCTTACTTTGCAATTGGAGAATCCGTTCGATGTTCCAACCGAAATGCGGCTCGCTTTCCGGCTTCCGGCGGGGAATGCTCATCCGGCGGAGACCGTCCGGCTTGCGCCCCGCGAAAAGCGCCGGGTCACGGTTGAGTTCTCCGCTGCTGAAAATGTGCCGGCGGAAAATCCCGGAATTGCAATCGATATGCGGCTCGGCGGCCTCGCCGGTACGCTGACGCTGCCGGTGCGTCCCTCCGCGGTAATCGGCCCGGAGTTTTCCGCCGGGCCGGATTTCCGGCTGGACCGGCCGGAACAGCTCACCGTGCTGGTTCCGGCTGATCCGGGCAAGGTCGGATTCTTCTGGCAGGGGCCGCAGGACCTGAGCGCGGCGCTGTTCCTCGCGATGCGGGATGGCGTGTTGAAACTGCGTGCCGAAGTGACGGACGATATCCACTGCCAGCCTTTCCGTGGAGAAGCGGTCTGGCAGGGGGATAACATCCAGTTCGCGCTGGCGGTGCCGGGGCAGAAAACGGTGTGGACGTTCGGGTTGACCCGCCTGGCGGACGGCGTTTCGGAGTGTCATGTGTGGGATGCTCCGAAGGGATTTGATTCCAAAGCTGTTGCGGCGGAGATGCGTCTTGAAACTTCACGTGACGAAGTGAAAAAACTGACCGTCTACGAAGCAGAGCTTCCGCTTTCCGCCATCGGAGCCGATTCCGCAAAGCGGAAGCAGGGAATCCGGTTCAATCTGCTGGTGAACGACAATGACGGTGAGATGCGTGAAAGCTATCTCGCGTTGACGCCCGGCCTCGGCGAGGGGCGCCGTCCCGACGCCTACTACCTGCTCTCCTTTCAGTAAGTGGAAGCGCTCCCGACGGCCAACTCTGAAAATCAGGCCATTTGTCATCTGCCTACAGAGAACCGGCGACAGTCGGGACTTCTCTTTGACCGAGTCGTCCGAAAGAAAGAATCTTATCATTATCCCAATCCCGGATTCCGGTCAGCGTTCCCGCATGGCCGTCTGCATAGACTCCGTTCACCGAATTGATACTGCCGTGCCGGTAATCAAAGCGGGTTCTTTCCCATTGCCAGATACTGTGGCCGCCTGAATTCATCACCAGAAAGTTCATCTGTCCCACGGTGCGGTTCAGATAATCCAGACAGAGTCCTCCCGAGGAAGGATTCCGCAGCGAGCCCAGTTTGATCGATTTCACGCACTTGAAATCGCCGCGCGAAGTCTGACCGCAAATTCCGTTCCATGCGTAATTCGTGACGGGTTCGCTTCCCTGGGAACCTCCCGAAGCAGTCTGGAACGGACCGGCATCACAAATATAAGCTTTTTGCCTCATTGAATTTCCATAGGTCATCGCATTGCCGATCAGGTAGGGCCAGGTTCTGGCGACCCAGGAAAGATTCGTAATGTTGCCGATGATGCCGACCGTGCCGTTACCGGTGATCTGGGCTGGCGGCAATACTCCGTCATAATCTCCGGCATAGAGAGTCGCGGCCTGGCCGATCTGTCTGAGCTTGCCGACGCAACTGATGCTTCTGGCCCTTTCCCGCGCCTTATTCAGCGCAGGCAGCAGCATTGCCGCCAGAATGGCGATGATGGCTATCACGATGAGCAGCTCGATGAGGGTGAAACAGCGCTTTTTCCGGGAGACGGGAGCAGGTATGCCGGTTAAGGTGAAATCATCAATTTTCATTCGTTTTCTTCCTTCTTTCCATCATTCTTGGTTGTCATTCAGGAAGCCCACCAGTTCTTCCGTTACGTATCGGTTCAGGAACGCGTGGCGCACTTCCGCTGCGGCCAATTCGGCCTCCCCTTGCGGGGTCTCCGGCAGCAGAAAATAGAGCCGGGCGCTTTTTCCGGCCGTATCCAGCGTAAGCTCTCCGCCGTCAAAGGGATGTTTTTCTCCTGAAATCAGTTCATACAAAATTCCCCTGCCGCCTGAAACCGTGACCGTTGCCGGAGAAAGCCCGGTTTCGTACCGCATGAAATTCTCCCGCGACGGCGCGCCGCTCCGGAAGACGAATCCGTTCCAGGGCCGCCGGTCGAAAAGCGCGAATACTTTTCCACCCGAAGGCAGGCTGAATTCCTGAACCAGTAAATCCGCGTCGCCACGGCCGAAAGGCGTGACCTGCGCTTTTTTCAGGATTCCGGCGATCAGGGCGCGGTCGGCGTCGGTCGCTTCCCGGTGGAACAAATAGAGCGATGCGCCGTTGGCGAGCTTTTTGGCGGAAAGCAGCGGTCGCCCGTTTTCCTGTGCGACGGTCTTAAAACCGTCGAGCCGAAAGGAATATGCCCCGTTTTTTCCTGAGGCCGAGATTCCGAAAGCGGCATAAGCTTCGCCGTCGTTGAGCCCGGTATTCTCGCCGTAGTAAGCACTCAGCAGGTCGGAGCCGTCGAAACGGCGTCCCGCCGACAACGGCGAAAGCACGAGCGTGCGGTTGCCGCCGCGCTTCAGGTAAGCGGTCAGGCTCTGCACTTCACGGGCGGTATGGCCTTTGCCATCCGCGAAGATGACGCGGGTTTTCTCCGCTACGAAAGGAGCGTCGAGCATCGCCCGATCCAGAAACTCCACCGGGTAGAGCAGTTTCCGCCATGCGATATCCCCGATGGCGGCTTCTGCCCTGACTGCGAAATAATCCGCGGAACGAACAATGGAAACCACTTCTCCCCGGTTGGCCGGCGCTTTGAGGCCGGCGTCGAATGCGTCCCGGAACGCCGCTATTGTGACGAGCTGATCAACCAGGCGGCTGTGATGGAAACGCTGTTTGGGATCGTTCAGCAGTGCCCATGTCGGCAGGCCGCGGTGCGTGTAGGTCGACAGGAAATCAACCTGCATGCTGTCCGCCCCGGTCGCTCCGGCCAACGCATAATTCAATACATAGTTGAGGCGCGGATCGCGATAGGGAACGGCCGCTCCGGCCTGTCCGGTTTCATGGATCAACCTGAGCTTCGTGCCGGAAGCCTTCGCCGCTTCCGACCGGCTCATGCCGCGCGCGATCATGCCGAAAAGCCCGGCTTCGGCAGGCAGTTCTCCCGGACGTCCGTAGGCGGGCGATTCCGGCGAATTGAAGCTGTTGGAGTCGCAAAGATCGAAATTGGCCGCCAGCAAACCGTCCAGCCGCGCCATCCCCTGCCCGAAGCAGGAACAGTTCAGCGGCATCGCCACGACATTGACTCCCTTACTTTTGCCATAGGCGCCGATTTCATCGAAGAACCGGAGCAGCGCATAACGTTTCAGCGCGTAGAAAACCGCCAGCCGCAGCCGGTATTGCGGCGATTCCCTGCCCGGGACGCGCGAACGGGGCGCGGCAAATTCGTCATAGGAGCCCAAGCCGAGCTTCTGCGGTGCGAGTTCCACGCCGAACGTCCATTTGAAATACTCCGGGAACCTGATCCGGCGGCGTCCCTCCGGGAAGAGGGCGAATTCGACGCCGGGATCATTTCCGGCCAGACAGGCGCGGAACGCGGTTTCATCGGCCTTGGAAAATCCCGCCGTGGAACTCTCCCACCAGCCGACATCGGGCATGATGTAGTCGGCAATTCCCGCCGCCGCCAGCTTGTCGATGATCTTCTTGTGCGCTTCGGCCGCCGCCGGGTGACAGAAGCTGCCGCCGTGGTACTGGGCTCCGCCGGGCCATTTGCGCCGGTCGAGTTCGCGGTTGCGGCTGAAGCCGGACAGTCCTTCGCCGAATGCTCCGTGCGCACCGAAAAATCCGCCGACTTCGCGGACCAGCGTGGTCTGGTAGCTCATCGGCAGGTCCCGCCTGAAGTAGTCGTTGCGCAGCGGCGCGATCTGGCTGTAATCGAAATCCGGAGCGATCGCGAACCGGTCGCCGCCGAATATTCCGGCGATTTTTTCGATTGCATCGGTTGAAGCGGGAAGCGCGGCATAGCCTCCGCCCATTCCGAGGATCACGCGCCCGTTCATTGACGGGCTTTTCCCCTCCGGCTCTGGGACGGCGGCCGAATCGAAAGCGAGGAAATGGCGTTCCGGTGCGATCGCGTCGATCACGTTTCCTTCCGGTGTGCGAATCTTAAGCCCGGCAACCTCAAACAGCAGCGGCTCCCCTTCGGTGACGAAAGCGATCGTCACATAGGTGAGGTCACGGATACGTTCATCGGCATAGGAGGCGTCTTTCCAGCCGCCATCCCCCGGATCAAGCGTCACTTCCCGCTGCCGGTAGTTTTCGCCGGAGCCGAGGCCGAGGATCAGTCTGCCCCTGCCGGATAACGCGCGGTACCGGAGTTCCGCTCCGGCGACCCGGCTGCGCGGAAACGCGACAAGGATATTTTCCCGCCGTCCGGCGGGAGAGGTGCCTTCCACCAGCAGCGCGCAGGAAATTCCCTCCGGCAGATCCCGCGTGGAAAGCGCACAGCGTATCGCGTTGCCGCCGAACATCAATGCCGACATGTTGTTGAGCAAAGCCCGCTCCGCCGCGGTACCGGAATAACGGAATGCCGGAGCATCCGCCCCATGCGAGACGATGGCGCCCAGCAGCATCGCCGCGCCGGTCAACTTCAACCTGAACTTCATAAATTCAGTTCCTCTCCTGTTACGTCAGAACGGAATAATCTCCTGAACCAGCGGCTGAACCATGATCTCCGGAAATTCGAGATGTTCCGGGAAGTCGCAGATATAGCGCACCAGTTCCCCCATCTGGTCGGGAGACATCATCTTCGCCGCCAGCTCCTTTTCCGTCGGCGGCAAGTTGGCGGCGATGCCGAATTCCGTCGCTCCCCACGACGGCGTGAGAACCGTTACGCGGACATTGTGCGGACGCAGTTCGGTATAGAGCGCCCGGCTGAACATATCCAGCCCCGCCTTGGCCGCCGTATAGCAGGCGAAGCCCGGCCAGCCGTAATGGGAGCAGACGCTGGTCACATTGATGATAAGCCCGGATTTGCGCGCGACCATCTTCTCCGCCACCCGGCGGCACCCCAGAATCGCGCCGGTCAGATTGCCGTTGATCGAGCGGAATATCTCCTCGTCGCTGAAGGAAAGCAGCGGCTCGACCTTCACGGCGATTCCGGCGTTGTTGACCAGGATGTCGACTTCCCCGACCGTTTCCATGATGCGGTCCCAGTCCTCCCCGCGGGTGATATCGCCCTGAATGAACCGGACTCCCAGCTCCTCCGCAGCTTTCCGGAGCCTTTCAAGGCGGCGGCCGACGATCCAGACTTCACCGCCGGCGGCTTTCAACGCCCTGGCATCCCCGTAGCCGTAACCGGTTGCTCCGCCGGTGATGATGATTTTTTTCCCTTCGATGCTCATTTTGCACATTCCTTTCGTTTTGTTTGCATTTACAATTCGACGCCGCCGTCCTGAAGAAGTTCACGGACAACTCCGGGCGGCAGTTCCGGGAAATCCTCCCGCCGTTCCAGACTCAGGTACGCCGCCGTTCCGGCCGCCTCTCCCAGCTGCAGCATGGTCCGCGACAGGCGGCAGCTCGAAGCCGCCAGCGCACTGAAACCCGCCATCCGCCCCGCCGCCAGCAGGTTTTTCATCCCCGCCGGAACCAGCGAATGATAGGGGATGCCGTACAACAGACCGCTTCGTCCTCCCCCGCCGCGCCCGTGAAAATCCAGCGGATGATCGCACAAAGCGATGATTTCGTCCCGTTTCTGGCGGGCGAGTCCGCCCAGGATATCGCGCTCGGTCAGCATTCTGCGGCACAGCACGCGGTAGCCGTCGCGACATCCCGGACGCGGAAAGATATGGTGCAGCCGGAAACGCCGGAATTCCGGAAACGTCGTCTGCAAATAGTGCCAGAACGCATAAACCCGCCGTTTCAATTCCGCCGATACCGCTCCGGCTTCAAACGCATAAAACTCCAAACCGCTCATGGTCGGCAGCATATTGCAGTTGAAGTCCCCGTTCGGATACTCCGTGATGCAGGCCATCGGGAACTGCGCCGCCCACCAGCATCCGGCGGGAATTCCGGCGGGAAGCGGCTCCACCGCATCATCGGCCGCCGGCCGGATGCGGAAGATTTGCGATACGCCGTTCAGCACCGGCTCCGGAAACTTCGGCGCGCCGGATTCCCCGTACCGGCCGGAAGCTTCCTGTCCGAAAAGCATCCGGCAGCCGCATTGTGCCGCGACCGCTCCGGAGCAATCGATCCAGCGGGCCGCTTCCAGCCGTGTGCCATCCGTCAGCACCATCCGGCGCAGCACGCCGTCCCGGCACTCGACCGCCGCCGGCGCGACTCCGGTGCGGAGACGGCAGCAGCCGGATTGCGCCAGCAATCCCTCCACGGTGCGGCAGAAAAGTTCCGGTTCAAAGATGATGCCGCGCCGGAGCCTCAACGCTCTGGAAAACTCCTGTTCCTCCATATGTGAACGGAGGGTGTCTTCGTAGCGTCCCGCCGGATCGATCCGCTGTTCCGAGCCGGGGAACGGATGGGCCGCTTCATCCGGAATCATGCAGTGCCGGGTGATCCGGTAGATGCCGACTCCGGCGGAATCGTTCCGTTGCATCTCCTGAAAAATCCGCCGGGAAATCCCGGTCGCTCCCGCCACCGGTTCATAGCAGTTCACGCCCGCGAATGTCGAAGTGCCGCCGATGCGCTGATAATTTTCCACCAGTATCGTATCGATTCCCAGCCGCGAAGCCGCAAGGGCGGCCCCGCAGCCGGCCGAACCGGCGCCGATCACTGCAAGTTGACAGGAAACCATCTTACTTTATCCTTCTATGTTAGGTTTTGTCAAGTTGTTTTTGTAACTTCTCTCGTTTTTTCTTTGAAACTTCTCACTTTCAAAGC
>ENA-UEQM01000013-UEQM01000013.1-human-gut-metagenome-genome-assembly--contig:-NODE-13-length-125311-cov-9.920485_pt1 | contig 125311 bp, 137 predicted proteins | sample MGYA00242948_ERZ507948 | MGnify/ENA primary metagenome ERZ507948 (study PRJEB26167, sample SAMN06115440) | human gut metagenome | host: Homo sapiens | place: China:Hubei | collected 2015-07-28... | reverse complement strand
TGTAGAGCGAATCGTTTACACGACGAAGTTCAGTTCCGGGGCGACGGAATTTTACTGCCCAATCAGGATGTGCCATACTCTTTATATATTACGCTAAGACGTAATACAAAGGTACAACATTGTTTTGATTCTGCCAAACTTTTTTGCTTGAAAATCAAGCATCGAGGCGAAAAAAATCGCCCCGATGCCATAATATTACGCCAATTTAAGGGATTTTATAGTTTAAAGCAAATCACAACGCTCAGCGAGGAACTCGGCATACTGCGACAGTTGTATCTGTAGTAACAAAGATAAGAATTTTAAAGCAAATCACAACGAGCAGGTCGTTAAACACTGCAAAAAGGAAGTTGCGTCTGTAGCAACCGAGCGAGGTGGTCTACAACTCTGGGAACAGCGAAGGCTCGGCGAGCAGGCGGAAGGTGTGGCGGTGGTAGGGGGTGGCGCCGAAACGCGCAATGGCTTCGCGATGGGCTTTCGTGGGATAACCTTTGTTCACGTTCCAGCCGTATTGCGGAAATTCCTCGTGGATGCGTTTCATAAACTCATCGCGGTGGGTCTTTGCAAGAATCGACGCGGCGGCGATGCTCATCATCTTGCCGTCGCCTTTCACAATGCATTGGTGGCTGATGCCGTCGTAGGGACGGAAACGGTTGCCGTCGATAAGCAGAAAGTCGGGACGCACCGACAAGCCGTCCACGGCGCGGTGCATGGCGAGAAACGAAGCCTGAAGGATATTGATGTGGTCAATCTCATCATTGTCAACGATGCCCACTGCCCAAGCCAGGGCGTCGCGCTCTATCACGGGACGTAGTGCGTCGCGGGCATGCTCGGAAAGCTTCTTTGAGTCGTTGAGAAGGTCGTTGGTGTAGCCGTCGTGCAGAATCACCGCCGCGGCAAACACCGGTCCGGCAAGGCATCCGCGCCCAGCCTCGTCGCATCCTGCCTCGAGGCGTCCCGGTTCAAGATACGGCAGCAACATCAGTGGTGGCGTTTGATTATGTAGTCGAACAGCGACAGGAATGCCCGCTTGGCTTCGTTGTCGGGATATGGCTCAAGGATGCTGCGTGCCTCGGCGCGCAGACGCTCCATCGTGGCATAGGCATATTCGATTCCGCCCTCTACCTTGGCAAAGTCTATCAGCGTCTCTATCTGTTCGGTGGTAAGCGAGTCGGAGTCGGCAAGACGGCGCATCTCTCCGTGGCGCGGCGACTCGGTGCGCGACAATGCGTAAATCAGCGGCAGCGTCACCTTTCCCTCGCGCAAATCGTTGCCCGTGGGCTTGCCTATGGCATCATCCTTGAAATAGTCGAAGATGTCGTCCTTGATCTGGAACGACAGTCCCAGCAGCTCCACAAACTTCGACAGGTTGGCGATGTCGGTGTCGGAGGCTCCCACGGAGTATCCTCCCACCTTCACACAACTCTGGAACAGCGATGCCGTCTTCTTGTTTATGATGCTGAAATAAGCCTGCTCGTCAATTGAATGGTGCTTGGCAACGTCGATTTGGTCAATCTCGCCGGTCGACAGTTCCTTGCCGAGCTCGGAGATGGTGCTTATCACACGGAAATCGTTGGTGCGGATGGCACAGGCAAGGGCGTTGCTGACAAAGAAATCGCCGACAAGCACGGCGATATGGTTGTCCCACGTGTTGTTGATGGTGTCGTGGCCGCGACGCTGCTTGGTCTCGTCGATAACGTCATCGTGTATCAGAGAGGCATTGTGGAGCAATTCCACCGACGCCGCGCCGCAGAGCACACCGTCCGACACCTCGGCGCCGAAAAACTTGGCGCTGAGCACAACGATTATCGGGCGTATCTGCTTGCCTTTTGTTTCCAAATACTTGTCTACAATCTTATTGAGCAGCGGACTATTGCTTGAGAGCGACTGCTTTATTATCTTCTGCAGCCGCTCTAAATCGGATGATATCAGGTCTCTTATTTCATCAAAATTCGTCATAAAACGATTTTTAAGACACAAAAGTAATCATTTATTCTGCGAAAATTGTAATTTCACGGTGAATTAATGCCGAATCATTGATTTTTTTATATTAATTAGTACTATTCACCTACAATATATGGAACAGAAAAAATTATTTTTGCTCGATGCCTATGCCTTGATTTTCCGGGCATACCACGCAATGAAATACTCTCCTCGATTCACGTCGGGGGGAATGAACACTTCCGCTATCTTCGGCTTTGTAAACACGCTCGAGGAGGTGCTGCGCAAGGAGAACCCGACGCATATCGCCGTGTGTTTCGACCCTGCGGGAAAAACGTTCCGCCACGAGATGTTTGCCGACTACAAAGCTGGTCGCGAGGCAACGCCGGAGGATATCAAGGTGGCTGTTCCATACATCAAAGACATTATACGGGCTTACGGAATCCCTGTGGTGGAAAAAGAGGGATACGAGGCCGACGACGTGATTGGCACGCTTGCCACGATGAGCCGCAGCCGCGGATTCTCAACGTTTATCATGTCGCCCGACAAGGATCTCAGTCAACTTGTCGACCCGTCTGTGAAAATCTACCGTCCGGGCTACAAGGGACAGCCGGCGGAGGTGCGCGGCGAGAAGGAGGTGTGCGACGTGTTCGGCATCAACCGCCCGATACAGGTGATCGACATTCTGGCGCTCATGGGCGACAAGGTGGACAACATTGTCGGATGCCCGGGCGTCGGTGAGAAAACGGCGTCGAAACTGATTCTGGAGTTCGACAGCGTGGAGAATCTTATCGCCAACACCGATAAGCTGAAAGGCGCGCTGAAAACCAAAGTGGAGTCAAACGTGGACAACATTCTGTTCTCAAAAAAACTCGCCACGATATGCACCGAAGTGCCGATTGAATTCGACGAGGAGGCTTACAGCCGCCACCCTGTCGACGAAGCCGCCATCCGCGACATCTTCGGCAAACTGGAGTTCCGCTCGTTGCTGTCGCGCGTGCTCGGCGACAAGGCGGAGGCAAAGCCTACTCCAAAGCCTGCGCCCGCTTTCGGCGAACTTTCGCTCTTCGGCGACGACATGACTGACGCGGCAGCCGCAGAGGCGGAGCCTGCGCCAACCGAGCATACCTGCAAAACGATCATCGCAACCGATGCCAACATCGACGAGCTTGTCGACAAGGCGTTGTCGCAGAAAACAATAGGAATCCACATGGTCTGCACCGCGCCAAACGCCATGGAGGCTGTTCCTGCCGGCATCGCTGTGGCACTGAGCCCCGACGAGGCTTTCTATCTTGAAGCCACCGAGGAGTCGGCTTTCGACATTTTGCGCATCCTTAAATCGGAAACTGTGGAGAAAGTGGGCATAAACCTGAAATTCGATATGGTGGTGGCGCTCAACATTGCTGAGAAATTAGCGGCGCCCTACTATGATGTCGCCATCGCACACTATCTGCTGCAACCGGAGATGAGCCATTCAATAAACCGGCTGGCGGAGATATATCTGAAAAAAATTCTGCCCGACTATCAGCTGCCCGCCACGGCAAAGGCCAACAAGTTCAACCCGGCGCTCTCGCTTGAAATCGAGGATATAGCCAAGGTGGCTTGCGCACGTGCCGCGGCATGCCTCGAGCTGAAGCCTGTGTTTGACAAGAAACTCGAGGAGGAGAAAATGGCGCATCTGCTCCACGACATCGAGCTGCCGCTCGTCGAGGTGCTCGCCGACATGGAGCACACTGGCGTGCGCATCGACACCGATGCCCTTGCCGCCTACTCCAAAGCCCTGACTCAGCGTCTTGCCGACATCGAGCGGGTATGCATCGACCTTGCGGGAATACAGTTCAACGTGGGCTCGCCGGCACAGGTGGGCGAAGTGCTGTTCGACAGGCTGAAAATCGATGAAAAAGCGAAAAAAACGAAAACCGGGCAATACTCCACCACGGAGGAGGTGCTTGAAAAGCTGTCGGGAAAACACCCCATCGTGGGCAAGATCCTGGAGTTCCGAAAGATAAAGAAGCTTCTGTCAACCTACGTCAATGCTCTCCCCGAACTTATAAACCCTCACACGGGAAAAATCCACACCACCTACAATCAGACTGTCACGGCCACCGGACGCCTGTCGTCGACAAACCCGAACCTGCAGAACATCCCTATCAGAAACGACGACGGACGGGAAATCCGCAAAGCATTCATCCCCGACGACGGACACTCGTTCTTCTCTGCCGACTATTCGCAGATTGAGCTGCGCATCGTGGCAAACATCAGCAAGGACGAGGCGCTCGTGGAGGCTTTCCTTGCCGGCGAGGACATCCACCGTGCCACTGCCGCCAAAATTTTCCACGAACGCACCGAAGACGTGACCGACGACCAGCGACGGAAAGCAAAAACCGCAAACTTCGGTATGATTTACGGCATTTCGGCATTCGGACTGTCAGAGCGACTGCAAATACCTCGTAGCGAGGCCAAGCAACTGATTGAAGGCTACTTCGAGACATTCCCCGGCGTGCGTCGGTTTATGGACCAGAGCATCGAGATGGCGAAAGAGAAAGGCTTTGTGACAACCCTGTTCGGACGGCGCCGTATGCTTCCCGACATAACATCGCGAAACGCCGTGGTGCGCGGATATGCCGAGCGAAACGCAATCAACGCTCCAATACAGGGAACTGCTGCCGACATCATCAAAATCGCGATGAACCGCATTTACCGTCGGTTTGACCGCGAGGGAATACGGTCGAAGATGCTGCTGCAGGTGCACGATGAGTTGAACTTTGACGTCGTTCCAGGCGAAGAGGATGCCGTGGCCCGCATCGTAAAAGAAGAGATGGAGGCGGCGTTCTGCGGAACTGTACCTCTCGTTGCCGACTGCGGCTCAGGTGCAAACTGGCTTGAAGCGCATTGACAAACACCGACGTAAACGCGTCTTTAAATAAAAATTTTGCCCTGCAATAAAAAAATATCCGCAAAAACATTGCAATATCCAGAAAAGTGAGTACCTTTGCATTCGATTTTCGGACTCGGGGTGTAGCACAGTTGGTTAGCGCGCCACGTTCGGGACGTGGAGGTCGGAAGTTCGAGTCTTCTCACCCCGACTATCAAAGGTTCAAATGATTACAACTCAATCATTTGAACCTTATTTTTTCAACAACCACAAGAAACATTTATGATTACAGTTGATGGACTGACCGTCGAGTTTGGCGGAACCACCCTATTCAAAGATATTTCCTTTCAGATAAACGAGAAGGACCGCATAGCCCTTATGGGCAAGAATGGCGCAGGAAAGAGCACTCTGCTCAAGATAATCGCTGGCGTGCGGACCGCCACACGCGGTTCTGTTTCCGCGCCTAAAGATTGTGTCATTGCGTACCTGCCGCAACATTTGATGACCGAGGACGGCCGCACCGTGTTTGAGGAGACATGCCAGGCTTTCGCTCATCTGCACCAAATCCAGGCGGAGATAGACCGCATCAACAATGAGCTTATGACACGCACCGACTATGACAGCGATGAATACATGCAGCTCATCGAGAATGTGTCAACGCTTTCTGAGAAGTTCTACGCAATCGACATGACTCATTTCGAGGAGGATGTTGAGAAAACGCTTCTCGGCCTGGGCTTCGAGCGCGAGGACTTCAACCGCCCAACCAGCGAGTTTTCGGGCGGCTGGCGCATGCGTATCGAGCTTGCGAAACTGCTGCTCAAGTCGCCCGACGTGCTGCTTCTTGACGAGCCTACAAACCACCTCGACATCGAGTCGATTGGATGGCTTGAGGACTTTATCTGCAACAGTTCAAAAGCCGTGGTGGTGATAAGCCACGACCGCAAGTTTGTCGACGACATAACCACTCGCACCATCGAGGTGACAATGGGACGGATATACGACTACAAGGCAACTTACAGCCAATATCTGGAGTTGCGCAAGGAGCGTCGCGAACAGCAGATGAAACAATATGAGGAGCAGCAGAAGATGATTGCCGACACAAAGGAATTCATCGAGCGTTTCAAAGGCACGTATTCCAAGACTCTGCAGGTGCAGAGCCGCGTGAAAATGCTTGAGAAACTCCAACTCATAGAGGTGGACGAGGAAGACACGAGCCGACTCCGGCTGAAGTTTCCTCCGAGTCCGCGCAGCGGTGCCTACCCTGTGCAAATGAGCGATGTGGCAATGTCGTTCGACGGCAAGAATGTTTTCAGCGGTGTCAACCTTACCGTTGAACGCGGCGACAAGATTGCCTTCGTGGGGCGAAACGGTGAAGGAAAGTCGACTCTCGTGAAATGCATTATGGGGCAACTGCAAAACGAAGGAAAACTCGAACTCGGACACAACGTGCAGATTGGCTACTTCGCACAAAACCAAGCTTCGCTGCTCGACGGCGAGCTAACGGTGTTCCAGACCATCGACGACGTGGCTAAAGGCGATGTGCGCAACAAGATTCGCGACCTTCTCGGCGCATTTATGTTCGGAGGAGAGGAGTCGACAAAGAAAGTGAAGGTGCTGTCTGGAGGCGAACGCACTCGCCTTGCCATACTCAAACTCCTGTTGGAACCCGTCAACCTGCTTATCCTTGACGAGCCGACCAACCACCTTGACCTCAAGACAAAGGACGTGCTCAAGCAAGCCCTGCTGGACTTCGATGGCACGCTCATCGTAGTGAGTCACGACCGCGACTTCCTCGACGGACTTGTCAGCAAGGTATACGAATTCGGCCATGGCCGCGTACGCGAGCACTTGTGCGGCATTTACGAGTTCCTTGAGTCAAAGAAGATGGAAAGCCTTCAGGAGCTCGAAAGAAACCGCGTGAAGCCGGGAAAGTCTTAACACAAAAACAACTCGTTCTTTTTCCGATCACGGCAGAGAGGCTCAAGGCGGCTGCCAACGCTTTCAGAGACTCACCGATGCCCCTCGCATGCGACGGGCAGACCGACACGCACCGCATACAGCCGATGCAGAGCTGGTTGTTGTTGTCTTTTGGATTGTCGGCAGATATTGCACCTGTCGGGCATTGGCTCGCGCAGACACCGCATTCCGTACAGTCTTGGTTTGCCACAGGAAAAGGTCCGCTGCAGCCTTGCTTGTACGGGCGGTTGCCTGGCAATGCGAGACGGCCGAACGGTTTGCCGCCTTGCACCCTCTCAAGAATGGCTCTGCCAAAGGATGCCAGCTCTCTGGCATCGGCTACGTCAGGCCTGCCGGCGCCGTACATACGGCAAATGCTGTGCTCTGCGTTGGCGACAACGGCTGCTACAACGTTGAATCCCTGCGCTGTCGCCACATCCTGCATTTCAACCAAAGCATCCTCGTAGGCTCTGTTGCCGTAAACGGCGACAATCACACAGGTGGCGCCGTTTGACTCAACGGCATTCAGTCTTTCCACAGCCAATGCCGGCACGCGCCCGGCATATACCGGCATCGAGACAACCACCAAGTCGCCGGCTGCTATACTTGGCAAGCACAGCTCTTCTTCTTTTACACAAAGTTCTGTAAGTATGCTTTTTGCCTCAATGCCGCTGCACAGCAGTTCGCTGACGCGGCGTGTGCCTCCAGTGGGACTGAACGAAATCTGATGTATGGTCATAATATCTTCGTCTTGTTTTTGTTTTCTATTTCAAGCAACATTCTTTTTGCCTCCAATCCTCCGGCAAAGCCGGTGAGGGAATGGTTGCTGCCCACGACGCGATGGCATGGAATAAAAATTGCTATGCCGTTTGCTCCTACGGCTTGCGCCACGGCTCTGACGCCTTCAGGATTGCCAACGCTCAGGGCAATATCTTTGTAGCTCACAGTCTCTCCGTATGGTATGCCGAGCAATGCATTCCACACTTGCTGTTGGAAATCCGTTCCCACAAGACGCAGCGGGATGTCGAAAGCCTTGTGGCGACATGCGAAGTAGTCTTCAAGTTGTTTCTTCGCTTGCTCGAGCACGGCGGATGTCTCAACCAGAAATTCCGCATTCAGCCGGCGCGCAAGCCGGCGCTTGTTGCGGCAGGCGCATGGCATCCCGTTCCAGTCGCACAGACACAAAGCCTCTTCCACCGACGCCAAGACCATCTCTCCGCACGGCGAGTCGTAATATTGTACACGTACCGGTTGTCTACCTCTCATCTTCGCCACATCACCTGCTTATTGCTGCATTTTGACTGCAATTCCGCATCACTTCTCATACAATTCAATCGGCAACCCGTCAGGATCGCTGAAAAACACAAACCGTTTGCCGGTATATTCATCCGTGCGTATCGGCTCGCAGGCTACGCCTTTTCCCTCAACCTCGCCTACAGCTGCGGCAACGTCGTCGACCTCGAGGGCAAGATGGCGCAGACCGGCGGCTTCCGGACGGGAAGGACGCGCTGGAGGATTCGGAAAAGAGAACAGCTCCACAACATACGTTTCGCCGAGCCAGCAGTCTGCCTTCCAGGAGTCGCGCTCCTTACGATAGTGCTCGCTCACAATCTTCAACCCGAGCACGTCTGCATAGAAACGCTTCGACCGCTCATAGTCGGAGCAAATCACTGCCACATGGTGTATTTTGTTCAGTTTCATATTATCAGTAGTTTTAATAACATTTTCCCACACAATGATTCACATATAAAAGAGTCGCCACCACAATCTGCAACAGCAGAATTGCCGGGACACCATACCGAAACTTCCTGTGCCTTGTCTTGTGATGCCACGCCTTCATGCCGAGCCACGCTCCGACGCTTCCGCCCACAACCGCCAGCATCAGCAACGTTGCCTCCGGTATGCGCCATTTGCCGTTTCGTGCCCTATATTTGTCTATGCCATACACGATGAATGCAACTGCATTCACAACGGTAAGACAGCATACGACAAGGCCTTGCGTTATATCCATATCCGAATCCTTTAACGACGGCAAAGTTAACGCAAATCAAACACAATAAAAATAATATCTCCGATTATCCTCTAAAACACCCGAAGGACTGTTGTAGAGAGATGCTGCACGGAGGAAAAACCGCCGAAGAGCGGTTTCACATGTTAGCACGGGGTTGGCTTGCCTACCCCGTGACACTGGTGGCATGCGCAACTACCGCCGAAGAGCGGTTGTAGAAAGATGCTGCTGGAAGGTACGCCACTGCCTGTGGTCGGCAGAAATAAAAAAGCAGCCACTTTTCAGCGACTGCTTTGTGACCCCGGAGAGGCTCGAACTCTCGACCCAATGATTAAGAGTCATTTGCTCTACCAACTGAGCTACGGAGTCAACGTTTTGTTGATTTCGGTTGCAAAGGTAATGCCTTTTTTCTATCCCACAAAATTTTCGGGATATTTTTTTCAAAAAAAATTGAGCTAAGAATGCCAACATTCTATCAGACAGCAACATATTTTTTTGACTCAGAAGAGCCTTAAACGCGAAAATAAGCGAGACCAGGCAATTTCTGCCCGGCCTCGCTTTTTATGGTCTGCAACTGCGACCGTTAATACATGTCCAGTTTAGGCAATGCTACAATCTTGTTGTCGTTCTTCTTGATGAAATCAAGGATGGCATCACGCGACTTACTTTCAGGGATGTCGGCCTCAATGCGTTTTACGGCGTTGAAGAGCGACACGTTGCACTGATAGATGTGGCGGTATGCTTTTGCGATATCGTCGATTTCTTCTTCATTGAAGTTGTCCTTATGGCGCATAATCGTTGCGTTCACGCCATAATAAACAGCCGGATTGTGGGCAAGGATGATGAAAGGAGGCACATTGCCCGAAACGCGGCATCCGCCTTTGACAAACACCCATTTACCAATGTGGCTGTTTTCAAACACTTTCACGCCGGTGGAAAGAATCGAGCAAGAGTCGATAAACACATCTCCGGCAATCTGCACGTTGTTGCCAACCACGCAATGGTCGCTGATCTCGCTGTCGTGGCCGATGTGCGAATCCGCAAGCACAAACGAGTTTGCGCCCACCTTGGTGGCGCCGCCCTCGTGGATGCTGCGGTTGATTATCGCCATCTCGCGTATCACGGTGTTGTCGCCGATGATGACGTACGACATTTCGCCTTTCCAGCGGAAGTCTTGAGGCGACGCGCTTACGATTGCGTTATTATACACCTTCACATTCTTGCCGAGGCGCGCGCCTTGCATAATGCTGGCATTAGGCATCACGATGCATCCGTCGCCTATCTCCACATCCTTGTCGACATAAGCGAAAGGATAAATTGTTACGTTGTCGCCGATTTTCGCTGTCGGGTCAACAAATGCTAATGGACTAATCATTGTGTTTCTGATTAAGGTAATTAATTTTTATATCAACGTCCGCCGCCGAGAGCCTGATAGAGGCTGATGGCTGCCTGACGCACTTGAAGTTCACATTGCAGCTGCGACATTTGCGCGTTGAGAAGCGACTGTTGTGCCGTAAGCACTTCCAGATAGGTGGCTGTGCTATACTTCATAAGGTCGTTGTTGTATTCAACGGCTTTCGACAGATTGTCAACCTGGTCGACGAGCAGAGCGCTGCGCTGCTTGTTCTTGTTGTAGCTCACCAAAGCGTCGCCCACTTCAGCTCCGGCGGCAAGCACTGTGTGCTCAAACGTGTTGAGCGTCTGCTGCTGTTTCAGTTTTGCTGCCTTCAGCGTGGCGATGTTGCGTCCGCGGCTGAAGAGAGGAGCTGTGAGTTGTCCGGCAAGCTGATAGAACCATTTGCCAGGGTTGACGATAACACTTCCGAGCAGGTTGGTGAAGCCGCCGCCTGCCGAAATTACAAGGCTTGGATAGAATGCCGCACGCGCTGTGTTGGTGGCGTAATATGCCATTGCGAGCGACTGCTCTGCCGCCTGCACATCAGGACGGGCTGCGAGATATGCCATCGGCACGCCTTTCTCCATATATTCCGGGAAACTCGGCTCATAGGATGAGTCGACAACCCATGTCTGCTGCGGACGGTTCAAGAGCAGCGACAGGCTGCTGTTGACCTGATGAAGCGACTCCTCTACTTGCGGTATGGTTGCGAGCAGGCTTGCATAGTTGGCCTTGCTCTGCACCACTGCCACTTCGTTGTAGCGTCCTGCCTCTTTCAAATCCTGCATCGTCTTGATGCTTTCCTGCCAGATTGCCGATGTCTCGTTGAGAATCTGCAACTGGCGCTGGAGCATTGCGATGGTGTAGTAGCAGTTTGCCACTCCACTGATTATCTGCGAGCGCACTGCCTGACGATATGCCTCTGTCTGAAGCACCGCCGCCTCGGCGTTGCGCTTGTTGTTGAGCAACTTTCCGAACACGTCGATTTCCCAGCTTGCGGTAGCCGGGATGGTGTACGACCACGAGTCTTTCGTTATTTTCGAGCCTCCATAGGAAGCCGTTCCGCCATTGGGCGTCAAAGCCACGCTCGGCAGATAGCTGAGCTTGGCGCCCTGCAGCTGAGCTTTGGCGATATCCACATTCAGACGGGCGTTCTCAAGATCGACATTGCTGTCGAGAGCTATCTGAATGAGTGCCTGCAACTGCGGGTCGGTAAACACCTGTTCCCATTTCACATTGCCGAGAGCCGTTGAGTCGACAGCCTCTTTCTGGGCTGCGGCGACCTCGCCGGCGATGCCTTCCTCTGGCATCTCGAATTTCTTATAGATATGGCAGCTTGCCGTCGTAGTGGCGATTGCCACTACGAGTGCTGCACTTAATAATTTGCTTTTATTCATTGATTTCACTCTTTATTAATTGCGTGAATATTGCTCAATCTGATCGTCGATTTCAGCGTTGTCTGTGTCCTTCCACTTCAGCGGCTGTATCTTCTCCTGAATCTTTTGGAACGCAACGAACAATGCCGGAACGATAAGCACCTGAAGAATCATACCAATCAACATACCACCGACAGCACCGGTTCCAAGCGAACGGTTACCGTTGGCGCCTACACCGTTGGCAAGCATCAGCGGCAACAGACCGATAATCATTGCGAAGCCTGTCATCAAGATAGGACGCAGACGCGCTGCCGCACCGGCGATAGCGGCGCCCACGATGCTCATACCCGTCTTGCGGCGGTCAAGAGCGAACTCTACGATAAGGATGGCGTTCTTTGCCAACAGACCGATAAGCATAATCAGTCCGATTTGCAGATAGATGTTGTTGTTGACGCCAAACATCTTCGCGAAGAGGAATGATCCCATCAAGCCCAACGGAATGGACAAGATTACCGACAGCGGCAAGATGTAGCTTTCATATTGTGCCGACAGAAGCAGGTAGACAAAGAGCAAGCAAAGTCCGAACACGATTGCCGTCGCCGCTGCTGATGAATTCTGCTCCTCACGCGTCATTCCCGAGAACTCATATCCATAACCCATAGGCAATGTCTGTGCGGCAACTTCCTGGATGGCCTTGATGGCGTCACCGTTACTGTAGCCTGGATTTGGCGTACCGCTGACAGAAATCGAGGTAAACAGGTTGAAGCGCGAGATGATATCTGGTCCGTAGACGCGCTCAAGCGTAATGAAGTTGGTGATAGGCGACATTTCGTTGCCTACACGCACTTTCACCTGATTCAGCGTTTCCGGTGAGATACGCGCGCTTGGATCGGCCTGCATCATCACACGGTAAAGTTTACCGAAGCGGTTGAAGTTCGACACATACATACCGCCATAGTAGCCTTGCAGCGTCGACAACACAACGCTCGGGCTGATTCCCGCCTGCTTGGTCTTGGCAACATCGACATTGACCATATACTGCGGGAATGTCGGGTTAAACGTTGAGTAAGCCTGCTGGATTTCCGGACGCTGGTTGAGCGCGCCGATGAATTGCTGATAAATCTGGAAAAACTTGTTGATGTCGCCTCCGGTCTTGTCTTGCAGCTGAAGCTCGAAACCGCTGGTTACCGAATAACCGGAAATCATCGGTGGTTGGAACATCATCACTGTGGCGTCTTTTATCTGCTGACCCACTGCGCCGTAAAGCTGTCCGAGCACGCTTGTTGCATCCTGTCCTTTCTCACGTTCGCTCCAGTCCTTGAGCTTTACGATAAACGTACCGTACGTGTTGCCCTGACCGGCGATAAAGCTGTAACCAAGAATCTCCGTACGCGACTCGACTGCCGGATTGGCGGCAAGAATCTTGTCCACCTTGGCAAGTGTGGCCTCTGTTTTATCAAGCGACGTTGCAGGCGGCATGTTGACCATACAGAACAACACGCCGGTGTCCTCATTAGGAACCAAAGCGGTCGACGTGGTCATCATCATTGCGGCAAGCGCCACGATGCTGGCTGCCACAACGCCGAATGCCGTGATTTTATGATTGATGAAGAATCCTGTCCATTTTTTGTAGCGGACGAGCAGTTTCTCATAATTGCGGTTGAATCCTTCGTGGAATGCCTTTACAAACGACACTTTCTTGGAGCCGCCATCTGCCTTGTGAGGTTTAAGGAACACCGCACACAAAGCCGGCGACAGGGTCAATGCGTTCAATGCCGACAGTCCGATGGCGATTGCCATTGTCAAACCAAACTGGCGATAGAACACGCCCGACGTTCCTGACATGAACGACACTGGAATAAACACAAGCATCATGACAAGGGTGATTGAGACAATAGCGCCGCCAATCTCCCGCATTGCGTCAATTGCCGCAACACGTGCCGAGGTGTAGCCCTCGTCGAGTTTGGCATGGACCGCCTCGACCACCACAATCGCATCGTCGACCACAATCGCAATGGCGAGCACCAATGCCGAGAGTGTCAACAAGTTGATTGAGAAGCCGATCAAATAAAGTCCGAAGAACGTACCAATCAACGCCACCGGAATGGCGATTGCCGGAATAATGGTTGAACGCAAGTCCTGAAGGAACACGTAAACCACAAGGAACACGAGTATAAATGCCTCGATAAGGGTCTTGATAACCTCTTCGATTGATGCGTATAGGAAGTCGTTGGTGTTCATTGAAACGTTGAACTCCAATCCGTTTGGAAGCTCTTTCCCTGCCTCGTTGATTTTTGCCTCAACGTCCTTGATAACCTGAGTCGCATTGGAGCCCGCAGTCTGGAAGATGATGGCGGAAGCGGCTGGATGACCATTTGTCTTGCCCTTGAAGCCGTAGCTTACACGGCCAAGCTCCATCGTTGCCACGTCTTTCAGATAGAGGACGTTGCCGTCTTTGTCGGCACGGATGATAATCTTGTCAAACTCTTCTGGAGTAATCAGACGTCCGCGGTAGCGCATCACATATTGGAATGCCGTTCCGCCGTTTTCACCGAACTGACCCGGAGCAGCCTCGATGTTCTGGTCGGCGAGAGCCGCACTTACATCGGAAGGCATAAGGTTGTGCTGTGCCATGGCGTCTGGCTTGAGCCAGATACGCATAGAGTAGTCAGCACCCATCACCATCGCGTCTCCCACGCCGTTCACACGCTGAATCTGCGGGATGACGTTGATTTTCATATAGTTTTCGATGAATTCCTGCTCAAACTTGCCGTTTGGAGAAAGGAGCGAGAACACAAGCAGCATTGACGTCTGTCGTTTCTGCGTAATCACACCCACTCTTGTCACCTCGGCAGGGAGCATACTCTGCGCCTTTGCCACACGGTTCTGTACATCGACGGCAGCCATGTCGGGGTCGAAGCCCTGCTCGAAATAAACTGTAATCGTGGCGCTACCTGTATTGGTTGCCGTTGATTGGATATATGTCATGCCTTCAGCACCGTTGATTTGCTCCTCGATAGGCGCAATCACGGAGTTGAGCACAGTCTTGGCGTCGGCACCTGTATAGGTTGTCGAAACCTGGATTGTTGGAGGCGCAATGTCAGGATACTGCGTGATTGGCAACCACAACATTCCGACGACACCCAAAATCACAATGAAGATGGATATCACGGTCGAGAGCACCGGCCGGTTGATAAACGTATCTAATTTCATTTCTCTTTATTCTAATTTTCCTTATTGTTTTCCTGTTACTTCTGCTGTGCGCCTGCTGCCTGGCTGAGATCCTTGCCTGTCATGTCGACCGGAGTGATCTGCACACCTTCACGGACGCTTACGCCTACGCCTTGAACAACGACATGGTCGCCGCTTTCAAGTCCGCCGGTTACCACGTAGTTCTGTCCGTCATTGTTTGCAAGCACCTCGATTGGGCGTGCAGTGACTTTGCCAGCCTTGTCAACAACGTATGCGAATTTCTTGTCCTGCAATTCGGTGGTTGCCGACTGAGGTATAATGATTACGTTGTCGTAATGTGCCGGGATGACAACAGAGCCCGTAGAACCGCTGCGGAGCATTCCGTTCTGGTTTTTGAATGCCACGCGAACCGATGCCGAACCGGTGGTATTGTCGAGCATACCTGTCATTGTCGAGAACTTGCCCAACTCTGAATAGTAGCTGCCGTCTGAGAGTTTCAATTTTGCTGCCGGAAGCTCGCTGAGCGCCTTAGCAAGCGATACGCTGCCGTTCTGCGTCATCTCAAGCACCTGCTTTTCGTTAAATGAAATGTAGGCATAAACCTCTGAAATGTCAGAAATTGTGGTGAGAGGCTGTTGTGAAGACGGGCTTGCAAGCGAACCCTCACGGTTTGGAATCGAGCCGACATAACCTGCCGACGGAGCCTTCACTACTGTATACGAGAGGTTCTTCTCTGCATTGACAAGCGCTGCGCGGGCTTGCGCCAGCTGTGCTTTGGCTGCTGCGAGGTCGTTTTGAGCCAATTGGTTCTCGTAGTCGCTGATCACGTTTTTCTCAAAAAGTTTTTTCTTGTTGTTGGCGGTGATCTGAGCGCTGTTGACCTGCTGCTGAGCTGCCGCAACGGCTGCCTTGCACTGGTTTACCGCTGCCTCATACTGCACTTGATCAATGACAAACAGCACCTGTCCTGCCGACACTTGCTGACCTTCGTCTACACAAACTTTTGTAATGAATCCTGAAACTTGTGGACGTATCTGCACATCCTTCTGTCCCTTAATCGTAGCCGGGTAAACGCTTTCCAAATCTGCACTCGACTTGGTTACTGTGATAAACCCGATTTGCGGAGCAGCTTGTTGCTGCTGTCCCTGCTGGTCTTTCTTGCCACATGAGGTCATGCTGACACCCAAAACCAAACCCAACAAAGCCACTCGCTTTGTCAGTCCAATAAATGTCTTAATTTTCATACCTATAGATTGAATTTTTTCTATTCCTTAACAGCGTATAATATGTATAGTTCTATTTTTCCGAATGCAAAATTAATCACTCTATCAACCAAAACCTATGATATTTATCACTTTTTTCAGCTTCTACCCACAAAAATATGTTAACCGCTTCACTTTTTTCGCCGATTGGTCGGCAAAAGTAGCAATATCTGATGTTTATCTTTTTGCAGGACACGCCTAAACGCTGAAATCTCCAGCGCAGAATTTTTCACACGCGACATTGAAATAGCAGCCCCTGCTCTTCATAAAATCCATCAGCCTGCGATAGACTGCGCTCCCGGCGAGGATGTCTGGATTTCCGACAATTGTCAGATGCTTGCGGGCGCGTGTCATCGCCACGTTGAGTTTACGGTCGATGAGTGTTCCGTCTTCTTCAAATACGTTGTCTGTCAAAAAGTTCAACTGACATCGCTGCTGCACTGTAAGTCCGTAGATTATGTAGTCGCGCTGGCTGCCCTGAAAGCGTTCCACGGTGTCGATTGTTATGGAGTGCAACGCTGGGATGCCATATCTGTCGATTGCGTTTCTTACGGTTGCAATCTGGTTGCGGTAAGGCACGATGACTCCTACCGTCGCACTGTCGTCGAAGTGGTCTGCCTGCCTGAAGATTCTCTCCACCATAGCGGCTATCATGTCGGCCTCCACCTGATTGGTCTTTGCCGAAACCGACATTTCTGGCTTCTCCGATGCCACAAATGCCACCCTGCGCAATTGCAGCAGTCGGCAGATGCCGTCGGTCGACGTGCAGGCTGTGTTTGCCGCCAGCTGATGCGGCAACGGCACCACGTCAAGTCTGCCGCCATAGAACGCCTCATTGGGAAAGTCGGCTATGTCGCGATGCATACGACCTTGACGTGTAAGCATATAAACATAGCGGCAATCATATCCGTCAACGGTTTTAAACGACGACAGCAACCTCTCAAACAGTGAGCGGCGGCAGTCGGTCAGTCCAATTGACAGCAGCTCCGGCTCTGTCACTCTCGACTCCGCTTCGGTCTGCTGCACAACGGCTGGCAACTGCTTGTGGTCGCCAATAAGCACGAAGCGTGAGATGGCGTCGGCATTGCCTGAGCGTGCGCACATCAGCCCCAGCAGGTGGGGTTCGAGGATTTGCGACGCCTCATCGACAATAGCAAGGTCGAAACGTTTGATTTTAAACAGATTGACATTGGAGTTAAGCGCTGCGGTGGTGGCACAGACCACACGCGCGTCTTTCAGTGTTCCCGCCACAGCGTCGCCCGTGCGGCACTGCTGGATTTTGTTGCGAAGAAGGTTTGCGTGATACGCCTTGTCGCACGAAATCTCCGAACCGATACGTATGAAATCGATGCTCTGCTCTTTAAGTTTGCTGCAAATTTCGTCCACCGCCCTGTTGGTGTACGACAGCAGCAGTATGCTGGTGTCTGCCTCAAGCAGTTCCTCACGCAGGATGTTAAGCAGTCCGAACGACGTCTTGCCGGTGCCTGGAGGGCCTATCACAAGAAACAGCTCACGGGCTTGCTTCGCTCTCTCCACGAGGGTGTTGAAATCGCCGTAGTCGCCCTTGCGGCATCTGCAGGCATCGATCTCGGGCATGCGCTGCGACAGCAGCATATCGCGCCGCCGTATGGGTGCGGTCAGGAAACTGTGCATCCCTGCATAAAGGGCATTTGTCGACGAGTCAAACAAATCGTGCTCTATCGCCCAGCGAATGCCGTCGGTCTGAGGAAACACGCGGCTGTCTGTCTGCGGATTGCGAAGTGCCACCCTGACGCCGTCTACACTGATATCGGCTATCGTGCCGCGTTCCACCATCCATGCGCAGGCGTTGGGCTCGGTGTTTTCTTTATACGGATAAAGCACCACGATGTCGCCCACCCGGAAATTAGAGGTGTCGGCAGCATCAGTATCGGCAAACCGCAGTGTCACGTCGGTCACCGGAGAATCGGCAAAAGCCGCAGTGTCGAGTGTGAGGTTGCAATAGATGCCGCCTGAAGCAATCTTGTCTTCGAGCGAATCGAGCCAGATTGATGCAAACCCGCTGTTGTCCTTGATTTTGTTGCCTATCTTCGACAGCAGATGCTCTTTTTCGAGAAACCGCATAAAACGGAAGAAATAGGCTCGTTCCAGCGGCGACGCATTCTGTATCGGCGAAAGCACTTCGTTGAGTTCCGGACGGGTGTATCTTGTCCACAACACGCCGGTAGAGTTTTTTTCATTAAGCTGTTCGGGGGTCAACCCGTCAAGCATCCCGACGCCATCCGAAGCATAAAGGATTTCACTATATGCCAACAAGTTGCGCATCCGTATGGCACGAAGCATCAGTTCCGGACGCTGTGCCGTTGACACAAGGCCCTCTGGATAACGCGAATAGAGGAGCATGACGTGGCGCAGCTGTCCGGCATATTTGTCAAACTCATAGACAAACAGGGCGCGGTAGAGCATCAGCTGCACCAGATGCTTCTCCTGTGGCTTTGGACGGTTTGGATTATAATGTGGCGAGGCGGTCGGCACAAACGCTCCTTTTCCTGATTTCTGCTCCACAATTACCGCCTCGCCGTCTTTTTCCACCAACAGGTCGAGACGCCCTTGTATGCCAAGCACTTCGCTGAAGAAAGTGGGCTCAAGCACTGCCGTTTTCATATCGATGCCGCCAACGGCTTTGGGCAAGTCGTTGCCTATAAGTTTCTCGACATTGCTTTTCTGCATACGGGCATCGGCATAGAATTTCGCCACGTCTTCCCGGCTTCGCATAGCGTCGCATGCCACAAGTCCTATGGCATTGTTTCTGAAAAAGTCGATCATCCCCTCCTCAAACGAACGATTGCTCCGATGCACCGTCTCGTCGAGATACTGCCCGGAAAGGTTTCCGAGATGTATGGGCAAGGTGTTGGGCTGCGGCTTGAATTTATTGACCAAAGCCACAAGCGGCGATTCAGCATAAGTCTCGAAACACGACGCTATGGTCGTGACGTTCACAAGATAGTCGGGCTCGTAGATTATCAGTTCCGGCATACAGATCTCGCCATCATAGCGCACGCGCACGAGGTTGAGCTGCACGCCGCGTCTGAGCAGCAACGACAGATACGACCAGTCGCCACGGCCTTCGCGCGTCAGATAGACGTTTTGCTGTCCGTAGCACACGGTCAGCGGCAAGCCGCCGCGTTCTTCCGTGACGTGGATATATTCGTTGTCCCATGTGTCGACAACGCACCGCAGGTTGCCGCTGTCAAACTTGCCCCATGTCCGTGGCTTGTCGTCGACGGGCAGTTTACGCCGCAGCGACTTCGGAATCGGCTCGCCAAGCAGAGCCTCAACAAGCATCGCCGCCGACTTCACATCGCTGCCGATTGAATCTTGCAATTGCCGGTCGGAAATTTCAGAAAGGGTGTTGAGTGTGCGGCGAGTGCCGTGCAGACGCACCGACTCTGCCTCGGAAATGCCTTTTTCCTTTATCAGATAGTCCAATTTGGCAAATGTTCCCGAGAAATTCAGGTTGGTCAAGCCCACTTCCTGATTGATTGCGCGTTTGAACGCGTCGCGCAGCGCGTCATATTTTTTACGGATTTCCCAACCGCTGTCGAGCAGTCCTTCCAACTGCTGGTAAAATGAGGCGGCACTGTCGGATATATAACCGGATTCTGCCATAATGCTATATCAAACACACCGCAAGCAACAACAACGAATACACCAGCATATTGCGGGCGGTGGCGCCAAGCAGCGGATTCAAAGCTGCGCCACGGCTGCGGCGGATACGTTGCCATGTGGAGTAATGCAAGCACAAATAAATCGCGGGTGCTATGAAAAATATCCATAACTTCTCTGCCCATAACGGTGCAGTCAGCCAAACGGCGGCAATTCCGAACAAGAGGTAGGCAATGGCGGCGGCGCGGCGTCCAAAGCGCACCACAGTGGTGCGTTTGCCAGCCTCACGGTCATCCTCCATATCCCTGTAGTTATTCACAATCAGCACATTGCACCCCATAAGTCCCACAGCTGCCGATGCCGCGACCACATTACCGGTAATCTCGCCTGTCTGCACATAATACGTAAGGCAAACAGGCACAAAGCCGAAGAACACCAACACCGCGACATCGCCAAGTCCGACGCGCGACAGCGGATAGGGTCCGGCGCTGTAGGCGAGTGCGAAAACAGCGACCACAACGCCTATCGGTATCAGCTGCCAGCCTCCGAACGGAATCAGGCAGCAGCCCACGGCGCAGGCGGCGGCAAGGGTGCCAAACGTGGCGCACAGCATTGCCCGCGGCGTGATGTCGCCTTCGGTGACACCGCGGCGGAAGCCTTCGCGTCCTTTTTTGTCGGAGCCGTTGACATAGTCGAAATATTCGTTGGCGAAATTTGACGCCACCTGTGCCAATACGGCAAAAAGAAAACACAACAACGCCGGCTGCCACTTGAACGAGCCATCGCTATAGGCACAGCCCGACGCTACAACCACCCCTGCCGTCGACACGGGCAATGTGCGCAGTCGTGTTGCCTCTATCCAACTTTTCAGTTTCTTCTGCATAGTCAATATTTATTGTCGCCCATCACGGCATCGAGCGCGCGACGCTGTTTCTGACGCAACGGCTGGGTGCTGTAGCCCAGCGACACCACAAGCAGCACTCGCCGGCTGCGCGGCACTCCAAGCAACCGTTTCAGCCGCTTCTCGTCAAACCATCCCATAATGCACGAGCCAAGGCCTTCATCTGCGGCTGCGAGGGTGAGATACGACGCTGCTATGCCGCAGTCGATGAGCGGAAAATGCTTGTTCTTTATCCATCCGCCAAGACGGGCGGTGAAATTGGGTGCCTCCTGCACCAATACGATGAAGCATGGAGCCTGTGAGGCAAACTTGTTCATTCCTATGGACGTCAGGGCATCTGCCACTTCTGCACAAAGTTCCGGCTTGTCGACCACGATGAAATGCCACGGCTGGGAATTGCATGCCGACGGCGCCCGGCGGGCTGCGTCGACAATGCGCATCACCGCCTCGCGCGGCACGCTGCGCTCCGTGTCGTAGCCACGGTCGCTCTGACGCTCGTCAACAAGTTTATAAAAATCGGTCATCGCTTATTTTGAAAACTCCATCAAACGGCTGAGATACTTGCCGATGATGTCAAATTCTATATTTACAACCGTACCCTCCTTTATGCGGCAGAAATTGGTATGCTCGAATGTATAAGGAATTATTGCAACCTCAAAGCTGTCGCGCTGGGAATTGCACACCGTAAGGCTGACTCCGTTGACTGTAACTGAGCCTTTCTCTACTGTGACATAGCCCTTGCGCGCCATTTCGGCATCAACGTCGTAGGCAAACTTGAAATAGCGGCTGCCCTCAACGTTGCGCACCTCGCAGCACACTGCGGTCTGGTCTACGTGCCCCTGCACGATGTGGCCGTCAAGACGTCCGTTCATCGGCATGCAACGCTCAAGGTTGACAAGGTCGCCAACCTGCAGCAACCCGAGGTTTGAGCGGTCGAGCGTCTCCTGAATCGCCGTGACGGTAAACGTGCCGTCGCCAGGAATGTCGACCACCGTGAGGCACACGCCATTATGGGCTACCGACTGGTCTATTCTCAACTCTGGGGCAAAGTCGCACTTCATTGTGATGTGCAGATTGCCTCCTTCTTTTCTCAGCGCAACCACTGTGGCTGCAGTCTCTACTATTCCTGAAAACATAGTTATATCCTTTTATTCACACACAAATTTACACATATTTATCGGAATTACTCCCCGCCGACTGGTTATTGTTAGAAAAAAGATGCGTTTTTGACGCCACCGCTTTATCTACCCGTCCTTTTCACATTCAGAGTAACTATCGTCATAGCCGTCGGCGTAGCCCTGGCAATAGCTGGCATTGAGCTGACAACTGTAGCCGTTGTAGTCGTCGTATCCATTGCCATAGGAATTGCCGCTTGCCGCATCGTCACAGCCTTGCTCATAGTTGCATCTCGGCACAACATTTTCAGACAAGTTTGAATGTTATGCGCTCGATTTGCACTATCTTTGCAACGGATAATATTTTATTTGTTCAAACGAATAATTTGGAACTATGAACAATATAATAGCATTTAGTTTCTCTTCCCCTAAAGATATTGCCTTGCAGATTGCAGCAAGAGTAAAGTCGCGGAGATTGGAACTTGACTTAACCCAAGAGGGGTTGGCAGCAAGGTCTGGAGTCAAGTTTGCCACCTATCGTAGATTCGAACAGACTGGTGAAATCTCATTGAAGGGTTTGCTACAAATCGGATTTGCCTTGAATGCACTTTCTGAATTTGACAATCTGTTTGCGCAAAAGCAATATAAAACCCTTGACGATGTGTTGAATGAGCAGCATGTTTCACGCAAAAGAGGCAATAAAAATGAATAGCATAAAACAAATAGAGGTCATTTATGGCAATCGTTTGGTGGGGCGGTTGGCTTTGTCAAAAGAAGGGCAATGCGCATTTGAGTATTCAGCAGAATGGCTAAATTCAGGTTTCTCAATTTCCCCATTCGAGCTTCCCCTGCGCAACGGCGTCTTTATAGCAAGACCTCGTCCATTTGAGGGTGGCTTCGGAGTGTTCGACGATTGTTTGCCTGATGGTTGGGGATTACTTGTTTTAGACAGATACTTACAGCGAAGTGGCATCAATCCTCGATTATTGACTTTATTGGACCGTCTTGCGCTGGTAGGTTCTACTGGACGCGGAGCATTGGAGTTCCGCCCAAACAAAAGCGTCATATCAAATCAAGAATATGTCGACTTCGAGAAATTGGCTTTGGAAGCCGAACAAATTCTTGACAGTGAAGATTATGTCGGTGAAGGAATTGATGAGTTCCAATATCGGGGAGGTTCTCCAGGCGGTGCCCGTCCGAAAATATTCATGCGCCACGACGGAACGGAATGGCTGGTGAAATTTCGGGCAAAAATGGATTCCAAACGCATTGGCACAGAAGAATACCGCTATTCCCTTCTTGCCAAAGAATGCGGAATTGAGATGCCCACGACACGGCTGTTCGAAGATAAGTATTTTGGAGTGGAACGTTTCGACCGCACTCCGAATGGTAAATTGCATGTTGCAAGTGTTGCCGGTCTTATTGGGGCAGACTATCGTTTGCCAAGCATAGACTACACCCAAATTTTTCAGATATGCGCGGTTTTAACACACAATGTAGCCGAAATGTGGAAAGTTTATCGTTTGATGGTATTCAATTATTTGATAGCCAACAAAGACGACCACGCCAAGAATTTCGCTTTCATTTATCGTGATGGAGATTGGCATTTCGCACCGGCTTACGACTTGCTGCCAAGTGATGGCATAAACGGATTCCGCACAACCTCAATCAATGATAGCATTGAACCGACGAAGGAGGATTTATTTGCCGTGGCAATAAAGGCCGGACTGGAAAGAAAAGATGCTATAGAAATATTTGACAATATGGAAAAGTGTGTGAAACAATTCATGTCTTGATAAAACCAAGACCAATAACACATTGAACATCATGAAGAAATGCTACAAATACCGAGAAGGAATCAACGCCTGCGACAAGAATGGAAATTCAATATTTAAGCGGGACATAGACACCCTTGTTAATAATCAAATTTTTCTTCCCACAAAAAGAGAATTAAATGATCCAACAGAAGGCTTTTATAACGATGATATGATTATAACCTTTTTTGAGGAACTAAAAGATTCTTCCATCACAGTAAAACGACAATACGAAAGGTTGATTGAAATGTTTGGGAAAGCTGGTATTTATTCTTGCAGCAACAATGTAACCAATGAATTGTTATGGGCTTATTATGGTGGTTCCCATTCCGGTTTTGCAATAGAATATGATATCGATTTGCTCAAAGATTCACTAAACTACAATCAATATTTCCAACATTTTTTTTATTTCGACGTTAATTATTCCCAAACAATCCCTACCGCTGATATAACTTTATTTAATAGAAAAAACACTATTAAAATTATACAGACTTTTTTAGGAACGAAATCAAAATCATGGAAGCATGAACAAGAGCATCGTTTGATTGCTGATAGAAATGGATTATTTGACATTGATCACAGAGCTATTACAGGGATTTATTTCGGCTACAGAATGCATGAGGAAGAAATCGATTATATAATGAACGCAATGAAAGGCAGAGGATTATCATATTATAAAATGGAAATAATAGACAAGACTTACTCCTTTACGCCAATACCAATTGAAGATAAATATGCCAATGCACCCAAATATGTCGCTAATTGTGTTGCTTATGATGTGGATAAATTACTTATCAATGGTTGTGTTAACGAAGAGGAGATTCTGCTGTACAGAGATAAATTTATCGAAGCATTAGAAAGCATAAAAAATGAGCCATTTATAACAGATTTTTACATCGCAACAATAACTTCAGATTCAATAGAACCATTGCTCAAAATTTTTGCCAATACGAAATCCAGGTTGTCTCCAGTTAGAGAATTCAATTTTAGACTCAACGATAACGGGGAAATTTATAGAGCAAAATAAAAGCGATTCTGAAAAAAATCAAGGAAGAATTCTACTAAAGCGTTTGCACGTCTGAGCTGAGTCTGGAGATGTTTTCTGAGAAACTCCTATACTTTCCCAAGCACCACAATTGGCGAAACTATCACGATTAGCCCATTTGAGATTATATTTACATTGAAAACATGTGCGGACAGATGAGTCCACAGGAATCTCCTGCTTATCAGCAACTCCCCGTTTTTCGACATCTCGTTCCACTCCGGCAACACAAAAGTCTTCCGCTTCTTTCCTTCTCGCCCCCAATTCTAATCCTTCAAGCCCACTCTCTTGTTTTTTCCTTTCCGTCTTTTCTTGTTCTAATTTTTGTTGACCGTTTTGGAATACTTCCAATTTACACATCCGATAAGTACGTCCGTTATTTTCTATGGACAAGTAACAATTCCCGTCTGGCGAGCGAACGCCAGCACATTGGCTCAAACGCCCCAATTCACAGTATCTACATTCAGACTCTTCAACCACTCTGATCGGTTTACAAGCATGCCCATACAAAGATTCTATCTGAGAAAAATAAGTTACATTGTTAACCCATTTTCTATTTGATGGAGAAGACAACAAAAAAGATTCAATAGTTTCTAGTCTTTGACGGGACAAATCTATCTCCAAGCAATTCATATTCTTGTAATCAATCGCTGCCTTATGTTGCACCTTATACTGAAACCTGAATTCAATCAGATATTGCTGACCATTTTCAGTTGTCGCCACGACATCTGGTTGTTTATCCAATCGTTCAAAGCTATTATCAATTCGCACATTGTCGAATTCAATAACTTTCTCTGGATATATTCCATAATAAGAAGGCGTATAGACACGCCTAGCCCTTTGAACAATCTGCTCAGCCAATTTATACATAGTAACCATATAGCATATCTCCAAATTCGCCCTACGCGTATCACTGTGATGTGCAAAACCATGCTGCTTCACGCCTCCATGGCGCGCCAGCAAACGTTCATGACAACAAGGGCACTTGCACCCACAAGCAATCCCTCTGGGAACTTCGTCAACATGCACCATATCTCCCTGCTCGTTTTCAGCCCAAGAGAAAACAAAATCTGTAGTCATACCTATAATCTTACGCTCATCTTTTAGAGATCAGCCGTTATGCACAAAGATAGAATTTTTATCCTAATAATTAGCATTTTGCATATAATTTCCAGAAAATAACGACTAATAAAAAAGCGCAATATCCCAAAAACACTAACAAAAGTTTACTAAGTAGTTATTTATTGGAACAAATCTTAGAAAATGAGAACCAAGACGAGATTCTCTCACTCGCTGGCAGCCGCCTTTCTAAACCGAGGTCATAACGTATTTCACGAAAAGACAAAGGGAGTCGATCAGCAACGCCAACAGCGCCAGTCCTCGCGGCTTACGCATCAACGCCTTGATTGCAACAATGAAACACAATGCGAGGTACGGCCATCCGACATACGGGATGCCAACCAGAACAAAACCGAGCACCGACAGGTAAATCGCCGTCTTCGCCGTCGTGTTGACACACTGGCTTTCACCGCCGCGCTCAACGGTTATTTTCACATGGTATTCTTCCATCACAAAACATTTTTATTGTTTATCTGCTCTCTATATTTAGCCTCATCAAATGTGTAGAGCGTAGCCGGACGCCCGCTGCCGCGCGGCGCGCGCGCTGCCAACACCGGCATTTTTTCGCAACAATACTCATTAAGAATATCGAACGCTTCGTAGTTTCGCCGCCCCACACCATCTGTTGCCACAATGTAGCCCATGGCGGTCATCTTTTTGTGGAAGTTGCGACGGTCGAACTTTTGCCCGAGCACCGCCTCGTAGATGGTCTGCACCTGTGTCATCGTAAACTCTTTGTTGAGCAAACGGAATGCCAACGGCTCATAGGTGATTTTCCACCGCAGTTTGTCGAGTGCCACACGTACAATCTCGCTATGGTCGAATGCCAAATCAGGCAACATATCCACCGGAAACCACTGTGCCTTGGCGGCATCGTCACCGGCTATGACCTCATAGCCTTCCTGACGCACAAATGCAAGAAACGCCACCGTAACCACACGCTCGCGAGGGTCGCGGTCCACACGGCTGAATGCCTGCAGCTGCTCGATATAGATATCCATCACTCCTGTTTCCTCGCGCAACTCGCGCAATGCTCCTTCTTCCAGCGTCTCGTCAATTCTCACAAAGCCGCCCGGCAAAGCCCATTTGCCTTTATACGGCTTCAACCCTCGCTCTACAAGCAACAGATTCAGCCCAGAGCCGTCGAATCCGAACACAACGCAGTCGGTGGTCAAAGCCGGATGTGGATATTCATAACTGTACATTTTCTACCCCTTATTTTTCAACAATACAAATTTAAGCCTATTTTCCGACAAAAACGCACGATTGTGTCATTGATACGCAAACAAAAGTTAAAAATCAGCATATTTGCGTATTTTTTACGCATTAAATTTTGTTGTTTATTTCTCCATCTTTATATTTGCGTCAAAATTACACAACCAAGCATTATTAACTACTAAACACATCAAAATCATGGCACAATTTGAAAGTACACAATCTCATCATCGTCGACGCATCGGGTTCAATGACGTCAATCTACGAACAAGCGCTTGCCGGAATCAACGAAACGCTGTCAACCATCCGCGAGGAAGCCAAAAAAAGCGACAAAATCGAGCAGTCGGTCACCGTACTCTCCTTCGCCAGCGGCGGAGAACCTCTGCAATATGCCTACCGCAACACCATTGCCGAGCAGACATCGCCTCTCACCCCCAACGACTACACGCTCCGCGGAATGACTGCCCTATACGACGCCATCGGCACATCGGTCACCGACCTTGAAAGAAACAAAGGCAAGGAAGACAAGGTGCTTGTAACAATCATCACCGACGGCTATGAAAACGACTCCATCGAGTGGGACGGCGCATCGGTGAAAAAACTGATTGACCGCCTGTGCAAAAAGGGTTGGGTGTTCACCTACATCGGTGCAAACCAGGATGCAGCGCTTGAGGCTGGAAAGATTGGAGTGAAAAACAGTTTGACGTTTGAAGCCACAATTGAAGGCACCGTCAATATGTTCGCTTTCGAGAAGCAGTCGCGCCAAAGATGGAACAAGCGAGTGCGCCTCAATGAAAACGACATTCAGAATGACTACTTCTCCGACGACGACAAATGATAATAGAAAAGGCTGGATTCCAATCGGAATCCAGCCTTTTTTAATTCAATCAAGCGTCCCTGACTATCTGACAATCTTGACAGTCTTGATGCCGCCGTCGGCCACTACATTAACGAAATAAACGCCGCCTGCCAGATTGCCCATAGCAACCATTGCTGTCTGTCCGACAGGTGTTGCCGAAGCAACCATCGCACCGGATGCATTGTAGACATTGACCGAGCGGATATTGCCGTCGGCCTTCACCGACACAACATCGCCGAGCGAGCGCACAACGATGCCGCCATCGGCGGATTTCAAAGTCTCGACAGATGAGAAGTCGTGGAGCACAGCCTTGCGTACTGCCGTGTTGTCGAATTTGACAAACTGCATCTGGTTGAAGTAGATTTCTCCCTTCCACGCCTGTTCCGGAGCTTTCTCGTGTTTCAAGAAGAAGCTGTCGAAACGCCATTTGTCGGCGATTTCATCGGTGCCGGTGAAGTGCTGGTATTCATCGCTTGCCAGGTTCCATGACACGAGATGCCATCCGCGATAGTTGATCGGCTTCAAGTTGTACTTGATGCCGCCGTTCTTGTTGTTTGTGCGCACACGCAACGCAGCGCTGACGCTGTTGTTTGAGCCGTCGCCATAGAGCCAGAACGTAAGCACGCCGTCCTTGGTTGTGCCGTCGATGTTCTGCGAAGAGTGATACTCACGGATTTGCCATACACCTGCAGCAAAATCAGGATCGAAATCATACTTCAGGCATGCGCTGTTAGGACTTTCCGGACGCACACCGATGTTGGCGCGCGTAAACGAGTTGGCTTCCTGTGTCAAGCCCGATGATGAGCCTGAGCCGTCAGGCGCCCAGAAACCTGTCACGTTGTCGAGCGGAAGCAGGTCGGTCGACTCAACGACAGGGCGGTACTCCGACAGGAAGCGGAATCTGAACTCTTCGGTCAAGTTGCCCGACAAGTCGGCAAGACCCGGTTTCACTGTAACAAGGAAGCACTTGTCGAGAGGAAGGTCTTCGCTGAAGAAATATTGCAGCACCGAAGCGCCGTTCACAACCGAATGAGTCAGTGTGCCAGCATAAGTGTTGCCTTCAGGGTCAATCACCGTCATGCAGTCGGCGTTCTTGTCCTCGTTCCAGTCGATAATCTCATCATACTCCACTCTTACCACCGGACGCAGCGTGTATGCCACATCGCCGTCGATGACAGGGTCGGTAGAAACCACCTGCGCAGGTGTAGTGTCTGCCTCTTTCATTGTGATTGAGAGCGTATAGTCGTCGCCGCCATTGCCGTCGCCATTGCCGTCAAACGGCTGGTTTGTCTGAGAGTTCTTGGCAACGCTGCCGTCAATCTTGATGTTGTAGGTATTCAACGGGACGAGTTTTGAAACGTCGACGCTGAGCGTATAGTCGTTTATCCATGTCAATGTCACTTCGCCGTCGTTGTCGATAGAGAATGCCTTTTCGACCGACTCTTTGTCCATCTTGCGCGAGAACGTGATGACGATAGGGTCAACAAGGCTGACTGCCTTTGTGTCTTCCACCGAAATCGACGCCACTTTCGCAGGTGCGTTGGATGTCATCGTGATGTCGAGCCATGTAACGTTGTCGTTTGACTGCCCGGCTGGATTCGACTTTATCACAACGGTTTTTGTCACTGGTTCATATCCGGTTGCCGTAAATTCCACCGAGACAGCATCGCCGGCTTTAAGTCCCTCAAACAGATAGAATCCGTTGTGGATAAGGTCGGGGTTGTTGGTGTATTTCTTAAATGTCGACTCCCATGTGTCAGTAACATACGTCTTGTCGCCCACCTTTACAGTCACACCGTCGATAGGCACATCGTTTTCTGAGTTTTTGATGATACCGGCAAGGAATGTCTGCTCTGGATTGGTCATGTTGCGGAACTTCAATATCGACTGGAATGCGGCAAAAGCCTCCAAACGCTTATAGTCGGCATTGATGTTCAACTGCTGCTGAGAGGCGATTGTGTGGTAGCCGCCCTCGCTGAGCAGCGAAGCCATATTTGTGCGGCGGTTGACCGACAAATATGGATATTGGTTGGCGTGGGTCTCAGGAGCACGGTCGTAATAGCAACGGTCGTACCAGTTGCCGCGTGTCGTGATGCGCATCACGCCTGTAAGGTTCGGGTTGAGAATCTCTCCGAAAGCCTTACCGCCGTTAGGCGTTTTCTCTATTTCTTTGCCATCCTTGCGCCATCCTCCGAAGAGAGTGACGGTTGTGTTTTTGTCGGAAGAAGCGTCAGAGTGGATAGCATAGAAGAAGTCGGCGCCCCAGGCATTCGCCATGTCGGAACGTTCCTCAAGTCCTACAATGTCGACCTCGTTGTTGCGGCAAAGTTTCAGATTTTCTGCCGGCATATCGGTATATTCCGTCAGATATCCCTTGATATACTGTGCCACGCTAAACACCTTCTGCGCCTCGGAATAGCCCCACAAGCCACGGTTTTCAGTTGCGGAGTGTCCCGGGTCGAGAAACAGTTTGAAATCGCCCCAGCCTGTTGATTTCTGAGCATAAGTTGTAGCAGCCGGGAATGCCGTCAACAATGCGGCGGCAGCGATTGCCATTTTTGTAATATTGTTCTTTTTCATCGATTATCAGTATTTTAGGGTAATTTCATAGATGCAAGCATCTTTTGCGTTCTCAAAAGCAACCCGTTTGCCATCGCGTGTCACGGCTGGCGTCAACGGAATCATATCGGTGTTGGCGGTCAGAAGGACTGCCTTGCCTGTGGCAACATCGACAGCGTAGATGTCGGAGCCCGTAAAACTTTCGCCATTATCGGTGACAACGGTGTAGATCAGCGAATTGTCGGGCAGCCATGCCGGATGAGAGCCCTTGCACAGGTAAGCCACGCCGCTGCCGTCGGAATTGCATGTGAAGATGCCTTTGCCCGGAACTTGGAAAGCCACCTGCTTGCCGTCGTGCGACAATGCCGGATTGATGATTATCGCTCCTGAGAATTCTTTCAACGAAGCCACTTTGTCAGCCACGCCTGCCGGGTCATTGACCATCATTGTGTAGACATCGGCAGCTGTCGCGGATGTGCGCTTGAGGCTGCGTGTGTTGACGCTCGATGCGCCACGCTCGCCTGAAATCATCACGCGCTCGGCGTCATTCCACAACGGTGTTCCTGTAAGTTCGCGCGTCTTGCCAACCAACGTGGTCTCTGCGCCGTCGGCGGCATTCCACACCTTAACTTCGTGGAAAACACGATTGTCGGACACCACATTGGTTCTGCCGAGCAGTTTTGTGCCGTCGGCACTCCATTGCATCTTGTAGCCAGCACCTGAGCAGCAGGTCACCTGACGCAGATTGCTGCCGTCGGCATCAGCAACCCAGATGCCGTCATAATTGTCGGAAGTTACTGCAATCTTGTCGCCGCTTGGCGACCACACCGGTGCCATCAGTCCTTGAGAAGACTTGATGAGCAACGTTGGCTCGCTTGCGCTGCGTGGCTGCGCCATTGCCGCCACCCCGAGCATGCTCAAAGCCAATGTAAGAAATGTTTGCTTTGTCATAGATTTTAAGTTTTATGTTAGGGTTAAAAATATCCGTATTGGTTTGCACTGCCAAAATTACAAAGTTTTCACGGCACCGCAAATTTTAGGCAGACAAAAAAAACAAACAGCGTATTCCAACGGTGCTTTCAACATTTTTTTTGTAACTTTGTTATGTCGTTTTCGACACAATTCTGCAACAATCATCACCACATCCAAACAAGTCATTAAAACTATCATTATCTACAATTTTTCATCTATGAATAAGAAAGAACGGACAATCTCTTTTTTGTGGCAGCACCTATGGCTGCTTGTATCTTTGTTTATAATGACTCTCGGTGTCGCCGTATGCGTAAAGAGCGAGTTGGGATCAAGCGTAATCTCCACTCTGCCTTACGTTTTCGAGACTGCCGGCAAACGTGGACTTGGAGTTCCGTCGCTGACAATCGGACAATACACTTACATAATGAACGCCATTCTGGTGGCTGGGCAGATTGCCGTGCTGCGCCGCCGCTTCGAACCGGTTCAGTTGTTCCAGCTGCTGGTGGGATTCGTTTTCGGATCACTCATCGACTTGAATATGGCTCTCACATCGTGGCTTCTGCCCGACGACATAACGGAGCAAGCTCTGGCGCAGATTGCGGGATGCACCGTCCTGGGCATCGGCATCGCCCTTGAGGTGAGATGTGGCTCGGTGACAATGCCTGGCGAGGGTTTCCCGGTGGCGGTAAGCTGCGTGACAGGCATCGACTTCCCGAAAATAAAGATTGTTGTTGACTGCTCGCTGGTGGTTCTCGCCGTGGCTTTCTGCTATGTGTTTTTCGGAGCATGGCAATGGTATATCGTTGGTGTGGGCACACTGTTCGCTATGCTCTATGTGGGAATCGTTGTGAAAATAGCAGGCAGGCATATGGCTTGGTTTGACAAAATCCTTAATTACCGACCTGGATTCCGACGTTATGTGTACGGTCTGGCGAAACTTATTTTCAGACAGAAACAATGATGGAATTTAACGACATAATCAGAAACGCCGCCTCGTTGCCGACGACTGAGATTGCCGCCGACGTCAACAAGGCGTTGACCGCCAACGGTTGCGTGGTTTTGACCGCGCCTCCGGGAGCGGGAAAGTCCACTCTTCTGCCGCTTACCGTCATGGCTGGATTCCTGCCCTCCGACGGCAAGATTCTCATGCTCGAACCCAGACGTCTCGCTGCCAGGCAAGTAGCTGAGCGCATGGCGGATATGTTGTCGGAGCGCACGGGAGGCTCGGTTGGCTACCGGGTGCGCTTTGAAAACCGTGTGTCAGAGTCCACCCGCATCGAAGTGATAACAGAAGGAATTCTGACGCGTATGCTCATCGCCGACCCTTTGCTCGAAGGGGTGTCGGTTGTAATCTTCGATGAGTTCCACGAACGCAGCATCAATTCCGACTTGGCATTCGCCCTGACGCGCCAATGCCAGCAGATTCTGCGTCCAGACCTGAAAATTGTCATCATGTCGGCTACAATCGACACGTCGTCTATCTGCACAAGCCTCAACGCTCCTCTCATCGAATGCCGGGGCAAGATGTTTCCTGTGGAGACACGTTATGCGACGACCGACATTTCGCCCGCCGACATCCCGACGGCAGTCGCGTCGGCGATAAACAAGGCTCACAGCCAGCACGAGGGCGACATTCTCGCTTTTCTGCCCGGGCAAGCCGACATTGCGCAATGCGAGCGGCTGCTTGCCGACAAACTGTCGCCGACTGCCGTATTCCCTCTCTACGGCAATCTGTCGCCGGAGCAGCAAAGGCGGGCGGTGGCGCCATCGGGCAAAGGCGAGCGCAAGATAGTGCTTGCAACTCCCGTCGCCGAGACTTCAATCACGATTGAAGGCGTACGCATTGTGGTCGACTCGGGATATTGCCGGCAATTGGTCTACAATCCCCGGTCGGGACTTAGCCACCTTGAGACGGTGCGCATAAGCCTCGACATGGCCACGCAACGGTCGGGGCGTGCCGGGCGTGTGGCTCCTGGAGTCTGCTACAGACTATGGACAAAAGCCTCGGAGCATCGCATGAACGAGCGCCGGCGTCCTGAGATTTCTGATGCCGACCTTGCGCCTACACTACTCGACATTGCGGCTTTCGGCGAAAGCGACGCAGAGGCGTTGCCATGGCTGACAACACCTCAGCCATCAGCTGTTGCGCAAGCCCGGAAACTGCTGACAACGCTTGGTGCCGTCGACAGCCAGAACCGCATAACAAGCCTCGGCAGGCAGATGTCGAAACTGCCGTGCCATCCGCATATTTCAAAAATGATGGTGCGCGCCGAATCGCCTGCGCAGAAAAGTCTCGCCTGCGACATTGCCGCCATACTGGAGGAGAAGGATCCTCTGACCGACGACACTTCCGCCGACCTATGCCTGCGCATCAGCCTGCTCCGGACGGCGCGGCGACAGCACAGGCTCGGCAGATGGTCGCGCATAGCGCAGATTGCCGAGGAATATCGAAATATGATCAAAGCCACAGAATGCAACGACGATATATGCCCGGAGGATGCCGGCTGCCTTGTGGCGACGGCATATCCTGAACGGGTGGCTAAAGCCATTGACAGCATCGGGCACTTCCGTCTGGCTTCGGGCGTCAACGTGCAGATTGACAACGGTAGCAATCTTGCTTCCTACGACTGGCTGGCGGTGGCTGCCCTCAACGCTTCCGAAAAATGCGGAAGGGTGTTTCTCGCCGCACCGTTGCGGCCAGAGGACATCGAGACACGACAACGCGAACGTATTTTCTGGGATTCAAAAAACGGCGGTGTGGCGATGCTGCGCGAACGCACAATCGGGGTGCTGACTGTCGACAGCCAGCCTCTGCACAATGCCGACAAAAGCGCTGTTGTCTCGACGGTCTGCGAGGCTGTGCAGAAAGAAGGACTCGGACTGCTCGACTGGAGCGACGACGTTGCCAGGCTTCAAAAGCGTGTGGACGCGGTGGCGGAATGGCATCCGGAAATGGCTCTACCCGACCTGTCTACGGAACACGTCCTGTCGACAGCTTCTGAATGGCTGCCGTTCTACATTGAGCAGAACGGAAAAGTGTTGACAACGGCAGCCGAGCTGAAAAAGATAAATCTGCACGATGCTTTGTGGGCTCTCATCCCCTACGACATGCAGCAAGAGGTAGACCGACTCGCCCCATCGCACATCACCGTGCCTTCAGGCAGCAGAATCCGTGTGGACTACCGCAAAGCCGCCGAAGCACCGGTGCTGAGCGTACGCCTGCAGGAATGCTTCGGGATGCTCCACACGCCCTGTGTCGACGGAGGAAAACGCACCGTGCTTATGGAACTCCTGTCGCCTGGATTCAAGCCCGTGCAACTGACCCAGGACATGGACAGCTTCTGGAGCAATGCCTATTTTGAGGTGCGCAAAGAGTTGAAGCGACGTTACCCAAAGCACTATTGGCCGGAAAATCCTCTCAACGCCGAAGCCGTAAGGGGCGTGAAGCGGAAATAACATGGCATAAGAATCTCACAATTTATTATATGGATATGTTTATAAATACCTATCATTTTCATTGTCGGTTCAATTAAAATATATAATTTTACAGAACAAACATTATCGTCTTTTACGCAATATGAGAATCGTCATTTCTCTTCTAATTTCAATTATTTGCAGTGCTGTATCTTTTGCACAACAGCAAGCCGTTGGATTATATATGATAAATGGAGACACGGAAACGGCAATGACTCCAATCAAATATAAGAATATAAAAATATCGGGAACGTTCAGCAAGACTGCACGATTAGAGTTTGCTGATGCTAAAAGCCAAAACCGATTTACAGGAACTGCAAAATTCAAATTCGTCTTTGGCGCAGTCGACGCATATCACTCGATGACACATTATATGTTTGCGCCGATGTATTCCGTCAACGACTTTGGCATTGCTCAATTTGAGGTAAAGAAGGATAAAAGATATCTTGCAACGGTCAAAATCAAACCTTTTGGCACATCATCAACAGGCGTAAAAGAGTCTGACCGAGTCAAAGCGACAACCCAAGAACTTGAAAAGGGCGTTTATATAATGGAAATCGCCGCTGAACCCGGAGAATATTGCATAATCTTCAACTCTATGGGAACCGGCGGCTACAGCGGGACCTTCGATTTTGGCATTGACTAAAATCGCTGTCTTTTCGGAAGAAAAAACAAGCAAACTCTTTTTTCTTTGATAAAAGTGGCTGCACCTCGGAAAAATTGAAGAAACTCTTCATTTTTCGATTGGTTTGCACAGTTTTTCTCTCAATTTGCACTATCTTTTAATAAGATAGGCTGCATTTCGGAAGAAAAAACAAGCAAGCTCTTTTTTCTTCTCTCAATTTGCACTATCTTTGCAAACGCAAAAACGAGGAGTGATGCTCGAGTGGCTGAAGAGGCACGCCTGGAAAGCGTGTATACGCCAAAAGCGTATCGCGAGTTCGAATCTCGCTCACTCCGCCCAAGCAAAATCCGATAAAACGGAACAAACGCGAAACCGCTGACTTGCAGCCTAAAAGGAGTAAGTTGGCGGTTTTTCATTTCGTTTGATTCCGTTTTGTTATATAAAAAATAGTACATAAATTTGCAGATGTGTACTGACCAAAAAAAATGTGTACAAAAAATGGAGATAAAACATAGTATATCATTCTTCCTCCAAAAGGTCTACAGCAGGACAGGCAACGGAGAGGGGCAGATAAGGCTCCGCGTCCGGTGGAACGGGAACACCTACCAGGCGAACAGCGGCTATACCATCCAGCCGGAGAGATGGGAAAACGGGAGATGCAAGCGGAACGCGTTCAACAGCCGTGGAGTGTCAGCCTCCGACATCAACAGGCAGCTCGCCGCCCTGGAGGGCATCGTGGAGGACATATTCAAAGCGTTCGAGGTGGCGGACACCGTTCCGTCATTGGATGTATTCAAGGCAGAGTTCGCCAAGCGGACAGGGAAAGGCGGTAGTGTGAAGGACTGCGGAAACTTTGAGAAGGCTCTGCTTGACTTCGTTGTGTCGCAGGAGCGCACTCACTCGTGGGCGCCGGGGACGGTGGTCAAATTCGGAACTCTGCGCCGGCACATCCGCAGTATGCGGGGAGAAATGAGGATGAAAGACTTCAACAAGAAGTTTTACGAGGAATATATCTCCTACCTGCTGCGCCGCGGTCTGAAGAACACCTACATAATGAAATTCTGGAAGATACTCACTTGGTTTCTACGCTGGGCAGACAAGAACGGGCTGCTCGACGACAAAAGCTATCTCGACTTCACTCCGAGGCTGAAGACGGTGCGGGACAAGGAAGTGGTGTATCTGACGTGGAACGAACTGATGAAAGTCTACGGGTGTGAGTTTCCGCGTGGGAAGGATTACCTTGCCAGGGTAAGGGATGTGTTCTGCTTCCAATGCTTCACTTCTCTGCGGTATTCGGACGTGGCGAAACTGAAACGCTCCGACATCGTAGACGGAGTGATAAAGGTGGTGACAAAGAAGACGGGCGACATCATCAGCATAGAGCTGAACAAGTATTCCTCCGCCATATTGGAAAAATACAAGGATGAAGAGAAGCCTCTGCCGGTGGTCAGCAACCAAAGGATGAACGTCTGGCTGAAGGAGGTATGCTATGTGGCAGGGATAGACACGCCGGTAACGGAGGTGTACTACCGCGGCTCCGAACGAGTGGAGGAAACACGACCCAAATATGAATGCGTGGCATCCCATACCGGACGGCGCACATTCATCTGCAACGCGCTGACGATGGGCATACCGCCGTCGTTGGTGATGGAGTGGACGGGGCACAGCGACTACAAGGCAATGAAGCCCTACATCAAGATCGCCGACAAGGAGAAGGCGCGGGCGATGAAACTGTTCGACGAGCGGTAAAGAAAAAGGCTTCCGGGTGTCGGAAGCCTTTCTTTCTGTGGTTAATCGTCTACAACAAACATTTGAGAATCGATGAATATCGCGACTTTATCCTTGTCATAATCCTTGTAATACATGTGCGCTCCGTTATATCGCCCAGAGCCACCTCCATTCTTGGTCATTCGCAGTTCCGTATAACCCTTCTTCTTTTTCAAAGAATAAGACCCTCTTTCTTCCGTATTCTTGTACGGGTTGTAAAAGTCTACTCTCTTGAATTTGTAGTTTTCATGGTCTACAAATGTGAGTTTACAGGTTTTATCATTGTCCAGGTCACTGTAAAAAATAGTTTTCCCCACGACATCCGAATATTCCACAGCGACTCCTTTATATCCCAAATCATCGTCATCTCCGCCGCAGGCGGTCATTGTCAGGATGCACAGCAGCATCCATAAAGTCATTTTCAGTTGTTTCATTTTTGTTTGTATTTTAGATTTTGTATTTTCTGTGTTTAACAAGCCATTTTCTTCGGAAGTAAAGGAAGAAAAGCACGGCGCCAAGCGCAAGCACGAACCACCTCGCCGGGGTGAGGAGCGTTCCGAAACCGAACAGCTTCTCGTATTCGATGCAGGCGTTGACCAACAGATTATATGCGCAGAACGCCCGATGAATCCAGCAGAAGCCGAAAGCCACGGAAAGAACCACCATAAGTGCGAACACAAGCAGCGCACTCCGCGCGATCACCGAGGCGACCGATCACACATAACCCATAAGGAGTACCGCCGTGTGGCACATCATCAATCCGGCACCGACTGGAGGAGCGAACTGCACCATCAGCTTTGCGAGGTGGACGCTCCTGCAGATGTGCAGTGATTTCAAAATCCGCTCATCCATCCTTTTCATCTTTCGGAAAAACCTTTTCATAATCAATATCAATTTTTAGTCTGCATTCCTTTGTATCAGGGAACGGAGGAACTTGATTTCTTCGTTCTTCTCCTCAATACTCTTCCTGAGCATCTCGTTTTCCTTGACAATGGCGGAATTCGTCATCGTCTGCGTGTTGTGGCTGGAGTTGTCGCCGATGCGCTGCACACGCCCCGTCTCCTCCGCTATCTCACGTTCGAGCTGTTCGTCGGGGACACCACAGCACTCATCGCCTACACCGCGCAGAAGCCATTCTGCGGAAACCTTCGGAAAACGTTTTAAAAATGACTTAATCGTTGACAACGACACTTTGTTGTCCTCCATTAACTGCCTATTAACAGTCGCTTGCGGTAACCCAACCTCTTTGCTGAAGGCGGTTACAGACAAATCATTCTTTTGTAACACCTCTTTAATGCGCTGATTGACATTATTTTGTCCCATATCATTATTTGGAATCATTCTAAATAATTCATTTTTGAGAATTTTTCTGCTCAAAAATTAGTTAGTAACTCATTTTTGAGTTATCTTTGCAATGTGTTTAGAGCAAAACCGCTGACAAACACAAAATAACGGTGCAAAATTACTAATAATAAATAATATAACAATGAAAATCATTAAAAAAATCAACGTGACCGAAACCTTGAAAGCCTTACAAGTAGGCGAAGAGATGGTTTTTCCTTATAGGCAGACATCATCCAGCACCGTGCGTGCGGCAGCCTACGCCATCAATGTCCGGGGCGAAGCGAAGTATAAGGTGTGGCAAGTGAACCACGAGTTGGCAACACACGCAATCAGACTGAAATGAACGAGGAACTATTGGAAATGCTCCGACCATTCGCCAAGATGGTCGCTGAAGAACTGGTAAAGGTAATGCCACAGCCAGCCACTCCGAGCGAACAGTACAGCGGCATTGACGGCATAGCCGCCATATTTAAATGCGGTCGCACAAAGGCGCAGGCAATGAAGAACTCCGGCGTGCTTGACTCCGCAATCACAATCACAGGCAAAAAATTCATTGTCGACAAGCAAAAAGCACTGGCGGCGATGCAAGCAAAGAACAGAAAATTCCACAAATACAACTAAAATGCAAACAGAACTGACACAAGTCCGACTGAGCGAAGCGCAAATCGCGCAAATCGCAAAAGAGTTCAAACAAGAGGTGGACGAGTCCTATTCGGATGCCTTCTCCCACCCATACGAAAAATGGGAGTTTTGGACAGAAATAAACGGCTTAGCCATCTCCGTATTCTACAATATGTGGGCAGAGAACAAGCGTTACCACGCGGAGACCTACACAGAGCCGGAGTATGGAGAGGACGCTTATGGAGTCAGCATTGTTGACATCACCGCCTGCGATGGTGAGTTGGGCGACGTGGAGATAGAGAATGAAGGTGACTTGGACGAAGCCATCAACGGATATACCAACACTTATGAATGGTCATAGATATGGAAGAAGACGTAAGACGTATATACCGCCCCACGGTCTGGGCGAAGCGGCTTGAAGCCTACAAAGCCGCTGAAGCGGCTCTCAGAAAGAGCGCACCAAAAGTGAGAGAGGCAGACGAGGCTGCCGCCAAAGCCTTGATTGAATGGGCGGACGAGTATGAGGAGAATGTCAGAATCCTCGAAAGCCGCAAGCCGATAAGGATTAAATGGTCGTACTTTGTCTTTGCCGCCGCCCAATGCATACACGCAATAACCTGCGAGAAGGACAACTACACCGAAGTATCAACCACAGTCTACGGTGAGGACGGAAGACCCTACACTCTAAACGTAGAGTGCAACTGGTATCAATACAGAGGTTGGGAAATATCCCCAATGGTGATAGACGAGTTCCGGCAAGAGCATCTCCTCGGTGGTGCTGAGAAGTTCTGCGAGGGTGTCGGATGCGAGTGTTCCGACGCAGACGACTACGAGTAAGACACAAGGCAGTCTGGTATACGGATGGGTTCGAGTCCCATCCTGCCTACAAAGAGCACATTGACGTATTGACAACAAGCATAACGACCGCAACGAGTCGCACACAATAAGCATTCCAACCGAGTGTGTGAGTTGGCGTTGCGGATGTGGTCAGCACCGACTATGAACAGGTGCTGGGGCTACGCGGCGAGCCTATGACGCCGCAGTGTATAACAACCAACCAACGAGCAGCACTCCTTACAGAGCATTTGACTGCTCACTCTATATATTCCGAGCGGTGGCATGGTGCCGAGGGAGGTTCGAGTCCTCCCACCGCTCCTATTCTTTTTAGTTAATAAGCATTTCCCTCCGAACCCGTGAGGGCGCAGGAGGTACAAGGCAGAGCGCGGTGGTTCCGCAATCCATTTATTTAGAGTATGATTGAGTTTAGTAATTTAGTTTATTTGTTTTTCTAAGCAGGTTCGATTCCTGCCTCTGCCACTAACCTCTTTTTTTAATGTCATTTTTTACCCCCTCCCCATCCGCGAGGATATGGGAGGCATCACGGCTCGCACTGGCAGGCTTCGGTCGGTAATTATTAACAACACTTATCCACTTCTCTACGACCGGGGCGAGGTTCGATTCCTCCGAGCCGACTACTACTTTCGATTCATTATTGACAATGTTTTTTTCAGGGAGGCGGTCTGTGAGGATAGTCTCCTTTTTATCAGACAATTATAAAAAACTAAATATATGAAGAAACTAATCATCTACCTGCTGATGACCGTGTGGATGGGAGTCAGCATCGTCCTCCTATGCAACGAGGACGAGAGTGCGGCACTATTGCTGTTCGCTCTCATCAAGGCTGGGGCGTTGGCATCGTTCATCGCCTCCCTGAAAATCTTATGTGTGCTAACAGACAGAAAACTTATATAGATATGGCAGACAAAACCTTCACCGAGCGTGTGATTGCTGTGCAATCGCAACTCAAAGCCCCGAAGAACCAAAGGAACAACTTCGGCGGCTACAACTACCGCAACTGCGAGGACATCCTCGAGGCGGTCAAGCCTCTCCTCAAAGCCGAGGGGCTGTATCTAACCATCACCGATGATATTGTGGTGCTTGGTGATAGATTCTATGTCAAGGCGACCGCAACGCTGACTGACGGAGAACGGTCGCTATCCAACCAGGCATTCGCCCGTGAGGAAGCGACAAAAAAAGGGATGGACGGCAGCCAAGTTACGGGTGCTGCATCATCCTACGCACGCAAGTATGCGCTCAACGGCTTGCTTGCTATCGACGACACCAAGGACGCGGACGCTCTGAACAACGGCAAGGAGTACACGGCAACCACGAAGGCCTCAGGCAAGACAAAGGCGACTGCTCCAGCGCCCAAGATTCCTGCTCCTGACAAGGCGGCAGTAATAGCGGCGGTGTATGCCGCACAGACCGAGGAGGAAGTCGTTGCGATATATAAGAAGAACTCTTATTTCTTCGGCAAGGACGAAGCGGTAATCACCGCTTGTTCCCAAAGAAAACAACAACTAAAACAAGGCTAATATGTTGAGATATTCTAAAATTGTATTTGACCCCGTCGGGCATACCTATACCGCGCCCGACGGGAGGGCCTTGCAGGGCATCACTGGGATGCTCCAACGGCAATTGTTTCCCGATGAATATGCCGGGGTTGACGAAGAGACGCTGAAGGCCGCAGCCGAGCGTGGCAGTGCAATCCACGCACAAGTGGAGTTCTGCGACGACTTCGGCACTACTTTCGAGGATATTCCAGAAGTGGTAAATTACCAACGGCTAATCAAAGAGGGCGGCTACGTTCCGTGTGAATCCGAGTACGTTGTCAGCGACAACGAGCACTTTGCGTCTCCTATTGACAAGGTGTTCAAAGTCTCCGAAACGGAGTATATCCTTGGCGACATCAAGACCGTGCGCAATCTCAACGAGGACAAGGTACGTTGGCAACTGTCCATCTACGCCACATTCTTCGAGCGGCAGAACCCAGGCTGCAAGGTCGTCGGACTGCTTGCTATCTGGCTTCGTGGTGACAAGGCTAAAATAACGGAGGTACAGCGCATTCCTGACGGCGTGATTGACTCTCTCCTCGCCGCCGAGGTGGAAGGACGGCAATTCATCAACCCTCTGCCGAGCGTCAACACTCTGCCCGACCGCTACAAGGCAATGGAGATGCAGATTCTTGACCTGCTCGCTAAGAAGAAAGAGATAGAGGAGCAGGTGAAGACGTTCTCCGAGCGGATGAAGGGCGAAATGGAGAAGGCTGGTGTGAAGAAGTGGGAAACCGACAATATGCGGCTTACCTACATTGAGCCGACAACGAAAGAGACGTTCGACTCCAAGAGATTCAAGGAGGAGCACCCTGAATCTTACAGAGAATACATTAAAACAACCAAAGTTAAACCATCAATAAGAATTACTGCATTATGAGCAACTACACAGGAAGCATCGACCTAACCAAGGTTCCAAAGAGATTTTTCAAAAAAGTTATTTGTAAAGACGGCTCTGAACACGTATTCCTCAATGTCGGTCTATGGGAGCGCAAGACGCCATCCACCTTCGGAGAGCGTACATACACCCATTCGATGAAGGTGAGCGTGCCGAAAGACCAGCAGGTGGAGGGCGAGAACCTCTACATCGGCGACTTCTCGGAGCTGAAGCCTATGCCAAGCCAGCCTACCCCTGAACAGATTGAGGCGGCTCCGTCTGCATCATCTGACGATCTTCCATTCTAACGGACTATGTTGTTCGACCTTTCCAACCCCTACGATTGTGAGCGTGCCAAGACACGCTTGCAGTCGTTGATTGACAAGCACTCGCCCTCGGTCGAACTGACCGAGAGGAAGCAGCGTAGCGACCCACAGAACCGCTACCTGCACGTCTGCATCGGCATCGTGGCTATGGAGACGGGCAACACGATAGACTACGTGAAGCGGTATTACTTCAAGGCGCATTGCAACGCAGATTTGTTCGTCACCGGACGTTACGATACCCGTCTGCAACAGAACGTGAGGACGCTGAAATCAAGCAGAGACTTGTCAACTGAGAATATGACAACGGCAATAGAACGCTTCCGCAACTGGGCGGCCACCGAAGGTTGGTACATTCCCACCCCGGAGGAAGAGTATATGATTAGACAGGCTGAGATTGAAATCAACAGAAGAAAGGAGTATCTATGACAAACCACGACATTATCATCGGCATCGACCCGGACGTGGAGGCAAGCGGTGTCGCAACACTCTGTCCCAAAACCAAAAGGGTAGAGGCAACCACAATGACGCTTCCCGCGCTGTTGGACTACCTCCGCAGAGTGCGCAACGAATATCCAACGTTGACGGTCGCTGTGGTGGTGGAGGCTTCTTGGACTACTGCCCACAACTTCCATTCACTGCCTTCCGACAGCAAGGCGGTGGCGGCTAAAAAAGGCTACCACGTGGGGCGCAACCATCAGATAGGCATCGACATTGCCGACATAGCGCGGCACTTCAGCCTTGATGTACGGCTTCAACCGCCTCTGCGCAAGATATGGAAAGGCAAAGACCGCAAAATCACCCACGAGGAAATATGCGCCATCACCGGCTATACCGCCAAGCGGAGCAACCAGGAGGAGCGTGACGCTATGCTTCTTGCGTGGACATCAGCGAACCTCCCAATAAAAATCAAGTTATGATTGACGAAGAGAAACTATATGATACAATCAAGAGGATGCAGGAGGACTCCAACCCACCGCACCTCGTGCCGTTCATCGAAATCCACCGTGCGGTGCACGAGGAAACACTGAAGGCAATCAGACATCTGGTCACCACCGACAGAATCAGTTACCACAGGCTGCTCAACGACTATGCAGCCAAAATCAAATAGAAAGATGGCAAACAATAATAGATTCACCTTCCACGAGTCATGGCTCGACACAATCGAAACGCTTCCTCAGGAGGCACAGACAGATGCGCTGAAAGCATTGCTCAACTATGCGCTTAGAGGAATAATGCCTGCCGAGGACGATGCGGTCGGCAAACTTATTGTCGGACTGCTGTCGGCAACGATTGAGGCGGATAAACAACGGAGAGCAGGAGGATGCAAGGGTGGAAGACCAAAAAAAACCTCCCAAAACCATAGGTTACATAATAGTAAAACCTATGGTTTCTGAAGGTTTTTCCGAAAAAGAAGAAACCCCTTCTTCCCCCACACCCCCTACTACCCCAGAAGAAAAAGCCCTTGAAGAGAAAGAAAACTACGACTACGTCGTAGCAAAAGAAAGAGAAAAACCGACATCGCCGACAGCAACGGAGATTATTCCTGTGTCGGAGATTGAGGACGTTTTGATGGGCGAGGATATGTGGGTGGAGGCTATGTGCTACAAGTACAACCTACCCCGTGACAGACTTGCCGTGCAGATTCACACCATCAAGCGTGGCTGGATTGAGCGTGGTCAGGACTACAAGACCATCCAAGACGCGAAGAAGCACGCTGATTCGCTGCTAAACATCCGAAGAGCTAACGGAGAACTTGCCCAGCCGCCGGCGTGGAACGAGTTCCTCTACGACCTTATGGCTCCGCACATAGACGACCTCGGCTACGACGATGAGATTTTCACCGCCTTCGGGCGGCACTATATGCAGGACGTAGGCAACGGCAAGCCTTTCTTCATCGGCATTCCACGCTTCGAGGAGGACATCTACGAGAGAATGAAGAACTTCAAGGAATCATATAAACCACCAGAGAATGAACAGCCTGTGCAATCCGGAAGCGGAAGCCAATCTGCTTAGTGCCTGCGTCACCAACAGCGGTGAGTTCTACCGTCTTGCCGATGTCCTTGACCCCGAGGTGTTCACCGTTCCTGAGAACCGCACGATATGGGAGGCGATGCTGTACATCCGCAACAACGGGGGCGATGCCGATATGATGGCGGTGACAGCACGGCTGATAACGGTGGACAAGGCGGCATTCCTTGCATTCTCCGAGCAGTGTGCTCGTCCCGTGACTTCCGCCATCGGGACGGACGAACTGTTGACAGACTTGCTTGTGAGGAGGCGCATGCTTGCCGCGATTATGGAGGCACAGCAGAAACTTATGCAGCCGCTCGAGCCTTCAGAAACAACCCTCCAGCGGCTCAACACGGAGATTGCCAACTGCCTTGTGTCGAACACCACGGAGATGGTGACGGCTGAGGATGCTTGCAACGAGGTGATGCGCAACGTGTTCGACAATCAGTCACGGATGCACAACGCTCCGGAAATCCCCGTGGGGCTTAAAGGGATAGACGAGCGCGGAGGACTGCACACAACAGACCTGACAATTATCGCCGGCGAGACATCTATGGGCAAGACTTCCCTTGCGCTGACGTTCGCCCTCAATGCCGCCACCGCGGGTATCGGTGTGGGGGTGGTGACGCTGGAGATGTCGGTGATGCAGCTTGCGGCACGTATGGTGTCGGGCGATGCGCAGGTGTCTTCCTCGGACATTCTCTACAAGCGGCTCGGAGCGGACGATTACAACCGCGTGGGCGCCGCAGTGGAGAGGACTGGAACGCTGCCTATGTGGTTCAATCGGAAGGCGCAGAGCGTGGCGAAGATATGCGCCTGGATACGTCAGCTTGCCTACCGCAAGAAGGCGAAACTCTTTGTCATCGACTACCTCCAGCTTATCTCGATGGGCAAGATTGACAACCGTGTGCAGGAGATAGGCGACATCTGCGCCACGCTGAAGCGGCTCGCCGGTGAGATTGACGTGAGCATCATTCTGCTCTCCCAACTCAGCCGCGACCGCATGAACCCCTACCCTTCCCTCGCCCGTCTGCGTGGCTCCGGCGAGATTGAGACGAATGCCGACAACGTGATATTCGTCTACCGCCCCGAGTACTACAAGACGGAGGGTAAGAACCTTGCCTACAAGGACAGGTTCGCCAACGTCAGCACCCACGGCACAGCGGAGATCATCGTCGCTAAAGGCAGAAACACGGGTACGACATCGTTCATTGCTGCCTACGAGAAGCAATACACAAGATTCTCCGACCTTGCCGATATGCCAACGGCTACGATGGTGACGGCAAATCGGGAACAACTACCATTTTAACCAAAGAAATGAAAGAACAGATTCAAAAAAACAAACGTGTGAACAGCAGGTTCCTCACTGCGCTGCTCGTGGCGGAAGCGGCTCTCAGACCGATAGCCAACGACTGGGCGCATCTCGATGAAGGGGAACTCAACGACATCATCCGATGCCTGCACACCATCAACGACCTGCAAGGACAGGCAAGAGCGTATGAAGACTATCTCGACAAACAACTACAGACTGCTGATGCGGTGCGCGAGGGCGGTTGTGGAGATTCCCCACGACAAGGACAACCTTCGCTTGGTCAACCTTCAGCGTCAGGCGAAAATACTGCTGCGGTATGAGGAACGAAAATTATTACACTCCGGAGGAAGAGGCAATGGCTTTCAAGGCCAAGAGTGAGGCGGTGGATTATTTCTTCCGCGATGCCATAGCTCACTACTCCCCCAAACAGAAAATGATTGTGGAGGTGCTTGACATTCGATTCCCTCTTCACAAGGATGTCTACAAGGCACACATGCTTTCCATCCCCGTCAGTGTCATTGCAAAGGATTTTATGATGACGCAGAGGGATGTGAGAAGAGTGATAAAGGCTTACGAACTCAATAAACTGTACTGATTATGAACTACGACGTTATAGAGAACTCAAAGGCTGACTTGAGATTGAGCCGCCGCAAGGCTCTTGAGTTGCTTCCTGTCCTGCGCAAGCGTGACGAGGGAGGGCGAATTGTCAGAATCGATCCAAGAACAATTAAAATCGTCAGAAACCGATGAAGATAAAAGTATTCGAGGCTTTCGCTGGATATGGCTCGCAGATGATGGCTCTGCGCCGAGTCTCACGACGCCACGCTGACGGTGCGGATTTCCAGCTTGTCGGATGGAGCGAGATTGACGATAACGCAATAGCCGCCCACAATGCCGTGTTCCCCGAATATGCCGAATGCAACCACGGTGACATAAGCAAGGTCGATTGGGAGCGAGTGTCTGACTTCGACTTGTTCACCTACAGCTTCCCTTGTCAGGACATCAGCAATGCCGGACTTCAGAGAGGCTTGCAGGAAGGCAGTGGTTCGCGCTCATCATTATTATGGGAGTGCAGAAAAGCTATTGAGACGAAGCGTCCGTCATTCCTCTTGCTTGAGAATGTGGCGGCATTGGCATCAAAGAAGTTTATGCCCGATTTTCAACGTTGGATTGACTACCTTGACGAGCAAGGCTACAAGACATACTGGAAGAAGATAAACGCCAAGGACTTCGGTGTTCCGCAGAACCGTGTGAGGGTGTTCGCGTTAAGCATCCGCAAGGATGCGTCCGCCAAGTTTCCGCATTTGTTCCCAAGCGGCATCAAGTATGATTTTCCTCAGCCGTTCCCGTTGGAAAGACGGCTTCGTGACATCCTTGTCACATACCACGATGGTGAGATTGTCGATGATAGATATTACCTTAAAACTGACGTGATTCTTGGACGCTTGAAATGGAACGCCGAAACCACCACCAACCACAAGTTTGAGTACACCGAGGGGGGGGTATAGCGAAGACAATCCTGTCGGGCGGGATGAGGAACGACGACAATTACATCCAAGAAAAATAAACCGTGTCGGAAGGCTTTATCCGAAGAGTCAGATAAGCGGTATCGTCATCGGTACTGACGGAATCTCTCCGACGGTGATGGAGAACCACGGAAGTATTATAACTATAGCAGATGAAGAGAATGGAAACAGACAAGGTCATAGTGATCGAGAAGACGGGATATAGAAGCGAGGACATCATATCCTGCAACGGAGTGGCACGATGCATCCGCAACCACGGATATAGGGGGGGGGTGGTCATCGTGGAAGATTACGACCAAAACAGAATGAGAAATGAAGAAACAAGCGACAGGGGGCAAGCGGCTTCAGCGGATGCTTTCGAAAATTGATAGGGGGGGGGGCTATGGATAGACACATACAACCAATGCGTCAACGACATAGCCGGAACTATCAAGGCGAGAGTGAATACCAATTGTATGTATTTCGTTAGTGAAGACATCAGTGATGAAGAGAACAGACAGAGTGATGACCGTGGAGAGCGGTCAACATCGGGCATATAGAACGTATAAGACGGTGGGTATCTCTCCTGCCATCACCACCCCGTCGGGGGGGGGGGGCTTATCCCAAAAATAATCGAGATGAAAGAAGAACCGAAGATCGTGAGTTACTCACGCAACAAGAAAGGAAAAATCGAGAACTACCACACGAAAGAGGTAGCGAACACCATCCATTGCAGCACGGGGACAAGGGGCAACACTGCTCAATATGTGTTGAAGCCAAAGCCGATTGTTGATATGAACAACCACGGAGAGACCGTCTCTATCGCCGAGCCGTTCGTGGTGGCGAGTAGAGGAAGGGAGCCTAATGTATTGACTCCCAAGCGCACCGAAGAAGCCAAACTTCTGAGAAAGGATTATGAGAATCACAGAATTAACATACAAAGGAAATATATGCAACAGATGGAACCAAGAACAGACGGTGTGTCCAACACTATAACAAGCGTGCAGAAGGACAATATGCTGCTTGAACCTTTGCGCATCAAAGCCAACACAAGGGAAGGCTTTGCGGAGGTGGAGGAGTACGGTGCGGTCAACATCTCTCAGCCGTCATCCCGTACTCGCCGAGGGAGAGTACAGGGCAACAAGGGCGACATCATCGGCACTCTATTAACGGGTGAGGAAAACGCAGTCTTGGAGCCGAAGGCTGAGGAGGTTCGCCGAATGGCGGAGGAGGTTCGCCGTCAGCCTTGCGGTGTGTCGGTGGACAAGGACAACAACCTGCGCCCTTATAGGCAGGACAAAGCGAAAAGCGGTGTCGCAGAACTACAGACCGAGTTCGCCGAATCCGTGGGGTCAACCCTCACGTCCGCCAGACCTAACAACGTCTACGGCGACACGTTTCCATACCGAATCCGACGGCTCGTTCCGCGAGAGTGTTTCCGCCTGATGGATGTCTCAGATGAGGACTACAACAAGATCAAGAACCACATCAAAGGTTACAGGAAGAACGGGAAGCCGATGTACATCTCGGAGTCCCAACAATACAAGCTCGCAGGCAACTCGATCGTGGTCGCCTGTATGGAACATATCTTCGAGCAATTGTTCTTCCCCTCCGGACGAGTGACAGAACCAAGACAACTGGACATTTTTGACATAATCTAACAAAAACTAAAAGACAATGAATGTTTTAGAACAAAGACAAACGGAGGCGGTGGTGAGCATCGCCAAGACATTGCGCACTCCAGACTGGGAGCAGCGTAGATACGAGATAGCAAAGGACATATTTGCACATACGATGTTGCTTCCACATGATTGCTTATCCTGCTTATCACTAACCTCCGACGATGAGAACGTAGCTGTATATGCGGAGATTGCGGTTAGTTTTGCTGACACTCTGATTAAAGAACTAAAGAAAGGAGGCGAGAAATGAGGTACAGGATAAGACCGAGAATCTATGCGTGCTTCACGCACAGCGACCGACTGCCGATCGTGCAGTCAAGCATCACTACTTATGCGGTGCAGGTAAGAAAATGGTACGGCTGGGTGACTGTCAAGGAGTACGACGAAGGCTCCGACTCAGATTTCGCCCTCAGCCAAGCGGAAGAACTTTTAGAATTTCTAAATCAATAAAAAAATGAAAAAGTACATTATAAAAAACGCGGATGGAAGCGAACAGACTGTTATGCGAGCCGTCTACGAATCATGCGAAGAAGCTGGAGCAAGCATGATGAACTACATCCGCTACCACAACGAAAATTGTGACGCTGACAATTATTTATCACCATTCGACTTTATTCTTGAAGAAGTATATGTTAAAGATGTCAATGAAACCGTTACAGATTTTAATAGTGCAAGAAAGGCACTTGGTGGCAAGCCGAATGCGGACTTTACCGTTGCAAAGATGATTCTTTCCGGAAACGTTGTCCAGCTTGAAGATGTCGCAAGACTTGTGACCGACATCAACCCCAAGCACATTGAAGCGTTGATTGCCTTGAACAAGTTGTTCACCATCGCACAGGCATGGAACAAGGAAGATGGATTTGTACCCGATTTCTCGGATTGGAATCAAGAGAAGTGGTTTCCTTGGTTCGTGTATAACAAGGATGCTGCGGGGTTCGTGTTCGCGTCTGCGAGTCGCACGCCTTCGCATGCGTATGCGTATATCGGTTCTCTGCTTTGCTTCAAATCGTCCGCGCGCGCCGCGCAATTCGGCAAGCAATTCGAAGACCTTTACAACAAGATCTTTTTATAAATATTAAATGATCAAAAGATGAAACTTATATCAGAAGAAAGATTAGCCGAACTGCTTAGAGCAGAAGCCTATGCAACAGCTTTAGAGTATCATAATGTCGATGAATGGGACTATTATGAGGATGCTTTAAGTGAACCAATCTTTAACAATGAAACTTATTTTGAATATACTTCACAAAGCGATAGAGATATAACCAGAGATTTTCAATCGGTTTAAAGTATAAATTTGTATTCAATGATAAAGCAATACAGGATGTGGCTTCTTCGCCAGCAGAGGCGGAGGGCGCAGAGAAGAAACGAAGAAGTGTGCGCAAGCCTGTCCGCCAGACTTATCGACGGATCGTTGTACATCGCCAACGGCTGCATGCTTATCCACAAGTTTTCAATCGACAATTCAGTCGCTGAGGTCATTAACCAGATAAACGAAATAAGGAGGATGAATCTATGATATTGGCAAAAGTTGAGATAAATATAGAGGATGCGTTTGGCAGTCTGACATCAACAGAACAAATGGTTTTTGCCAAATATGTATTTGACAATTTGTCAGAGTTTAACCGCAAAATTTTATTGCCTTACATCGCGGCTAATTACCCCGATTCGATTCAATTCATTAAAGAGTAAGGAGGATGAAATTATAATGGCAAAACAGAAAATAGACCTAAGAAAAGTAACATGGAGCGCAGCGGTTCTCATATCTTGGGCGGGTATATACTTGCTTATCCTTGTCCCATTCGTTCCCTATGCCGTAATGCGTGGACTGACGGATGCTGATTATTTGGCCGATTGGCAAAATCACATTTTTGACTTTGTAGATTGTATAGTAAATAAATTTAAAAAGAAATGAAGTTTGAGAGAAAAGAAATTACTGCTTCAACAAACAATTGGACTGAGAACGAGGTATGATATTGGCATTCAATATAGAGCCGTACCCAAAGAAGTTATGGGTGGCGAAAAACGAGGATTGGGAAAAGCTGTATGCTTTATTTCGTTACGATTGCGATGTCAGCGACATCACGCAAAACACGCTCGACAATGAGGCTTCGGCACTGACTTTCCCAAGAGTTACGGACGGCAAAGGGGCGTACGGCTATCTGGTATACCTGTCAGGCTGTTGCAAAATCCAGCACGTCGCTCACGAGGCCGCCCACGTTGCGATACACGTTTACGAGGACTGCCTTATACAACTGAAAGTCGGGATGGACAGCGAGCCGTTCGCCTATTTGCTCGAAAGCATCTTTTGCAAGATTAAAGAAGTTTTGGAAAAGGAAGAGAAAAATGATATTTAAAAAACATTGAAATTATGACAAACGAAACTGGAATGGATATTTTTAAGGCGTTCAGCGACCTGTCACGGATGGACAAAGAGGACTTTGCAAGATACGTAGTCAACAACTTGGCGAACAGAAGCCGAGAAAGACTTCTGTTCTACCTTGCCGCTGACTTCCTCGAATTTATTCAAGGCAATAATGATTTTACGACAAAGCAAATTAAGAAGCTGGTAAGTCTTGGCATTAATCTTGGCAAGGAATGGACGTTGCAGAACCTTTTGGATTGTCTGCCTTTGCGTGTGGACAGAGTGCCGCAGACAAAATGGATTCGGGTTGTCAACCCGAACGAAGAATATGAAGAATGCTTGGACAGCGACGGAGACTATCCGAACATCTCTGGACATTTGACCATATCTGTGCAGTATGGACGATGGGTGTTCGACTTCGACAAGGAGGGAATCAACGGTCGCAAGCCACAAGATACCAGCTTTACAGAGGCGGCAATCAAGATGGCGGAATTTTGTATCGAGAACGAATTAATATGACGAATGTATGAAAAAAGAGATTAAGAGAGTGCTGATGAAGCTCGCAGGCGAAGCTTCTGAATTTCGCGAATATTTCAAGAAACCGTTTGTCTATGGCGAATGTATTGTCGCAACGGACGGATATTCGTTGATACGAGTTAAGAAGCAAGGAAACAACGGCGGCTACTCGCCACTAACCAAGCAACTTGATATTGATCACTGTTTTCCCTCTAAGACTTGCAACTGCTTGGTGGATATTGGACTTTTGCAAGAAAAACTGAAGAGCAAAAACTACACCTATTGGGGAGACCTTTTCACCGTTTGTGAAGAGTGTGGAGGTATTGGAAAGGTCTGGTGTATATACACTGATCGGCTTGGAAGAGATTATCAGATTTCAGGAGAATGTCCAATATGTGGCGGATACAGTATTACTGAGCGAAAAGGCATGGTTAAGATTGCCGACGCAATCGTCAAGCCGAAATATCTGCTTCTCTTGTGCGAGTTGGCAAAAGCGACAGGCGGAAGAGTTTTGTTGCTGAATAGAGGCGCAGAGCGACAACGCTTATATTTTCAGATAGGAAAAGACATAGAGATGATTATAATGCAGGTGAGTCCGTCAGTTGCTCGACAAGAGGAATTGTTGTTTGAATTAAAAATTGATTAAAGAAAATGGAACAGAAACAAGGAACGCCGATAATCGGCACACACAATTCAATGACGTTTTTACCACCTGAACAGTGGTATGGGTGGTTCATGATTCCGTTCGCTCGGTGTCAGCGCAAGACAATCGAGGAACAGTGGTACGATGGCGCACGATGCTTCGACTTGCGCATCCGCTTCACTAAACAGGGCGAACCCTACTTTGCCCACGGACTCTATGAGTGTACGCACGAGGTCAAGCCTATCGATGTCTTGGTGCAGTTGGACAGACTGATACTCCGCTATAATCAACCTGCCTTTGTCCGTCTGATTCTCGAAGACCCAGACAAACAAAACCATAACGTTTTTTACTTCAAACGGTTCTGCCAAGGGTGGAGTAAAGCCAACAAGTTGATACACTTCTTCGGTGGCAACCGCAAGGGCGACTGGGCGCAGATTGTGGAGTTTGACTACAAGCCGAACCTCACCCAGTACGTAGGCTCCATGATGGAGGACGCTCGATGGTACGAGAAGATAATGCCTTTCACCTATGCTTGGAGGCGCAACAAGAAGAACAAGCAGAACCCACAAGGCGACATCGCTATTTACGATTTTATTTAATTATGAAATTATATGCAAAAAAACATCTACAACCTATGGAGCGATGCTTTCGCATCGGTGGGATTGTGCAGTATCTCGTTTGATACTTGTTGTAAGCTGATGGCGGTGGTCTTAGTGTATGGTGGCTCATCTGAGATGTTTACACATATTACTCGACTGAAGTCTGATATTGAGACGGCTGCGAGCCGTCTCAATATCCACGGGACAAGTATATTGCCGCCCGAAACTGTCGAGACAATTAAACAATATGTCAATGAGTTACAGAACGATGTTGACCAAAGTCCCGTCGGTGAGGATTCCGCCGCTCCGTTCAGTAAGGTTTGCCATGTGAACTGGGCAGTCGAATTAATGAAAAGTTATGGAATGAAAAAATTAATATTATGATTTACGGTTATCTACGCGTCAGTACAGACGATCAGGACATACATTCGCAAAAGCAGGGCGTGGAAGCCTTTGCCAAAGAAAAAGGCTGGGAGATTGATACGTATATCTCCGACGAGGGTGTAAGCGGAGGAAAAGACCCCGACAAACGAAATCTCGGCCCTTTGTTGAAGTCTTTGAAAAAAGGTGATATTGTAATTGCGGCAGAGATAAGCCGCCTTGGTCGTGACCTCTATATGGTGATGGACATTCTGCATTATTGTATGGAAGTGGAGTGTGTTATATACACTGTCAAAGACCGCTTCGTTCTTGGAAACGACATTCAGAGCAAGGTGCTGGCTTTCGCTTTCGGATTAGCAGCAGAGATAGAGCGCCAGATGATACGGCAAAGAACAGCGGAAGGATTAAGGCTTAGGGTTAAGAATGGCGTGCTTCTTGGTCGACCTCCGCTATCATTTAGCGCAGAACCCGTGTCCGATTTGAGCGATAAAAAAGAACAGGTTATTGAGCAGTTCAAGTGGGGCGTGCCTGAGCGGAGAATTGCGCAAAACTTCTGTGTTAACAGAAACACTATTACCAGATGGCTGCACCGCTGGGGAGTCAAAAAGTCAAAACATATAGAGCGAGAAGAAAATGCTCCACGGCATACGTCGTATAAAGATGGCGCTTTCGAGATTGTTAAAGACATTGACCGCGACAAGATTATTCGACTGATAGAAACCGACCTAATCATTCCGCATATAGCATTGCAATTTCCCGAATACAGCTATGAGCAGATTTACGACACTATTTATTGTGACGTGGAGCTGAACAAATTATACCGACGACACGGACAAAAAGTTCTCGTTGGTAAGAAAAAACTTAAAGAATAACATTTAACATTATTAACCTCCCTCTGTTAATTAGGCTAAAGTTCTTGTATCTACGATACTCTCTGCACTATCTTTGGGGTGTCCGAAGGAAGTCAGCCCCTAAGGGGTTGTGGATTGAAACGAAAAACGATTCAAAACTTTGTCAGCCGAAAGGCTGTGGATTGAAACGAACTAATTTCTACTATCGTAGATAAAAACTTGGCCTGGCCCAAAACCCAGAGGACAACAGGGAGGAAGCATCGGTTTCCTCCCTTTCTTTTTCCCAATGAATATAGCATACAATATTGACTGCATAGAGTATATGCACACTCTCCCCGACAAGGCTTTTGATTTAGCCATTGTAGACCCTCCTTTTGGTCTTAAAGCGAGTGGCGCGGGTATTACGGGAGGCAAGAAGCGTATAAGGGTGTTGAACACGATGCCGATGGAATGGGATATTCCGCCTACGGATGAATATTTCCAGGAGTTGTTCCGCGTGTCGAAGAATCAGATAATTTGCGGTGGGAATTATTTCAATCTTCCTCCTTGCAGATGTTTCATAGTGTGGGACAAGCGACAGCCGTGGAAAAACTTCTCTGCGTGCGAATACTTGTGGACATCGTTCAAGGCGCCAGCTAAGCTATTCAGTTATTCTTTCAGACAGAAACGTATCCACCCAACGCAGAAACCTGTGGTGTTATACGAATATCTCATTAAGACCTTTGCAAAGCAAGGCGACAAGATTCTTGACACGCATTTAGGCAGTGGATCGTCAAGGATAGCCGCATATAATCTCGGCTTTGACTTTGTGGGATGTGAGATAAACAAATATTTTTTCGATAAACAACAAGAACGATTTATCAACGAATGTCAATGATACTATTCCCCATCAGACTGACGGCAGCGACCGCAAGACGCACTGCCGCCCTTCTCAGTGGCAAGTGGAGGAATATTACAGACGCCTTGAACCTGTAGATTTGTTCAACCACGAGAAATAGATACATAAATAATCCGTTTCGGTTTTGTTAAGTCATTAGATATTATTATCTTCGTATCAAACTATGTATTATGGAAAACGATTTAATCATTAATGGCAAGGATGCCTACAAGACGTGGAAAGTCTGCATGGGCAGCAAGTTTCTCGACAACCTTGAAACACCTCCGCCTTTGAAAGACTACATAACAAGCGGAAGCCGCACGGAAAATGGGCAAAGGGTAATCGTTTCGCCGAGGATAGACTCACGGGACGTTTCCCTTTCCTTCACCGTTTCCGGCACCGACAGGAATGACTTCATCCGCAACAGGGACGGATTCCTTTCCGTCCTCCAGGGTGGCACGGTGGAAATACGTGTGCCTTCTCTCAATGGGAATACGTATCGACTTGTGTACACAGGAAAGAATGCCTCTTACGCTATGAACAGGATGCGCACTTTCGCTACCATCACCGCCAAGTTTGTCGAACCAAATCCGATGAACAGATGATGGGAGGAGGCAAGATTCCGCTTATCCGGCTGAGAGAAATAGCGGAGATGCGGAGAGCGTTGGATGTGGAAGAGGCGGACTTGGTAAGTCCGCTTGTAAACGATTGCAGACTCATTCCAAAACTGTACAAATGGTACGAAGCCAACGCTACAGAGCGTGACTCCATTATGTTCCGCAAGAAGTTCGTGTTCCTTGCGTTGTGCTTGTTTTCGATGCGGACACTCACCGGATGCCGTATGCCTAAAGGGATGAGGGCGAAATTGAAACAGATATTCCCCGACCTTGCCTCCGGATGCTCAATATCCAATTATATGCGGAATCTTGTCGTGGAATATCTGTATTATCCGGACTTCCACGAAGACATAGACCGCCTCTATTCCGCCGCCTGTAGGGAATTGTCTAAACATAACGGCGCTTTGTTTGACACCGAACGTGAAAAGCCGTGATTGTTTGCGGATTATTTAGGATATTCGCAATATGACAACGATTTATGACAGCACAGGCAAGGAGCGCGCGACGGTGGTCGTGGGCAGCGGTTCTGTGCGGCGGTTCGCGCTCATGGGCGATGATTATGTGTCACTGAAATTCGTGGTCGCCGAACCTCTCTACATCGCAATCGGCGACTACATCGATACCGACTTCGGACGCTTTGTCATTGTTGCCGACCAGAAGCCGAACATCAGCAAGACGACAGGCGGATATGAGTACGAATTGAAATTCGAGGCACCGCACCACGCTTGGAAAAACAAAATCTCGATGCTTGTCTACAAACAGAACGTGGACAACGTGGAGAAGCGTTACCGCAAAGAATCGTCGTGGAATCTCACTGCCGACATCATCACACAGGCGGAAGCGGCAATCATCGACAACCTTGATTGCCTGGGAATGGACTACCGCGTGCAGTTGCACGGAGTCGATGAAGACACGGCGAGCAAAAGCGTGCTTGTGACCTACGACAATACAAGCATATACGACGCACTGACATTGATCGCCGACGCTTTCGATGTCGAGTGGTGGATTGTCGGGAACATCATCTACTTTGGAAAATGCCAATTCGGCGAGGAAACGGAATCCGTAGACTTGACACTCGGTGACAATGTGAGCGATATGGGCAACGCCAAGTCTTCAGCCGACTTCGCCACAAGGTTCTACGTCTACGGCTCTGACAAGAATCTGCGCAACTACCGCAAGAACGACCGAGGCGAGAGTGTCGCTCTCGGTGTAGTCACCGACAGACTGATGCTGCCGAAAGGCACGGACTACATAGACCTGTACAAGTATGACACGGAGGGCAACCGCGTGTACATCACGGACAGCGCATATACCGCCGACACAAACACGGAGATGCCGTCCGAGGAAGTGGTTGAGAATACGATCGTCTTCGATGATGTCTATCCGAAGCAAGACGCTACGATTACCGATGTGTTTGTGTATCGGACGGCGCACATAAAAGACAGCGAAGGAAACGTAGTCAAGAAAATCCCTATCTATTGGTGCAAGGTTGACGGCTTCATTTTTGACCGCAAATATCTGCTTGAAGGGAAAACGATTCAGATGATGTTTCAAAGCGGCTTGCTGTCGGGAATGACATTCGACGTCACATTCAACCCAGCGAACGATGCAGTGAAGCACCCCGACGGAAGCGTGAACAAGGACGCGCAGCGGTGGGAGCTTGTCTACAACACCGACTACGGGCGTGAGTTGCCCGACGAAACGCTGAAGCCGAGTGTCGGCGACAAGATTGTTTTTGTAAACTTCGACGCCAAACTTGTGACGGAGGGCGATATGGTTGCCGATGCAGAGAAGAAACTCTACACCACCGCAGTTGACTACATTAAGAAACAGGCTACCGACAATCAGACATACGACTGCACGATAATGTGCGACGTGGCACGTGACGGATTCACGCTCGATGTCGGTCAGCGTGTGCGGCTTGTCAACGCCGCATTCTTCCGCACACCGAGGAAAAGCCGTGTTATCGGTTGGGAAATCCCTTTGGATATTCCCTACGACAACCCAGTGTACACCATCGGCGAGGCGGTCAGCTACTCCACCATAGGCACGTTGTCGAAGTCGGTGGAGGCTCTGACTGCACAAGGACAGCGCAGAGAATCGGAAAGCGGCGGAGTGTATCTCATCCGCTCCTACGACAATGTGACACCAGCCACTGACTTGAACGCCTACTCGGCACTCCGTGCGCTGCGTCAGTTTGTCAACGCGGTTGACGATGATGATGTCGCGGGCTTGCTGAAGTTCGCCAAAGGCTTGCAGTCGGCTGACTTTATGGAAGGCTCTTTCGGTCGCGGCTTTGAATTGATGAAAGACCGCAACGGACACTCATACTTGGAGATTGACGAGATATTCGTGCGGATGCGTGCCGTGTTCGAATCATTGGAAATCAAGCACGTCAGCCACGTCGGCGGCGAGGACATCCTATCGCCCGCTGGCATTGAGTGCTACAGAGTTGAGACTGTGCCGGCGCAGATAGGATTGCGCAGCAGTGACGGAGCGGACTTGCTCGACAAAGACGGAGAGCAGTTGACGGCAAAAGCCACGGACACGAACGTTTACCGCTGCTACTTCAAGACGACCGACGGAGAGCGGACGATATACAATCAATTCGCAGTGGGCGACCTTGCTTTATGCCGCGAGTTCAACACGAAGAAGAATGCCGACGGAACGACACTCGGACGCTACTATTGGCGCGCCGTGGTCGGTGTCGGCACTGACTATATAGATTTATCGATTACCGACTGCCTTGAAGGCTCTGACGCTCCGATGAAGGGCGACACGATTGTATGTCTTGGAAACAAGTCGGACAAGGCGCGTCAGAATGCGATCGTGGTATCGTCATACGGAGTGGGAAGCCCGTCTATCAAGATGTATCAAGGCATCAAGACTTTCGCGCTTTCGGACGACAATGCGCCTGTGATTATCTCCCCAGACGGGAACAAGTTTACGGGCGATTTCGTCAGCCGTAGCGGTGACAATATTGTCGACATCATCAACGGCAAGGCGAAGGTATACACCGAGAAGCCTTCGTTCCAGCCGTACAAGGTCGGCGACTTGTGGGTGAACGCAACTGACGGAACGTATAAGAACGAACTGCTCCGCTGTGTTTCCAATGCGAAAACGTTCACCTATCAAGGCAAGCTGAACTATTTGTACAATATCAATGATTGGAAGCCGTCAAACGGCTATATGTCGGAGATAAAGCAGACTTCAGACTCTATCAAGATGTCTGTGTATGCGCTCGGTCAACCGAAGCGCAATTACGCTACACTGCCGCAGACAATAACGTTGACGGTTGCAAAGCCGTCTCTCGGCAATCCGAGTGGAAAATATATTGTCGGAAGTATCATTACCGACGGCTTGACGCATACGCAGCAGTTGTACTTGTCGTTCTCAGTCACCACGGTTGTCGACTCGCTTCTCGCTGCTCTGCCTGTGCGTATGGATATTGTCTGCGGAACATCGGTGGTCTACACCACCGAGTTCGAGACGAAGAAAGGTGTATCGGTGTCGGCGACGCAGAAAGACATCGTGTTGACGGCCGAGGAATCGTGGCTGTCGGTCGGAGCATTGTCGGTGGTGTTGTCAAGCAAGAGCATCGCCACGGTGACGCTGACGGATTTCCGCGTGTGTCTTGTTCCCAACACTTCATACACCGAAGCGCAGGAACTGAAGCTTAAACGCACGGGAATCGACATCGTGAACGAGCGAATCTTACTGCAAGCGGACACCACGGAGTTTGTCGGCAACGACGGAACTACACGTGTGCGGATTTTCGGAAGCAACGGCAAGATAAACGCTGAGATGATTGATGCCGACAGCATTGTCGCAAAGCGTCTGCAAGCGAAGACGGCTCTCGGCACGGTGGACATTGACAATGGTGCCATATTGCTTACTGACGCGAACGGGAAGCCGAGAATGCGCATATCGGGGGGCAATCTCACCGCTTCGGCATCGTCAGTCGACATTCCGATGAAGCTGTACTCTGGGCAGATTGATGTGGACGAGAGCAAGGACTACTACCACGCGGAGGTTGCGTTGCCCGAAGCGAGCGGCTATGTGTTCAAGACAGCCGGCGGAGCGGTGGCGAAACTGCCGACAATAGGACTCGGTGTGTCAGAACTTGTTTCCGACGCGTTGGCATACCCAGGAGGGCGCATCCGTGTACGGCTCGAACTGCTGCTTGACGGCAAGGTTATCGGTGCGCTTGACAAGGAAGCCGCCGCTACCGACTTGTCTGTCTCGGGGACGCTCTCCCTTGATTCGCTCTCGGCATCACTCGCCGAGGGCGTTCACTCCATCACTGCGAAGGTGTGGTTCTGGGGCAACGGGAACGCTGTCACTTCGACATCGTTCCGTATCGAGCCGAACGGCAACATCTTGGTGACATATCCGACAGATATGGTTGAAATCGCAGCGGACGGATTCCGCGCCGCTACCGCTGGCGGAACGTACATACAGCAGACCGCCGAAGCCTGTGTGATGGCTTATCAGCAATACCGCTTGGAGGTGTCGGGCAAGGGCATTCGCGCCACGACTGACGGACACAATTGGAAAAACTTAATATAGTGTGAATAGTATGATTAGAATAGTAAGAGGAAACAGATTTCGGCTGCTGATACCGCTTGAACTGACAACGACAGAGGGCGGAGTGAGCAAGACTGAGAAATACACGCCGACGGAACAATGCCGCGTGTGTGTCCGCAAGGCATCCGCCTCCTACGATGTTCCGCACTCGGTGCAGGACACGAACGTGCTTGTCGTTGACATCGCTGCCGACTTGCTCGGCAACGGAACGTATGCGGTGGAGGTGACGGATGAAGGCGTGCGCTCGATGCGCCTCGGTCAGTTCGCCATCGTGGAGACGACGGAGGAGGCGGACATCAAGCAGCCTACTGACTTTGAGTTGCAGACGGCGATGCTTGACGCACAGGTGTTTTTCGGAGGCATTACAGAGAATGACGTGAAGCGGATTGTCGATGAACATCTCGGCATTCCTAAGGACGCAAACGGAGAGATTTTATTAACCAAAGAACAAAAATAGTATGGCATATCAGATTAATTTGACAGGACAGGAGATTGACGAGCGGCTTCAAAACGTAGGCACTCCCGCGGACAAACCAGATGCTAACGGAACGCTATCCGCTCGGCTGAACAAGAATGCGGACGACGTAGATGAATTGAGAGAAGCTGTGGGTCTCATAGACACCGCACAGACGGAGACCGACAAGACGGTGGCGCAGCACACGGCGGACATCAACACGTTGCAGACGGCGTTGAAAACGAAAGCCAACCTTGTATTAGGGAAGGTGTCGGTAAACGAACTTCCTGTTGCAACTTCGTTAGGAAATCCTAATAATGGTACAATTCCATCAACATTTGCAGTTAGCAAGGCTATTAATGATAAGATTGTAGGTCTGCTTAATTGGCAAGGGGTTAAGGATACTACTGATGAAATCAAGGATATTGCACTTGCTAAAAAAGGTGATGTATGGCATTCAAACGAAGATGGTTCGGAGTGGGTATGCACTGAAGATATATTTACAGCTGATCATTCTGTGTGGGAAGAGTTGGGAACTCCTATTGATTTGAGTGGATACTATACCAAGAATGAGGTTGACAAGAAGGTAAGAATTGACGCGTTAGATAACGGAGATGCATCTGCATCATTTGTTGCGGGTCGTAACCTTAAAGTTAATGGTTGGGAATTTTATTGGAAAGATGTTTGGGAAGAATCAGAACCATCGGCTATTAAACATATAGAAAGTGCAGGTGTTAATGCTGCTATTAATGAAATAAAAGGGACTGGAGCCGATGTCTCTGCTTTCACGTTTCCGACAACTAAAGATGAATTCATTGCATATCTAAAAACTATTACGTTTGATTTCAGCAATCAACCTAATCAAGTATCTGGTTATGGAAGTGTTACATACGGTATTATGAATAAAAATGCTGGAACAACTACTATCGTGGAAGGTATGCGTAACGCTGTGCCTGATAAAATACACAGGTCACATATAGAAGGTCAATATATGACTTTTCCTGATGTAGAATATGCACTGGATTGCCATGTAGAAGGACAGGATTGTAATATTGTAGGATATGCTTCAATTTGTCATCTTGAGGGCTCTGGTTCAGCAGTAGTTCATTCTATGAGAGAGAATGTAGGATTCTTCGAAGAAGCTTGTGCCTGTCATGTTGAAGGCGGCGGCGGAGTTGCAGCAGGAGCATTCTCTCATGTAGAAGGGTCTGGTTGTGCAGCTCTTAATGTTGGAGCGCATTGTGAGGGTAGCGGCTATTATAAAAACAATGTTACCGATTGGAAAAAGCGAACAGCTAAAGACAATGACTATTTAAAAGATTTATGGAAAAAGATTCTATTCGGAAAAACTGACACAAGTGGATATACTTATAAATTTTCAGCAGCAATAGGGTATGCATCGCATGTCGAGGGAATGGGTAATATCGCACCTAAAGCCAGTGCTACTTTGGAAGGTCTCGATACAGGTGCTACTGCATCATTTGTTAATGGGGCGAATCATGCAGAAGGAGCAGGTAATTTAGCTGGCGCCGCAGCTTCTCACGCTGAAGGTATTAGAAATGAAATAGGGTATAATGCCTATGCCTCCCATGCTGAAGGTATTAAAAATACTACCCAAAACAGAGCAGAGCATGCTTCTGGTCAATATAACAAATCAAACAAAGCGACAGATACATTTGGAGATTCAGGCAACACCTTGTTCTCAGTAGGTTGTGGTACATCGGATGCTGATAGAAAGAATGCTTTTGAGGTAATGCAAGATGGAACATGTAAATATTATGATGTTGCTACGGGGAAACAGATAAATGTTGGTGTTGCAAAAGAATTATCAAAACCTTTTGATTTGACGATAGGAAGCACAACTAAAAAAGTTGATGGTAAATCGGCTGTTACTTTTTCTGCTGAAGAATTTACAGATAAATTCAATGGAGTTTTAATACAAAAATTAACTACGGCAAGTACGGAAGCTGATATAAGAAAAGCATTTACTTCAGTAAATGCTAAAACTGTATTGTTTCCAACTCCAGGTAGTGTTATAACCAAACTAAATGGGAATAACAAAGGTATTGTTGTTTCATTAAGTGAACCTGATGCTACGACATTGGGACGAAGCATAGTTGTATATTATGGTGACGGGACTTACACTATTGTTGTAAAAAATGACTTTACTAAAGTATTAGTACCTTGGAGAAAAGATAGTTCTTTGCGTGACCTGTACATACAGGCAGGTGCGAAGTACAACGAGCAGACGGGGTACTACGAACTGAACGGGCTGACGGACATAACCGAGGAGCAGATGAGGGTGATATGGCAAGAAGATTTGAGCGGATGGTATCGGAAAGGCAGAACAAACCTTACAAGGAATATTGCATATAAAGGAACAGACGGAGGGTATAGTGAGGGACAAAAAATGTCAAGCATTTGTAATGGAAACGCGAACCTTGAAGTATTCAATTTAGGTTCAGATTTTTATGCAAGTTATAGTTTTGTCGCATTCGCCGGATGCACAAAACTAAGAGAGGTGTCGCCTCAATATAAAATTATCCCTTATACAGAACCTTTGGGATATAATATATTTCGTAACTGCCCTGCACTACAAGAGGTTCGCTTTAATATGCAATATGTTACACGCGGAAGAGTCCTCTTTTCCGAAAGTCCCTTACTGTCTAAAGAATCTGTCCTTTCCATCATTACAACTATGGGTGCAGTGCCTAAGGAGAATCCATTTGTCATCACACTCCATCCCACCGCCTATGCCCGTCTGAAAGACGATGCGGACATAGTGGCGGCGTTGGAGGCAAAGAACGGAGTAATAACATTAGTATCAGCATAAAAAACAAGAATTATGATACAGAAACAGAACAATGAGATTTTCAGCACCGAAGGAAAGTACGTGCATATCAAGAACACAGACAACTATTTCAAACGTGGACTTGCTATTGGTCTGTCAGTAGAGCAGTGCGAGGCGGAAGCGAGGGAGTGGTTGAAGGAACATCCTAACGGTGATTTGCCGCAAGTGCCGCAAGTGGAAGACGATGAAAACGAGCAATAAAAAAACCTCCCGAAAGAGGTTGTTACACAACAAAGATAGAAAACATATTGAAAACCACAAAATGAATAAAGAAAAAAAGTATGACAGGAACGGCAGTTAATAATAGCCTACGCATAGGCACGGCAAGTATGGGAGTGTTCATCGGCGAAATCAGCACACTGCTTTGGGATATGCGGTGGCTGATGCTTCTCGCTGGAGTGCTGATTGTCGTGGATTTATGGCTCGGAGTGCATAAGAGCATCGCCAACAACGTTGACATCCGCGCAAGCCGCGCTCTGCGGAGGACGATGATGAAGATAGCCGACTACCTTTGTGTCGTGATACTCGGTGCTGTGGTAGGCAAGGCACTCGGAGAACCGCTCGGATGCTCCGCTATCGTAATCGCCGTGGTGCTTATGTCGATAGCGTGCTTGTGCGAGCTTGACAGCATCATCAGCAACTGGGGCGAAATCAAGGGAGTGAAAATAAACGTCTTCAAGATTGTCCTCGGCCTTGTTGGCTACAAGCGCAAGGAACTTGGAGAAGCACTGAAAGGAACAATCACTAAAAAACGAAAGAAATGAAATATTTTACGTTGAACGAATTAACACGGAGCGACACCGCGACAAAGGATAAGATAGACAACACGCCGACCGAAAATGCGGTGAAGAACTTGACTGCACTTGTGGACAAGGTTCTCGACCCTTTGAGGGAGATGTACGGCAAGCCGATATACATCTCCAGCGGCTACCGATGCCCACGGCTGAACAAGGCGGTGGGCGGTGTCGCTGGCTCACAGCACAAGACAGGACAGGCAGCCGACATCAATCAGCGCAGCCGTGAGGAGAACGCACGCATCTTCAAACTGATTGAGGAGAACCTTGATTTCGACCAACTGCTGTGGGAGAACGGCGGTGCGTGGGTGCACGTCAGTTTCCGCTCTGACGGAAAAAACCGAAGGCAAGTGAAACGACTATGGAAGAAATGATATGAGAGATGACGAGAAATGCAGATATGTCTGCGTGGTGATAGGCTGGGTGCTGATTGCCGTGCTTGCGGTGATGTGCCTCGGATGCAAGTCGGTGCAGTATGTACCCGTCGAGACGGTGCGCACCGATACGTGCTACGTGAACAAGATTCGCACCGATTCCGTGTATGTGCGCGACTCGGTGGTGGTGGAACGTGGGGGCGACACTATCAAGGTGACCGCCTGGCGGTGGCGCGAGCGGTACGTTATGAAGTGCGACACCGTTTATCGGAGCAGAACGGACAGCGTTACTGTGCCTTACCCCGTGGAACGGAAACTGTCCCGTTGGGAGAAGACGAAGCAGGACATCGGCGGCATAGCCATCGGTGCGTTCATCGCCGTTGTGTCGGCGGTCGTGATTTGGTTGGCGATAAAGAAGATGCGGAAATAAAAAAGCCCCCGACTAAATAAAATATCACCACAACATCCTATTTATCTACACACGTTCCGTGCGGTGTCGGGAGCCAATTATGCCTGAATCGCACGGACGTTTTGTGTCTTGTAAAGATAAAGCGGATGTTGTGGTTCGGCAAAGGTATGAAATTAAATAGGGAAAATCAAATGAAAACAATCGAAATCTTTGCCGAGGCGTTGAAATTCGCCTCAGAAGCATCCGACATTCCGAGCGACAGGATATTGTCGGAGAGCCGCGACGCTGACGTTGTGGACGCAAGAATGCTCGTTATTCAGACGCTTTACGACATCGGACTATATCCGCGGAGGATAGCCGAGATGTTCGGAATGACGCCATCAAACGTGCGTCATCTGCTGACTGCTGACAATAGGAAAGCAACAAACAAAATCTACGCAAACAACTTGCAAGCTCTACGCAAGCACATAGCAAGCATCTTCTTTGATACCGAGTGATTCCGTGCGATATTTGCATCACTGGCAATATTGCCAGCGTCTTAAAATCAATATTATATGGAATCTAAAACTTATGTTTTCGGTGAGAACGGCAACAATGGAATGATGTCGCTTCTTGCTCCGCTGATGCAGAAGAGCGGTCTCGATCCAAACTTGCTTCTCGCTATGAACCGCAACAACGGCGGCTTTGGCGGCGAGGGAGGTTGGTTCATGTGGGTAATCTTCCTGTTCTTCCTTATGGGTTGGGGAGGCAACGGCTGGGGTTTCGGTCGCAACAACGGCGGAGGCATAGCCAGCGAAATCAACAACGATTACGGGCGCAGTCTTCTGATGGACGCTATCGGCGGAAACCACAACGCATTGAGCAACCTTGCGACGCAGCTCAATTGCACCGAGGGTCAGATTCAGAGCGCAATCGCCGCTTTGACATCACAAGTGCAGAGTGTAGGCAACCAAGTCGGAATGTCGGGGATGCAGGTAATCAACGCGCTTCAGCAAGGGAATATGCAGATTGCCCAGCAGATAGCCAACTGCTGCTGCGAGAACCGTCTTGCGATGTGTCAGCAGACGAACACCCTTCAAGGCGCAATCAACAACGTTTCCGTAGGACAGGAACGTGGCTTCTCTTCGGTAGCGTATGAAACACAGCGTCAGACGTGCGACATTGAGAAATCCATCAAGGACGCGACAGACAAGATTGTCGCTGGACAAGCGGCTGCGGAAATGCGCGAGATGCAGAACAAGATTGACATTCTCCGTGAAGAGAACGGAACGTTCAAGTCGTCGGCAATGACCTCGCAGATTGTCGGCAGTGCAATCGCTCCCCTCAATGCCGCTCTTGCGGGACTGCAAAGCGAAGTGGCTGGAATCAAATGCAAATTGCCCGAAACGGCGACCATCCCATACAGCCCTGTAGTGGGTGTTCCGTCGTGCGTGGCAGCGCAGATGGGCTTGTACGGACTGAACGGCACTACCTTTTGGACGTAGAAAGGAGGGCGCTATGACTTTCCGAGCATTTACATTCGTCAATAGGCGCGGCTCTGCCGCTATATCGACAACAGGCGTGAAAGTGAACACCGACAGCGTTGTGTTCACGTTCGCCAACCACGCATTCGTCAACGCGTGGTATCGCGGCACTCTGTTCGTCGACTTGGTGCAAGCCGTTCCGACGGGGACGACAGGCACACTGCCAGTCCTCTTCGAAACAAACGGAGTGACGAAAGCCGTCACTAAATTCAACGGCGCCGCACTGACTGCCGCCGACATTCCAGGAACTGGGGTGGTGCAGTTGTGGTTCGACCGCCAAACCGACACCTTGCAATTGATGTCGGGAATTGTTTAATCAAAAAAAAGCAACAGATATGTTCAGTGGATTAAGACAGAACGCATTGATATACATCCTCGAGAAAGGGGAAACCCCGACATTGAAAGTCGGGCAAGTGGTGTCGGTAAGCAATCCGACACCGAGGTACGCACAACCGACAAATCCATATTCGGCATTCTCGCAGAACGTGGAGCAAGTGGTCGACATCTCGGTGAAGACCGACGACGGAACGGCGGTTGACTTCAAGCAGCTTCCCGCCTCGCTCGCCATAGCCAACCAAGGAAGTGTTGTCGTCGCTGACAACAAGGAAGCAATGACATCGGAGGTGGAAGCGATGCTCAGAACGTCGCGCAGCGTTGTCGAGAGCGTGGAGTATCACAAGCGAGTTATCGGAGCGTGCGACACTATGTTGCAGACTCTCAACCCTCAATTCGCCAAGGAGCGCGAGCAAGAGCAGAAAATAGGCTTGCTCGAGGAGAAGGTTACAGGAATTGAGGGAACATTGTCGGACATACGTTCGATGCTGTCCAAGGCACTGAACACGTCTGTCGCGAAAACCAAAAACTGAAACGACTATGGGATATATGATTGAAATCACTGAAGACAAGCTGGGAACGCTTGCCGAGAACGCGGAGAAGATGCTCCGCTATGGTGGAAAGGTTATGCAGTGCATAGATGATTTGCACCGCGGAAGCGGACGGATGGGCGAACGTCACTACGACGATTACCGCTCCATGGGCGACGACCGCGAGAAGTGGAACGATGATGATGACCGCGACCGCTACGGAGAACGCGGCTATCGTCGCAGATATTAGAGAACGTTATGAAACATCGTGAGCCTCTTGACCTGTACGACACGAAGCCGCACGGAATGTACGAATATCTCAGACACAACGGGTGGCATTTCAACCGCCGTATGTGCGAGTTTGCCGTATCGCTTATGCGCAAGGACGGAAAGCGCATCGATCCGTGGCGAAAGGAAGATGTCGACGAGCTGTTGAAATCCGCATCGGTGCAGATTGACTGCACGGACCACGACTATGTGTATGTGGCGAATATGGCTAAGGCTGACTTCCTCGGCGGATGTCTTGCAGACAACACCGCGGTAGCGAAGTATGTGAGTGATGTTTTGAGCGACGAAGACCAAGCCGACGGCTTTATTTTCAACCGCTTCTATGCCGACTGCGCGCGCAACGGAGTGGGCATTCCGTGGGAGGATGTATTGTGATACGGCTTACGCTTGACATAGTGGGTTATGGGTGGACGGCGGAAGTGTTTCTCGCCGTCCATTCTTTTGACGCAGACGCGGTTCTCGCCTGTCTGCGAGCGGTAGACTGCGACGATGAGTATTTTATCAAGGCGGAGGGGAACTTGCGTCAGAGCCGCTTAAACCGAGGTCTGACGTACAGCAATATCGCTTTACGGAGGTCAGTGATGGTTGTCGGCGCTGCTTCGTCCGCGTCGGAGTGTGCAAATTCGCTCGTCCACGAACTGCACCACCTTGTAGCGCACATCTGCGAAGGCTCCAATGTGGACTTGTCAAGCGAAGAAGCGTGCTATCTCGCTGGCGGTCTTGCCCAGTTGATACACAATGACGCCGCTCCGCTCCTGTGCGATTGTTGCAGAAAGAAGAAAGGGAAACATTATGAAGAACGACATCATCAAGACGCGGAAAAAGAATAGCCGTCACGCTATCGACTTATATCGGATTGTGCCACGCCGAGAGCGTGCAGCGGACATTGAACGCTTTGTCCGCTGTTTCGGCATAGCAGCGACCGACATCAAGAATCCGAAACAAGTCTGCGACAATCCGTCGTAGAACGATGTCCGACAAAAAAGAAGGTGCGACAATGCGTGTCGCACCTTAATATACAATATAGCGAATTATAAACCTGTCTTCACTTTCTTCTCAATGCTTTCAAGGACTGGCAGTATCTTCTTGTTGATAGCCGTATTTTCGCTGATGGTTCGCAGTTCAAGCAGACTTTCTGCAAGGATTGTCCGAGCATCGTTATGGATGTTGTATGTGTCACGGGCGATGGAGAGCATCCCGGACAAAGAGCCGGAAATCTCAGTAATTCTTTGGTATTGGTTCTGAGCTGTTACCTGGAGCATCGTAAAGCGACCGCTCAATTCCTCGGCAGTGTCCTGCGACATTGCTTCAAAACCGCCCGAATCACCGTTCTGCTGGGATGATTCTCCATAGCCGGTGATTTCCATAATCTTGTCAGCCTCCTCTTTGGCGGCGGCACGCATAGCCTCATAGTCCTTCTTGATTTGCTCGAGACGCTGCTGCTCGTTGTCACTTCCGATGGCTTCAGCCATATCGTCGAACACCTTTTGGAGCTTGTCCTTGTAATTCTTGTTCACCATCTGAGTGACCAAGGCGTTGGCAAACATCTTGTTGACATCGTTGGCAAAATCCTTGGCGGAATAATCCATATCCATAAGGTTGCTGATAAAGTTTTCTTTCATCGAATCAAAGGAGATTCCCGTCAACGATTCCTTCAACGAGTTCTTGACTTCTTCGGACTGCTCACCTATCTCGATGATTTTGTCAAGATAGTCACGGGCGTCGCTGTCAAGCCGCGCCCACACCTCCGGAGCCGTGGTCTTCAGTTTCTCCAACTGCTCGGACGTGAGGTTGAACAAGCCTTCCATACGTCCGAAGATAACATCGTTGTAATTTGCGCTGGCGGCTGCCAACCCTGCCTGGAACTGACGCATCAGAGCGGAGTCTTCCATCAACGTTTTTTTGATGCGGATACCTATGGAGTGCGAGCCTGCCGACGCGCCGGAGTTAAGCCTTGTCTTTCCAAGATTACGATAAGCCTGCGCTTCCTTTTCAAGCATACTGATGGTTTCTGCGGTTGCCTTGCGTGCCTCGTCCGCGTATGACATTTTGATATATTCCTTCTTCTTGGCTATGACGTCGTCCCATACTTCCGACAAGGCTTCAACCGCTTTCTTCTCCTCATTGTACTTATCGTAATTGGCGCCGAATAGCGACATTATTTTCGTGGCAATCTGGAATGCGGCAGAAACGACCTGTAGGATGATGGAAGCCTTCTCCACCGCCTCTATGGCGGTTTTGGCGGCTTGGGAGGAGGCTTTTATCCCCTCGGTGGAGTATGTGGCAAGGGAAACGATGCCGTTGACCATCGACAGCACCGACACGGAGAACTCGGATGTTGTCTTTATGATGTCGCCCATAACACCGCCTACGGAATCGCCTATCTCCTGGAACTTCTGATTCGCGCTGTCAAGAGCCTCGGAAAGTTTCTGCCACTGCTCTATAGTCCGCTTCTTGGGCGGTGTGTCCGCCTCCTCCCTCGCTTTCTGAATCTTCTTGTCCTTCAATGCGGAGAGCAGCGTCTTTATCGCGGCGCCGAGAGTGGCTAAATCAGAGGAGGACGCACCGGCATCATTTTTCATCTCGTCAAGCTTTTTCTCCGCTTCAGCAAGCATATTCTCCAATTGTTCAATGGAGAAGGAGGCAACAGTGTTCGCCCATATCTCGAAATCCTCCTTGCGCATCGCAAACTCCGTGTCGAGGCTTTCAATAGCCTCCGCACGTTGCCGCTTGACTTCTTCCAGTGACGCGGATTCTTCCTCCGAGCCTGTCTTGCCTTTCTCCTTATATTTCGCCCGGATGTCCGCCTCTGCCTGCAAATACTTTTCCTCTATGTCCTTGCGTTTCTCGGCATACCCTTTGTATTGGTCAAGAGCCTTGTTGAGAGCCGCTGTGTCCTCTGCGGTGTTGACCGCCTTTTGATTGTCTTTCCGCTTGCCGTACAAGCCAACCACCGAGGCGACCTGTCCCCGTTGCTCGTCGGTGGCGTTCTTATCCCAATCGAACGCCTTGGGGACATACTTCTTGTGCTTCTCCTTCTTCTCGTTCTCCCGGGCATCCCATTCAGCCTTCGCCGCCGCCTTTATTGCCGCAACCATATCCTCTTGCTCGCGGTCAAGGTCGCGCAGAACCTTCTGATGGTTCAAGGTGCGCAACTGCTGTTCTTTGTCGAAGCCGTCCTGCATAGCATTGATTCGGGCAAGGTCGGTTTCATATTGCAAATCCTCCTCCTTGCGCTTCAAGTCTTGTGCGTTCTTTTCCACTGTGTCTACCGTGCGCTGATGAGCGGAACGGAGCCGCGCCTGTCTTTCCTCGGCTGACTCGACAGGTGACGTGCTTCGTGTAGTGGTCTTGGTGGAAGTGTCTCCGCCCAATGCCTCAAACGCTTTCTTGTTATCATCCAAGTCTTGCTTGGCTTTCTTGTAAGCCTCAGCAGTGTACGAGGATTTGTTTTTCTCCATATCGGACACAAGCTTCCTTGCGTCTTTCCACGCCTTTTCCGCATCCGCGAAAGCTTTGCCATAACTGTCGTTGGCGATGCCTTTCAACCGGTTGCGGAGACGTTCTATAAACGATTCAAGGCGCGATGCCTCCAACTGCACTGAGATTGTCAAAGGGTTCGCATTCGTGATTTCATTCATTCTGCCTTTCAACGCTTGGAACCAGTTCTGCGGTTTCTCCTTGGTGACAATATCGGTGATGACGGTGAACGCATTGCCCTTCATCTTCGCCTTCAACGCATCGAGTTCCTTGCTGTAGTCGCCAATAGCCTTCTGCGTTTTTTCCGCTGAATTGTACGTTTTCTCGAATGCCTCCTGTTCTTTTCTCTGCGTGTCCGCAAGGCTGGCGGCTTTCATCCGCGCGGATGCTTCCTCATAGACATTCGCGGTGGCGGCAACCTTGCCTTCAACAAGGACAAGAGCGTCTTTCAGTTCCGCCGCCTCCCCTTTCAATGTCTGTGATATGTCTGCGCCCGAACTCTGTAAGGCTGAATACGCTTCTTTTAATTTCGCGACAATGGCTTCCGCCTCTTCGGGGGTTGTATCAATGCGGTCTCTCAAGCTTTTTCCAACGCTTTCCCAAGAACCCCAATCGCTAATCGACCCGCTGGCCTTGCGCAGTGCGTCCAAATAGCCTTTCCATCTTTCGGCGTCTGCCTCAAGTTTGGCAAGTTCGGCATCGTCTATGAGCCGCGGCTTCGCTCCGTCTTCTTTCAAAGCCTTGGTCATCTCGTCAAGATCTTTGTATTTAGCCACAAGGTCCGGCATAGATTTCTTCAACGCCTCATAAGCCTCCAAACGTTCGTATGTGGATTTAGTCTCGTCGGTGGCTGTGCCGATAAGCGATTGTATCTTTTGACGATAGTCTTCAATGGCTTTCTTTTGCGCTTCTATCGCATCATTTGTCGCCTTCGTGACTTTTTCCGCCCGGGACTCCGCAGTTACCATCTCAAAAACGGCAACCGTCAATGCCGCCACCGCAAGAGCCGCCATTGTGTAGGGATTGGAGGCAAGCGCCGCCGTCACCCCTTTTATCGCCTTGACCAAACCCTGCTGCGCCAATGTCAGCAGTTTTGTCCGAGCGGCGGCAAGTGCCTCCGCATTGCTCAACGCTATGCCTTGTGCCGCCGCCAACTGCTTCTCAAGTGCGGCTTGACGGAGTACCGCCATATTCACACGCTGGATGGCGGTAAGCGTAATCAATGCGGCTTTGTAGGCGCCGTATGCCGTCACAAGCGCGCCTATCTGACGACCGACTTCTTGATAATTCTCCACAAGATACGACACCCCGGACAATGCCGTGTTGATGACCCACTCGGACTGCTGCCCCATCTTGTTGAACATCATAGCCACTGCATCTTCGATATTGCTAATCTGTCCGGTGATTGTCTTTGATTGAGCCTTCATCAAGCCTCCTAATTTTCCGCCCTCGGCAGCCATTCCGTCAATCGCTTTCTTGAACACATCGGCGGTCACCTTGCCGGCGGTGACAAGACCGGCGACCTCTTGCTCTGCGACACCCATCACCTTGGCTATCTCCTCCTCCATCGGAATGCCTCGCCCCATAAACTGGCGCATATCCTGAGTGAACATTCTCCCTTGTGTGACCGTCGTTCCGTAGAGATACACCAAATCCCCCAAAGGAAGCGACAAGCCTGCCGCTATGTCGCCGAGCTTAATCAACGTGTCGTTGACATCTTCGGCAGCCGTTCCATAGGCGAGCAACTGCTTGGCGCCCTGTGCCACGCTCTGCAGGTCAAACGGAGTGGTGGCGGCGGTGCGCACCAATTGGTTCATCAGCTTGCTCGCTTTCTCACCGCTGCCGAGCATTGTCTTGAATGCAACCTCCAACTGCTGGAACTGACCGCGGACATTGACCACCTCCATAACGAAGTCCTTTATCTTGTCCACGGCGAACGCCCCCGCGACACCTGCCGCTATTTTTGTCAGCGCATTGTCAATCATTCCGCCCTCACGAACAAATGCGGTTCCGGCATCCGCCGCCGCCTTCTTCATCTCGTCAAAACGTGTCGTCGTCTGCCGCAACTTGTCGTTGACCTCGGAGAATTTCCCCGGATTAAGACTGCTATTGATGCCTTTCAGTTCCGATTTAAGTTTGTCTATCTCTTGTCTCAGACGAAGGACTTCCACATAGTCCGCCTCCACCTTGAATGCCAGTACTGCCATTATTATTCATCAAATTTTATGTGTAAATCATCCTCGGACACCTCGCGCATGACGCCATCATAGGCAATGCGCGCCTTGTCCTTGCTCATAATCACAAGATTGCGGTATGGAATCTCGTTGACAACCTGCCCGTATGTGAGATGGAGGGAGTCCATGAATGACGCAATCTGTCCGAGTAGGCAGTCGTTGCCTATCGTTTCTGCCTTGCTATCAGCCCTGCTACATTCCTCGCCAAAGTCGATAGTTTCAAAAAATTTACAGTGGAAACAAGGCTGTAAGCCGCTTCTATCCCCAACACGACGTCCTCGAAAGGGGCGTCGAGAAATTCCTCGGTAAGGCTCTCGTCACCGGCGATGAACCACGACAGCGCGTGTGCCGCATTGTCGCTGGAGAGCATTTTCAGAACCTCGGAAATACCTACATTGTCGCCCGGACGCAAGTCGGAAAGCCAAAGCCCGGCGCCCGCGAGTTTGCGTATGGTGGGAGGCTCTACCACATAGACCTTGTCGTTTACTATCACATTGACGGCGTCCGCCCCCAGAACGGCGCTCGCCACTATTTTTGCCGCATTTTTCATAAGAAAACAAAACGGCGGGAAAGGAAGAACCTCGCCCGCCGCCAACCTAACACTATTACAAACTAAAAAACTATTCTGCTGCGTCTACCTTCGCACCGTCGAACCAATACTCATCCTTCACCGCGTCGGTGGGGTTGTCCATAGCGACGGCGGAAACACCGAGTCCCATATTCTTCTCGGCCATCGTTGTCTTTCCGACAATACCGGCGTATGTGAACACCACATAGTGTCCGGTCTTCGTCTTTGCAACGATTCCATTGTATATGAGTTCCGGGTTGTCCGGAGCCTCCCAGCCGTCACCGTCCCCGGCGCCCACGAGCTTGCCGCCCTGGAGCGCCACCTTGTCCTTGAAGGCATACTCACCTATAGTGAAGGCGATTGTCTTGTTGCCCTCGCTCGTGATGTCGCGGTAGTACGGCTTTCCCGTCAGTTCGTTGATGTAGTCGGTCACACTCGGATCGTCCTGCGTATACTGGAACGTGTCCTGATGCGAGTTCTTCACCTCGGTCGCTGTTTTGAGCCACGTTTTAAGCGTAGCCGCAGTGACGGCGGCGGAAAACACCTCGCCGTACCAAATCTGCTTAATTCCTATAAATGGTTTCATATCAATCTATATTTAAAACCTCAAACAATATTCTCACATTCACATAATGACAGCGCATCTGCGTGTCATTCTCCACCCCAATGGTGTCCCAGGTATAATGATACGGAGTGCCGTCGAAATCCCCGACAATACCCTTGAACCTGTCCTGCGCCTCCCTCGCAAGCACGTCGATGCGGATTTTGTCCGCCTGTCCGTTCTTGTCGGGAACGCAAATGTTGACATCGCAGAAGGACTTGTTCCAAATCTTTTCGGTTTGCAAAGGCTTGGAATGGACTACGATGCGCTCGGCGGTGATTTCCCCCTCCGGTACATTGCCGTAAGGGAAGACCTCGACACCGAAAGTGGCGCAGTCCTTGTAGAGAATCTTTTCTATGTCGGAAACCGTTATCATTTCTCAAATTTTTCTTTCAATTGTCGCTCCGCATACAGCGCGGCGCCGCTCAGCACGTCAAATCCTTTGGCTTCTACATTGGACGCGTAATTGTATCCGCCGGGGGATTCGGCATCGTTGTAGAGCGTCAAGGTTCTCTCGTCAACATCGTATTTGTTCGAGCGTCTCAGCGTGCCTGTGTGGTCTTGATAATTGCCGTTTGCCTTGGCGTACTCGACCGCCTCGGCTCCTGCGTCAATCATCTCCTTCTGCACTTCCCACTCCCCGTCTTGGAAGAAGTCATCAACATCGGAGAAGTCCGTTTCCACAGTCACATCCATAATTCGGAATAGCTCAAATAATTCGTATGTTTGACCATCGACACCTCACCGCAGCCGCGCACCTCGCCGCCGTCCATAACACGGATGTAGTCGCCGGCTTTGACATCAGCCTTGCCGGGACACACAACGTGATAGTCGGGGCGGAACACCTCACCGTTGTCCGTCGTGAGATTCTGTGTGGTGTTGTCGTCGCACCTGCAGGCGCAGACCGTTTCCCACCGCTCGTCTGTCACGGGGATGATGCGCCCGTACTCGTCGCGTGATGAAGCGGAAGTAATGCGTTTCTGCAATATGTGCGGTGTGTACATCATAGGAATCTCACTTTCGGTTTGTCGGTGTTGAGTTCATCGGTCAGCCCATATTTGCGGCAGATGAAAGCGTAGTACTCTTTCATCCCCTCCACGTTCCAGGACATGGAGAAACCGCTCTCGCTGACCGACGTGGCACGCATAAGCAGCATAGGAATGACCGAGGCAAGACCGATGTTCACACGGACGTAATTGTAGCTCTCCACCTCGTCACCGCCGTCGATGCCTGCGGAAAGGCACACATCAAGAAGTTCAGCCTCCGACATTGCCACGCCGAAAGTCTGAAGCCTCTGTGATATGTAGTCCTTCACATTCACGACAATTGCGACAAATCAATGTTCGTAATCAACTGCGGGTTCACAATCTGAGGAATCCACTCAGCCGTGTACTCCATATAGCGGCCGTTCTTGTCGCGGTAGTTGGAGATGAGCATCTGACCGTCCGCCGCGGTGTAGGTGCGGCCTTGCACCGGGTCTACAGCCTCGTATGGGGTGTGATGGCGCATATAGCCGATTTCATCGGACGGAAGCAGAGTGATGCGGTTGTCCGCATAAATCTGCACGTTCTTGCCCGTCTGGTCTTTCACATAGTCCTCTTTGATTTCGATGCGTGGAAGACCTAATCCGGTAAACACCTCCGAAGCCAAATCCGAAGAAATCAAACCGGTAGACAATTTCATCTCGTTGCTGCCGAGAATCATCTTGTACTGCTCCCCAAATTCAGAAGAACCTAGAATGGTCTTGTTGAAAGTGGCTCGCGACATAATCATCTTGGCATAGCGTCCGTAGTCCGGAGCGAGTTTGTTCAGTTCCTCACGAAGGTAGGAAACAAACATCTTCTTGCCGTTGCTCTTCACGTCGGTGTAGGAAGGTTTGAGGAAATTGAAAGGAAGCGCAATCTCAAGCACCTTGTTGCTGGTGTTGCCCGAAGATATGGCGGCGTCCTTGTTGTACACCTCCGCCTTGCCGGTCATAAGAAGAGAGCCGACAACAATGTCCATACGCTTGTGCGGAGCAAGCGTGATCTGACGGTAGTCGTCCTGAATGAAGTTCACAATCTCGTTGAGCGCCGTGCTTTGGTCGGTTGTCTTCGCCTCGTTGAATTTGTCAATCAAATCCTGAAGTTCGGACAGGCGGTCGATAGACATCTGATAAGCGTCGCCGAGATATGCGATTTCTCCGTAGCCGCTTCCGATGTTCTGACGCTCGCGGATTGGTTTCTCTCCGAATTGTGAATTGATAGAACCTGCCATTACACCGGTTACAGTGCCGATGTAGTCCTTGAACACTCTCGTGGTGGTACGACGGAATGTCAGATACTGCTGCCAATAGATAGTGTCCTTGCGCGTCTGGTTGACGCGGTTGATAACCGCACTAACGATATTGGGGTCGTTAAATAAAGTTTCAATAGTCAAAAACATACTCAGTCCTCCTTATTCGTTAAATTCAAACCAGCCTTTCATATTCGCCTTGTCGTTCGCCGAGAACGGGATGGCGAGTTTGCTCGGCTCAATCTCTGCCGCGGTGCGGAGCAATGCCACAAGGACAATGCCGTCATCCACCTTTGTCTTGTTGAAAAGGGCGGAATTGGCGATGTATTTCTGTGCCGTTCCCGATACCTCTTTTGCCTCGAACAGCACCGTCCCCTTTGGGAGGTTCGCGCCGAAAGCCGCCTTGATGGTGATGGTGTCATACTCACTGTTGGTCGTGTCCACCGCAGCGACCTCCGCACCCTTGGAGCCGTTGCCCACAAACATACCTTTGTATGCGAGAGAGCCTTTGGCTACCTTGATGGAAAGGTTGGTGTCACCTGTGGTATAAGCTTCGGCAACCGTCATATTCACTACCGGATAAGCGAACTTGTCTTTCAAGTCCGCGCAGATCGGAGCGAACACCGGAAGCGTGGCGCCCACACTCAAATGTTCCGTGACGAGTTTGTACTCACCGCGGCGGCGGATGCCGGTCTGAACGTCGTAACGCTCCTCCATTTCAACCGCCGGTTGCAAATCATACTTGAATCCTGCTGCCATTTGTTTACTTGTTTTGTTCTACAATTGATTTTGTTCCCTCGTTTATCATCTTCGCGATAGAGGCATTCTCTTTCTCTATCTTCGCATCGGACGACTCGGGGGAAGGGATGCCGTTGAATCCGGCGTTCGCCAACTCCTGCTTCGCGTCTTTGAAATAACTGTCCAAATCCGCATCGTCGGGAATGGCGTAGCGTTTGGCGATGGTGTCCGGGATGCCGTACTCCTTTGCCTTTGCAAGAATCTGCTCGCCGCGCGTTTCCTTCGCTTTCGCAGCCTCGAACTGTGTCAGCTTGTCCGACAACGGGCTGACTGCGGCGCTGACCGCCTCGGCAATCAGTTTCGCAATGTCCTGTGGCTCTTTCGGAGGCGTAGGTGTTGGCGTAGGTGTTGGCGTAGGTTCGTCCACCGGCTTTCCGTCCTTCAGATTATGCTTCCGCTCATAGTTTTTCACTGCCGTGGAAGCGGCTCCGTCGGCACGGAAATCGCCATAAGAATTAAGAACGTCCTGAAAGCCTATGCCCTCGACAATTGAGTTCACCTTGCTCTCGTCCGTCACTCCCTCTCCCTTCTTGTTGGCAATGCGGGAAAGGATGGCGGTGTCCACCCCGGAGAATTTCTGTTGCAGAGCCGCCAAGATTTGTTCTATTATTGTCATACTCGTATGTGTTTTATGCGAAAATACAAAGAAAAGCGCTCCCCCTAAGTTCGGTCAAGTGGAAGCGCTTAAACAATTGGCATTAATGTTTTTATTCGGTCGGAACAGCCTTGTTGTTCCCCTCTACTCCGCCGCTTTCCTTATCTTCTTTTATCTGTTTCATCTCCTCATCAATACGGTCAGCGTTGCCGGCGAACAAGACAGCGTGCTTCTGTGACCACACACCACCTTGAAGGGCGCTGACGGCGACGCGCACCAAGTCCTCTATGTTGTCGAGGCGGTACGGCTGAATCTCCACATCAATATCAATGGTCTTCGCTGCTTTGGAGAGGCTTGGATTGATGGACGCCAAAGCGGAAACGAGGAAATTGACACGGCGTTGCATGAAGTCGCCTATCACCTCCGCGTGGTTCTCCACCGCAAGGTGTGTGGAGAGGAACACATAGTCGAAGGCAACACCGGACAACGCATTGCCTGTGCCTTTAAGGCTGTCAAAGGATATGCGAGGGGTGTTGGTCAACGCATAGATTTGGTTGATGAGCGTTTCCGCCTCGTACTTCACCGTTTCGGGAACCTGATTCCACGTCAGATACTGCGCGTTCGCCCCCTGTCCGGTCAGCTCGACGACACGGCTCTTGAACTCGCCGCTGAAACTCTCCACGTCGCCGAAAAGCATAAGGATGGGAAAGAAGTGGTAATCGATGCAGTCGGCATAATTGGACAGAAGTTTTTCAAGGCGGACACGCAGTGTCTTAATCTTCTCGCAGTACGCTTTCGGTCGGTAGCAGTAGACGACCGGCAGTTTTCCGAACCCGTGCTTGAAGGACTTCACCAACTGCCATCCTTTCTGGCTTTCCCACTGATAGACCATATCGGCGGTGACCGTCATAAAGCACGTCGTTTCCGTGTCGTCAATCTCTCTGCGTATGTACTCGCGCGACATTGCCACAAGTTTTCCCGCCGTGTCGAAGAACGGATACAGCTTATCCCCGCGGAACGGCGACCACAACGCGCTTTTCAGACGGGTTGACGGAACACTGCCGCCGAACAGTCCCTTTATGCGTCTGCCGAGGGATGCCCAGAATCCATCATCGGGGACGGAATACCAATACTCGCAGCATTCTTGCTCGGCGAACCACGACCGCACGATACGTTTGTTCTGATACTTGATTTTGTTTTTGACAAGCACCTTGCGTATTGCCTCAAACAACGGACGTTCCGCCTCTTCCGGCTCGCAGTTCATCTTCGGCTCCGTCCCCACGGTGAACGCCGTGTGGATGTTCACAATGTCCTGTTCAAGGGGAAGCGCGATGCGGTTCGGCTCCACGTCCTTGGTCTTCTCCGGGATGGTGGTGGTCTTGCCGGACACAGGGTCGAACATTCTCTGCTCTTTCTCCGTCACAATCTTAACCTTCGGATATTTCACCGTGTCAACCATAATCTCGTGCTTGTCCGGATTCCAATCATTGAAAAGGGCAAGGGCGTCGGGAACGTCCGTCTTGCGCACACGTTTCAGATAATACACCTTCTGCGAGGAATCGGGAAGCGCCAATATTTCTTCAAGTGTCATAATAAGTATTTTTTAGTGAGTGAATAATTTACTGTTGTCCTTAGGCTGCATTATACGTCCGAGCAATTCGCCCAGGACAAAGTAGCGGGAGGCGTCGATGCAGTGGTTGTCGTGGTCTTCCGGCTCGTTCACATATCTCCCTTCCAAATCCCTCGCCCAGATATAGTTGCGGAGCTCGTTCTGCAGGTTGTAGGAACGCTCGGTGACGAACAATTCCATATCCTTCATCTTCTCAATGCCGGCAATGATGGAACCTGAACCTTTGGCGACAGGATAGATGCGGATGCCGCCGTTGTGTATCTCCTGTATAAGCCGGGGGTCGGCGGAGTCGGCGATGACCTTCAGCCCCCAGGGGCGAAGAGCCTTGATGATGTCGGAGGAAAGCATTCCAGTCCTGTAGTCTATCTCGTCAATATACAAAGCGTTGTCCACGACACCGCAGCGGACAATGGCGGTAGGGTCATGGGAATAGCCGAAATCCAAGCCGATGGCGACACGCTTCGCCCATTTGGGGAACTCTTTGACGACACCCCACTTCTTGAATACGGCGCCCTCGTTGACATCCGCCCATCTGCCTATGACGGTATGGGCATATTTCTCGGGGTTGTCTTTCTTAATCTGCGAAACCTCATTGATGAACTGCGGCGACAGATTGTCGATGTTGTCAAAATATGTGGTGTGGATGTGGAGAACGTTCGGATGCGTGCTTATCTGCACCGGCACTCCGTCAAACTCCACAAGCTTGTGCGTCTTCTCTATGTACTTGCGGTAAATGAAATGATTGGAATCCGTAGGGTTCATTATGATAATGATACGGTTCTGTATGCCTTTCTGACGGATGGAGAGCATTATCCGGTCGAAATCCTGCTCGCTCGTCCATTCCTCCGCCTCGTCACAGACAAACGTGGTGATGCCGTGGATTGACTTCAGTTTCGCCGTCTGATTGCCCGAGGAAGTCTTGATGCCACGGAACATTATACGGCTTCCGGTCATTCTGTTTATCACATCAGTCCGTGTGGAATGGAAATATTTCTCCGTCCCGTCCAGCTCAATCTTCTCCAGCATCTCCGGAATGATGGAGATGTGAGCGGACACCATCGTATAGCGAGTGTAGAGGATTTGGTGCGTGATGTGTTCTTCAGGAGTGAGCTCGAAAGTAAGACGACTGATGAAGGCGGCGGTGTTGAAGCTTTTCCCCGAATTATGCGTAACAGTGCCGTCGCTGTGGAGATAGCGTTGATTGCCGTCGAGGCAGATGCCGCACCAATCCCCGACACCGGCAGACTCGATGCTCAACATTGACAAATGCCAATCTTTGTTTTTGCGCACGTCCTCTTTGCGTATCTTTTTCCGCTCTACCTTGCAAGGAATACGCCATACGTCCCCATTGATGGACACCCGATATACCTTGCCGCAGTCTTTCCCATTGCATCGTGCGGACTTCTCGGTTATGTTTGTTCTGAAACCAAGCGTATCGGCGACATATTTGATTTGCTTTGCAAGGGTGCGGTTCTTTTGGATTATTTCATAGCCGTTCCCGCTTGCATAGCCATCAGTATCAAGCAGACCGGCAAGCAATTCCAATCTGTTGTGTTCGCTGTTGGATATGTATTCTTGTGGGATGTGCTTGTTGTCAATAAGATTGTATTGGCGGAAAATATCCATTATTGGATTTGTATGCCCTTCGGTTTTTGCAAGTCTGAACGTTCTCGCTTTTCCCTTGACCCCATTAAGGGAAAACCTTAATCCTTTTTCTTCCGCATAAGATTGTAAATACCCAACAATCTCACTGTCCGGTGTTGTTATTTGGGGGAAAACACTTGTCCCGTCCCCGAGCCATAATCCAAGCAGATACGGGGGCAGCAGAACGGGGGTTTCCGGATAAGGGATGGATGGCGACTTGTAACCACGGAATTGCTCACGGAATCTTTTACTCTTGGACGCATAATCTGTCACCCGGATGTCTGTATACTCTGGATATTCCCTATACCGTCCTTCTCTTATTGCCGCACTGCTTTTCTTCACGCTGAGAATATGCGCATCGTTGACAAAATAGTCCTCGGCACTTGTCTGGTGGACACGGAACATATCACTGCGCCCTGACATTGTTGCAAGAACCTTCCTCGGGGTGCCATCATCTCCCATAACGAACTCACCGACGGAAATATCCTTGATTTGCTTGACGGACAAGTCGGACATAATGACTTCTTGTGACGGGGATTCACACCCGCGCCCTCCCGTCACAAGGATGATGAACTTCTCCTTGTCCTCATACATCGGATAGTACACCGGCTGCGGAACAATCATTTGCCGACCTCCTTCTTTATCCACGCGTCAATATCAACACCCTTGTCGACATTGGTCGGAACGTCAGAAGCATCCTCGTCCTGTCTGCGCTCGGTCTTTCTCCATTCTGAATCGTGGTGGTACAACCAGGTTGCAAGCGCCTGCATATTGTAAGGCATCTCGGATTCTGTTTCGGAAGTCTGAATCTCCTCGTCTTCCGTGTATTCCCCACCTATGCGCAGTTTGCGACGGAGAACCGTCTTCGACTTGATTTTCTTGCCACCGAGGGCACCTTTAAGGTATGCGCCGCGGACTATGGAAGTGATTTTTCTGCGTCCACGCGCTAAGACCTTATTAAAACGAGCAGATCGTCTTTGGTTTTCCTTCTCTGTCCAATTCGCATAGCAACCGTTCTTCATTGTGGAAAACACATCCGGGGACAAAGACACGCCGAATTTGTCGGCAAGGCTGTCGGCGATTTCAGCGTCCGTCAATCCCTGCATGGCGAGGGCGAGGATTTCATCGTAGAAATCATCGGAATCGTAATCGAATTTCTTTGGTCTTGCCATTTTGTTGTTGTTTTATTTTGTTATTTTCAATTTGTTCTCTATATTTGCAGTGTGGATTGATGGTCGCATCGGTAGCGAGCAGCGTTAACAGCGGTGATATTGCGAGGTTCAACTCCTTTGCCTTTCCACTTTAGTAGGGGGTACGTTTGTATCTCCTATTTTATTTTGTCATATTGCCGCCCTCTCATATCAACTTTGTCAACAATACCAATCGAAGTCACGACATTGTATCTTCTTCCTTTAACGTTCTGGTTTGGCTCGACAACGACTTTCAACACTTTGTTTGAAGCGTACTTAACCGATGAAACGAAAACAAGCCTGTTTCTATTAGTGTCAATATAGACATTCCTCGGCTTCTTCACCGCTGCCTCCACCATTACAAAGCGTTTGAAACTCACGACCGCGCCTTTCTTCCGCTTCGGGTGGTTTCTGTATTTCAGAATGGTTTTATCTGAAATGATGGTTGTCAACGACTCCAATGTTAATCTTTGTTCTCGCATATACCGCGCCACCGTCCTGCTTATATTGCCGAACTTGTATAACAAGCCTTTAGGTCTCCCTATTTTGAGAACCTTGTCCGCAAAAGTCTGTAGGTCTCTGGTATACTTCCGCCTATCGTTGTTCAGTCCATATATCAGAATACCCTCTCCCATTCACGTTATTCAAACACAGCCTCCACCTGGTCGTCAAATACTTCACCCTTGATGAACTTGTCATAGGGGTCGTAGCCGAACCTCTCACAGAACGCCGCTTTGTTGGCGAAGTTGTCAAAGGAAAGCATTATATATGCCTCGTTATCCTGAACCTGCCTCATAGCGTTGTCTTTTACAATCTGCTTCACATCCTTCATGTGCTGGACTTTCGCCGCCTGTTCCGCCTGCCGTTCTGCAAGGCGTTGTGCCTTCTCCTGCTCATTCTGCTCACGGACGGGCGCCATCATATCGTCGAGGGCTGCGGTGATGTTGTTCTCCTCCTCCGTCTGCAGGAGGAACTCACATCCAATCATATTAAGGTCGGCTTCCGTCAGTCCGGCGTCCTTATAGTCAATGTCGGGGACGATGCGAGCCAAAGCGTCATAATCCCACGCCCCCTGTGCATTCGGATTATTGCAAAGGATGTTCAATTCCTTCTCCTGTTTCTCGTCGACGTCGATGACCTCCACACGGATTTTGTAGTCGTTCTCCTTTGTCGTGGGGTCATACTTCTGCAGCTCATCCATAACGGAAAGCCGCTGATGTCCGCTAACCACCGTCAGGCCGGTGCGTTTGTTCACTACGACGCCTCCTACAAGACCGAACTTTTTGATTCCGCGTTTCAGCGTTTTCCTTGCCTCGTCGTCAATCTTCCGTGGATTGTACGAAGCGAAAGAGATGGCGGAACGGTTAAGCTCCGCCGCCTCACCTTTTATGTATTTTGATAATTCCATAATCTAACTGTTCTCACCAACCTCATACTTGCGTTCACCTTGTCCCAATCAAGTATTTTTGTTGTCATATTCAAACAATATCCGCCGGCTCATCGGAAAGACCTTATATATCTTTTCCAAGTCCTGCGGATAATTCTCTCTCAGCCATAAAAAGCAGTCAAGGTTGAATCCGATTCCGCCCGAAGCCTTCTTCCCGTACCGCACCGGCTCAGGAAGATTGTGCTGCCGCATATATGCCAGCACGTCACGCTGCGTCCAATCAGCGAGAGGGTAGCACATCCCTTTGCTCACATAATGATTCTGCTCGTAGCCTTTCAGCATCAGCCGTCTGTTCATCCCGTCAGCTTTCTTCATTCCAAGGAACACATAGTCAACCCCGGAGGACAGGCGCACGGACTTCACGACATCCGCAAGTTTCAGCAGTTTGATGTTCGGGTTGGGAACGCAATACATTCCGCCACGGAGCAGATATGTCAGATTCCAATGGGGAAGCTGCACGAACTCCACTTTCGGGTAACGTGCCTTAACCCAGTTTATCCACCTGTCTATGTGATCCAAGTCCTTGACGAAGTACATAAACACGCAGACAATGCGGCTGAACCGCGGGTACATCAAATCAAGGCATACAAGCGAATCCTTGCCCAATGAACAAAACAACACCGCCCCGTCAGACTGCTGTCTGACGTAGGCGATGTGTCTTAATGTGTCGTCAACCTTGCCCATCGCTATCCAGTACTTAAACCAAACGCCGCACGAAGGTCGCTGTAGCGTTGCCGACGGCTGCCTAAGCCAGCCTTGCCTGCGTCCGCTCTGCCGTTGGCTTTTCGCCTTGTAATAAGACGAGCCCCGACTCCTGCGCCATTCATATTCCGGCGAGGCCCGGCGTTGTTATTGATTTGCCTTTGGATGCTTGATTGTCTTCTTGCCATAATCTTGCATTTTTTTGTTTTCTATCGTTTCGACTTGTCACGTATATCTTTCTCCAAGATTCTGCCCAAATTGAAAACCACCTGCTCGGCAATCCATTCGAGCGGATTGCCATCCTTGTCGACGCCCGACTCATACACTATAGGCTTGTCGTCATCGTCGACAAAAATCTCACAATAAGCACTCTCAACCTCGACCAAAGCACTGTCGCGGTCTTTGTTGTAGCCGACGAAAAAGCGGATTGCGTCATACTTGATTGGCTGGGCGTTGCCGTACTCGTCTTCTACCTCATAGCCTTCTTCATCAAGCTGCAGCAGCTTCTTGATGGTGGTAGGGCGTACCTCGCGGAACTCTTGCACCTTGCGACCTGCCATAATGGCATCGAAATACTTCTGTTTGATAATCAGGTTTAAAATTTTCATAACTTTTCTCTTTTTGTGCTATCAAAGATAGCGGTTAGTAATTGATTATTTGAAATTTAGGCGGTCGGCGAATAAACAAACCGCCTATTGTTTACATAGTAAAGCCACGTGAGGTTTGAGTACAGGCAGCCGTCCATCTCAAACCACTTGCCGAACGTCAGCACATCGGCGCCACGCAGAAAGGCGAATCTCGATCCGCCGATTATGGCATCGACCGCCGCCGTCAATTCTGGCGAGCGCAAGCCGTACTCACGCACCACCGGCGCAAGGATGTTTCTAAAGACATACTCGCTGTCCGTGCGGTCGCCGACACTCGGATAAGGCAGCACGCCGTTGTGGGCGAAGAACAAATCGCCGTCACGGAACGGATGGCAATTCCGGTTTCTCACGCTGCCGTGGGTGGCGAATCTGAAGTGCATTACACACGCCTCGTCCGTCCGCACATCTGCAAGACGTTCGGCAAAGATAGCGAAGTCTGTTGATTTATAGAACTTGCCTGTCGATGTACAGAAGCCGAAGCCGTGTGGATTCGCCTCTGCCATTGCCTTGATTTCAGCCAATGCCGGCATAGGCACGCCGGCTGGCTTTACACAGATCACACACATAACATATCATTTTTTTTGTTGATGCAAACATATATACCGCAAGGTCAACGCCCCCGGATAGGTTGCCGAAGTGAATGCCAGAACGTTGGTAAGGCATAAGCAGTCCTGACAGACGGCGAAAGAGTATGCCCCAAGCAAGCCGAGACCGAGGCAAGTAATGTGTTTCGCTATTACTTTTGTTAAGTTTCTCATCTTTATTCTTTTTTGTTTGTCCGGGCGTGCGGTCACGATCCGCCTGCCACCTCTATAGTGGGCGCCCGGGTATTTCGGCGGTGGGCTTTCGCCCACCTTGTTTTAGAGGCTCAGGACGGCCGCACGGCGTTTGAACCAATTCTTCTCGGTCTTCGTGAGGAACGGAATCTCATCTATTGAAGCGACCGTCGAATCAATGGCGAAACGCTTTGACCAGCCGACCAATTTCGCGCAGAAGCGAACCCAATGACTTATCTTTTCAAAGTCTGTCGTACCCTGGTGTTGCCGAAACTCTATCGTTTTGTGGACTTTGTACGCCTCGGCATTGACCTTGTGGTATCTGCTGCCGTTGAGTTGCATCTGTACGTCGTTGATGGTGGTGCAACCCCAAAAATCGTGGTCTTGCAACGTGGCGCAGTAGTAGTTGTTGTCAGCTCGGCGGCTCGGCGCCATAAACGTATCGATTACACCTTCGAGCATCTTGTAATTCTGAAAGACATTGCGATACCATTCAGGAGTCATCCCCGGGGATGCTATATGCACGTGCAGTCCGGTCGTGCAGTTGACTTTCGCGCCGACCTCGTTGAGAGCCTTGCAACAAGCCTCAAGACTGGCGAAGCCTGTCCTATTGTTGAGTACAGGACTCACACACTCTATGCAGTTGTCGCCGACAAGGCTGCCGTCGCGGACGAACTTGTAATACTCGGTGTTGTCACGATGATTGTAGCCCTCGTAGGCTATTCTGAGGGCATTTGCGTCTGCACTCTGGTGCATAAGGTCGCGGTCTACGTTGTAGCATTCAATCTCAACACCGAATGTATAGGCGAAGCGGCTGCCTCGTGCCTCTGGTGCAGGCATACTGCTCATTACAATCTCAACGTCTGATTTAAGCAGACCAAGTTTGGCGAGGGCTGTGCGCTTTGCAGTCTTACTTATTTTCGCGTTCTTTATCTCGTTGATTTCTTCTTTTCTTTTTTTAAATCGTTTGTTAATTATGCCATCTTTACAAGGTTCGCCTTCTTGTAGCAGCGATACTCTTGCTTCTCTGTGTCGTAGTATACTTGCACCGTGTCTGACGGCTTTCTGCCGGTGCCCTTGGTTTCTGGCAACAGGCTTTCTTTCAAAGTGCCGTATGCTTCTCTGTGGCTGCCGTCTACCTTGGTAAAGTAGAATTTCACAATACCCTTTTTAAGAGCGGTATGCAGTTTCACGTTTGCCCAGGCGGTTTTGAGGGCTTGGCTCAAATCAAAGCCGTTGCGTTTTACAAACTGCCAAGCGAGGCTCATTATCTCTCTCATTCTGTTTTTGCTTTCAGTTGTCATAGTAGTTGAGTTTAGTTGTTTATCTTTACGTCAGCAAAGATATAGACGATTATCTATGTATGCAAATAAAATATAGACATTAACCAATATTTAACACAAAGGGCTGAATTTGATAAAAACCTATGTAGTTATGTAAATAATAGTTAATAGTCTATGTAATATAAGTAGTATATTGCTATTTTGACGTATCTTTGCGGAATAAAAATAGACTATAGGCTATGAATGTACAGAAAGCAATCAAAGAGAAAGGTTTTACACTTGCAGATGTTGCGAGACGAATGTTGAACAGGAATGGGTCGGTCGGAATCACGCAACCGACATTGTCTGCCATACTGAACAACGACCCCCAAATTTCTAAACTACGTGAGATAGCCGGAATCATAGGAGTGCCGGTTGCGGAACTGGTGTCGGACAGTCCGGGGATAACCGCCCTTGTGCGGAAAGGCGATGATTACTACCAGGCGAACACGGTGGAAGAACTTGAATCAATCGTCGCAAGGCTGAAGGCTGAATGAGAAACGGCGGAAATGAAAAAGAGCGGCAGTCAAGCCGCTCCGAAAATTCCAAAAAAGCCAGTCTCCCGACTCGCAGTGTGTACAAAAATGCTAACAATCGTTCGGAAACAAAGATAAGAAAAAGGAATCAAAACCGCAACAAGGATTTTTCGGCACACAGAAGAAAGGAATGTGGAAAATGCAGAACCGATACATAAAAAGGTACACAATTTTTTCAACCTCCATATTATCAACATTTAAACAAATCTCGCTCACTCCGCAAAAACAGTGTGCTACATAACAGCGCGCTGTTTTTTTATTTTCAGGATTCTCAAAAATCGCCAATGGCTCAAACGAAAAAAAACGGGAAACAATATGCTGCTTCCCGTTTGCTTTCATTCCTGCGACGGCTGTCACCATCCAAGATTCACACTTACACCTGCCATCACCCACAGCCCCGGCTGCTTTACGGCAGAGATATCGTAGTAGCGGTGGCACGTGATGTTGTCGGCCTTTACATATACACTATATTTCCGGTCGTTCCACATCACCTTGCAGTCCACTTTCGTGTACGGATGATAGCCGTTCATCCGTTGCTGCCATCTCACGCTCCACGACGCCGACAGCTTGCTCCAAATCTTATGGTCCAAGCCGAACACGGCCTTATGGCGCAGATATTCCAACGCATACAGCGATTTCAGTATCTCCGTTTCCGTTTCATGGTTTTGGTTAATGTAGGCATATCCCAGTCTGATGTTTGTCACGAAGCATCTCGGCAACAGCTCGTTCATATATATCTCGGCGTCAACATTGAAGCCCATATTGTCGAGTTTTCCGATGTTCATCACGTGGTATTTGCTGTCGTTCAGCTCCGTTTCCGTAGTCTGAACCCAGTCTATCATATTCTTTCCATGCGTGTAGAATCCGCTAAGCACCACCGAAAATCCCGTCTGCCGATAGCGAGAGCCAATTTTGAAGGCGGAGTTTTTCTCCGGACTCAGCGAAGCATCGCCCTGCTGCACGGCATTGCTTATGTAGAGGTCGGTGTAGGTGGGCATGCGGAGAGCCTTGTTCCATGAGGCGTATACCTTCCAATTGGCGTTCGGACGGTAGCTGGCGTCCACTCCCGGATAGAATCTGAATTTATTGTCGAGTCCCGTATTGCGGTTGGCAAGCACTCCGGCAGAGAGCGTGAAACCACCGAATATGAAATTGTGCTCCAGCATCACATTCGTGTTTGTGCGCTCCCCCTTACGGGTGTACTGTCTGTCGGAGCCCGGAATGCTTTTATAGTCGGCCGCGTCGAGCTGGTTGCCGAGAGCCGTGGAATAGATGCGTTCCTTACCGATGTCGACACCGACGGCGGTCTTTCCCGCAATCCAGTCGACATAGGCGTTGACCGCACCGCCAAAAACATCAAGGTTGTGGTAGTTCTCTCCCGCCGCGGCGCCTTCCTTGCCACGCGTCAATTGATAATGGTCTTTGAATTTGTTGTAATATACCGCAGGCGTCACTTCCCAAGTTCTGCCTTGGTTGTGGACGCTCACATTAAGAGAAGCGATTCCATGGTCGGTTTTCTCATATTGATTGTTGAATTTGGCGCTGTAGAATGTGTTTGCGCCATAACTTTGGGTTGCTATGCCCAGCTGCGCCCCGATGTCGAGGCGGCGGTCGTAGCTCAGCGACAAGTTGGCATAGCCCTGTCCTTTCTCGAAGTCGCTGTTTTCGGTGCCTCCGTCCGAGCATTTGTAGCCGCCGCTTACGGAATAGGCTTGTTCCCACTTTCCGCTTCTGAAAGCCATCTGCAGCCTGCCCTGTGCCCCGAGGCTGCCAAAGCTGCCGGCTTCCACATTTGCCTCGACGCCGTTTGCGCTTGCTTTTTTAGTCACAATGTTTATGGCGCCGTTGAACGCCGATGTGCCAAACACGCGCGACGATGCGCCCTCGATAATCTCCACATGGTCGATGTCGGCAAGTGCGACAGGAAAATCGGAGGCGTTGTGTCCCGTCTGCGGGTTGGAGATGTTCACTCCATTAAGGAAAATTGCAATCTGGTCGAAGGTGCCGCCGTTGATCGAAATGTCGGTCTGCACGCCAAAACCTCCACGCTGACGGACATCCACGCCCGTAGCCTGTTTCAAAACGTCGTTGATTGTTTGTGCCGCCGACCGCTGAATGTCCTCGCTGGTCATGACCGTCACAATTTTTGGCGACAGCTCGACTGTCATCGGCGCGCGCGACCCCGTTACGGTCACACCATCCAGTTCGTAAGCCTTTCCTCCACGGATAAAGACTGAATCAGCCTTGGCTCCCTCCACGCTGATGCCTTCAGTCTTGGCGTAGGTAAGCGTGGTTACGCTGAGCGCACCGATAGCCACCACTCTTCCAAGCACAGAAAACAAGGAGTAGCCTTTGTTGGAGAAGTGCGAGAACTTCAGGCTTGCACGCTTGTTGAAAATTGTCTTGTTCATTAAGTTAATTTGTTGATAAATAAAAAGAATAAATAATATGTCGTGGACACACATGATGCATCCACGACATTTTTCTTTGATTTTTCAAATTCAGGAGGTTGCCCCCGCTTACGCTTTCTTTCCGCGCATACAGTCCCAAACGAGATAGCCGATGAGCAGCGCATAGACAGCCACACCACCAATCTGGAGCGTCGACTCGCTGAATCCGCAAGTATACTCGAAGCCTGCGAAGCGCATTCCGGCGCTGACCACGCCCATCAATGCTCCACCGGCGATAAATCCGCTGGCGAGAAGCGTGCCGCGCTCTGTGCGTGCCGCATTGAGTTCCTTGTCTTTCGAACGGGTTGATACAAACCAGTTGACCAAACCGCCGACAAGCAGCGGCGCATTGAGCTCCATAGGGATAAACATACCGAGCGAGAAAGCCAATGCCGGCACACCGAGCCAGTTGAGAAGCACGGCGAGGATTGCGCCTACGCCATAGAGCAGCCACGGCGTGTCGCCACCCATCATCAACGGTTCGATAACGCCTGCCATCGCGTTGGCCTGCGGTGCAGCGAGTGCGTTCGGCCCTGAGAAACCATACACTTTTGCAAGAATCAGGATAACGCCGCCGACAGTCGCTGCCGACACGAGTGTGCCGACAAGTTTCCACTGCTGCTGTTTTTGCGGTGTGGAGCCAAGCCAGTAGCCGATTTTCATATCCGTAACCATACCGCCTGCCATCGAGAGAGCCGTGCAGACAACGCCTCCGATAATCATCGAGGTGACGATGCCGCTGGCTCCTTTAAGTCCGATAGCCACAAACACCGCTGAGGCTACAATCAGCGTCATCAGCGTCATTCCGCTCACCGGGTTCGATCCCACAATGGCAATTGCATTGGCGGCCACCGTAGTGAAGAGAAACGCTATCACCGTAACCACCAGGAATGCCACAAGGGTCTGGAAGAGGTTGTGGATTACGCCGAAGTAGAAGAATGCGAATGTCACTGCCAACGCTGCGATAAGGCTGAAGGCAAGCACTTTCATCGAAATGTCTTTCTGGGTGCGCTTCACTTTTGCCACATTGCCGCCCTTGCCGCGGAATTCACGTCCGGCAAGACCTACGGCAGAGCGGATGATGCCCCACGACTTGATGATGCCGATGATACCCGACATGGCGATACCGCCGATACCGATGTAGCGTGCCTGTGTCTTGAACAGCACCTCGGGATCGATGGCGGCTGCCTCCGGGCTCATTCCGAGCAACGGTACGATGACATACCAGATAAACGCGCTACCTGCAAAAATAATGAAGCAGTATTTCAAACCTACGATGTAGCCGAGACCGAGCACCGCCGCTCCGGTGTTGATTTTAAACACCATCTTGGCCTGGCTTGCCACGTGGGCGCCGAATTCTGTCGCTTTCGACGTCAATGTCTCAGCCCACCATCCGAATGTGGAGAGAAGGAAGTCGTAGATACCGCCGACAGCGCCCGCTATGATAAGCGGCTTCACCTGGCTGCCCGACTTCTCGCCGGAGATAAGCACCTGTGTGGTGGCTGTGGCTTCCGGGAACGGGAACTTGCCATGCATGTCGGAAACGAAATATTTGCGGAACGGGATAAACATCAACACGCCGAGCACACCGCCAAGCATCGAACTGAGGAATATTTCAATGAAACTTACCGTAATGGCGTCGCCATACTTGGCTTGAAGGATGTAGAGCGCCGGGAGGGTGAAGATGGCTCCTGCCACCACAATTCCCGACGAGGCGCCGATAGATTGGATTATCACGTTCTGTCCGAGGGCGTTTTTCTTCTTCAACGCGCCCGACACTCCGACTGCGATGATTGCAATAGGAATTGCCGCCTCAAACACCTGCCCCACTTTCAGTCCGAGATATGCCGCCGCGGCACTGAAGATAATCGCCATCACAAGACCCATTATCACAGAGTAGGGAGTCACTTCCGGATACTGACGGTCGGGGCGCATCACGGGGATATACTCCTCGCCCGGCTTCAGCTCGCGGAAAGCGTTTTCAGGAATACCTGCTTCCTGCTTTTGTCTTTCGTCTTCCATTATTTTGCTTAGTTTATGATTAATATTCTGAAAGTTTGTGTGCGAAGTTACAAATTTCAGTTTACAAATGAAAACACTATGCCACAAAACAAGAAAAAAAGAGCCGTCTCATCCCTGAGACGACTCCTTTTTCAATACAAATTATATCAATTGGAGTATTATTTCTTCACAACTGACGCTTTCCAAGTCTGGTTGTTGCTGAAATTGAGCGTAATTTCATACGTTCCGTCTTCTGCACACTTGAAGTTTGGTGCGTTGTTCTCGTTGAGATTGTCGAGCGAACCGCCGAGACTGAAGTCCCATTTGTTGTTGGCGCGGAACTTGTATTCCTTACCGCCGACGAGAGCAACCTCACCCTTCCAAACGAGACCACCGGCGTAAGTAAGTGGCGTTTCAGCGTCCCATCCGCCAGGAGTAGCGTCGCCGACAATTCCGAACGAAGTGATTTCCATCGCCTCCCAAGTCATTTTGTCTGTGTCGACTTTGAAGTAGTAGATACCACCCTTGTCAAGTTTCAAGTTTTTGGCTCCTGGGTCAGTGCTCAACAGGTTGGCTTCTGCGCCGACACCGTAGGCAGTGCTGCCTTCGTTCCAGTTGGGCTGTGTCGAGAATTTGAATTCAAATGCCTTGTTGCCAGCCTTTGACATGTCAACCAAACCGCTGTGTACGCCGCCGTTGCGCTCGTAGATGAACACGTTTACATCGTGACCCCATCCATTGAATCCACCAACAGCATAGAGTTTCGGTGAGTAAGCCTTGACAGTGAATGTGCCTTCCATCATGTTGATTGTCACGGTATACTCTCCTGCCTTTGCAATAGTTACAGGACGTGAGTTCTCGCCGTAGATAAGTTCGCCGCTCATAGCCGACTCAGCAGGACCCCAAGCATACATAAACTCATTGCCTGCGTCGGCCTTAGCCTTCACCATCGACTCTGCACCCATAAATTGGATTGAGCCGGCAGGGAGAGTGCAGATAGATGTAAATACAGGATCATCGTATACGTTCTGGTCGCTATGTCCGAGCTTGATGGCTGAAGCATCCCATCCGTCACCAAACGCAGCGTCGGTAATTACGTAGTATGCCGACTCAATCTTGATGCCAAGGTCAATAGGCGTAACATTTACCGATGAAGCGTCGAAATATGTGTCGGCGCCGCCGAAACGCACTGTTGTTCCGTTGTGGGTCAACGTGAGTTCGAAACGCACATAAGTGGTCTTTGCGGCAGGGCTCTTGCCAAACAGCTGGCGGTGAGCGTTGTCAATGTCGAGATAGTTGGCATAAGCCACATTGTCGACAACTGTTGTAAGCACGCTGACAGGCTTCTTGAAATCCTCTGTGGCGGAAACCTGCATTTCAACATTCACTTCGCTGCCGGCTGGTTGATTGTCAACGCTGGTGATTTTGAGCACTGGCACACCCAGCTCGCTATCAACGAAGTCCTTGAGGTTCAAATCAGTAGGCAACGCATGAGCCACAGCGATACCGTCTGCAGCCATAATCGCTTCCTGCGGATTGCTTTGCGGTGGCATTGGATCCTCGATATCGTCGCAGGCTGTGAAACCTACAGCCAATGCCAATGAAAGTAATATACTGAATTTTTTCATTTTTTGTCTTTATTTGTAAATTCTGTAATAACCGGCTTCCTTGCGGCGGTTGCTGACAACCGCCGCGATAAGCCTGATTTCATATTATTCGGCAGGAACCATTTCTACGGTCATTGCCTTGAGGTTGACAGTGATTTTAATCTTACCGCCAGCCCAACTGCTGTACTGGAACGAACCCTTGCCCCCATCAAAAACAGAGCCATTGAAGCCAACGCCGTCAATCCACTCGATATCAACAGGATTGTCATCAACCTGCGCACCGATTGAATCAACATCCCAACCAGAGAGAGAGCGATAGAAGCGGAATTGGAATTTGCCTGCAGGAATATCGAACACGCCTGTGTAAATCTTGCTGTCGATAGCGTCGTCAGCCTCTGAAAGCGTCCAGCCAACAAACAAGGCGGCATTTGCCTTCGACGGTTCGTTCCATCCATTGCAGTCACCAACCAAGTAAATCTTGCCCGGTAACTTAACTGCGTAGTAGTCCTTCACCTGGCTGAGACAAACAACATTTGAGAGGATTGAATAGCCGGCAGCGTCTTCCTTGCCGCCAAGATAATCTTCAACAGTAGAGAGCACGCGGAAATAAACCGGACGTGCAGGCTCGTCAGTGTAGTTGTCCTCGTTTGTAACGCCGCGGAGTTTGCACATAGCCTCGGCTATGCTGCTCTCAGGAACGTTGACAGAGCAAGTGGTATACCCCTCTGTGAGTTGCACGAAATCGGTAAATTCACGAGTGAGCGACACCTGTACGAAATATTTTGCGATGATGCCCGGACCATAGTTAGGCTGAGAGAACGTAAGGTTCAATGTTGCCGTTGGGTTCAGAGCATAATAAAGTTCAGAAGTGGCTGGCTGATTGAGCACAAATTCGGTAGGTTTTTGGAGCACCGGATCCTTGTCGTCCTCGCAAGAGCAAAGGCCGAACACCACCACCGCCAGCAGCATCAATACATTTATATACTTTTTCATTTTTTCTTGTGTTTAGTAGAGTTAGACTGATGTTAGTATCCCTCGTTCTGTCCGAGTGTCGGGACAAACTTGGTTGGGATAGCGTAAACCTTGCGGTAGTCAGGAATTGAACGTCCGCGGAGTGCGCCGCCCTTCCACGACCATTTGTAGGCACCGCCTGTAAACTTGCCGAAACGGATCATGTCGCTGCGGCGGTGTCCCTCCCAGTAGAGCTCGCGAGCGCGCTCCTCGAAGAGTTTGTCCTTAGTGAGAAGGATAGGAGCCAAACCTGCGCGTGCGCGCACCTTGTCAAACATATCCTGACCGTTGCAGCCTGTTGCACCGTTGAGTTCGCACTCGGCGAGCATCAAGTATGTGTCGGCAAGACGGAACAATGGATAGTCGGTGCCGTTGAAAGTGTTGACCAGAGTTGCGCCTGTTGTGTTGTAATAGTCGTCGCTTTTTGTATATACATACTTAATACACATCAAACCACAACCGTCGGCACCCCAGTCGCCGAGATCCTCAAGATTGTTCTTGAGCTTGCCACCGTTGTTGCTGATGAGGTAGCGGTTGTCGCCGCTCTCAAACATATCTGCAAGTTCCGGACGTATACGTGGACCGCTCCATCCTGTGCCTTGCAAACCTTGTGTTGTTGCAGAGACATTGGAATTGTAGGCGCCTATAGATAGGTAAGTTGTGCCGCCGTAAGTCTGCTGGTTGTTCTCATCCTGAGGAAGACCCCAAATAATCTCGCCATTACCTACAAAACGATTGTTGTCGGCACAGAAGAGATATTTATATTCAGGCGCGAGAGTGTTGATAGTCTTCAAAATCTCGTTGCAGGCGTTTGCACAGTCCTGCCAACGGGCAGTGCCTGTGTAGACTTCCGCGTTAAGATAGAACTTTGCAAGCAGCATATAACCGGCTTCTCTTGACAGACGGCCGTATTTCTGAGCCGATGCAGGAGTAAGATCCTTCACTGTCTCTGCCAGCTGAGGCACGATTCTCTCAAACATCTCAGCACGTGTCAACGTTGGAGGCGTTGCTCCTACCGTAGAATTCTCATCAGTGAACGGGCCTTTGCCGAAGTTGTCCATCAAGTGATAGTAAGACAATGCGCGCAATACGATTGCCTCACGTTTCATCGCTGCGATTTCATCATCGGAAATCATACCTGCAGCCTTGTCGATGGTGCGGATAAACTCGTTGCACATATTTATTTGGAACGTGAAACGCGACATTGCCTCATAAAGCCAGTGGTTGTCAGGGCTCCATGTAGAGAAGTCGAGCTCATCGATACCGGCGTCGTTCCAGTTCTTACCGATAAGAGCCTCATCGGTCGGAAGCTCCTCAAGGTTCCAAAGCTGACGCATGTAAGTACCGGCACCGCCGTCTTCTACAGTGATGTCAGAGCCACCTTGAGGACCAGAAACTACAAGTCCGTTGTAAAGTTGATAGAAGAATCCCTCATATTCAGCAGCCGAATTGAGCTCGGTCTTGCTGTTCGGGTCGTTTGGCTTCATATCAAGGTCGCCCACACACGAAGGCATAGCCATCATTGAGAATGCGAGGCATCCGTAAGCCAATATATTTCTGAATTTCTTATTCATGTCTGTAACGATTTAATGATTAGAATTGAGCCACAAGACCGAGAGAGAATGTCACAGGACGTGGGTAGATGTTCTTGTCTACACCGCCACCGACTTCTGGGTCAAGACCTTTATATTTTGTGATAACAAATGGGTTTTGAACTGCTCCATACAGACGCAGACGGAGATTGTTGTTCAAAAGAGTAGGCCATGTGTAGCCGAGCGTGATGTTGTCGCAACGCACGAAGCTTGCGTTCTGCACGAAGTAGTCGCTTGTGCCCTGTGTCAAGTTGATTTCCTTAAACAGCTGAGTGTCTGCCATCAAGTTGCTGACTGGGAGAGACGCTGTAGAAGAAATCGATGAGTTGGCAACCTGAACATCGTTGAACACGTAGTTGCCGATGCTTGCGCGCAATGCGAAACCGAAATCCCAGTTCTTGAAGTTGAACGTGTTGGTCCAGTTCATTGTCACCTTAGGATCCTTGCTGTGGTACATGTACTTATCGTCTGCGTTGATTACGCCGTCACCGTTGCGGTCAACAAACATACCTTCGATAGCCTTGCCGTTCTCATCGTAAACCTGCTCGTAAACATAGAAACTGCTTGCAGGATATCCCACTTTGTGAGCAAGCACTGTACCGCCTGTACCGGCAGAGATAGCATCGCCTGTAGTAACGAAGTAATTCTTGTCGTCACCCTTGAGCAGTTTTGTAATCTTGTTCTTATTCCAAGCCACGTTGTAAGAAGTTGTCCAAGTGAAGTTCTTCTTTACAATTGGACGGGCAGTGATTGCGAATTCAACACCGATGTTCTCCAACGAACCGATGTTGGCGTTCATTGCGTTTGTAAGGTTAGAACCAGCGTCGACAGTCACCCAGTTCAACAAGTCTTCAGTGTTGCGCTTGTAGAAGTCGATGCTTGTAGTCACACGGTTGTTGAGGAATGCCATGTCGATACCGGCGTTCCATGTGGTTGTCTCCTCCCATTTAAGGTCGGCGTTGTAACCGTTGGCTTTGATGACAGTAATCCAGCCACCTTTTCCGTCAGGATAGCGGTATTGGTCTTTACCAATCATGTAAACAGGCAAGTAAGGGAAGAAGTCGTCGCCGAGGTCCTGCTGACCGGTGATACCCCAGCCTGCACGGATCTTGAAGTCGTTCATCACGCTCTTCGCACCCTTCATCCAAGGCTCTTCAAGCAAACGCCAAGCGAGAGCCAACGATGGGAATGTACCCCAACGGTGCTCGTCGGAGAAGCGGCTTGTTCCGTCCTCACGCACTGTGACAGTGAGCAAGTAGCGGTCGAGCAGAGAGTAGTTTACACGTCCGAAGAAAGAAACCAACTGGTTCTGTGAGCCAGAGTAGTTTGTAGCCACACCCTGATATTTCTCACCGGCATACTCACCACTTGTTGCGTAGCTGTAGTCGTGACCAATGCGGTGGAATTTCTGCCAAGAGTAACCACCGGTAATGTCGAAGTTGGAGTTGATGCTCTTCACGTTCTTCTTATAGTTAAGGTAGAAGTCGAGAAGAAGGTTGTATTTCTCCTGCCATTCAAACTTTGTAGTTTCTGCGCCGTCGTGGATAATTGAAGTGCTTCCGTCAGAGTTCTTGATGGTGTAGCCTCCTTTCCAAGCCATTGGAGAGTTTGCTCCGGTAATGTTTGTAACGTCCGACTTGCTGTAGTCGTAACCGAGGTTCAAGTTTGCGTGCAAGTCGCGGAGGAACGGCATTGCAAGGTCGAGCTGCAAGTTGCCGATGCTCTGCCATACTTTAGAGCGGCTGTCGTAGTCCTGAATCAACGCCACCGGGTTGAGAGCCTTCAATGTGTTGATTGACGCACCTGGGTCGTTAGGACCGGCAACAGAAGTGTTGACGTATGTTGTCCAACCGTTGAAAGCGTTGCCGTCAGGGTTCTTCACAGGAAGAGTCGGGTTGAAACCGATTGAGTTGCCAAGTGCCGATCCGTCATAGAAACGGTTGGCTACGTAGGCACCTTTAAGATTGAGGTTGACTGCCAACAAGTCGTCGAAGAACTTTGGTGTCAAGTTGACGCCGAGAGTGACACGGTCCATCTTTGAAGTCTTGATGATACCGTTGTTGCCTGTGTAGGCAAGGCTCACACGATAAGGCAGACATCCAACGGTGCCGCCGATGCCGAGACTGTAATCATGTGAAACAGACGTGCGGAGAATTTCCTTCTGCCAGTTTGTGTTGTATGTGCCAAGAGCCTGTGCCTGTGCCGACTCTGCTCCATAATAATTGTTGATGAAAGAACGGAACTCGTCGCCTGTCATCATGTTCACGTAGTTGCGTGGAGTGTTGACATAAGCGTTGGCAGTAAAGTTGATTTGTGGTCTGCCTTTCTGTCCTTTCTTTGTAGTGATGATGATGACACCGTTTGATGCACGCGAACCGTAGATTGCTGTTGCCGACGCATCCTTGAGGATTGTCATGTTCTCGATGTTCTCAGGCGATACAAACGACAATGGGTTGCTCGAACCGAGTGTTCCCTTTGTGTCCATAGGCACGCCGTCGATCACGATCAACGGGTCGTTGGTTGCGTTCAAAGAAGCACCACCACGGATACGGATTGTAGCGCCGCCTTCAGGCTGACCACCGTTTGATGTGACAACCACACCAGGAGCGGCTCCAACGAGGAGGTCTTGTGCGGAAGTTGCAAGACCGGCTTCGATTTCGTCCGGTTTCAAAGTAGAGATGGCGCCAGTGGCGTCTTCCTTCTTCACTGTACCGTAACCGATAGCCACAACTTCGTTGAGCACTACGCTGTTGGTTTGAAGTTTTACTGTTAATTTGTTGCGGCCGTCAACATTAACGTTCTGTGTCTTGTAACCCACATAAGTGACTTGCAGGACAGCGTTCTTGTCAACGTTCAACACGAAATTTCCATCGAAGTCGGTAGCGGTTCCCGCTTTCGTCTTCGAATCAACAACACTGGCGCCAATTATTGGTTCGCCATTTTCATCGATGACCGTACCTTGTACAGCCATTTTCTGTGAAAACGCAGGCAGCGCAAACAACATCGCCATAAGCAACGTGATAAGTCCCCTACGATTCAACTGAAAACTAAAGCTCTTCATTCAAGAATTGATTAAATTTTACATAGGTATTTAATAATCTCAATTTATTCTCTATTGTGCATATCGTTATTGCAGATTCAAGGCATAGATTCTGCGTTATTCTTCTTTTAAGGTAGATGTTATATACTCCATTGATTACATACAACAACAATAATACGCTTGCAAAACTACAACTATTTTTCTGAGAAAGTAAATTTTTAAGCGGTATTTTCTCGTTTAACAAGAGTTATTGTTGTTTTTAACAAAAAAGCAGGAAAGAAACACCTGCATGCCTCTCCCCTGCCGTTATGTTTTCGCCCGACGGTTGTCAATAAGTAAGGATCTGCAACCCGTGTTCGGTCATCAGGAATGTGTGTTCCCACTGCGCCGACGGCAACTCGTCGTCGGTCACTACGGTCCAACCGTCTTCCTCGTCGACAAACACCTGCCATTTGCCCATGTTGATCATCGGCTCGATGGTGAATACCATACCCGGCACGAGAAGCATTCCCGTTCCCGGACGGCCAAAGTGCAACACCTCAGGCTCTTCGTGGAACTCCAGTCCTACGCCGTGTCCGCAAAGGTCACGCACCACAGAGAACCCGTTCTTTTTGGCGTGGCGCTCGATAGCGTGTCCGATGTCGCCGACAAAGCCATAAGGCTTTGCCGCCTTCATGCCCAATTCAAGGCATTCCTTTGTCACACGCACAAGCTTTTCCTTCTCCGGCGTGGTTTTTCCGATTATGAACATGCGGGAGGCGTCGGAATAGTATCCGTCGAGAATCGTCGACACGTCGACATTGATGATGTCGCCTTCCTCGAGGATTTCGTCCTCCGACGGAATGCCGTGGCAAACCACCTCGTTGATCGACGTGCACACGCTCTTAGGGAAGCCCTCATAGTTGAGCGGCGCCGGGATGGCTCCATGGTCGACAGTGTAATCATAAACCAGTTTGTCGATTTCCGCCGTGCTCATTCCGGCATGTATTTCCTTTTCCACGAGGTCGAGCACTCCGGTGTTGATTTTTCCGCTGCGGCGGATACCCTCAATCTGTTCTGGTGTCTTTATGAGTTTCGGCGACGGCACAAGGTGTCCGTGCTCTTGATAAAACAAAATCTTGCGGTCCATGTCCGTAAGTTCCTTGCCCTTAGGCACAATCCAATTACGTCTGTATCTCATTGCTTCGAATTGTTAAAATGTCAAACCCGGCAGACCTAAAAAAGCAGCCTGTCCGCAGTCCGCAAAATTATACATTTAATTGCGGGCTCGCAAAAAAGAGCCCCTTTTTCCGCGCCCGCAACTATTTTTTATGTCGTTTGTCGCGGCAAATTGCCGCGGTGTGATTCCGTGTTTCTTGATAAAGGCGCGCCGAAATGTGCTGAGCGAATTGAAACCCACCGTTGTGGCTATCTCATCCTGCGTCATGGAGCAGTCGCCGCCGGCAAGCATAGCCTCCGCATCGGCAATGCGGTAGCCGTTGACAAAGTCGCAGAAATTAGTGCCGAGCGTATTGTTGAGCCATGCCGACAAATAGCTGCGGTTGGTGCCTATCTCGCGTGCCAGCTGGCTTACCGACAAATCGTGGTCGCGGTGCAGTTTCTTTTCAACAAACAGTGCCTCCACCTCCGCGCTGAAGTCGGGCATACCTTCCAGCGCCGGCTGCTTTTCCGACATAATCTGCCTCACTTCGTCAATGCTGCGCCCAACCTTGCGGTAATGATGGTTGACCACAGCCCAAACCACCGTGACAATCACGATATATGCGATGTTGGAAATGCTCGACTCAACATAGCACGAATATATCCAAGCCGCCAGCACCGACAGAAACATCGCTATCGCCCGCCACATCCACCGCTTGTCGGTCGACGAGAAGTTTTGCCGCACGATATAGTGGTAGCGTTTTGTCAGCACGGCGATGCGCACCGCCCATATCAGACAGTAGACTGCCATACCAACGATGTTGATGTCAAAGAAGATGTCGTTTGCCGTCACGATGTAGAGCACGAGCATCAGCAGGTAGAATGCCGAATTCTGCACGATGCGCGACCACGTTACGTAGATTGGCGACAAGAGCTCGACCACGAAAAACACGCATGTGAACACCGCCGACATGTCAACAAGCAGCAACGTGCGGTATAGGTGTCGATGCAATTGCGTGTCGATACACGAATAGATTGGATCCTTCAGCACCAGCAAGAACCAAAAAGCCATTATCGCCGCTGCCGTGCGGTAGAAGCGCTGCTCACGGCGGTGGCGGAAGTATGTCGCACTCTCATAGATGAAATATGCGCTGCAAAGCCCGTATACGAAGTTTTCGGCGGTGCCGAGAAATACTGCTGTGTCCATACTGAGGTTTGGAGGGAAAAAGACAGGCACACAACAGGTTGTTTCTCCACCCGTATATGCCTGTCCTATATTGTAACGTATTGTCTAAGCGTTATTTGCCGGCATACTTGGCTGCCTGCTCAGCAATCAGCTTAGGATCGTCGAAGTAGTTGATTCGCATTGCACGGCGCACATCGGCAAGAGTCTCGGCAGCCACTGCGCGTGCCTCCTCGCTGCCTCGGCGCAGAATCTCGAACACGCCGGGGATATCCTGTTCCCATTGTTTGCGACGTTCGCGAATCGGAGCGAGCTCTTCCTCAAGCACACTGATGAGAATCTTCTTCACCGTGCCGTCGCCCACGCCTCCGGCGCAATAACGGTCCTTCAAATCCTGAAGGCTCTCGAATTCCGAGCAATGACGTTTGAATTTCTCATCGGTGCAGAATGCGTCGAGATATATGAACGGGCAGTTGCCCTCAAGGTGTCCGGGGTCGCTGATGTTGAGATGGAGAGGGTCGGTATACATGCCTTTCACCTTCTTTGCAACATCTTTTGATGTGTCGCTGAGGTAGATGCAGTTGCCGAGCGACTTGCTCATCTTTGCCTTTCCGTCGGTTCCCGGCAGACGCAGGCAGGCAGCGTTTGTAGGCAGCAGGATTTCCGGCTCAACAAGCGTCTCGCCGTACACGTTGTTGAAGCGTCCCACGATTTCGCGGGTCAATTCAATCATCGGCTCCTGGTCCTCACCGGCAGGCACTGTGGTGGCGCGGAAAGCGGTGATGTCGGAAGCCTGGCTCACCGGATAGCAGAAGAATCCCACAGGGATGCTCGTCTCGAAGTTGCGCATCTTGATTTCCGTCTTCACCGTAGGGTTGCGCTGCACGCGCGACACTGTCACGAGGTTCATATAATAGAATGCCAGCTCTGTCAGTTCCGGCACCGCCGACTGCACGAAAATCGTAGTCTTGGCAGGGTCCAATCCCGCCGACAGATAGTCGAGCGCAACCTCAACGAGGTTTTGGCGGATTTTCTCTGGATTGTCGGCGTTGTCGGTCAATGCCTGAGCGTCGGCAATCATCACAAAAATTTTGTCGTACTCACCTGAGTTCTGCAGCTCAACGCGACGTCGCAGCGAGCCTACGTAGTGACCAAGGTGAAGTTTTCCTGTAGGGCGGTCGCCCGTAAGTATGATTTTTCCCATAATATTCTGATTGCTTTTATGTTAGAACAAATATCCTACCCCAACGTTGAAGTATATCGGATACATACTGAATGTTATCGTCTTGAAGCTTTCAGGGAAAGCCGAATTCAATCCCCACGAAAGGTCGGCATAGAGCTTCAGATGCTTGAACGCTTCCCAGTCGACTCCGGCTTGAAGTCCCCACTGAAATTTGCGCAACTCGTCGGAGAAGTCGTAAGTTGCCGTCGCATCGCCTGTAAACACTGCCTTTTCACCCGTCGGATCGCCGTTGCGCAGATATCCGTCGTAGACCACTCCGTCAAACTTGCCCTCGATAAGGTATGACAGGAACACTCCGAGTTTCAGGTTTGTGCGCGGATGCACCTTATATGCAGCCTGCACCGGGAACGTCAGGAATGCGTTGCGCACCGACGTTTTCACGCCGCCAGTCCATCGGCCGCTCGCAATGGCGCCCTCGCTGAGGATTTCCATACCGTAGTTTTTCACGCGGGCGTCGGTCTCCATATTCTTGTTTTCAAGCTTCACGCCCACAAGCAAGCCCCACTTCTCGTCGAAAAACTTAGTGAAGTCCGACTCCACAGAGAAACCCATCGATGGTTTGTAGCTCTTGATTTCGCGGATTTCAACAGGCAGCGGAATCGGCGATGTGCCGCCGAGATTGTAGCCGGCACGCAGTTCGATGTTCCAACCTTTCAGTGCTGCGTTGATGATTTTCTGCGTGCGGCTCTGCTGAGCCGACAATTGCGCGGGCAGAAATGCCAGCGCCACGATAATTGCGGATAATATGTTTTTTTTCATTTTTTATTCAAGTTTATTCGTGTGTGACTTTCAGATTACGCACATCAAGCGTGCTGCCCACAGAGCCGCGGAAATAGTCGCCCTCCGCACTTGACGCAATCACGATGCCCAGCTTGTAGCGTCCTTTTGCAAGCAACGCTTTGTCGACAACCTTGTTGTAGGCGCTGTAGTCGAATGTGATTTCAAACTTCACCCAATCGTTGTCGCCAAGCCCCGTCACGCGCGCATCGGTGAGATTAGCGAGAGCCACCATGTTTGGATGCATGAAATCATTGTAGTGCACGTTGCTGTCGATATATGTCACCTTATCGTCGGTCAAAAAGTAGATGGCATAGATTGAGAAGATGTCTGTACGTCCTACGACGGGCTTTCCCTTCTCATCGGTAAACGTCTCGCCTGCCTCATAGCGGTATTCGCCCGAAAGCGTCAACGGCTTGTAGTGATAAGGCTCGCCGAATTTGGTTGCCTCACGCGGAGCTGAGATGGCATTGCCGAGGTCGAACTCGCCCTGGAATATGTTGCCTGCGGCAATAGGCATTCCCACCATGGAACCAAACCCTCCGGTGGAACGTGTCACCAGACGGATGAACTCAGGATGGGCGTATTTGTCGCCAAGCATAAAGTTAGCCACATTTTCGCCATCCACGCTCAATGTCGTTCCTTCTTTGTAGACGGCGGTTGTGGGGAAGAACTCCCAAATATGGTCCTTATATTGAGTCTTTCCATACTTTGCCTTGGCAGCCTTGTCGGCTTCGCCACACATCACGAATCCCGGATTGCCCGACGCCCAAGCCATCAGGAAGTTGCCGTTGTTGTCAATTTCGTTGAAGATTGAATATTTCTTCGTAGGGTCAAGCTCCACTTTGTTGAATCGGTACTCATCCGGCTTCAGCTGCTGCACCACCTGCACACGGTAGGTCTTATGCCATTCACCGTCCTGCGAGGTCACGGTGTAGTTCACCGTGTGGTCGTCGGCATTGAGGAAGTCCTGCACCGAGCCGCTTGCCGGCGATATCGTCGCGCCCTCAGTCAATGTAAACACAGGAGCGAGAGCCGAGATGTCGGCTTCCGGCTGCACGTTGACCGTAACACGGTCGTTGGTAATTTTAGGATCCGACATAACGACTTCTGCCGGAAGCGAGCACGTAAGGATGTCGCACTCGGTGTTGAGTGCCTCGTCCTGGATGCATGATGTGGCTGCGAGCACTGTCGCCGCAGCAACCACTGTTTTATATACAAAATTCATAATAATTCATTAATAATGGTTGCAAAGTTACTGAATTTATTCCATTTTGCTGCAACAGTGAATTTTTTTATTCCGAAAATGTTGTGTAAGTTTGCATAAAAGGTTATAACAGGACTACATTTATGAAATTTATATCTTGGAACGTCAACGGGCTTCGCGCCTGCGTTGGCAAAGGCTTTGAGGAGTCGTTCAACGCTCTCGACGCCGATTTTTTCTGTCTGCAGGAGACAAAGATGCAGGCTGGTCAACTCGACTTGCAGTTTGACGGCTACCGCTCCTACTGGAACTATGCCGAGAAGAAAGGCTACTCCGGCACTGCCATCTATACCCGCCACGAACCGCTGTCGGCGGCATACGGCATCGGCATTGCCGACCACGACACCGAGGGCCGAGTGATAACGCTTGAATACGACACGTTTTACCTTGTGACGGTCTACGTGCCAAACTCGCAGGACGGTCTGCGCCGTCTGGACTACCGGATGTCGTGGGAAGACGATTTCCGGGCTTATCTGAAAGGGCTCGACAGCAAGAAGCCCGTGGTGGTGTGCGGCGACCTGAACGTGGCGCATCGCGAAATCGACCTCAAAAACCCGAAAACCAACCGCCGCAACGCCGGATTCACCGATGAGGAACGCGGAAAGATGACCGAGCTGCTCGACGCCGGATTCACCGACACGTTCCGCCACTTCCATCCCGACACGCCCGACATATATTCGTGGTGGTCGTATCGCTTCCATGCCCGCGAGAAGAACGCAGGGTGGCGTATCGACTATTTCCTCACGTCGGCGCGCCTCGACGACAAGCTGCAAGATGCAAAAATACACACCGAGATTTTCGGCTCAGACCATTGTCCCGTGGAGGTCGACATTGATTTGTAGACCGATTGTTAAAAAACAGAGCCGCCTGCAATCCGGGATTGCAGGCGGCTCTGTTTTTATAACAATGCTGCCGTCAGTGATTCAGCAAGGCGTTCATAGCGTCGAAACGTGCCAACTGGTCTTCGCCAAACTTGGCGAGATCCTCGCGAATGCTGTCGACGGTCTTCACAGTGTCGGTTTTCGACTTTGAGAAAAACTTGTCGGCATAGCATACAATCTTCTCCTCCAGCGTCACCGGAATCATGTCGCGGTGAGGCAGCGGAAGGTTGTCGCGTTCAATTTCAGCAGCCGATATTCCCGCGCCCGTATGACGTTCGCAAACCCGCGCGTACGGCTCCATTGAAGCATCGATGCCACGCAGCATTTCCGCGCCGAGGATGCCGTGACGGATATAAGGCTCGTCGCCGTTGCAGAAAATCGACGGCGCATGCGTCTTTATGATTCCGACATCGTGGAGCAGAGACGCGTCGTAGACAAAATCCTGGTCGGCTTCCGGGAAACGCGACGCAATGTCGAGCGCCATTTCAGCCACCTGGCAACTGTGATGCCAAAGCAGCTTGAAAAGGTCGCTGTCCTCGTCGTAGAACTTCAGCAACACGTCTTTAGCCGAAAGATTTCCTACCATGGTCACTTACAGCTCGATAATCGTGTTCCAGTTATGCACATCCTCTTCCTCTCCAAGCTGGATGCCGCGGAGACGGTTGTAGAGTTTTGTGCTGAGAGGACCCGGTTTGCCGTCTTTCGAGATTACGTAAGAGCGGTTGTTCTCAGGGTCGTCGATTCGCTCGATAGGGCTGATTACAGCCGCCGTTCCGCAAGCGCCAGCCTCTTCAAGCGTCGTAAGCTCATCTTCCGGGATTTGACGGCGTTCCACCTTGATGCCCATATCCTCGGCGAGCTGCATAAGACTCTTGTTGGTGATTGACGGAAGGATTGACGTAGACAACGGAGTGATGTATGTGTTGTCCTTGATTCCGAAGAAGTTGGCAGCGCCACACTCGTCCATATATTTCTTCTCGCGTGCGTCGAGATAGAACTCTGCCGAATATCCGGCAGCGTGAGCCTCGCAGCTTGCACGCAAACTTGCGGCATAGTTTCCGCCCACCTTGAACGTGCCTGTGCCGAGAGGTGCGGCGCGGTCATACTTACGGGTAATGACGTAAGGCGTGGTCTTGAATCCGCCCTTGAAGTAAGGTCCAACCGGCGAAACGAAAATCACAAACAGATATTCCGTGGCAGGTTTAACGCCAACTTGAGCCGACATACCGATTTCGAGCGGACGGATGTAAAGCGATGCTCCGCTGCCGTAAGGCGGGATGAAACGTGCGTTCAGACGCACAACCATTTTCACCATCTCCATGAATTTCTCCACTGGCAACGCCGGCATCATAATGCCTTCAGCCGAACGCTGGATGCGCTTTGCGTTCTCGTCCATGCGGAACACGCGCACCTGACCGTCCTTGCCACGGAACGCTTTCAATCCCTCGAAAGCCTCCTGGCCGTAGTGCAGACAGCTTGCAGCCATGTGCATTGGTATCAACTCTGACGAAGAGACTTCGATTTCGCCCCACTCGCCATTCTTGTAAGTACAGCGGACGTTGTAGTCTGTTGGAATATACCCGAACGACAGATTCGCCCAATCAATGTTCAACTCTTTCTCCATATCTTGTGATATTTTGTTGTTTTCTTATTGCTATGCAAACATACACAAAAAAAGTGGGAAAACCGAAGTTTCCCACTTTTATTCGTCTCTTTTGTCAATCTACAGGCAAATTTTTGTTCCCGCATACGGATCGGCTATCCTGTCGGCTTGCGTAATCACCACCGACTCCACCCCTGCCGACACGCAGGCAATGGCATTGTCGAGTTTCGGAATCATACCTCCGCTCACCACTCCCCGGCACTTCAAATCGTCGAGCACGGCGGGTGTTATAGTAGGAATAAGGCTGCTGTCGTCGTTCTCATCGGCAAGCACGCCCGACTTCTCGAAACAGAACATCAGCGTCACGTCGTAGTGCGCCGCCATGGCTTTTGCCATCTCTCCCGCCATCGTGTCGGCGTTTGTGTTGAGCATGTGTCCGCAACCGTCGTGGGTGAGCGGAGCGACCACCGGGCAACATCCGCTCTCAATCAGCGTCGCCACAGCCTCGGCATTCACCCTCTTCACGTCGCCGACCCATCCGTAGTCCACTGCCGACACCTTACGCTTGTCGCTGAGCACAATGTTCATATCAGCCCCTGTGAGTCCCACAGCGTCAATGCCAAGGGCTTGCAGTCCTGCCACGATGCGTTTGTTGACAAGTCCGCCGTAGACCATAGTGACCACCTCGAGCATAGCCTCGTCGGTGATGCGGCGTCCGTCGACCATCTTCGTTTCCACACCGAGCCGGGCAGCCATCTGCGTGGCAGAGCGTCCGCCTCCATGCACGAGCAGTTTCTTGCCATCCACCGCGGCGAAATCCTTAAGAAGGGCGTTGAGCGATTCAGAATTTTCCACAATCTTACCGCCCACTTTTATTATTGTCAAATGTTCTTTCATTGCTTGGAATTTTTAAGTGTAAATATAGAATAAATCCAGACCACAACGAATCCTGCCAACGGCACGACAAACGACAGCACCATTCCATGTGCGTCTGCCATCCATCCCATAAGCCACGGCCCCACAGCGCCGCCCACAGGCGTCATCATCAGAAACGACGATGCCCTTTTGGTCTTCTCGCCCAAGCCGCGCAGCGACAGGGCAAATATCGTAGGAAACATTATAGACTCGAAGAAATAGCCGGCAATCAACGCGCCCATCGACAGCGCGCCGCAGTCGGCCACAACTATTGTAGTGGTCACCACTGTCGCCGTAGCGCACACCACAAGCACCGCCTCCGCCTTCACGCGGCTCATCACGAGCGAGCCGACAACGCGTCCCACCATAAACAGCATCAGTCCGCCAAGCGACAAGAGCGTCGTCGCCGTGGGCTTGTCAAACCAGTTGCCGTCGGTGGCGTAGTTGATGAAGAAACTGTTGATGGAGATTTCCGAAATCTCGTAGCAGAACAGTGCGAACACGCCGAATATAAACGCAAAGTTGCGTGCCAGCGATGCGTTTCTTGCCTTTTCCGCAGAGCCGGCGGCACTGTCGTCTTCGTGAATCTCCGGCAGGCGCACACGGGTGAACACCACCGCCGCAAGCAGCACGAAGATGCCAAGACCCATGTAAGGGAGCGCCACGCTGGCATTGTCGCGGAAAATCAGCCATCCGCCTACAATCGGCGCACACATCGCACCAAGTCCGTTGAACGACTGCGCCATGTTGAGACGCGCGGCTGCCGTCTGGCGTGCGCCGAGTTCGGTGACATACGGATTTGCCGACGTTTCGAGAAACGTCAGTCCGCAACCGATCACGAACAGCGAGAACAGGAAAAACTCAAACGACATCAGCCATTCGCCAGGAATAAACAGCAGCGAGCCAATGCCATAGAGCAACAAACCGACAATCACGCCAGCCCGGTATCCCCGACGGCTGATAAACAGTCCGGCAGGGATGGCCATCGTGAAATAGCCCGTATAGAGCATCACCTGCACCAACGCCGACCGCGTCTTTGTCATCTCAAGCACCTCCTGGAAATGCTTGTTGAGAACATCAAGGATTGCGTGGGCGAAACCCCACATGAAAAACAGCGACGTTATCAGGACAAACGTTGCCAAATATTTCTTTTCGACCAATGCTTTCTTCATTTCTTCTTATTATGATTGCTTTTTTCCGGTGCAAAATTAGAAAAATCTCGTGGATTATGACTAAATTTGCATAATATAGTACAAAACAGACGACGAAAAAAAGAAAGACGCAATATGGCAACAAAGACGAAAAAAAGATCAGGAAAGAAGTCGGAAATCAAGACCCTGGTTGTTGACTTTTTCAACAACCACAACAAGGAATCATTCAACTACAAGCAAGTGGCTGTTGACCTTGGCGTCACCGGACGCAGCGACCAATATCTCATTGCCGACATTCTCGACGACTTGACCCGAGACGGCTATCTTGTGGAACTCGTGCCGGGAAAATACCAGGCTTCTGAAATCACAACCTCCGCCGAGGGCACATTCGTGCGACGCAGCAACGGAAAAAACAGCGTAATCGTCGACGGAGCGGAAGTGCCTGTCTTTGTAGCCGAACGCAATTCAAAGCACGCCCTCAACGGCGACCGCGTGCGCGTGCACCTGTGCGCACAGCGCAAGGGTTTCGAGCCGGAAGCGCAGGTGCTTGAGATTGTAGAGAAAAAAGAGCAAGTGTTTATCGGCACTCTGAAGGTGAGCAAGAACTACGCCTTCCTCGTGACCGACAGCAAATTCCTTGCCTGCGACATTTTTATACCAAAAGCGAAAATCAAAGGCGGCGAAAGCGGCGACAAGGCAATTGTGCGCATCGTGGACTGGAACGACGATGACAAGAACCCTACCGGCGAGGTGGTCGACATTCTCGGCCGAACGGGAGAAAACAACTCGGAGATGAACGCCATCCTTGCCGAATACGGTCTGCCTTACGTATACCCTAAGAACGTGGAGGCTGCCGCCGACAAAATCGACGCAGGAATAACACCGGAGGTCATAGCCGCCCGCGAGGACATGCGCGGCGTGACAACATTCACCATCGACCCGCGCGACGCAAAGGACTTCGATGACGCGTTGTCGCTGCGCAAACTGCCAAACGGGAACTGGGAGGCCGGCGTGCATATCGCCGACGTGACCCACTATGTGCGCCCTGGCTCAGTCATCGACAAAGAGGCTGAGAAGCGCGCCACATCGGTCTATCTCGTCGACCGCACAATCCCGATGCTCCCAGAGCATCTCTGCAACGGCATCTGCTCGCTGCGCCCCAACGAGGAAAAACTGGCATACTCATGCATCTTTGAGATGGACGACAACGCCAACATCATCAACCACCGCATCCGCAAAACCGTGATAAAGAGCGACCGCCGCTTCACCTACGAGGAGGCGCAGGAAATAATCGAGACCGGTAAGGGCGACTATGCCGAGGAGGTACTCACCCTCGACCGTCTCGCCAAAGCGTTGCGCAAACGCCGCTTCGAGCATGGCTCGGTCAACTTCGACCGCTTCGAGGTGCGTTTTGAAATCGACGAGACCGGACACCCGATAAGCGTGTATTTCAAAGTGTCGAAAGACGCCAACAAACTTGTGGAAGAGTTTATGCTTCTTGCCAACAAGCAGGTAGCCACCGACATAGGCAATCCTGGCGGACGCAAGAAGGCCAAACCGTTTGTCTACCGTATCCACGACAACCCAGACCCCGACCGCATGACCAATTTCGCCGAGATAGCCAACCGATTCGGCTACAAGGTGAGAACCACGGGCAAGCGCACCGACATCAACAACTCGCTCAACAAGATGCTCTCAAGCGTAAAGGGCAAGCCGGAAGAGAACCTGTTGTCGATTCTCGCCATCCGTTCAATGTCGAAGGCTGTATATTCAACCGTCAACGTAGGACACTACGGCTTGGCTTTCGACTATTACACCCACTTCACATCGCCCATCCGCCGCTACCCGGACATGATGGTGCACCGCCTGCTCGACAAATACCTCAACGGCGGACGCGCCGTAAACCGCGAGAAACTCGAAACCGAGTGCAAGCACTCTTCCGACATGGAACAACTGGCAGCCAACGCCGAACGCGCTTCCATCAAATACAAGCAGGTGGAATTCATGAAAGACCGACTGGGACAAATCTACGAAGGCTCGGTGTCGGGCGTGACGGAATGGGGAATCTACGTGGAACTCGACGAGAACAAATGCGAGGGCATGGTGCCTATCCGCGACCTCGACGACGACTACTACGAGTTTGACGAGAAGAACTATTGCCTCATCGGGCGCCGCAAGAAACACGTATACCAGCTCGGCGACAAGCTCACCGTGCAAGTGGCGCGCGCCGACCTCAACAAGAAGCAGCTCGACTTTGCAATCGTGGGCAACGAGACCGACAAGAAGGCCGCCGCAACCTCTGTCAACAAAGAGGGCGACGTGGTGAGCACTGCCAAAAAGTCTAAGAAAAAATCCGACTCGCGAAAGACCTCGAAGAAATCAAAGAAATCAAAATAAAAACGACATCATACGCATGAACATAACAGTCTACCTTTCCTCAAAATCTGACCTCAGCGACAACTTCACCAATGCCGTCAGTGCCATTGGCAAGGGCATCGGCGAGATGAACGCACGTCTGATCTACGGAGGCAGCAACGCCGGACAGATGCACATCCTCGCAGCCACTGCCAAACAGCACGGCGCAACGGTCACTGGTGTGATTCCGGAAGTGTTCCGGCAGCTGTCGGATCCCGTTGTCGACGAGATGATATACACTCTCGACCTCAGCGAGCGCAAAGCGCGCATGATTGAGCTGGGACAAATATTCGTCGCGCTCCCCGGAGGCATCGGCACAATCGACGAGGTGATGAGCACCCTCGCCTCCCTCACCGTGAGCCGTAACTTCTCGAAACGCATCCTGCTGGTGAACGTAGACGGCGTGTTCGACCAACTCTACAACCAGCTGCAGTCGCTTGTGGAGCAGCGCCTTGCCGCTCCGGAGGCTGTCGCATTGGTGGAGCTCGTGGGAAGCGCGGAGGAAGCGATAGAAAAACTACAACAACTAAACCGTTGATATTATGGTAAAGAAAAGTATTGTTTACACAGCCACCGGCGACAAAGGGACAACGTCGCTCGTTGGCGGCAAGCGCGTGTCGAAAGACGACGTGCGCCTTGAAGCGTATGGCACAGTCGATGAGCTGAACGCACACATCGGACTGCTCGACAACCTGCACAACGTGCCGTCGGACATCAAAAGTTTCCTACGCGTAATTCAAAACAAACTCTTCAACATCGGAGCGTATCTCGCCACCGAGACCGCCCCAGGCACAAAGGCAATGGGACTTGACGATGACGATATAGCCAACATCGAGCATCAGATAGACCTGCTCGACGCCGAACTGCCGCCTCTCCGCAATTTTGTGCTTCCCGGTGGCAGCCGCATCTCTTCGCGTGCGCAGATTTGCCGCACCGTGGCACGCCGCTGCGAACGCCGCGTTGTGACTCTCGCCAACGAGCACGATGTGGACCAGAACGTGCTGACATACCTCAACCGTCTGAGCGACTATTTCTTCGTTCTTGCACGCTTCAACAACATCCACAACCAGATTGAAGAGATTTTTTGGGACAAGGATTGCAAATAAACAAGCAATTGCCAGGTTTTTAACTAAATTTAAACCCGCATTCTATTTGAAATTTGTTTTTTTACTATCTTTGCAGTCTCAATAAAAAACGCAGATTAAAAACGATAGAATTATGTATTGGACTCTTGAACTCGCATCAAAGCTTGAAGATGCGCCCTGGCCAGCAACCAGAGAAGAACTTATCGACTACGCCATGCGTTCTGGTGCTCCGCTCGAAGTTATCGAAAACCTTCAGGAAATGGAAGATGAAGGCGAAGTGTATGAATGCATCGAAGACATTTGGCCTGACTATCCAAGTAAGGAAGATTTCTTCTTCAACGAGGACGAATACTAAGCTGTAAAATCAGCACAATAAACTCACAATCAAACGATTGGCAAGCCTAAAATAAACTTGTCAATCGTTTTTTTAGATTCGTTAACCCAAATCATAGCATACTGCCTTTGCAAGGGTTAAGATATAATGGTATGATCATGACAAACAAACTTGTTGGTAGAGAGCGAGAGTGTCAAGAACCCCGCAGAGCGATGGAGTCGGATCGTTCAGAATTTGTTATAGTATATAGACGGCGAGGAGTGGGTAAGACTTTTCTTGTTGACCAATACTATCACGGACAATACGACTTTACATTTGTTGGAGGGCATAATCTATCACGCCATAGACAACTACGAGTTTTGCGCGTGCATTGAAAAAATTCTCATTGGTCATCATCTTTGTTAACACCGATGGCGTAGCAGATGGCGCACATCATAGTTTGGTACATAGAGAAGTTACAATGGAGCAGCTTTTCAAATAAGGAATATCCTTTCATGGTCTTTCTCTACGAAATAAAACAATCGAAAAGGTTGACACGGCAATAATGCCCGCAAGTCTACCGGCATCAGTGTGTTTGTTAAGGAGTGGAACGACAAAGGGCATGGTGGAATCGGAGAGATACGCACCACAGACTACAAATACTACAACCATGCCTTGCACAAGCGTATCAAAGACATTGACATGAAGAGAAGAACATAAAATATCTGAGACAAGAACAGCTCGAAGAATTGGTGGCTGCTTATGATGCTGTAGAACAACCCAGACCGAAAGTAGTTTCTTGGAATGCGTATGGTGAATGTAATCACATAAACTGAAATGGGAACATATTTACCAGCGATATTATACTAATTTTCAAACAAAAAGCACTACCTTTGCTTTCTAATTTTGTCACAAGTGACATTATTTGGAAGTATATGATAGTAAGCAGAAGTAAATACATCGACCAATTAGTACGTTCAAAAGGGAATGGACTGATTAAAATAGTCACTGGACTACGCCGTTCTGGTAAGTCTTTCCTACTAAAGAAACTCTTTCGCCAGCATTTGCTTAATGAGAGAGTTGCAGAAGACCATATCATAATCATTGATATGGAAAGTCGTAAGAACAAGAACTTTAAAGACCCAGACTTTTTGCTTGATTGGGTTGAAAAAGAAATTAAGGACGACTCTACTTATTATATAATCATTGATGAAGTGCAGGAAATCAGTGACTTTGTGGAGGTTCTTTCAACACTATCGGTGACAGAAGGAGCGGATGTATATGTCACTGGCTCAAACTCTCGCTTTCTTTCGTCAGATGTGGTTACGGAATTCCGTGGCAGAGGTGATGAAATTCATATTTGGCCTTTGTCGTTTGCGGAGTTTATGTCTGTTTATGAAGGTTCAAAGGAAGAAGGATGGGCTGAATATCTGATGTTTGGAGGTCTACCACAACTTCTCACACAAGTTGGTGACGACAAGAAAGCAGACTTTTTGCGTCGCCTGTATCGCACCGTGTACCTTAGAGACATATACGAGAGAAATCCGATAGAAATGAAAGCAGAGTTTGAAGAACTCTCAAAGATAGTAGCATCAAGTACCGGTGCACCAGTTAATGCGCAGAATATAGCAAATACATTCAAGTCTGTCAGTAAGGCACAGGGTATCAGTGTTAAGACCATTTCCACGTATTTGGGATATATGCAAGACTCATTCTTGATAGAGAAGTCTGAACGGTATGACATCAAAGGGAGAAAGTATATTGGTGCTCTTTGCAAATACTATTATCAAGACATAGGTTTACGCAATGCGATTCTTTCATTCCGCCAAAACGAGACAACGCATATTATGGAGAATGTCATTTACAATGAAATGCGTATGCGCGGCTGGCTTGTTGATGTTGGCAATATCTTTCATCGTGTCAGAAATGAGGCAGGCAAGCAGCAACGTGTAACACTTGAAGTAGATTTTGTCTGTAACAAGGGGAGTGAGCGTATCTATATTCAGTCTGCCTACAAAATGCCAGATGTGGAAAAGATGGAACAAGAGAAACGTTCTCTGAAACTTGTAGATGATTCTTTCCGAAAGATAATAGTGGTGGGGGAACATACAAAAACATGGAGTGACGAGAAGGGTATACAGATAGTCAGCATTTATGACTTCCTATTGACCCCATCATTTACAGAGTAGAGTATAGCATTGTCTTTATGGGCTGTAACAGGGTCACAGTTTTGCTTTTTACGGTCTTTCACTACGAAATAAAATGATCGAAAAGGCTGACGCAACGGTATAATAACTTGAAACTCATTACGCCTTGTCCCTCTTCAACGAGGACGAATACTAAAAAGCCCACAAGCTGACTCGCTCAGCTTCAAGCATTGAATATAAGCGGCATAGGAATTCCTATACCGCTTTTTTTCAGTCACAAAAATATGCGTAAAACGCTTGTCAATATGAATATAAATCTATACATTTGCCTTATAACTGTGGCTTTTTGCCATGCAATCATTGCAACTATCATATTAATTAACCAATAAACCATCTTTACTATGGCAAATCTATTAGACGAAACTCAGGGACCAATCAATGACAACGGACGCGACATCCATGTCATAGACCGCCAACTCCCGGTGACAATCACATTCAAATCAACTCTATTTGAGATTGCCCTATGGGTGACAATCCCGGTTCTGACATTACTTTATGTGTCCTTTATGGGCAACAAGCTCGAATCGCCGGAAATGGTGGCTCTGATTGGCTGCGTGTGCGGCATATTGCCGGGAGTGATATTCATCTTTATGAAAATTTCCGCACGCAACTACTTCCAGCAACTCGAACAGCGCATCCAAGCCGAAGCGTCAAACATCGACAACTACCTCGAACAGCGGGTGCAGATACTTCAGAATGTAGTAGGTCTTGTTGACCGCGCCGTAGACCTTGACAAGGACGTGATGAAGGCTGTGGCTGCATTGCGCGGAGGGAAAATCAACGACGCCAACCGCAGCGACGTAAACAGCCAGCTGAATATGGCTTGCGGACGGCTGTTTCCTCAAGTTGAAGCCTATCCCGAACTGAAAGCCCACCAGGCGATAGCCGACGCCATGCAGCAGAACAGCTATCTGCAGCGTGAAATCACGGCTGCCCGCACGGTATACAACAGCAGGGTGACTCAATGGAACACCGACATCTTCGCTTGGCCTACCAAGATGATTGTCGCAGCCCGTCAAGGCTACACGACAAGAATCCCGTTTACCGCCTCTGCCGAGACCCGCGAGATGGCTCGCAGCAAATTCTTTTAATCGACGGTGATGACAGACGACATCTATGACCCGCTCGATGAATATGTCAACACGTTTCAACCACGCTTCGAGCAGGTAGCGAAAGACACATTCGCCCAACTGGCGAAGGAAGCCCAGGTAGACGTTGACGCCAACCGACAGACGTGCCGTTTGCTGTACGACGCAGAGAAGTCGCTCGGCGCGGTGAAATCACGCATCGGCTGGACAACGTTCTTATGCGTCATTCTTTGGTGCTGCGCAGCCATAGGAATTTTTGCAATCTGCAAAGATTACGGCACGATGAGCCCGGCAATCGCCACCGCTGTATTGTTGTCGGTATTGGCTGCTGTCATCTTGCTCTTATCCGTGATTCATCCACGCCTCAAAAGGCTGAAGGCTGAACGCGGCGACCTGAAGCAGACCATCGCGCAACACAAGGACGAGGCATGGGAGCAGATGGCGCCATTAAATCGCCTGTACGACTGGGATGTGCTGACGCGCATGATGACCGAGACCGTGCCTCGGCTTGAATTCGATCCTTACTTCACCGAGCAACGCCTCGCCGACCTGCGTCAGGTATATGGGTGGGACGACACATTCAATGCCGTGCGTTCGGTTGTCTACTCCCATTCCGGCCTTATCAACGGCAATCCGTTCGTGCTTTGCCGCACGCGCAAGATGGAGATGGGCACAAAGACATATTACGGACATAAAACCATCTATTGGACCACACGCGAATATGGCTCAGACGGCAAGATGAAGACCGAACACCATTCCCAGACCCTCACTGCCAGCGTCACAGCCCCCTATCCCGGATATTACGAGAAGACACGGCTTATCTATGGCAATGTGGCAGCCCCCAACCTCACGTTCTACCGCAAGAAGAACGGGCTTGCCAGTTGCAAAGGGTCGCTGTCATACAGATGGCACAGACGAAAGTTGCACAACAAGGCGCGCAATCTCAGCAAAGGCGACTATGCCATGATGACAAACGAGGATTTCGAAGTGGCGTTCGACACCAGCAACCGCAACGACAACCAGCAGTTTGCCCTGCTCTTCACGCCACTTGCCCAAGCCAATATGCTCAAGTTGCTTCAAGACGATGACGTGGGCTATGGCGACGATTTCGATTTTGTCAAGGACCACATGATAAACACCATCATTCCCGACCACATACAAGCCATCGACCTTGATATGAATCCGCGCCAATATCAACACTTTGACTACGACCAAGCGGAGCACGACTTCCACGACATCAACGCACGCCTCTTCCGCGCCATATATTTCTCTCTGGCTCCATTGCTCTGCGTGCCGATGTACCAGCAGATAAGGTCGCGACAAGACATTTATGGAAGCCACATGCAGCGCCAAAGCGCATTCTGGGAACACGAGGCTCTTGCAAACTTCTGGGGTCAGGCGTATTTCAAACACCCGCAGTGTGTCACCGACAATATCCTCAAGACCAAGGCCCACAAGGCCTCCGATGGCTTGACCACAATCACCGTCTTTGCCCATGGATACCGGACTGAAAAGCGCCTCACCTACATTTCAAAATGGGGCGGCGACGGCAGAACCCATCAAGTGCCTGTGTATTGGGACGAGTATCTTCCTGTTGTAGGTCAAGGAAGCATCAGCATGACTGAAGACAACAGCGCAGATGCCGCCACTTCCCAGAAACAGCGCATAGACCACATCTCAGACGTGCTGAAGAAATCAGGGCTGAACGTGTACCGCAGACATATTGCCTCCAAAGTGCGATAAGAAAGCCTCTGATTTTTGCTCCTGCCCCGGCACAAAGCGGCGCAGCCACAGCCCATAAAAAAGGCCGTTCACGCGAGTGCGTGAACGGCCTTTTTTATGGAATAAGATACTTTATCTTACTTTGATTTCTTCGCCATCTTGCGACGCATCATCGAGTAAGCCACCGGAGTTGCGACATAGATTGTCGACAACGTACCGAGGATCACACCGAAGAGCATTGCGAATACGAATCCGCGGATTGTCTCACCACCGAGCAGGAAGATTACGAAGAGCACGAGCACCGTAGTGGTCGATGTCATCACCGTACGTGTCAAAGTCGTGTTGAGCGACTTGTTGATCACGTCGCGGCGGTCCTGCTTAGGATAGAGTCCCACCATTTCACGGATACGGTCGAATACCACCACGGTATCGTTGATTGCGTAACCGATGATTGTAAGGATAGCTGCAATAAACTGCTGGTCGATCTCCATAGAGAATGGGAGCACGCCCCAGAAGAGCGAGTAGAAGCCGATAATCACAAACGATGTGAATGCCAGCGAAACCAACGCACCCATAGAGAACGAGAAGTCGCGGAAGCGGAGCAGGATGTAGAGTGCAATCGCAACGAGTGAGAGAAGCACTGACCAGACAGCACCGCGGGTCATGTCGTCGGCAATCGACGGTCCGACCATTTCCGAAGAAACCACACCATGGTGCTCATCCTTGACGTTGAAGTTGTCATAGCTCATACCGTTGAGCTCATCTTTCAAACCAGCGTAAAGTTTCTGCATGATTTCCTGGTCCACATTGTCGCTGTTATCGTTGATCTTATAGTTGGTCGACACGCGCACACGGCTGTCGTTGTCAACAGTGATTACAGAAACAGAAGCGTCAGGGAACATCGGCATCAGCTTCGTTGTGATGTCGTCGGTCTTGACAGCGTGGTCGAATTGCACCACGTAGTTGCGTCCGCCAGAGAAATCGATACCCTTGTTGATGCCACGCACGAAGAACGAAACAATAATCACTCCTGTGATAGCGGCAATCACTGTCCAAGCCTTCTTGGTTTGTCCGAGGAAGTCAACTCTTGTGCCGGTAAGGAAGTTGCGGCTGAATCGTGTTGTAAATGTGTATGTGCGCTCTTTCTTCTTCAACAATGCCTCAAACACAAGGCGAGAGATAAACACTGCTGTGAAGAACGAGCAGATGATGCTTATGAGCAATGTAGTTGCGAAGCCCTTGATCAAACCTGTACCGTAAACCATCAAGATGATAGCCGTGATTACAGAAGTAAGGTTCGAGTCGAAGATAGCCGAGAATGCATTCTTGTAACCGTCGGCGAGAGCGGCTTTCACGTTCTTGCCGGCACGGAGTTCCTCCTTGGTGCGCTCGAAGATAAGCACGTTGGCATCGACAGCCATACCGAGCGAAAGCACGATACCGCAGATACCCGGCAACGTCAACACTGCCTGGAACGAAGCCAGGATTCCGAGAGTGAAGAAGAGGTTGAGCACCAAGCACATGTTGGCCACCATAGCCGGAGCGAATCCGTAGAACGAAATCATATAGATCATCAACAGAATCAATGCAATCACAAACGACCAGATACCAGCCTCAATTGCCTGCTGACCGAGTGACGGACCGATTTCTGTGTGGCTTACGATTGACACGCCAGCCGACATGCCACCACCTGTAAGCACGTTGACCAAGTCGTTTGCCTCCTCAACGGTGAAGTTGCCGGTGATTGAAGAGCGTCCGCCTTCGATTGCTGTGTTAACTGTCGGGAATGAATATACCTGATCATCGAGAACGATTGCCACCTGCTTGCCGATGTTGTCACGGGTCAATTTTGCCCATTTCGAAGCGGCGTCGTTGTTCATCGTCATGCTGATTTCGTAAGAACCGCTGAACTGGTTGAGCTCTGCGCTTGCGTTGTCGATCATGTCGGCATCGCCGAGAGCAGCCTCACCGTTGCTTGTGCGGAGAGCCACCAACTGGAAGTATACGCCTTTCTTGTCGACGCCCTTCACTGACCAGCAGCACTTCAAGTCGGTCGGGAGCAGACGTTTTGCAGCAGCCGAACGGATGATGCGGTTTACGGCTGCAGTATCCGACTCATTTGCCACACCAATACATGCGCCGCCTACATATTGAGCGGCAGGCACCTGCACGTCTTTACCGTCTTTGCCTTCAAGGGTCATCATATCGTTTGACCAAATCATCTCTGCCAACGATTTGCCGGCAGGAGCAGCCTCAGGAGCCTTTGCCGGAGCCTCTTCAACAGCGGCTGCAGCCTCTGGTTGAGCAGTCTCAGCCACAGGAGCCGCGTCGACATCAGAAGCAGTTTCCTCTTTTACAGGAGCAGTTGCAACATTGCCCTTGCCAGAAGCATACTCAGAGCTGAGAGCCATGAAAGCCGACTGAAGGTTGCGGGCATCGTAAGTTGCATAGAATTCCAATTTTGCAGAAGTCTGAATCAGCTTGTATACACGCTCAGGCTCTTTCACGCCAGGAAGCTCCATAAGGATTTGTCCCTCGCGCTGCATCTCCTTGATGTTAGGGGCGATCACACCGAAACGGTCGATACGCTCGCGGAGCAAGTTGACCGAACGAGAAACGTCGGTGCGTGTCTTCTCGCGGAGGATGCCTTCAACCTTAGAGTTGTTGTCGTTGGCGTTTACGCCTTCCACTGTTATGAATTTCTGAGCCAGACGCACGCCCGGGACGAGTTCCTCATACTTCTTGCAGAAAGCGCCGACGAAATCATCGCCTGCGTTCTGGCTGGCAAAAGCCAAAGCTTCGTTGAGTTTTGCGTCCAATGGGTTCTGTGCTTTTGAGCGGACAATGTCGGCTACTGAGATCTGGAGGGTGACGGTCATACCGCCCTTCAGGTCAAGACCCAGACCAATTTGTTTTTCGCGAACTTGATTGTATGTGTACCACATGTACACCTTTTCCTGCCCAACATCCTTGAGGTTGCGGGCATACGCTCTGTCATAGATTGAGTCGTAAGCGTTGCGGTAGGCATCTGATGCTTTGTCCTTGTTGATCTTCGCAGCCTCTGTAGCGGCAAATTTTGCAGCATTTGCGGCAGCGTCATTCTCCACGCTGTTTGTCACAAACGAGAAAGAAAGATAGAACAAGCAAACCAGTACCAAAAGCACGGTTATAACTCTGATAAAACCTTTACTTTGCATTTGTTTTTTAAGTTAATATTTGATTTTTAAATTTTATGCAGTTTTTTTCAGTCTGCAAATATACGGTATTTCTTTCAAGTTGAAAACTTTTTGTCAGAGTTTTAACCGTTTTGAAAATGTGTTTTTAAGCATATTATAATGTATCAGCCGCTTTTTCAACGCATTCTTTACTCAAGAAAACGAGGATAGTCAGGCAAATTTGCCATATCTTTTTTTGCAAAACCGGCTTGCTCTATCTTTGAATAAGACAGGCGGCGCCTCGGATGTGCAAAATCAAACAAGTTTGTTTTGCTCTTGGATAAAACCGGCTTGCACTATCTTTCCATAAGATAGGCGACGCCTCGGAAGAGCAAAATCAAACAAGTTTGTTTTGCTCTTCTCTCGGCTTGCACTATCTTTGCAAGCAGAAACGGAAAATCAGATGAACAACAGCAAGTCTCTATATTACATATTTATTATTATAGCCGCTGCGGTGATGTACTCGTGCGCCAACATCGGCAATCCGAGCGGAGGCCCTATCGACAAGACTCCGCCAATCTTTATGCGCAGCAATCCCACGCCCAACGCCGTAAACGTGAAGGACCGCAAAATCGAGATTTTCTTCGATGAGATTGTCACTCTCAAAGACCCGTCGACAAAAATCATCGTGTCGCCGGCGCAAACGGAGATGCCGCGCATGTCGGCTCTCGGACGCAAGGTGACGGTGGAGCTGGTCGACTCCTTGCTGCCAAACACCACTTATACCATCGACTTCTCAAATTCAATCCAAGACAACAACGAGGGCAACGCTATCGACAACTTCGCATTCGCCTTCTCTACCGGAAGCGTCATCGACTCGATGCGCGTGTCGGGCTACGTGCTCGACTCCCGCACTCTGGAGCCAATGCAGAGCGTCGTGGTGGGGCTGCAAAGCAATCTTGCCGACTCCGCCTTCCACAAGGAGAAACTGCAACGCGTGGCGCTGACCAACGACCGCGGACAGTTCACCATACGCAACGTGTCGCCGGGAAGATACCACATCTTCGCTCTTAAGGACCTCGACCGCGACTACAAGTTCGGCAACCCGACAGAAGACATTGCTTTCCTCGACTCAATAATCGTGCCGAGCATCGGCTCGCGCGAGGCAGCCGACACCGTCTATAACGACCTTAACGAGATTGACACCATCATGCGCGCCACGCGCCCGGCATATTTCCCCAACGACATACTGCTGTCAATGTTCAACGAAGACCGCAAGTCGCAATATCTTGCCAACAACCTGCGCGTCGACTCGACACGCATATCGCTGACCTTCGCCGCCGCAAGCGACACGCTGCCGTCGCTGAGCATAGTGGGACGCAACGACGTGCCCGACCAGTGGTACACTCTCGAACGCTCGCAGACCAACGACACGCTGACCTACTGGATACGTCCGCCACATCTTGTGTCGGCCGACACGCTAATGGTGGCAACCACATATCTGCGCACCGACACCGCCAGCAATCTGTCGTGGGGCAACGACACGCTGAAATTCACATTCCAACGTCAAAAAGCCAAGAAAAAGAAGAAAAACGAGGAAACCGACTCCTTGGAGCAGATACGGTTTATGGAGCTGCACCCGCTGGCAAACGGCACCCAGGAGGTATACGCGCCGCTGCTGCTGCAGACCGGCACGCCGATAGAGCGCTACAGCCGCGAGGCATTCCATCTGCAACGCAAACTGCAAAACGACACGACATTCTACCCTGCGGAAATAAAAAGCATCGCCCTGCGCGACTCCACACTGAGCCGGCGCGACCTTATGCTGAAGGTGGACTGGGAACCGGGAGCTGCCTACACGCTCGCGGTCGACTCGCTTGCGATGACCGACATCTACGGACTCCAGACGAAGCCGCTGAAGGTTGACTTCAACGTGCGCAAAATGGAGGAATACGGCAACATCGTGTTCAACATTCCGGCAGTGCGCGACTCAGCCATTGTAGAGCTTCTCGACGGGACAGACAAGGTTGTCCTGCACACGCCGGTAAAAAACCACCGCGCCGAACTGCTGAACCTGCAGCCGGGCAAATACTACGCCCGCTTGTTTATCGACCGAAACGGAAACGGAAAATACGACACCGGAAACTACGACATGCATCTGCAACCGGAGGAAACGGTCTACTACCCAGGAGCCATCAACTTGAAGAAAAACTGGGACGTGGAACAGACGTGGGACATCTACGCCACCCCTATCGACAAGCAGAAGCCTGAAGCTATAAAGAAGAACAAACCGGAACGAAAGAAATGGGAAAAAGTGAACACCGAAAAGACCGAGACCGACGAGGATGAAGAAAACGGATTCAGCGATTTCTCCAATCCAAACGACCCTAACCTGCGGAATTCCAATAATTTCGGCAACTACCGCAGGTAAGACAGCAAAATTTATTTTCATTTTTTCGCCCAAAAATTTGCACATTCCACAAAGGCGCATTACCTTTGCACTCGCAAAAGCCAACAACGCTTATGCCCAGATGGCGGAATTGGTAGACGCGCTGGTCTCAAACACCAGTGGAGTAAAATCCATCCCGGTTCGATCCCGGGTCTGGGTACACAGAAACGCTTGTAAGTCGACTTACAAGCGTTTTTCTTTTGTTGGGTAGCAAAATGGTAGCAAAAAAAATTAAAATCGAGCTCAAGTCTGGGATTATATACAAGAAGACCGGTTTGCTAATCGACGCAAAAACCACCGTTCAGCACAATGTTTTTTTTCAAAAACACATCATTTTATATCCATGCCAAGGGCTACAAGATGGATATTCAGACGGCTGAGGTTGATGCCGACGACGTTGAGCAGT
>ENA-UEQM01000010-UEQM01000010.1-human-gut-metagenome-genome-assembly--contig:-NODE-10-length-133305-cov-40.639850_pt1 | contig 133305 bp, 110 predicted proteins | sample MGYA00242948_ERZ507948 | MGnify/ENA primary metagenome ERZ507948 (study PRJEB26167, sample SAMN06115440) | human gut metagenome | host: Homo sapiens | place: China:Hubei | collected 2015-07-28... | reverse complement strand
ATGGAAACCGACCTCGACCTCGGTCACTACGAACGCTTCACTGGCATACAGACCACCAAAGCCAACTCGCTGACCACAGGACGCATCTACAAGGCGGTTATAGACAAGGAGCGTCGTGGAGACTATCTGGGCAAGACAATCCAGGTTGTGCCGCACATAACCGACGAGATCAAGCGCAACGTGAAGCTGCTCGGACAGAAGTATCATTACGACTTCGTGATAACCGAGATAGGCGGCACTATCGGCGACATTGAGAGTGCACCATTCATGGAGGCAATCAGACAGATGAAATGGGAGATGGGCAAGAACGCCATCAACGTTCATCTTACATACGTGCCCTACCTGAAGGCTGCCGGCGAGCTGAAGACAAAGCCAACACAGCACTCCGTGAAGGAACTGCAGAGCGTGGGCATACAGCCCGATATACTCATCCTGCGCACCGAGAAGCACCTCGAAGAGGGCATTCTGAAGAAGGTGGCAAGCTTCTGCAACGTCGACCTCGACTGCGTGATACAGAGCGAAGACCTGCCAAGCATCTATGAGGTGCCTGTAAACATGCAGAACCAGGGCCTCGACACAGCCATACTACGCAAGATGGACGTACCCGTCGGCGAGACTCCGTCGCTGGGTCCGTGGCGCTCGTTCCTCGAGCGTCGCAAGAACGCCACACAGACCGTCAACATCGGCCTTGTGGGCAAGTACGACCTGCAGGACGCATACAAGTCGATACGCGAGAGTCTCTCTCACGCCGGCACCTACAACGACCATAAGGTGAACATCTCGTTCGTCAACTCAGAGTTCCTCACCGAGGAGAATGTAGGCGAAAAGCTTGCCGGACTCGACGGCGTGATGATATGCCCAGGCTTCGGACAGCGTGGCATCGAGGGAAAAATTGTGGCAGCTCACTACACTCGCACGCACAATATACCCACATTCGGCATTTGCCTCGGTATGCAGATGATGGTTATCGAATTCGCACGCAACGTGCTCGGTTATGCCGATGCCAACAGTCGCGAGATGGATGAGAAGACTCCACACAATGTCATCGACATCATGGAAGAACAAAAGAACATCACGAACATGGGTGGCACAATGCGTCTCGGTGCATACGAGTGCGTGCTGCGTCAGAATTCGCGCGTGTTCAGTATATATAAAAAGGAGCACATACAGGAGCGCCACCGCCACCGCTACGAGTTCAACAACGACTTTCAAAAGGAGTTCGAACGCAGCGGAATGCAGTGCGTGGGACGCAACCCTGAGAGCGACCTCGTGGAGATCGTCGAGATTCCGGGCCTCAAGTGGTACATCGGAACGCAGTTCCACCCCGAGTACCAGAGTACAGTACTCCATCCGCACCCACTCTTTGTCGACTTCGTGAAGACTGCTATAGAGAACAAGGCTGCGGAAGAGAAGAAATAATATTAATCAAATAACAATTTTAAAAGTGAACAAAAACAACATCATCGGTGCCGTGCTTATGGCTGCGGTCTTCATCGGATACAGTATCTACAGCCAGCCCTCTGCTGAGGAGGAAGCGGCTACAGCACGTCAGGATTCGATAGAGAACGTGGCTCGCAAGAACGCCGAAAATGCTGCAAAACTGGCAGCTCAACAGAAGATTGCCCAAGCCCAAGCGGCTGCAGAGGCTGACACAACTGCGCTTTTCCATTCCGCTCTCAAAGGCAAAGCCACAAACGTGGTGCTGAAGAACAGCAGTGTGGAGCTCACTCTTAGCACTAAGGGTGGCGTAGTGTCAAAGGCGGTTATCAAGAACTTCACCGACTACAATGGTAACAGTAACGTGACGCTCTTCGACAGCTCTACGCAGAGCCTCAACTTCGCACTGGCTGCCAAGGAGGTAAACATCAACACTGCCGACCTCTACTTCACACCGTCTAACCAGACCGACTCTACCGTCACCATGACTGCAACAGCCGGCGACGGCAAGGAGCTCGTCATCAACTATGTGCTCGGCAGCGACTATATGCTGCACGCCAAGCTACAGACCGTAGGCATGGCTAACGATTTCGCACCGTCTGCAAGCCAGATGGACGTACAGTGGAAGGAGATGTGCCGTCAGCAGGAGCGCGGCTTCACATTCGAGAACCGCTACGCTTCGCTCACCTATCACAAGGTGGACGGCGGCACCGACTATTTGTCGGAGGCCAAGAGCATCACCGACGAGAACATCGAGAAGAAGATCGACTGGGTGGCTTTCAAGAACCAGTTCTTCTCGGCTGTGATGATCGCCAAGAACAACTTCGCAGAGAACTCGCTTATGACAAGCGTGCCGCAGGAGAAGGGCTCGGGCAACCTCAAGCAGTACGAGGCAAAGATGAAGACATTCTTCGACCCGAGCGGAAAGACTCCGTCTGAGTTCGACTTCTACTTCGGTCCGAACGACTTCCGCTTGCTCAAGCGCGTCGAGGCTGAGTCTACATTCGGCAAGGACCTCGAGATGCAGCGCCTCGTCTACCTCGGATGGCCGCTCTTCCGCATCATAAACCGCTGGTTTACTATCTATGTCTTCGACTTCCTCACCGGTCTGAACATCAACATGGGTATCGTGCTCATCCTTATCACGATGCTTCTGAAGTTCATCACCTATCCTATGGTGAAGAAGAGCTACATGTCGTCGGCAAAGATGCGTGTGCTGAAGCCGAAACTCGAAGAGGCTACAAAGCACCTCAACAAGCCTGAGGACCAGATGCAGAAACAGCAGGCAATGATGATGGAGTACTCGAAGTACGGCGTCAGTCCGATGGCGGGCTGTCTACCGATGCTCATACAGATGCCTATCTGGATTGCGATGTTCAACTTCGTGCCTAACGCTATCCAGCTGCGCGGCGAGAGCTTCCTCTGGATTAACGACCTCTCTACATACGACCCCATCATCGAGTGGAACACGAACCTCTGGCTCATCGGCGACCACCTCTCGCTCACATGTATCCTTTTCTGCGTGGCCAACATCCTCTACTCGTGGATGACAATGCGCCAACAGCGCGACCAGATGGTAGGTCAGCAGGCTGAACAGATGAAGATGATGCAGTGGATGATGTTCCTCATGCCGGTTATGTTCTTCTTCATGTTCAACGACTACTCGGCAGGTCTTAACTTCTACTACTTCATCTCGCTCTTCTTCAGTGCTGCTATCATGTGGATTCTCCGCAAGACTACCAACGACGAGAAGCTCCTCGCTATCCTTGAGGCTAAGTACAAGGAGAACAAGGACAACCCGAAGAAGATGAGCGGTCTCGCTGCACGCCTCCAGGCTATGCAGGAGCAGCAGATGGAGCTGCAGCGCAAGCGCGAAGAACTTGAACGCAAGCGCAAAGGACTTTAATATTCTATAATTGAGAGTTGAGAATTGAGAGTTATGATATACAACAATAATAATGTATAGTATCAATTGTAATCATTGGTAATCATAACTCTCAACTCTCAACTCTCAACATTAATTAACACCTCAACATCACAACACCTCAACATCACATAATCTTAACACCTATCACTTATGAACAAAGCTTTATCACTCGCTGTCGCAGCCACACTCAGTTGCGCCAGCCTGAACTCAGAGGCACAGACTATGATTGGCAAGACTACCGACGTTGCAGCTATCGCTAACGGCGACCGCATGAATGCCGAGACGCTTTGGGCTATGGGACGCATCGGCGGTGCTGCTGCTTCTCCCGATGGCAATACTATTGTCTATCAGGTGGGTTACTACAGCGTGAAGCAGAACAAGAGCCACCAGATGCTCTACACCATAAGCGCCGACGGCAAGAAACAGTGCGCCCTGACAACAACCGCTGCAAGCGAAACCGACGCTACATGGATTGATGGCGGCAAGCGCATCGCGTTCCTCACCGGCGGACAGCTCTGGTCGATGAACGCTGACGGCACAGACCGCCGACAGCTCACCAAGTCGGAAATAGATATCGAGGGCTACATCTTCTCGCCCGACGAGAAGAAGGTTATCCTAATCAAGTCGCTCCCCTACCACGAGAGCATCAAGAAGAACCCCGACGACCTGCCTTTGGCTTCGGGCCGACTCGTCACCGACCTCAACTATCGCCACTGGGACCACTACGTGGAGACCGTTGCTCACCCCTTCGTGGCTGATGTCACAGCCGACGGCATCGACGATGGTACCGACATCATCGAGGGCGAACCGTTCGAGTGTCCGATGGCTCCGTTCGGAGGTACTGAGCAGCTCGCTTGGAGCCCCGACTCTAAGTCGATTGCATACACATGCCGCAAGAAGACGGGTGTCGACTACGCCACTTCTACCGACTCTGACATCTATCTCTACGATGTACAGACCGGCAAGACAAAGAACCTCTGCAAGCCAGCCGGCTACAAGCCCATCCCCTACAACGCCACAAAAACCATGAAGACACAGCGTCTTAACAATCAAGGCACCAACCTCAACATGGGTTACGACACCAACCCGCAGTTCTCGCCCGATGGCAAGTACGTGGCATGGCAGTCGATGAAGAACGACGGATACGAGAGCGACCGCAACCGCCTCTGCGTCTATAACCTCCTCACTGGCGAGAAGACTTACGTGGCTGAGCAGTTCGACTCTAACGTAGATGCTTTCTGCTGGGCACCCAACTCACGCAATCTCTACTTCATTGGTTGTTGGCACGCTTGTGTAAACATGTACCAAACCGACCTCAACGGTCAGGTGCGTCAGCTCACCGATGACTGGATGGACTTCGGTTCTCTCCAGATGCTCGGCAACACGGGTAAGATTCTCGCTTCGCGCCACAGTATATCGCAGGCGGACGAGCTTTACATCGTCACACCGGGCAAGGACCCGAAGAAGACAAAGGTGCAGCAACTCACCTTCGAGAACAAGGCGTTCTACGACCAGCTCGAGATGGGTAAGGTACAGGAGCGCTGGGTGCAGACTACCGACGGCAAGCAGATGCAGGTTTGGGTAATCCTCCCACCTCACTTCGACCCTAACAAGAAGTATCCTACGCTGCTCTTCTGCGAGGGCGGACCGCAGAGCCCCGTAAGCCAGTTCTGGAGCTACCGTTGGAACTTCCAGATTATGGCAGCTCACGACTATATCGTCATCGCTCCTAACCGCCGCGGACTCCCTGGTTACGGTTCTGAGTGGAACGAGGCTGTATCTGGCGACTGGACTGGTCAGTGCATGGACGACTACCTCTCGGCTATCGACGACGCTGCCAACAACCTGCCTTACGTAGACAAGGATCGTCTCGGCTGCGTTGGTGCCAGCTTCGGCGGTTTCTCGGTCTACTATCTCGCGAGTCACCACGACAAGCGCTTCAAGGCGTTCATCGCCCACGACGGAGCCTTCAACCTCGAGTCGATGTACACCGACACCGAAGAGGCATGGTTCTCCAACTGGGAGTACGACGACGCTTACTGGAACAAGGATATGACCGACCGCGCACGCCGCACCTACGAGAACTCGCCGCATAAGTTCGTCGACAAGTGGGATACGCCTATCCTCTGCATCCACGGCGAGATGGACTACCGTATCAACGCCAACCAGGGCTTCGGTGCATTCAACGCAGCACGTCTGCGCGGCATCCCAGCCGAACTTCTCATCTTCCCCGACGAGAACCACTGGGTACTCAAACCGCAGAACGGCGTGCTCTGGCAGCGCACCTTCTTCGGATGGCTCGACAAGTGGCTTAAGTAAATTAAGAATTTAAGAAGCGCAACGAAATTAAAAATTAATAATTAATAATTTAAGAAATGGTTCAAAAAGTAAATCAACTATTGAACGACAAGGCATGGGCACGCTGGACAGCCCTTGTCCTTATCGCTTCCATGATGTTCTTCGGCTACATGTTCGTCGATGTAATGTCACCAATTCAGGCACTCATCGAGAAGCAGAAGGGATGGGGTCCGGACACCTTCGGTACCTATGCAGCATCCGAGTATCTCGTTAACGTCTTCGGTTTCCTCATCATCGCCGGCGTTATCCTCGACAAGATGGGCGTACGCTTCACCGGCGTGCTCTCAGCTTCGATGATGTTCATCGGCGCACTCATCAAGTTCATCGGCATCACCGACTGGTTCGCTCAGACCGCCTTTGCCGAGTGGCTCAACTCTTGGTGGGTAGACCTCCCTGCAAGCGCAAAGATGGCTTGCTTCGGTTTCATGCTCTTCGGCTGCGGCTGCGAGATGGCAGGTACAACCGTTTCCAAGGCAATCGCGAAGTGGTTCAAGGGCAAGGAGATGGCTCTCGCTATGGGTCTTGAGATGGCTATCGCACGCGTCGGCGTGTTCGCTATCTTCTCTATCTCTCCAATCATCGCCAACCACTTCGGCACAGTAGTAGCTCCGGTAGCGTTCTGCACCGTGCTCCTCCTCATCGGTCTCATCACCTTCATCGTCTTCACCTTCATGGACAAGGCACTCGACAAGCAGATGGGTGTCACAGAAGAGGCTGCCGACCCGGAGGAAGAGTTCAAGTTCAGCGACCTCGGCAAGATCTTCTCTTCTCAGGTGTTCTGGATTGTAGCTCTGCTCTGCGTGCTCTACTATTCTGCCATCTTCCCGTTCCAGCGCTACGGTGCCAACATGCTGCAGTGCAACCTTGACGGCATCTCTGCCGAAGCAGCTGCCAACATCTTCCGTTGGTTCCCGATTGGTGCAGCCGTAATCACTCCGTTCCTCGGCAACTTCCTCGACCGCAAGGGTAAGGGTGCTACGATGCTCATGGGCGGCGCATTGCTCCTCATCTGCTGCCACCTCGTCTTCGCCTTCGTGCTCCCGGCAACAAAGAGCCCCGTCATCGCCTACTCTACCATCGTATTGCTCGGCATCTCGTTCGCTCTCGTTCCTGCAGCTCTGTGGCCAAGCGTTCCGAAGATTATCGACGAGAAGATTCTCGGTTCGGCTTACTGCCTCATCTTCTGGGTGCAGAACATCGGTCTCTGCTTCGTTCCGAAGCTCATCGGCAACCTTCTCGCCTCTACCAACGCCGACAACCCTGCGGTTGTAGCAGCCAAGGCAGCCGGCGCGGAGTTCATCCCTTACGACTACACCGTGCCTTTGCTCGTCTTCGCAAGCTTCGGTGTGCTCGCTCTCCTCTTCGCCATCTATCTGAAGGCGCTCGACAAGAAGAGAGGCTTCGGTCTTGAGCAGCCGAACATCAAGCAGTAAACGTGTCAGTTGTAATGGTGATGTGTTGATATGGTGATATATTGGTATATTGATATAGATTGTCTATAAAAACAATGTACGTGAAAATATCTACCATATCTTCCAGAATCGCCACAACAAACTCATTATAAACATAATAAAGGCTGGAAGATATCTCAGTTTTGAGGATATCTTCCAGCCTTTCTTCCAGGTTCAAAGGCGTATCTGCCAGCTTATTCTACTTGCAGTAACATCTTTCTGTAATCACCATGTGATAATTTTATCAACAATGTCCTGCTGCTCATTTGCTGTTCTGCGAAGATATATGCGAGTAGTCTCTATACTCTCGTGTCCCATCAAGTCTGCCAACAGAGAAATATCATTGAATCTCTCCAAGAAGTTCTTGGCGTATCTATGACGGAAAGAATGCGGATATACAACTTTTTGATTTAGGCCATATCTTACAGCAATGTTCTTCAACTGCTGCGCTATGCCACGTGTTGTTATCCTCTCGCCGAAACGATTGAGAAACAAATAGCCGCTGTCTCTATCATTCTTGCTTAACCATACCAATGTTTCCTCACGAAGCTTCTTCGGAATAAACAAGCGTCTTATCTTCCCGCCCTTTGTGTAAATGTCATAATAGCCCACATTTACATGCTCCACCTTCAGCTGAACAAGTTCGCTAACTCTTGCACCGGTAGCGGCAAGAAAACGCACTACAAAATACCATTCCATATTGTTCTCCTTCTTTAGCTTATTCTTCAAGAACATATAATCAGCATTACTAATTACATTCTCCAAATAAGTGCGCTGCTGAACCTTAACAGATTTCAAGCGCAATTTAGGTTTGCGAACAAACTCCAGAAACTTGTTCAAAGCCTGAATGCGAAGATTCACTGTCTTTGGCTTGAACGTCTCAATTAGATAAGCCTTGTAAAGCAACAACTCTTTCTTTGTCAATTGTGAGTGTCTTGAATTGAAATCGTTCACAGCATAAACATACGCCGAAACGGTGTTCTTTGCCATATTCGACTGAACAAGGAATTCTTTAAACTTTTCTACCATGATAAAATGATTTTGTTTTTGAGGACTATTCCCCATTTATATATCATGGTCATTTGTGCTTCTAATTCCTATTATGAGAAGATGCTCGCTACGGGAGATGTGAAGTGCATCGATGAGGAGATACCTTTTGAGATACCTAAGGGGTGGGAATGGTGCAGAATGCAGGATGTTATAACTTTTGTAAATGGTAGAGCATATAAAAAAGAAGAGCTATTGCCACAAGGAAAATACAAAGTACTTCGTGTTGGTAACTTCTTTACAAATAACGAGTGGTATTATTCTGACTTAGAATTGCCAGAAGACAAGTATTGCTATAATGGTGACTTGCTTTATGCATGGTCTGCTTCTTTTGGTCCTCAAATATGGAATGGTGATAAAACGATATTTCATTATCACATTTGGAATGTCAAGTTTAATTCAAGGATTTTGTTTAGAGAATATTTGTATTATTTCTTCCTGTTTGATAAGACGCAAGTAAAAGCATCAACAACAGGAAGTACTATGGTTCATGTTTCTATGGAGAATATGAAACCTCGCTTAATACCAATTCCACCTGTAAATGAACAAAAAAGGATTGTACATGAAATAGAAAATATTATTCCTCTAATTGAAAGATATGGAACATTCCAAAATAAAAAAGAGATTCTTGATTTAAATATAAAAGCATCTCTTAAGAAATCTATTCTCCAAGAGGCTATTCAAGGAAAACTCGTTCCACAAATAGCGGAAGAAAGTACAGCACAAGAGCTACTTGAACAGATAAGGGTTGAGAAGCAGATACTCGTCAAAGAGGGCAAGCTAAAGAAGTCTGCCCTCAACGATTCTGTTATCTTCCGTGGTGACGATAACAAGTATTATGAGCAGATAGAGGACGAACCTGTTTGTATAGACGATTTTTTGCCTTTCCAAATACCAGAGACATGGGCTTGGTGTAAGGTCAAAGACCTGTTGGAGATACAGACTGGTGCTTCTTTTAAAAAAGAGCAAGCAAACACGCACAATGAAGGTGTAAGAATACTGCGTGGTGGAAATATCCTACCTAACAGATACATTTTCAAAGATGACGATGTATTTGTTGCCAAGGAGTTTGTAAATGAGAATACGCTTCTGAAAAGAAATAGCATTATCACTCCTGCTGTTACAAGCTTGGAGAACATAGGCAAGATGGCTGTTATTGAAAAGGATTATAATGATGTTAGTGCAGGTGGTTTTGTGTTTATTATTAGTCCGTATATACAAGAGTTTACACACTCATTATTACTTGCCTATTTCCTTCAAAGTCCATCTCTAATTGAGACCATGCAAGGTATAACGAAAAAATCTGGTGCTGCTTTCTACAATCTTGGAAAAGAGCGGCTAAAAGAATTATATATTCCATTGCCTCCTCGAAAAGAGCAGCAACGCATTGTTGCTCAAATAGAAAAATTATTTGAGCAACTGCGTTAATTGCTTGATTTTCTCAACTATACGCTCTTGTTCAGGCAAAGGTGGAATACCAATCATAAGACCATAGAAAAGATCCTTGTTGAGATGTGGAATAGCTGCGCCTTTCTTGGAATTGCGCAAAATTTCTTTGCAGAACTGTATGAATGCTAAAACGTATGGTTCGTACATTGAGGAACTTATCCACAACTGTTTGAATGTACTACCCATATAGCCATCTTGTGGTACGGTGAAAACTTCGCCTGAGTTTTCACCGTCCACAAGCATTATATTGTCACCTTTACATACGAGTTTGCCTTGTTCAATAATAGTTTCAGAACTCTTACCACGCAAGTATTTTGCATCTAACAAGCATTGCTTGCCTGTGGTTTTTAAGCCGTCTGTAAGTTGGCAAATTGTACTTAATCTGGCTATTGACCAAGAATTAGGAAACTCAAAAGCAACCTCTACTTCAGATATCGTATTCCCTATTTGCTCATAATACTTGTTATCGTCACCTTTATGGATGGCAGAATCATTGAGGGCAGACTTTTTTAGTTTGCCCTCTTTGAAGAGTTCATGTTTTTCCTCTTTTATTTGTTTGAGTAATTCTTGTGCAGCGCCTTCTTGTGCAATCTGTGGTACAAGTTTGCCTTGAATGGCCTCTTGAAGAATAGACTTCTTTAATTTATCTTGTATTTCAATATTCAGTTCATCTAAACAATTTTGAACTTTACTATATTTTTCTACCTGTGGTAAGACTTCTCCTAATTTAGCAACAATTCTTTTTTGTTCTGAAAGGGGAGGAAACGGTAAGAGTAACCCTTTTAGGCGATTCGCTGAAAGTCCAGGCATTGCAGTTCCTACTGAAGCTAAGTTGTTACTTTCTTTTAATAGGTAAATAAAGTGATAAACGTATTCGCATATACCATTTATGCAAGGGCGCAATCTATGAACATGATTTTGAAGACAAATATCATAGTCTTCATTCCAAATTGCAGAACGACCATAACCTGCACCTCCTTCACAAACAAGTAAATCACCTTTTGTGGCAGAACAGTTTTCTATCTCTTCATCTGTGAAATTCATCACCTTCACATTGTCAAGTACAAAATACCCCCAATAAAGATTTGATGTAGTGATAAAATTCTGTGGTGTTCCACCAATTTTGTTACTACTACTTTGTTGTTTTCCACTTGTATGATTAAAAATGTTACCAATTCTCGTCCATTCCCATCCCTTTGGAATCTCAAACGGAATCTCATCATCAATGCACTTCACCTCCCCCGTGGCGAGTATCTTCTCATAATAGGAATTGTCCTCACCACGGTAAATGATAGAAGCGTTCTTATCGCGCTTGATTTTCTTCTCTTTTATCAAGCGTTCCTTCTCTTGACGAATCTTTTCAAGCAATACGCTTGCAGGTTCGTCATTAGGGTCTTGCGGTACAAGTTTGCCCTGTATCGCCCATTGTAATATGCTGTTCTTTAGTTGTTTTCCGTTCATCTTAAATGCCGTTTAGAATTTATCATCCTCATCCGTAATTTCGTAATCTTCACCTTTTATTCCTAAATCTCCATTACTCATAGCGTTTGCGATATCAATCTTCAACTCTTCGTCATAGTCCTCCCCTTTCATAAAGAAAGACATTATGCGAAGTAGCAAATCTTGATCAATGTTTGAGGCTGCGACATGATATACGATTGACTCCATCTGACGCATAAATATTGTTGCTTGCCAAACATATGAATTCTTGTAAAGAAAATATGCTCCAAGTGTCAAAGCAATACGTTTGTTACCGTCATTGAAGTAATGACCAGAACAGAATTTAAATACCAAATAAGATAGCTTGTCGGAAAAATCGGGATAGTACATATCATTTTGTACAAAGTCGAGAGTAGCAAGGATACCACCCTCGTCTCTTACTCCATCAAAGCCGCCTTCACTTGCGTCTATCATCTTATTATAGACATTTATAGCTTCTTCGTAACTGATATATTTTACTTCATTACTCATTGTCTGCTTGCTTTAATCGTTTCAAGACATCCTTGTTATCTTCAAGAATTGTGTCAAAATCTATTGACTGGTCTCCTATAAAACGTTCAAATTCTTCCGGTGTCACCGCTCTAAGGTATTCGGCTATATTGCCATGATAGGCATCACGGAAGCTATAATCACGTGAAGCCATCTTGGTACGAGCATCATTAAGATAAGGCTTTTGCATCGGATGCTCTGCCAAATCATCAACAATTTGTTTTACCTCGTCCATTGATAATAATCTACCTCCATTTTCCTTGTATTGCTGCTGTATAACAGCACCAATACCGTTCTCAAATGAAGATATGACAAGCAACACTTCGGCATAGAGTGTATGGCGCACATTGTCCTTGGAGTCAAGAGAAAGAACCTTTCTGTATTCTTTGGCATTTTCCTTGAACACAGCTTCGTATATCCAATCAGTTACTTGTGCATACTTGTAGGTTTTGTGTCCACCCACACATTGGCTCATTGCGGATGTAAGATTCTTCCGATAGTTCTCTTCAGTGATAGCTGCTGGAATATAGTTCACATCACGGCGATTGATATATTTTGTTCCGCCACCTGTTTTCTCATTTATCGTAGCTATCACAAGATCCAAAATGGCACTACGCAAAGCCTTCGCTTTTTCACTCTCCGTAAGCAACATACCAATATTTAGGAACGAACGGAAATTAAACAAGCCGAGTTGGGTAGTTTTGCTCCCGACATTGATAACGGGAGCAAATTGTAACTTCAAGTCTTTCAAGCGTTTACCTTTACATAAAACATATCCATTACCAGATAATTCAGAACCAAAATTCTCAAGATATCTTTCAATTGTTCTTTCTTCAACTTCATAGAAATCGGCTACCATTTTTTTCGTAAAACGGTATTCTCCATCGAACATCATACCAGTAATGTCCAATGTCTTTTGTATCTTTTCTATTGCGAAACGGTTGTTCAACACGTTTAGCCTTTCTATCTTTGATATGGTTAAATCCTTCATTGTATTACTCTTCAATATTTATTTCTATTCCCAAGATACGCTGTATCTCAGCCAATGTCTTGTCTATCTCATGGTCAAGAGCCTTGCGTTTCTTGAAGTAATCGGCAAGCAGTTCGGCAGGAGGCAGAATTTCTTCCTCTTCCTTTGGGAACTTGCACTGATCAAGATTGCAATCCATATCAAGAAGTTGCTGGGCGGTAAAGCAACGAGACTTCTCGTCGTTGTTTTCCGAGTCTACTATTTCCTGGCGATTGTTCCACCATTCAACAATAGGCTGACAATGCTCAGCTCTCATTGGCTTGGTCTTTGAGAAGTGCTTGTAGCCATCCGGCATATCAAGACGATAGAACCAGGTGTCCTTGGTGCAGAATCCTTCTTCTACTCCGTCTGCCTTCTCGTTGTTAAAGAAGAGAATATTGGTGGCAATGCTGGTATATGGAGCAAAGATGCTACCAGGCAAACGAATGATAGTATGAAGATTGAACTCGCGAAGCAGTTTCTCTTTGATGGCAAGCTTTGCATTATCAGCGCCAAAAAGGAAACCGTCTGGCAGGATAACGGCTGCACGACCATTCGCTGCAAGACGATACATGATAAGAACCATGAAGAGGTCTGCCGTTTCGCTTGAACTCAAATCAGACGGGAAGTGCTGTTTGATATCGTTCTTCTCGCTTCCGCCATAAGGAGGATTCATAAGAACAACATCAAATTTATCTTCGTCCGTATAGTTGAGCACGTCGCATGTCAAAGAGTTGTCGTGCATGACTTTAGGAGAATCAATGTCGTGCAAGAGCATATTGGTAACGCACAGCATATAAGGGAACTGTTTCTTCTCTATTCCATAGATAGAATCAGCATATTCCTCTTTGTCTTCTGCTGTCTGCACCTTCTTATCAAGGGCTTTCAACCAACTTGCAAGGAAGCCACCCGTACCGCAGGCAAAGTCAGCCATCTTTTCCCCAACTTTCGGGTTGATGATTTCTGCCATGAAGTCCGTCAAAGCTCGCGGTGTATAAAACTCGCCTGCTGAACCTGCCGACTGCATTTCCTTCAATATTGATTCGTAGATATCTCCGAAAGCATGACTCTCTTCATAATCTCCGAGGTCAAGTTGGTCAATGACGTTAATGACTTGACGCAGAAGTACGCCATCCTTCATATACTGGTTGGCATCCTGGAATGTGGTGCGAACTATGGCACTACGCATCGGTGTTGAAGGCGTAACCTCCAGTGCTTTGAGAGTTGGGAATATTGTATCATTCACATATTTCAAGAGGTTGTCGCCTGTCAGCGCTTCGCCATCGCCATTGTCTTTAGCCCAGTTGCGCCAACGACACTCTTCAGGAATGAACGAAACATAGTTATCCTCATTAAACTCCCAATCGTTTTCCTTCTCGTCATATACTTTAAGAAACAACATCCATGCTATCTGCTCAATGCGCTGTGCATCTCCATTGATACCAGCATCGTTGCGCATGATGTTGCGTATGCTCTTTACAAAGTTGTTAAGTGCCATATTTTATGCTATGCTATTGTTATATATTAAGTTTTCAAGTTCCTTTACCGCAGAGAAATACTGCTTGTTACCGCCAAACAGTTTGGCTATGTTTGCAGGAGATCCCATTTGGCGGAACGGGTCGAGTTTTAATACCATTCTGTTCTCCAACTGTGATATGCCATCATTGGCATACTTGTCAAGCAGTGCTTCGAGCACCTTTCTTGCTTCTGCTCCATATCTGTTGAACACGTCACGCTTTTTCACGTTTTCTACTCGTTCCTTTCTTGTTAAAGGTTTCTTGCCATAAGCAATGTGGCAGATAAAGTCAAAGTCGTCAACATTCTCCATGTTTCTTTCTATCTTCAGAGCCTGAAGATCGATTCCGCTTTCACGCATCAGGTCGGTTATTTCCGCTTTCTTTTCTGCCGCATTCCAATGGTTTATGAAGTCATCAAGATTTACGTAAGTATCGTTGATATTCTTCCGAGTATAGTCTGTTATGCTTTCTGTTCGCAGAAGTTTTCCGTTAGCGTCATACACTGACACAACCTTGTTTATTACCTCCACCCTACAACCATCTTTATCAACTATAGGCTTTGGATTTGGACGCGGTTTGGGGTCCGGCTCATGAATTATTGTCGGGTCGTCTTTGTATTCAGGATAAGGCTTTGGCTTCTGTTTGCTATAGCTTTCATCAACCTCTATAGGACCATCCCAATCAGGATCGGCAAAAAGTCGTGTGATGTTACGGAAGTCCATTATGGTGAAATGGGTCTTTCCGTCCTTCTCTCTGATTCTTGTACCACGACCGACAATCTGCTTGAACTCGGTCATCGAGTTGATTCGCTGGTCAAGCACTATGAGCTTCACCATCTTGCAGTCTACTCCTGTAGACAGAAGTTTACTGGTTGTTGCTATTACGGGGTATTTGGATGCTACAGAGATGAAATAATCAAGCTTTGACTGTCCGTACGGATCACTTCCTGTGATACGCACCACGTAGTCAGGATTCTTTCTGCACATATCAGAGTTTTCGTTTACAAGAGCAGTACGCATTCTGTCTGCATGCTCCTCGTCTGCACAGAAAACAATGGTCTTTGCCATGCGATCCGTATTCTTCAGATAGCAGGTTATTTCGTGTGCCACTTCTCTTATACGGTCTTCTATAACGATGTTATAATCGTAGTCCGTATTATTATAGATGCGGTCTTCTATAAGATTGCCATTGATGTCTTTCTGCCCTTTCGTAGGTCTCCACTCGTCACCAATGTTCGTTGTTATGTTTACTACTTTGAACGGAGCAAGGTAACCGTCTTCGATACCTTCCTTTAAACTATAGGTGTATATTGGTTCGTCAAAATAAGTAATGCTCGACTGGTATTTAGTCTCCTTAGGCGTTGCTGTCATACCGAGCTGGATAGCACCATCAAAGTAATCGAGTATTTCTCGCCAGTTGCTATCGTCCTTGGCGCTGCCTCTATGACACTCGTCCACAATAACCATATCAAAGAACTCTGGCTTAAAGAGTTCTTTGTATTGCTGCTTGCCGCCTTGACCTATAAGCTGCTGATAAAGCGCAAAGTAAACCTCGTAAGCTGTGTTTCCTGGTCCTTTATCTTTCTGATAACTTACCTTGTGAATGGTCTTGTCCAAAGGTTTGAAGTCCTGCTGTATAGACTGGTCTACAAGCACATTTCTATCTGCCAAGTAAAGAACTTTCTTTACCAAACCAGCTTTGAGAAGTCGATAGACTATCTGGAAAGCTGTGTACGTTTTGCCCGTACCCGTTGCCATTACAAGCAATAGACGCTTCTTGCCTTGCGCCACAGAGTTGACCGTTCTATTTACGGCATTGCGCTGATAGTAACGTGGCGGAAATATGTCCTGACCCGTACAGAAAGGCTGGTCGATAACCTTCATTTGGTTATCAGACAAGCCGGCACCGCCGTTGCTTTCAGAGATGAAACGTGCATATAAATCCTCCTTCGTAGGAAATTGGTCCATTGAGAAATAACGTTCTTTGCCCGTAAGGAAGTCGTATTCCTGATAACCCATACCGTTCGAACTGAAAGCAAAAGGAACATCCATCATCTGTGCATATTCTTTTGCCTGCTGCAGTCCATGAGCTACTGCATGGCTTGCGTCTTTAGCCTCCACTATGGCAATCGGTGTTGCACGATTGTAGTAGAGCACATAGTCAGCATATTTTGCTTTTCCACGTGACACCAAATTACCCCTAAGGTTAATCTTGCCATCAGTAAGTTTAACCTTAGTTTCCATAGTTATATTATCAACAGACCATCCCTTATCAACAATGGACGGAGTGATATAACGCAGTTTTATATCTTCTTCTGACAATTGTAGTATATCAATCATAAGCAACTTCCGATAAGTATATATTATAGGAACATGTTACAAAGATACTAATTAAAACCGACAAACCACATTCTTCTATTTCAAAAGAATAAAAAAAGCCTTAGATTGTTGTTCTAACCAGTCTTTCTACTACCCTCTCCACAAATACACCGGCGCATTGTTTGCGCCGTCTTTCTGCAGCACGCCGGTGGCGGTGAGATGCTGCAACCATTTCTTTGCGGCACTATCGCGCAAGCTTGCCATGCGCTGCAGGTCGCGGCGGGTGAGGCAGGTGTTGGTGGCGAAATAGTGATGGCAGAAGTCATCGGGCAGCGAACGGAAACTGATCGGGTGGCGTACGCCGTCCGGTGTCTGAACATAATGTTTGGCACGACTTAAGCAGCACTTTTAGACTCTTTTCACAAAACTTTTACAAACAGAAATGCAGGGGTCTTAGGGATAATCTGTATCTTTGCATCAATAATATACAAGCTATGAAACACAACAGAATCGCGATGATGGCGTTCATCCTCATACAGTTGTTCGCCGGAGCAAGCCAACTGAAGGCGCAGTTCAGAATCGTAGACGAGCAGGACGGCAAGCCGGTAAGCGGAGCGTACGTCTTCAGCAGCAAGGGCACGCTGCTATGTATAAGCGATGCCGACGGAAATGTGAAGCTGCAGGAAGGTATGGTGACGATCAGCAACCTCGCCTACGAACCGCTGACGGTTGACGCTGCGAAAGAGAAGGGCACGGTCTGCATGAAGCCGAAGGCATACACGCTGCCGGAAGTGGCGGTGGGCAAAGCAGAATATGTGAAGCTGAGCGGTGCCTTCAGGGACATCTGCCGCAACAACGGCAAGACGATTCTATACCGTGAGGGACTCGCTGACTTCTACATAAACATAAAGACGGGCAAGGCTAAGCGACGCGTGCGTGCTTGCCGACAGTACGAACTGCCTACGCTGCGCCGACTCTTCAACTTCAACATCGCCATACTGGGAGAGGCGCGCTCGTTCGACATCTCGCGCATCCGCTTCATAGAATGCGACTCGGCGAGTGGCACAAGTGGCGACTCCACCTTCTACAAGTCGCACTATAAGGGAGCATCTGCCGACAGCGCAATCATATACCTCAACTCTCACCGTGAGGGGGTTTACCGCTTCATCATCGACGGCACGAAATACAACCGACCGTTCAGTCTGCTGTTGAGCGTGAAGACGCATCTGTTCGACTGGACGTTCTCAAGTCTCAAGCACTCGTGGAGTTCTCTGCTCTCCTACCGACGCGTGTACAATTACGACTACCGCCCACTACCAACAAAGGCGCCCATTGCTACGGAGGAAATCAACGACTTCGTGACGACAGACGTAAAGACCATGACCAAGGAGGAGGCGAAGGCAGAGATGAAGGACCACAGCGAAACCGACCAGTTCGCCCTGCCCGACTGTCTGCCGGCTATACCATACGACGTGGCTGCGGAGACAAAAGACCTGCTAAAGAAAAGTTTTTGGGAAATGTAGACGTAAAATATAATTACAAGTAACAATATATATATACTAAAAAACATACCTACTTATGAGAATAACAAAGACCTTGGCAGCTGCGCTGCTCTCTATCTGTTGCTCCACAGCCTGCGCACAGCAGGGCGCATGGAGCGGCGACCTCAACGTGATGGGCACGAAGCTGCCGCTGGTATTCAACTTCTCGGCTGACGGCTGCACGCTCGACTCGCCGGCGCAGGGCGCGAAGGATATTCCGGCGCAGAAGAGCGTTGCGGAGGACGGCACGATAAAGGTGACGGTGGCGATGATCGGCGCTACGTTCGAGGGCAAGATGGAGGGCGACTGCATCAACGGCACGTTCGCACAGGGCGCACTGCAGCTGCCGCTCACGCTGAAACGGGGCGCGCAAGAGGTGCGCAGACCGCAAACGCCGGTGGCTCCGTTCCCGTACAAGCAGGAGGAGGTGAGCTTCGAGAACGCCGGCTTCCGCTTCGGCGGCACGCTCTGCACGCCTGCCAACTGCACCAGCGATACGCCCGTAGTGCTCCTCGTGACGGGTAGCGGACAGCAGAACCGCGACGAGGAGCTGTTCGGACACCGACCGTTCGCCGTGATTGCCGACGCTTTAGCGCGCAACGGCATCGCCTCGCTGCGCTACGACGACCGCGGATGGGGCGACAAGAGCACCGACTTCAGCCGTTTCACCACCGACGACTTCAAGCAGGACGCGGCTGCTGCACTGCAACTGCTGCGCCAACGCTTCCGCCGTGTGGGCATCGTCGGACACAGCGAGGGCGGCACTATAGCTCTGATGCTCGCAGCCGAGGGCAAGGCTGACTTCATCGTGTCGCTTGCCGGTATGGCGGCATCGGGCAGAGAGACCCTCCTGCAGCAGAACCGACTCGCGCTGCAGGCGGCTGGCGTAGCACCCGACATGATAGATAACTACTGCAAGCCTATCGCCAAGGCGCTCGACGCTCTGGCTGCGGGTAAGACTATCGAGGAGATTAGCGATGCCGACGTACCCAACGAGATGAAGCCGGTGTTCAAGAAGACACTGTTGCAGGGCAACTCGCCCTACATGCGCCATTTTCTAACACTCTGCCCCTCTGTCCTACTGCCGAAGATAAAGTGCCCCGTGCTTGCACTCAATGGCACGAAGGACACGCAGGTAGATTGCACACAGAACCTCACAACACTTGAGAAGGGGCTCAGCAACTGCCGCCACGACATCAAAAAGGTGGAGGGCGTGAACCATCTCTTCCAGCATTGCAAGACGGGCATCGTCATGGAGTATCAGCAGATAGAGGAAACGATGGCACCGGAGGTGCTGGAAATAATAACGGAATGGATAAAAACAGTATGAACGAAACACTAAATGTACTTGAAACCCGCCGCAGCGTGCGCGGTTTCGACCCCGAACGTATGCCGTCGGACGAGCTCATCGAGCAGGTGGTGCGTGCCGGCGAATATGCCCCTACGGGCAGAGGTATGCAGTCGCCACGAATAGTGGTAGTGACAAACAAGGCGGTGCGCGACAAACTCTCGCAGCTCAACGCCGAAGTGATGGGCGTAGAATCGGACCCGTTCTATGGTGCGCCGGTGATAATACTCGTGCTCGCCGACCGTGCTCGCCCTACATATATCTATGATGGTTCACTCGTGATGGGCAACTTGATGAATGCTGCCCACGCCGTAGGATTGGGCAGCTGCTGGATTCACCGCGCTCACGAAGTGTTCGACTCCATAGAGGGCAAGCTGCTGCTCGCCTCATGGGGCATCGAGGGCGACTACGAGGGCATCGGACACGTAGCGTTGGGCTATGCGCTGAAAGAACCCGCAGAAGCGAAACCAAGAAAGGACGATTATACGATTTGGGTAAAATAAAAAAAAGAGGATGTATCAAAAATATCCTCCCACAGATTTCACGAATCTACACAGATGGTTAGGTTGCGGAAGTACCCACGAAATTCACGGAATCCACAGAAAATAAGGATGCTATGGTTAGCCAATCTGTGTGGATCTGTGACATCTGTGGGAGAATATACTCAGCAATCAGTTCTGTGGATTCTGCGAATTCTGTGGGAGGACAATCGGATGCGTGGAATTTTGACACGCCCTCTTATATAATAGTTAGCTGAGCTTCTCGTCAGACTCTTCCGACTTCTTAGAAGCAGTCTTGCGAGTAGTAGCACGCTTGCGCTTCGGCTTCTCCTCTGTAGTTTCAGAAACAGTCTTAACGCCTGCCAATTCCGGGTCGATCATGATACGACCGCAGTACTCGCACACGATAATCTTCTTGTGCATCTTGATGTCGAGCTGGCGCTGTGGCGGAATCTTATTGAAGCAACCACCGCAAGCGTCGCGCTGCACGTAGACGATGCCGAGACCGTTGCGTGCATTCTTGCGGATGCGCAGGAAGCTTGAGAGCAGACGCGGCTCAATCTTTGTCTCCAACTCGGCAGCCTTAGCTTTCAGCACTTCCTCCTCCTCACGAGTCTCCTGCATGATCTCGTCAAGCTCATTCTTCTTCTCAACGAGTGCCTGCTGGCGGTCGGCGATGAGGTCGTTGGTGTGAGCGAGCTCGCGCTTCTTGTCCTCAACCTTTACGTTAGCCTCCTTAATCTTCTTGTTGCAAAGCTCTATCTCAAGGCTCTGGAACTCTATCTCCTTGGTCAGTGTGTCGTACTCGCGGTTGTTGCGCACCTCGTCGAGCTGCTTCTTGTAGCGCTCTACGCTCTCCTCAGCCTCTGCTATCTCGCCCTGCTTCTGAGCGACAGCCTGCTGGAAGCTAACGATGTCGCCCTCGATGTGCTCCACACGTGTCTTCAAGCCTGCAATCTCGTCTTCAAGATCCTGCACCTCAAGAGGCAACTCGCCGCGCAATGCGCGCTTCTCGTCGATAGATGAGAGAGTGGTCTGAAGCTGGTAGAGGGTCTTCAGTCTTTCCTCTACTGAAATTTCTGATTCCTTTTTTGCCATAGTCTTTGATATTTTAAAAATACATTATCGGATTTGTACATGTGTCGGCGATGAAACACTTCACGCTCTCACAACTGTTTTCTATTATCTCGCGGAATATCTCGCTCGTGAACTGCTCGCTCTGATAGTGGCCTATCACCGCTATCTGTATCTGCTGCTCGCGTCCGAAATACTCGTGGTAGTGCATCTCGCCCGTTACGAAGGCATCGATGCCGGCATTCGCTGCGTCGTCGAGAAGGAACGATCCAGAACCGCCGCAGATGGCAACCGTGCGTATCGGGCGGCGCAACAGCTCATTTGCCTGCACACACTCTAGGCCGAACACACGCTTGAGCAGGATGATGAAGTCGTCGGCAGCAAGCGGTTCGGCGAAACAGCCTACAACGCCCGAACCGTACTCAACACCGTCCATCTCCTTCGCACTCATGAAGCGCACGTCCGTAAGCCCCATCTTCTCGGCAATCTTGTAGTTGACACCGCCCTTCGCATTGTCCATGTTGGTATGGAGCGAGAGAATGACGATGCCCTGCGCAAGGGCCTTCATCACGCAACGCTGCACATAGTCCTCACCAGTGAGGCGAGAGAGCTTGCGGAAGATGAGCGGATGGTGCGACACTATGAGGTTGCAGCCCTTCTGGGCAGCCTCGTCGACGATACGTTCAGTAACGTCCAGACACAATAATGCCCCTGATACTTCCGCCTCTGTCAATCCAACTTGCAAGCCAGCATTATCCCAACTTTCCTGCAAGGGCAGAGGCGCGAAACGTTCAAGGGCTTCAATTACTTCCTTTATTTTCACGCTATTCAGCCTTATGTATGTCGATAGAATATCTATTTAGAGGTACAAAGTTACTACTTTTTTGGCAAAGCAACAGCTCTGCACCCTCTTAATTAGAATATTTTAACGACATACATAGGAGGGTATGGCATCCTGCCATACCCACGCACCCTTCACAGCATCCTGCCATACCCACGCACCCTTCATAGCATCCTGCCATACCCACGCACCCTTCATAACCGCTATACTTAAAAAACAGCGTGACTACGGCAAGGATGCCGTAGCCTCCTACCGTTACAACTGTACGCTCTCGATGCGCAGCTTGACGAGTCCGGCAGGTACGCGCACTTCCACAATATCGCCAGCCTGCTTGTTGAGCAGTGCCTGGGCTATAGGCGATTTGATTGATATCTTGCCCTCGGTGAGGTTCGCCTCATGCGGATTGACCACCATATACTTCATGGTGCGGTTGTTGGCGATGTTCGTAAGCTCGATGCGGCTGAGCAGTCCGACGCGGTCAGCCTGCAGGCGTGAGCGGTCGATGACGCGTGCGTTCTCAAGCACCTTCTGCTTGAAGCGTATCTGTCCTAACAGTCTGCCCTGCTCGCGCTTGGCAGCATGGTATTCAAAGTTCTCGCTAAGGTCGCCCTTGTCGCGTGCCTCTGCAATGGCATCGCGCACGCGCGGCAGTTCAACGAGTTCAAGTTCGCGTAGTTCGGCTACCAGCTTGTCGTAGCCCTCTTGTGACATATATTCCATTATAAGTTTTGAGTTTTATCAAATGTTCCAGTCGTCGGGATTGCACGTTGCTTCCACTTTGTTTTCGATATCGTCGGGCAGCGCAGGGAAGAAGTCGATGCCCGTGATGCGTTCCACCTCGTCAACCGAGTTGGCATAGTCGCCCTTCGGTCGGTTGCCGTCACCATTCTTATATATAAAGCCGATTGCCTTCGGTTCGCCCGTCATACAGAGCACCACTTTGAAGAAGGCATCGGGCACCGAGACACGGTTCTTGCCGATGGTTTTCTTGCTGTTCTTGTAGAATATCGGACCGCACACGATGTAGAGCGCACCGTCCTGCTTAGCCCACTTGCGGCACGCTTGCTCCATCTCGTTCCAGTCGCCACGGTTCAGTTGCGGTGCCTGCGGACAGATGTTTGTGAAGAGGAACGACTCGTCCATAGCCTGCGCGCTCCATTTGTTGTCGCCAGCCGGACACATATGACCACGGTCGTAGCCCGAACGCACATAGTCGAAGTCGACAGCGCGCGGCTCTGGCACATCGGTGTCCTCATGAAACTTCGCATCGCTGCGCTTGCTGTTGCCCGTAAGACGCTCCGCGGTGAGGCACCACGCCACCCAGTTGGGCACACGCCGCTCACTATTGTACGACACGGTGTAGCCCGTGCGGCGCAGTATTTGTTCGGGCACCGACGTCAGGCGCGCCGGAATCTCCAAGTCCGTGTATTCGCCGTCAGCAACAGCGGTTGCCGACGACTTCTTGCTGCCGGAAGAAAGGCTACTCTCGCCCACTCCGTCAGCCGTCGTATTCTCAACTATGCCTATAGCCGCCTTACTCTCGGCAAGCTTTGCGTCCATGCGCTTCGCCACTTCGCCGCAAGAGCAGAACACTGGCAGAAGACAGCACGCAACAAGTATTGTTCGTATTTTGTTCATTTTAGATTTTTGAATTATGAACCCAACATTTCCTTCAGACTCTCCACGCGCCACAACCGTTCGTGCTCATACTCCTCTGTCTTTTCGTGCGCCCATATAGTATGAAAAGGCACATGAACAGCGTAGGCACCAATCTGCAATGCAGGAGCGATGTCGCTTCGGAAGCTGTTGCCCACCATAAGCAGTTCGGCAGGCGACACCTGCAGTTCGGTGCAAAGATTATGATAAGCCTCCTCCGTCTTGTCGCTCACGATGCTGACCACATCGAAGAAAGGTGCAAGTCCCGAACGGCGCAGCTTGTTCTCCTGGTCGAGCAGTTCGCCCTTGGTGAAGACAGCCAAACGGTATCGACGTGCGCCATGCTCATCAGTCTGGTCGTGCAGATAGCGCAGAGTCCGTTCTACCCCTTCAAGCGGTGTGGCATCAATGTGAAGCAGACTCTTTCCCAACTCCACTATTCTGCCAATGATATCGCCATTTACTGTTCCACGACTCACCCTCACCGCATTCTCTACAAGCGAGATAGTGAAAGCCTTGCAGCCGTAGCCCATGTCAGCCATGTTCGCCGTCTCGGTAGCGAAAAGAGCCGCTGACACCTCCTCCTTGCTTCCCCACGGGGCAAGCAGACGGCAGTACTCATGCTCCACCGCCTCGAAGTGGTTCTGCAACTCCCAAAGCGTGTCGTCGGCATCGAAAGCAATAGCGCGTATGCCCTGCAGTTTTTCGTGCAGGGTTGCGCAATCAGTATTGTTCATCATTTACCAATTATCGTTCAACGTTTACTTCGTGTTTTTCATTCGTCCATAAGCGTCGAGCGAATAGCGACGCGCCACTTTCACAGCCACCACCGTAGCCACAATCGACGAGCAGAACACGCCGAACAACAGTAGCACGAAGAGTACTACCGCATCGACTACCGTCATTCCGCCCATAATCATAGCCCACATCATAACCGCACCTGCGCCTACGGACGTGCCACCTACCATAGCACTTATGCCACGCGTGGCAGCCTGCTGCACAGCACGGCGTGTGAGATAGCCCAACGCCTCGTGATGCGTAGCACCGTTGCCAAGCATATAATAGTAGAATTGGTTGTGATGACGCAGTCCGGCGTAGTACATAGACGACGCGCGAGCCAACACATCAGCCGTGCCTGTGAGCAATATAGCGAATACGGGCAGCATGAAGCGCGCACTGAGAGCTGCCAGCGATGTAATGTTGACGAGCGACATACCCACGCCCGTAAGCATGGTGCCGACGAAGAGTCCGGCTATAGCAGGAAGCACATACGACGTAGAGCGCAGACGCGCCTTCACTTTCACCTCTATTGCCGAGTAGAATAGCATGATGATGACGAACACAATGTCGAGTGCGATGCTGTCCCACTGCACGAGCCAATAGACAATGGAGCCTATGATGCCCACTCGCAGTGCCATAGAGAACAGACCTTTCATCATCTTGCCAACCATGTTCACGCCTGCCATTCCCATCACTACGATGGGTATTATTATGAAAATGACACCGAGTGTCAATGCTATCCAGAGATTTACCATAGCTTAAATTGTTTGGTTTATAAGTTAACCCTTTTATTGCACACAGCGAGCAGAGTCTGATCGCCGGTTGCTACGATCAGCGCAACGCCTTCCGAACGCTTCTGCATGATATAGTCAGCCACAAGTCGGCATCCTGCTTCGTCCTGCCGCGATGTGGGGTTGTCGAGCAACAACAGTTGACGTTCGAACATACCAACGAGCGTAAGCGACGCTCGCTGAGCCACCGCCTCCTCCATCTCGTCGAAGCCCTTCTGCATACAGTCGTCAGCAACGCCGAGGCGCATCAATTCAGCTGCCACCGCCTTTGCCGAATAGGCATAGTCGGCATTGACTTTTAGGGCGAACTGACTCTTCGCCACCTCCTGCACGGTGAACCCCTCAAAGTCGAGCGAGTCGGGCTGATAGGCGATGAACTGGCGGAAGTAGGTGCCCGTAGTGGCTGTGACGGGCTCTCCATCGATGCTCACCCACCCCGATTTAAGCGGTCGCATACCAAGCATAGCGAGCAGCAGAGCCTTGCGCGACTCTGTATTGCCCGTTACGGCAACCGCATCACCTGGCTGAGCCACGAACGAGACATCACTGAAAAGTGTCTCCCCACCCTTCACCGCCGTAGCATTCTTAAATTCAAATATCATCGTTGTTTCGCTTTCTTAGTTTCATTATTAAAGTACAAAAGTACAGAAAACAATTGTAAACAGGAAGCGAATGGACTAAAAAAACGGCATTAGTTTGTGGTTGTCAAAATGAAGAGTTAATTTTGCAACCTGATAATCATGCGTTTTGAACGGAAAGAACGTTTTTTTCATAGCAGACCAAATCAAAAGTAAGAATGACATTTTCAACACAAGATATAACAAGAAAGTGCACCTCGCTGCCTGCCTCGCTGATTGCTGACGACGTGAACAGCGCACTGCAAACGCACCATTCACTTGTCATCACGGCTCCGCCTGGTACCGGCAAGTCGACATTGCTGCCTCTGACCATCCTCTCCTCGCTCGGTGAGGGCGAGAAGATACTCATGCTTGAGCCGCGCCGACTGGCTGCGCGACAGATTGCGGAGCGCATGGCGCAGATATTAGGCGAAACGGTGGGCGAGACGGTGGGCTACAGAGTGAGGTTCGAGAGCAAGGTGTCGAAGCGTACACGTATCGAAGTGCTGACAGAAGGCATCCTCACACGTATGCTCGTAGACGATGCAACGCTCGACGGTGTGAGCATCGTCATCTTCGACGAGTTTCACGAGCGTAGCATCAACTCCGACCTTGCACTCGCACTAACACGCCAGGCACAAGAGATTATACGCCCCGACCTGAAGATTGTTATCATGTCGGCGACTATCGACGCCTGCGGTATCTGCGCAGCTTTGAAGGCTCCGCTAATAGAGAGCGAGGGACGCATGTTCCCCGTAGAGCTGCACTACGCTGACGAGGACACCGACCCGCGCGACATAGCCGCCGTAGCAGCCTCAACAACGATCGAAGCGTACAAGAAACACGAAGGCGACATACTCGTGTTTCTGCCAGGACAGGCAGAGATAGAACGTTGCTTTGAACTTCTCAGCAACTCTCAACCCATCACCACCACAACACCTCACCATCTCACCATACACCCCCTTTACGGCAACCTCTCGCCAGAGAACCAGCGTCGCGCCATCGCCCCGTCTGCACCTGGCGAGCGCAAGATTGTGATAGCAACGCCTATCGCCGAGACATCCATCACGATTGAAGGCGTGCGCGTAGTGATTGACGCAGGTCTGTGCCGACAGGTAGTGTTCGACGCACGCACCGGACTGAGTCATCTTCAGACCGTGCGCATCAGCATGGACATGGCTACGCAGCGCATGGGACGCGCCGGACGCGTGGCTAAGGGCGTGTGCTACCGCCTTTGGACGAAAGCGTCGGAGCATCTGATGGCTGAGCAGCGCAAACCGGAGATTGAGGAAGCCGACCTCGCACCGATGGTGCTCGACACGGCTGCCTTCGGCGAGAGCGACGCAGAAGCCCTTCCGTGGCTCACCATGCCGCCACGTGCCGGTGTGTTCAAGGCGAAAGAACTGCTCATGTCGCTCGGTGCTATCGACGAGAACGGCAATATAACGCCTATCGGCAAGCGCATAGCAGCACTACCCTGCCACCCACGTATCGCAAGAATGATTCTCGCAACAACCAATCTCACCACCTCAACATCTCAGGGGGTGCACTTGTCTCAAGTGCACCAACAACACCTCACCACCTCAACATCTCACCACAACACCACCTCTTTAGCTTGCGACATAGCCGCTCTGCTCGAAGAAAAAGACCCACTATCCGAGACCGGTGGCACCGATCTTACTCTGCGCCTCTCCGCCCTGCGCGCCGCACGCCGTAAGGGTCAGATGGGCAGATGGCAGCGCATAGCGAAGATTGCAGCCGAATATCGTCGCATGGCACACACCGACGAGGAAAACCGCGACCCTGCACCTATGGAGGTGGGACTGCTCGTGGCTCATGCCTATCCGGAGCGCATCGCACACAGCACGAACAGCATAGGTAGCTACCGCCTTGCAAGTGGTGCCAATGTGCAGTTGGATGCCACCGACCAGCAGTCGGCTCACTCGTGGCTTGCCATAGCATCGCTCCATAGTGCACCAGGAGCTACGGGCAGAGTGTTCCTCGCTGCACCGTTAGACCCAGAGGATCTAAACGCAGAGTTCGTAAAGGAGGTTGACAACATTTCGTGGGACACCAAGCAGGGCTGCGTGGTGATGCAGCGCGAACAGCGCATAGGTAAACTCATGCTCAGCGAGAAGCCGATACACGATGCCGACAAAGAACAGATGAAGAGTATAGTATGCGAGGCGATGAAGAAGGACGGACTGACGATGATGGCATGGAGCGAGAAAGCCGTGGAGCAGGTGCAGCGACGTGTGGCACAAGTGGCTGCGTGGCACCCCGAACTGGCGTTGCCCGACGTGTCGACCGAGCACTTGCTGAGCACAGCTGCCGACTGGCTGCCGTTCTATCTTGAAGAAGGAGGACGCGTGAAGTCGAGCGTTCAGGAACTGAGAAAGCTTAACCTTGCTGAGATAATATGGAACCTCCTGCCATACGAAGCACAGCAGGAGGTAGACCGACTGGCACCGACACACATCGAAGTGCCTACGGGGTCGCACATACGCATCGACTACCGCACTGGAGCCGAAGCACCGGTGCTGAGCGTGCGCCTACAAGAATGCTTCGGAATGGAGCGCACGCCGTGTGTTGACGATGGCAAACGACCGGTGCTTATGGAACTTCTGTCGCCGGGCTTCAAGCCCGTGCAGCTGACGCAAGACCTTGCCAGCTTCTGGCAGGGCACTTACTTCGAAGTGCGCAAGGAGCTAAGACGCAGATACCCGAAGCACTACTGGCCCGAAAATCCCCTGGAAGCGGAGGCTGTGAGGGGCGTAAAAAGAAAATGAACGCTTATGTAGTATTAATAAACGTTAATTGTATAAGACAGTAAAAGTTACGATTAATCCATACGCGTCGGTCGATGCAGACGTCTGCGTCGGTCGATGCGGATGTCTGCGCCGGTCGATGCGGATGTCTGCGTCGGTCGATGCGGACGTCTGCGTCGGTCGATGCGGATGCCTGCGTCGGTCGATGCGGATGCCTATATATAGACAAATACAAGACGTAGTATCTGCAAACATCCGCCAAACCTTAAATCTACAGGCTTTTTAATAAGCCTTTATGCGATAGATTATACCCAACTCCAGACGGTCGGTGTTGTAATCGGTGAGCGTGCTGCGACGTGTGTAGTTGTACTTGCGACCTGCATAGGAAAGGAACACACGGAAGTCTTGCTTCTTCACGGGGAAGTACTCCAAGGTGCCCACGTAGCCATAGCTGCGACGATAGTTGTGAAACAGGTCGCTGTTGCATACGGTCGTGATGCCATACATGCCCTTCAGCTGAAGGTTCCACGATGGCGCGAACTGCCAGTCGGACTTGGCTGTTAGCGTGTGATACTTCACCTTGCCGAAGTGGGGATTGACCTCGGTTTCACCATCAGCGACATTAAGCAACGGCATCACTTCTGACGTGGCGATGCCGAGCTGGTCGAGGTCGTCGAACGCACCCATATAGTCGAGGTAGCACTGTAACTTGGGCAGATTGAGTTGCTGTCCCAAGGTTATCATCTTGCTGTACTTGCCCTTGGCCTGTGTCTGCACTCCACACGACCAGCGCGTGTTGAGCACTCCGCCGAACATCGACCCGTTCCAGTTGAGGATATATACAAAGGGGGCGTTCGACTTCTTCAACGGTGCCACCTTGCTGCCATTCACTATCACGGGAGTCTCGCCATATCGTTCGGAAAACTTCTCCTGATACGTATTGCTCACCTCTACAGCTATCTCATGATTGGGCGTGGGATGATAGCTTGCCATCACACCCGTCATAAAGTCGCCCATATTGCCCACTATGTCCGAATACTCGTAGACATAAATCGGGTTCTCGTCAAACTCATAGCCGCCCCACAACTGCGCCAACTTACCGCCAGCGATAGTGAACTTGTCGTTGATGTTGTAACCCACCATCATAATATCGGTAGCCTTGGCAAAGTTGTCAAGGCTCCGACCTGCTGCCGACCTGTTAAGACTGTGGCGCAGACGATAGAAGAGTTTGTCGTTGATGGTGCCTTTTATCTCAAGACGCAACTGACGGTTGGCAAACTTCGAGTCCCACTCGTCGGTGCGACTGTCGTGCTCAGCCCTCACCGAACCGGCAAAGTTGACGTAAACATTGAAGGCATCGTGCTTCTTCTCCAATTTGGTTATACGCTCGGCGATTGACTGCACACCGTCGTCATTGCCACCCATAAGCGTGTTATTACCCTGTGCTGCTGCACCTAAAGACACAAAAAGTGACGATATTACAAGTAAGAATTTGTTCATTGTTGTTTAAGTTAATTGTAATACAAAAGTACAAAAAATTATTGAATAACCTTTCTTTTGCAAAAAACAATCGCTCGTTTCAGTTTTTTTCTGTAATTTTACACTCTTAAAAAAACAATATAAATTGTGTAAATACAGAAATATGAAGAGCTTACTTATAAAGGACACGACCGTCGACGAGCGTATGCAGATTGTGAAGGAAGCACTCGGCGGATTCGGCAACTGCGACTGCGAAGGCATCGACATGGACGATATGTACGACGACTATATCTTCGGCAGACGCGAACTGGCGGACATAAACCGCGAGTTCAGCCTGCAGCACGCCGGTGCGGTGAAGGCAGAAGACCGCGAAAGACGATCAGGATGTGCCATTCACTAATCTTTAAAACAACAACAATCACACAACGAACGATAAGAAAATGGAATTGATACTGAAATACTTCCCTAATCTCAGCGACACACAACGCGAACAGTTCGCTGCGCTGAAGGCTCTCTACGAGGACTGGAACAGCAAGATTAACGTTATCTCGCGCAAGGACATGGACAACTTCTACGAGCACCACGTGCTCCACTCGCTTGCCATAGCTCACGAGATACGCTTCCGCGAAGGCACAAAGGTGCTCGACCTCGGTACGGGTGGTGGCTTTCCGGGCATACCACTCGCAATCATGTTCCCCGACAGCCAGTTCAAGCTCATCGACCGCACGGGCAAAAAGATTCGTGTGGTGAACGAAGTGGCACAGGCAATCGGACTGAAGAACGTAGTGGCTGAACAGCTTTCGGGCGAAGAAGAGAAGGCGCAGTACGACTTCGTGGTGAGCCGCGCCGTGATGCCTCTACCCGACCTCGTGAAGATTATTAAGAAGAACGTGAACCGCAAGAACCAGCACAACTCACTGCCTAACGGACTCATCTGTCTTAAGGGTGGCGACCTGCAGGCTGAAACAAAGCCGTTCAAGAACATCGTGAGCCTCACCGAAATACACGATATGTTCAAAGAGGAGTGGTTCAAGGAGAAGTATCTCATCTACCTACCCCTGTAAAAGTAAAAAGGTAAAAGAGTAAAAAAGTAAAAAGGCTTAAAGAGGCTTAGTTAGGCTTAAACGCCACCATAAAGAGACCTACAAAAAGAAAAGAAGAAATGCTCAAGATAGAAACATTCACATGCAACATGCTGCAGGAGAACTGCTATGTTGTTAGCGACGAGACCAAGGAGTGCGTCATAATCGACTGTGGTGCATACACCGAGGCAGAGAAGCTCGCCATTGAGAAATACATCAACGAGAACGAGCTGCGACCGGTACATCTCATTGCTACACACGGACACCTCGACCATAACTTCGGCGATGCCTTCATCACCAGTACCTATGGCTTACCATTGGAGCTCGATGCGTCTGACGAGGCTTACGTTCGCGCTGCCGACAAGCAGGCTGCGCTCTTCGGCATAGCTCTCACAGAGCCTATCGCTTCGGACATCAAACCGTTCACAGCAGGTGCCCACCTCAAGTTCGGCTCGCACGACATTGAGGTTATCGAAACACCGGGACACTCTATGGGCAGCGTAGTGCTTTACATCAAAGACGAGCGCGTGGCGTTCACCGGCGACACTCTCTTCCGTGGCTCCATCGGCAGAACCGACTTCGAGGGTGGAAGTATGCTGATGATTATACAGAGTCTGCGCATGTTCGTGCAGTTCCCCGACGACATCACGTTGCTGCCTGGACACGGACCGAAGACCACAATGGGATATGAGCTGGCGCACAACCCGTACTTGGACCGATAGATGAAAGCAGAAAAAATAATTCTCGGCATCGACCCAGGTACGAACGTGATGGGATATGGTGTGCTGCGAGCCGTGGGCAACAAGGCGGAGATGCTGCACATGGGCGTAATAGACATGCGCAAAGACCACGACCCTTACCTGCGTCTTGGCAAAATACACGAGCAGGTGACGGCGATAATCGACCGCTTCCTGCCCGATGAGATGGCTATCGAGGCCCCGTTCTTCGGCAAGAACGTGCAGTCGATGCTCAAGCTCGGACGCTCGCAAGGCGTAGCCATAGCAGCTGCTGTGGGACACAGCGTACCCGTACACGAGTATGCACCGATGAAGATAAAGATGGCTATCACGGGGCAAGGTCAGGCTTCAAAGGAGCAGGTGGCAGCCATGCTGCAACGCCTGCTGCGCATCGAAGCCGACGAGATGCCGAAACTGATGGATGCCACCGACGCTCTTGGCGTGGCTTACTGCCACTTCATGCAGCAAGGCAACCCTGTAAGCGACACTCACTATAGCGGTTGGAAGGACTTCATAAACAAAAACCAAGATAAGATAAGCCGCATCGGACACTAAGCCACACACACTACTGTAGCAGCTTTATATCTGTAAAGAAAAACAAGAACGTATGAAACAGTTGTTTATAATATTGGCACTTGTATGTATGTCGGTACTGAGCACATCGGCTCAGGAGATATACGACGAGGTGAGAAGAATTGAAAAGGAGGCAAAAGCATTTGCCAACGACACGAAAAACAATTTGGAGGCACGCAAGATAGCTACGTTCAAATACGATGCTATCTACTATCTCGTCGACAAAGCGAGCCAAGAACCTCTCTTCAGCGAGTACGAATTGGGTGTGCAGACAAATGCTATGATTGAATTTGTGAACCTCTTCGTAAGCAAACTCAGCACTTTAAAAAAGAACAAAGACAAGGATATGCTGAAAGCGGTGTTCCGCACAGCTACTATCAACAACTCACTCTTCAACGACGTTGATAAGGAAGTGATATACAGTTATGTGGACAACGAGAACTTTATAACACAGTTCTCTCTTGATACAGACTGGCCAAAAGCATTGGCAGAGGTGCAAAGCAAATAAGCTTTGCACTTTTTTTATCGTCCTACTTCAGGATTTTCGCCAAAGAAGTTGAGCGAACAATCCGTCACATCGTCACTCTCCACCGCTATATCATCGATTGCACGCGTGTATAGCATTTGTTCGCCCGACTTTGCCGTTATTCTCAGCTTTAGCTTTCGCGCATCGGCATGTGGAAAGGTGTAGAGTTCGTATGTTGATTTACCTCTATATGCAAGCCTTTCCACGGCATGTGACTCCGTCTGACGCGAACTCACCTTGCCATATCCCGTTGTGGGGTCGAGCGTACTGCTACCGCCTATGTAGTAAAACGAGAGTGTGTCTATCTCTTGCGGTGTAACGTCGCTAAGCGTCACACGCAACTTGGCTATACAATGTTTCAAGGTGATGTCGTGAGACGCCTTACCTTTTATGTCTAATTCGCCATAATAACAATAGGTATCGGTAAGTTTGTTCTTCTTGAACGTTACGGTATTTGGCTCCGATATTGTAGGTGCGGCATTGCCGTTCTCCGCAACAAATACAAACGAATACTTGCCTTTGGGTATGGCAAGCGACACTTTTCCAAAATCATTATCGCTGCTGAGCTGAGTGATTGTGCGATAATTCAGGCGCTCTCCTCCTGCATCGAACACCGAGAAACTCAATCGCTTACACTTGCTTTTCAGCGAAGCAGTGCCGTTCTGCGCTGATTCTACACCGAGCACATTAAACTTCACGTTGAGTGTAGGTAGTTTATTTTCATTGTCGTCTTTGTTATCAACCACCACATCGCCACCTTCGTTGGTGCTTTCCACGAACTGTTTCTCGCATGAAGCACCAACAAACACAAGGGCAGCAAGGGCAATGTGCACACAAATAGTCTTGATATTCATAGGTAGTAGTAGTTTGAAAGATTTGCATTTAGGCGATTACCACTTCGGCTTTCTGCCCTTGTAGCCGCTCTTATTGTTACGATTGTTGCGCCCCTTACGTCTATCGCGAGTGTCCATCTCGTCTCTACCCTCGCGACGTTCAAACTCCGGGCGACGGTTGTTGCCGAAGTTGCGTCCGTAGTTAGGAGCCGGCACACCAGCATAGAGTTTCTGTATGAGATCTGCTCTACCTATGCGGCGCAGCTCCTGCTCGATGGCGCGGCGTTCCTCCGGTTTGTACCAGAAGAAGAACTGACGCTGTGCGAGCTTCTCTCGCGGAGTCTTGGCACTAAAAACAGGTTCCAATGTGTAGGGGTCGTAACCCGTGTACCATGTCTCCGTGCTCACGGTCATTGGAGTCGGCGTGAAGTCCTGCACCTGCTCCAGGTGGAAGTCGAGCTGCTTTGTAAGCACCGCGAGTTCAGCCATATCCTCTTCTCTACAACCAGGGTGCGAACTGATGAAGTAAGGAATTATCTGCTGGTTGAGATGCTCCTCACGGTTTATGCGGTCGAAGATACACTTGAACTCGCCGAACAGCTTGAACGACGGCTTACGCATGAGCTTGAGCACCGCATCCGACGTGTGTTCGGGTGCCACTTTGAGTCGTCCGCTCACGTGTTTGGTGATTAGTTCGCGTGTGTACTGGCGTGCTACGGCATTGATTGCCTCGTCCTTGCTGCGATGCAGCAGCAGGTCGTAGCGCACACCGCTACCGATGAAACTCTTCTTTATGCCGGGCAGAGCGTCGACGGCGTGATATATCTCGAGCAGCTTCGAGTGGTCGGTGTTGAGGTTGGGGCACACCTGCGGATGGATACACGACGGACGTTTGCAGACGGCGCACGCCTTTGGGTTGTTGCCGTGCATACCGTACATATTGGCTGACGGACCACCGAGGTCGGAGAGGTAGCCCTTGAAGTCGGGCATCTCTATCACCTTCTTCACCTCCTCCACGATGCTACGCTTAGAACGGCACGCTATGAACTTGCCCTGATGCGCGCTGATTGTGCAGAAGGCGCAACCGCCGAAGCATCCGCGGTGCAGATTGACCGAGAACTTAATCATCTCGTAAGCCGGTATGCGCTTGCCCTTGTACTTGGGATGTGGCAGACGGGTGTAAGGCAGGTCGAACGAGCGGTCGAGTTCGTCAGAGGTCATCGGCGGATAAGGCGGATTGACAACGGCATACTTGTTGTCTACAGCCTGCAGCAGACGCTGTGCGTGCATCTTGTTCGACTCCTCTTCGATGTGCCGGAAATTGTCTGCTTGCGCCTTCTTGTTGCGCAAACACTCCTCGTGGCTGTGCAGCACGATGTCGTCGTCGCCAATGCCGTTGGGTATCTCCTTCTCACGGCAGAGGTAAACGGTCTGCGGAATGTCGTGCACTGCACTTATAGGCAAGCCCTCGGCGAGGTTGCGACAGAGTTCTACAATAGGTTTCTCGCCCATGCCGTAGATTATCATGTCAGCACCCGAGTCGCAGAGTATGCACTTCTGCAGCGAATCCTTCCAGTAGTCGTAGTGCGTCAGACGGCGCAACGAAGCCTCGATGCCGCCCAATACGACGGGCACATCGGGGAATAGTTGCTTCAAAATCTTTGTATATACAATGGTAGGATACTCCGGACGACAGTCGTGACGACCGTCCGGACTATAAGCATCTTCCGAACGCAGACGTTTGCCGGCTGTGTATTTGTTCACCATCGAGTCCATGCAGCCCGGTGCTATGCCGAAGAACAGATTAGGACGACCCAACTTCTTGAAGTCGCGGAAGTCGCCATGCCAGTCGGGCTGTGGCACGATAGCCACGGTGTAGCCCGCAGCCTCAAGTGTACGACCAATCACTGCCGCGCCAAACGAGGGATGATCCACATAGGCATCGGCAGAGAAGAGAATGACGTCGACGGAATCCCATCCACGCAGTTCGATTTCTTTCTTTGTTGTAGGCAACCAGTCGGTAAGACGGTATTCTTTCATTGTATATTATTTTCGTTATTAAATAGCCAGACTGATTACTTACTCGCCATCAGTCGGTTGGGCTTCTGCATTCTCCGCAACGTGAGACGGAGCCCACTCGCGATAAAGCGCGATGAGGTTCTGCAGTCCGAGAGCCTTCATATTGTTATTGTAAATCACGTCGAGGCAAAGATCGAGCAGAGCCTTATCGTTCTCAACTGTGTTCTCAAGCAACGAGCGTACGTGGAACTTCAATTTGTCGAGCACTGGCTCATCTACAAAGCCATTGCTGTCTACCAGACCATCAAACAAAGAGTATTTACTTATTGTTTGCAGATGTTCGTCACTTATCTCTATACTTCTTGTGCCTGAGGCGTTAGCTTGGATTTTATACATGGCAATTCGTTTTTTTTGGTTATTATTACAAAATTAAATAAAACGGACGACATGACCAAAACAATTTGTTTTTTTATCTGTCTAATGCACGATATAACCTAAAGAGGTTTAATTAATGTCAAAAATAACGCCCATTATAGTTCCACATATAATAGTTTTAGTACTTTTGCAACATAATATAAAAGACTATGAAGAAATTTTTTATAATGTCATTCATGCTCATGCTTAGCGTATGCTTCGCCATGGCTCAGGGGAACCAGGCTTCGATTAAGTTCGACAAAGTGGTTCACAATTTCGGCACATTCTCAGAAGATGCGCCTACTCAGAAGTGCGTGTTCACCTTCACAAACACTGGCACAGCACCACTTATCATCAATCAGGCTGTAGCAAGCTGCGGATGCACCATACCTTCATACACAAAGGCTCCTATCAAGCCAGGCGAGAAGGGCGAGATAAAGGTGACATACAACGGCACCGGCGCATTCCCTGGTCACTTCAAAAAGACCATCACTGTGCGCACCAATGGTGTAACAGAGCTCACACGCCTCTACATCGAAGGCGTTATGAGCGAGACTAAGAAATAAGCAAAAACAATCATTACAAACCATACTGGGTGGGGAGAGAAACTAACAGACGTTTGCTCCCCACCTTTTTTATTTCAATACATACACTTATGATATTCTACTTCTCAGGAACCGGCAACACGAAGTGGGCTGCGAGCAAGACTGCCGCCGCCCTCGACGACCAACTCATAGATATAGCAGTCACACTGAAGCACACCGATAGCGACAGCACATTCAGCTACGAACTGAAGGACGACGAACCCATGGGATTCTTCTTCCCCGTACACGGTTGGCGACCACCACTGATAGTGAAGGAGTTCGTGCGCCGCCTAAGCATCAATCAAGCCGGTAGCTACTGCTACGTCGTATGCACGGCTGGCGACAACGTGGGCGAGGCTGTCGACATTCTGGAAAAAGACTTGGCGGAAGTGGGCATCAAGGTGCACAGTGCAATATCGCTCATCATGCCCGAGTCGTACGTCGGACTGCCATTCATGGACGTGGATAAACCCGAAAAAGAAGCCCAAAAGAAGTGCGAAGCCGACGAGAAACTCTCGAAGTTCATCGACGACATACGCCAACGACGCCACGGCATACGCGACATCCTTATCGGCAACTGGCCACGCATCAACAGCCGACTCATCGGTGATGTGTTCATCCGTTGGATTATCAAAGACACCCCGTTCCGCGTAGACCCCAACCGTTGCATCAGTTGTGGTCTGTGCGTCAACAACTGCCCCGTCAACGACATGGCAATGGACGAGAACAAACACCCAGTATGGCTACACAACGGCAAGTGCCTATCGTGCTTCGCTTGCTATCACCACTGCCCCACCCGAGCCATCGAGTACGGCGGAAGAACAAAAGGAAAAGGACAATACTACTTTGAAAAAGTGAAAGAGTAAAAAGTAAAAGAGTAAAAAGTTAAAGATTTATCATTCGCGTCGACCGACGCGGATGCTCGTAACGGTCGATGCGGATGCTATCAGTAGTTTCTTTCTCCGAAGATATACGTACCGACACGCACCATCGTAGAGCGACATTCAGCAGCAATGTGGTAGTCGTGGCTCATGCCCCACGAACGCTCGCAGAAAGCATCATCGTCTGCAAAGTAGCGCGCCTTCACCTCGTCGAAGAAGTCGGCGGCAAGCATGAACTCCTTGCGTATGACACTTTCGTCATCCACGTGCGATGCCATCATCATCAGTCCGCATATCTGCACGTTCTGCAGCGCACGCCACTCGCCACCCTCAAGCAGCTCGCGACACGCGTCGAGCGACAGTCCGTACTTGGTCTCCTCCTCTGCGATGTGCAACTCCAACAGAACCTTTATCGTGCGTCCATGCGCAGCTGCCTGCTTGTTAATCTCGCGGAGCAACTTCAGCGAGTCGACAGCGTCAATCATCGAGATGTAAGGCGCGATGTACTTCACCTTGTTAGTCTGCAGATGACCTATGAAGTGCCACTCAATATCCTTTGGCAGCACCTCCACCTTACGCGACAACTCCTGCTCACGACTCTCGCCAAACACACGCTGTCCGGCATCATACGCCTCCTTGACGTACTCGGCAGGATGAAACTTACTGACAGCCACAAGTCGTACGCCTTGAGGGAGGCTGTCCGTCACCTCACGAAGTCTGTTTGCAATGCTCATACCTTACGGAGTTATTTTAATTAATATTTTATTAGGAGGGATAGAAACAACAAATGTTATCGCTACCCCTCCCCACTATTCGCCTTAAGCTTTAACCCTCAAACTCGGGCTTATCGTTCTTCTCTTCTTTCTTTACAGGCGCGTTGTGCTCAAACACGTCCATAATCTTTGTTTCAGAGATGTTCGCGATGATGTAGTCGATAGCAGTCTTGCCCATAGACTCCTCAATGTTCTTAACCGCAGCGTTGAATGTAGCAGCCTGAACGAGGAAGTTTACAGCAGTACGCTTCTCCTTAGCAGTCTTCTCGTCGATAGTGATGAACGAGAGCTTAGCCTTATACCAACGGTCGTCGGTGTCCGAATCGCTGAAGAAAATCTCGCCATATGCAGCCGGAGTGATGTTCTTCACCTCGAACTCGCCCGTTACAAACGCCTCCATCTCCTTCGTGATAACCTCTTCCGCCTCGCCGAAGCTCAAAGCATCTACTACATACACTTCGCTTACCTTCTTCTGTCCGCCGTCTTCTGTCTGACGCTCGTAGCGCACTGTGGTTTCAAACCAATTTGCTGTTCTTGATCTCATTACTATTATATTTATTTGTTTCCTTAATTACGAACGACAAAAGTAACAATTAATTCTGAGATACGGAATAAACGCACCCGATAAATAATATTTTTTAATCTCAATCAATCAACAATAAGGCGTTCGGCAAACTGCCGATGCGTGTTCAAGAAGAATTAGGAAAATAAAAAAAGGAGTTTCTGAATGAAACTCCTTTTAGTAGGCGGTGCGTACGAGACTCGAACTCGTGACCCCATGCGTGACAGGCATGTATTCTAACCAACTGAACTAACGCACCAATACGACAAGCTTGCTTTTAAAAGCTGTCAGTGTTTCGTTTTTTAAGCGAGTGCAAAGGTATAAATATTATTTGAAACGCCCAAATTTTTAAGCCCTTTTTTTTCATAATATTTTCTGCAGAACTATCGCATCCGTGTATTTGACACCATCAAATAACCACTCTTTCAGCCTATTATGCGTCTGAAAGTTTTTTTTCAAGAACAATGCCAAAGATGCCTCATTGTCCTCCGCCACCACTGCATAGAGCTGATGCAGATGCAGAATGTGCAATGAATAGTCGAGTATTTGGTCGATTGCAGCGGCTGCATATCCCTTACGACGATACTCCTTCCGCACAACGATGCTCACTTCGGCACGCCTATGTTGCGCGTTGAAGTCGAACACGTCTACCATTCCTATCAGCTCGTGCTCCTCATTCTCCACTATCAAACGTACCTGTCCATCGTTATAGATGTCGTTGGTGGCGTTTGCTATGTAGTCGTGCAGCACATAGCGCGAGTATGGCACGTTGGTGTTGCCCACGTTCCACACCTCACGATTGTTCTCTACAGCGTAGAGCCAGTCGAGATCTTCGGGTTCCATCGCACGCAACGCTACTCGCGGTGTGTTCGTGGTAACTGTATCCGGCGGTGTATTCATCGCAGCACCTCCTCACCTGTTACGATTGTCTGCGTCGCTGGGTTGTACGTACCCATCAGTATGTTTTGTTGTGGTGATTCAGAGAAGATGTTGAAGATATCCTCGTAGCTGTATGCCTCGGTGTCGTATGTTGCATAGACACGCTGATAAGACGTAAACTCCTGCCCTACGTGCCCCTTCGGCAGTGTAGAAACTGTACCCTCAACAAACGCAGCATCAATACCATGTCGTTTTGCCAACCGATTGAAGTCTTCGAGATGTTCTTTCTTACCAATGAAGACATAAAGGGTGGTGAGGCGCTTACGTGGTCGCACCAAGCCAAGAAGCTTGCGTGCGCTATGCATCTGCATACCGATAAGCGTACACAACGCCTTAAAACAAATGGCAATCTTCAGAGGCAGACTGACAAATATGCTGAAATGACCATAGTGCTTGCGCATAAAGATGAGCATAGCATCATAGAACACGTGCACGTAGCGGAACGATGAGCGGTGCGTGCTCTCACCTTTATAATGTAATATCTTTGCCGGTATATACCAGTTCTCGTAACCTGCTTTGAGCAAACGGAAAGAGAGATCGATATCCTCGCCATACATAAAGTAGTCCTCGTCAAGCAATCCTACCTTATCCAATACCTCACGACGCAACATACAGAACGCTCCACTAATGATTTCGATTTGTGCAGGCTCGTCCCAAGAGAGATAGCTCATGTAATAACGTGCGAAGCGACGGCTATTGGGATAGCGTGCGCATAGTCCGCTCATCCGGTAGAACGCAGTCATAGGTGTAGGCACACCGCGTCGCGACTCCATCGCCTTCTCGCCATTGTCCTTGAGCATCATCACGCCGGCACCACTGGCACGCTCATGTTCGTCCATAAAGGTGAGCACATCGTGTATCGTATGCTCGCCAACAATGGTGTCCGGGTTAAGCAAGAGTACGTATTCACCTGTGCATTGCTTTATGGCAACGTTATTGGCACGTGAGAAACCGAGATTACGATTGCTACTAATGATGTTCACATTTGGGAACTTCTGCGTCAGATACTCCACGCTCCCATCATCGGAATGGTTGTCGACTATATACACTTCGGTCTCTATACCGTCAACAGCCCTAAACAACGAGTGCAGGCACTGTTCGATATAGAAACGTACTTTATAGCTGACTATAATGACTGATAGTTTCAATACAGTTCTTATTTTTTGTGTTCAACATCGCGCTTCACCACTTCCGACTCGCATCTTGCCCGTGTGGGCATGATAAAGAAGAGGCATAGGAACAGAATTATGCCCATGTAGCCAAACGCAACGTTCATATACATATAATACAATAAGGTGTTGAGCACCATCGGCACGCATAGCATCAGCAAGCGAAGTGCTCCCCAGTTGAGCAGAGCCTCAGCCGAGACGAGACGCTCGGCAATGTGGCGAAAGCGGAAAAGACGCAATGCTACGGGGATGATGCAGATGGTGAGCAACTCCATGACGGTAGCCCACACGAACTCCGACGCACCGGTTGCGGTGTGATAGATGCCGTCGGGCAGTATGTCGCTCTCAAAAAGCAATACCATAGTCGCTGATATGCACAACGAAGCTATGAATATTGCGTTCAGCACTTTATATGTTCGTCTCATTGTTTGTTAGTCATTGTTGTACGATTCAATATTGCTCTGCCGAGCGTCACCTCATCGGTGTATTCCAGTTCGTCACCAACGGAGATGCCGCGGGCGATGACGCTTATCACAACATCGTAGGCTGCGAGTTTACGCGATATATAGAAGTTGGTTGTATCGCCCTCCATGGTGGAACTGAGTGCCAATATCACCTCCTTCACTCCGCCTGCCGCGACACGCTCTACAAGCGAATCGATCTCTATGTCGCTCGGTCCTACCCCGTCCATCGGCGATATTATACCACCGAGCACATGATAGAGTCCGTTATACTGCTGTGTGTTCTCCACCGCCATAACGTCGCGAATGTTCTCCACGACGCAAATCGACGTGGTGTCGCGACGACGATCGGAGCATATCGGACATACGTCTGTATCGCTTATGTTATGACATACGCGGCAATGCTTCACCTCCTTACGCAGCCGTGTGACTGCGGAGGCGAAACCGTCTACCTCATCTTCTGTGCGACGCAGCAGGTCGAGCACAAGACGCAAAGCTGTCTTGCGACCTATGCCAGGCAACTTAGAGAACTCGCACACTGCCTTTTCGAGCAGTTGTGACGGATAAGTGTTCTCCATTACTTCTTAAAGAGATAAATGCCGATGCCAAGACGCAGACCTATAGTAGAGAAGTCTTTATGGCTCTTGAACGACTGGTCGTAGTAGACAGAAGGCTCGATGGTAACATTGCCGTTGAGGAAGTAAGCCCAACCGAGCTCTACGCCAGGCACAAAGTCGTTATAGTTCTTGCCTCCATGCACGTACTTTGCATTAACACCTACGAACAGGCCGTTCTGCTCCATGTAGTATCGACCGCCAACGCCAAGTTTAAACTTGCTGTCTACGTCGTCGCTCGAAGAGATGTCGCAGCCGAGTTCGCCCATAAGCATCCAATTGTCAACAAGGAAGTATCCTGCGTTGGCTTGCACACCAAGGTTCAGCTTCTTTGCTCCATTGTAACTGAGGTCTATACCCGAGAGTGATGCGCCAACGTAAGCCTTATCCTTTTCAAACTGTGCATGGGCTCCCAGTGTTGTGAAGAGCGCCAAGGCTATTGTAAATAATTTCTTTTTCATAAGTAGAGTATTTATAATGCAAAAGTACATAATATATTTGACAAACAGAAAAATATAATTACCTTTGTGGCGTATTAATACGAAATTAGAAACAAATAATGCGACATTTTTATATACTTTTATTGCTTTTCATTTGCTCGTTGGCTACCTCTGCTCGCACTTCCAATTCGTTCAACCACGACCGTATTGCTCCTAAGCATGAGGTACGCGCGGTATGGCTTACCACTATCGGCGGTATCGACTGGCCTCACTCCTACGCTCAGACAGCCACATCGATAGAGAAGCAGAAGAATGAACTGCGCCGCATACTCAACCAGCTGCAAGCAGCCGGCATAAACACCGTGCTGCTACAGACCCGTGTGCGCGGAACGGTGATCTATCCGTCTACTATCGAACCGTGGGACGGCTGTCTATCGGGCAAGCCAGGCGTATCGCCAGGCTACGATGCCTTGCAGTTTGCCATCGACGAGTGCCACAGTCGCGGCATGGAGTTGCACGCCTGGATTGTTACAATGCCCGTAGGCAAGTGGGACGGTTTAGGCTGCAAGCAGCTGCGCAATAAGATGGCGCGCAACATAATAAAGATTAAGGGCTACGGATATATGAATCCGGAGACACAACAGACTGCTGACTACCTCGCCAACATCTGCGCCGAGGTGACACGACGTTACGATATCGACGGCATACATCTCGACTATATACGCTATCCGGAGGAACTGCCGAAGCTGAAGACGATGTCGCACGACGAAGGACGCAGGAACATAACACGCATCGTGCGCACTATCTCAAAACAAGTGAAGAGTCTGAAGCCGTGGGTGAAGATGAGCTGCTCGCCAATAGGTAAGTACAACAACACGAAACGCTATTGGAGCCACGGTTGGAACGCTTACGAGACGGTGTGCCAGGACGCAGTGGCGTGGCTGCGCGACGGACTTATGGACGAACTGTTCCCTATGATGTATTTCCGCGACTCCAACTTCTTCCCCTTCGCACTCGACTGGAAGGAGCGGAGCCACGGACGCATTGTGGTGCCCGGACTGGGCATCTACTTCATGTCGCCACGCGAAAAGAACTGGCCTTTGAGCGACATCACGCGCGAGTTGGGCTTCCTGCGCAACAACAATATGGGACACGCCTACTTCCGCTCAAAGTTCTTCACCGACGACACTAAGGGTATCTACCGCTTTGCAAAGAACGAGCTTTGCCCGTATCCGTCGCTTGTTCCGCCAATGACATGGCAGTCGACAGAGCGCCCGCAGAGTGCTTTCGCTCTTCGTCGTGCCGACCGCACCGACAACACTACCCTACTCTCATGGCAACATACCACTGCAGACACCACGATGATGCTTTTCAACGTGTATGCCTCGCACGAGTGTCCGGTAAATACCGCCGACGCACGCAACTTGATAGCGATGCGCAGACAGAGCCGCCGGCTGCTTGTGCCGCGCAATCCGCAACTTCACTATGCCGTCTGCGCTGTCGACCGCTATGGCAACGAGAGCGAAGCGCTGCAAGAAACTACCGCCGACCCGCAGAATGACAACACGAGTGTTGCGTTTGGCAAAACTCTGCTTGCCTGCGACGGTTCTATGGTGGAGATGACGACGGAGGTTGCAGCGGCTGCACAGTTGTCCGACACCGAGTATCTGCTCATCGAATCGCTGCAAGGTTGCGCCATAGCCGTGCGCCCTTACCAACGCGGCGCAAGCACCATAAGCATCAAGACCCTGCCCGACGGCATTTACACCCTGCGTTCGCTCAACAAGAAGGGGGTGAGCCACCGCCTCGGAACATTCATCAAAAAGACACGATAATGTGGTTAGACACGTTTATGCCACGCCAATGCAAGCTGTGCGGTTGCCGTCTTGCGGAGGACGAACAGACGCTATGCCTCAGTTGCTCGCGCAAACTGCCCCTCACCGACGACTGTCTGTCGCCTTACGACAACAACACGGCACGTCTGCTATGGGGGCGTATGCCCGTCGAACGTGCCACTGCGCTGACATACTACTATCCAGAATCGTTCTGCGCACTGCTTATGTACAAACTTAAGTACGGCAGTCAGCCCGACATAGGCGAATGGCTTGGAGCGTACATGGCGAACTCGTTTATGCCATACGCACTGTTCGACGACATTGACATAATCGTTCCGCTACCTATACACAAACGCCGCGAGCGAGAACGTGGCTACAATCAGAGCCATGAAATCGCACGCGGCATTGGTGATATATCAAATATTAAGGTTTGCAACAATATTGTAGAGAGGTCGCGATACACCATGAGTCAGACCAAACTGACTCATGCCGACCGCACTAAGAACGTGGAAAACGCTTTCACCCTGCTCCGCCCTGATGCAATCGAGGGTAAGCACGTTCTGCTTGTCGACGACATCATCACCACCGGTGCCACTATCGCAGCCTGTGCGAACATTCTTGCAGAGGCTGAGGATGTGAAGATTAGCGTGATGACCATAGGCAGAACGCACAATTTGTAATTATACTATGCCCTGCGCCATCATTGCCTTAGCCACCTTGAGGAAGCCCGCAACGTTTGCGCCACGCACATAGTTGACATAACCGTCGGTCTGTGTGCCGTACTTCACGCAGTCGGCGTGAATTTCGTTCATTATGCTATGCAGCTTTGCATCCACTTCCTCGCTCGACCAGCGCAGACGCTCCGAGTTCTGACTCATCTCAAGACCCGACACAGCCACGCCACCTGCGTTTGCCGCCTTGCCCGGAGCATAGAGCAGACCTGCCTCTTGGAACACTTTGATAGCCTCTGGCGTAGAAGGCATGTTGGCACCTTCGCTCACTGCGAACACGCCGTTAGCAACCAGTGTGCGGGCATCGTCGCCGTCAATCTCATTCTGTGTGGCTGAAGGCAGAGCAATGTCGGCTTTCTCGCCCCACGGACGCGCACCGGCTACGTACTTCACGCCGTATTCCTCGGCATACTCTCTGATACGACCACGCTCCACGTTCTTCAACTCCTTCACGTAGGCGAGCTTCTCTGCGTCGATACCATCCGGGTCGTAGATATAACCATCTGAGTCGGAAAGTGTCACGGGCACCGCTCCGAGCTGAATGAGCTTCTCAACGGTGTACTGAGCCACATTGCCCGAACCGCTGACAAGCACACGCTTGCCCTTCAAATCGATGCTGCGTGTCTTCAGCATATTCTCAAGGAAGTAGACATTGCCATAGCCAGTAGCCTCCGGACGGATGAGCGAACCGCCGAACTCCTGCCCCTTGCCAGTAAGCACGCCTACGAATGTGTGCGTGAGCTTCTTGTACTGTCCGAACATATAGCCCACCTCGCGACCGCCTACGCCGATGTCGCCTGCCGGAACGTCCTCGTCAGGACCAATATGGCGGAACAGTTCGTTCATAAACGCCTGGCAAAAACGCATTACCTCTGCATTGCTCTTGCCTCGCGGTGAGAAGTCGGAGCCGCCCTTTGCGCCACCCATTGGTAGCGTGGTGAGCGAATTTTTGAATGTCTGCTCGAAAGCAAGAAACTTCAAGATAGACGGATTGACCGAAGCGTGGAAACGAATGCCACCCTTATACGGACCTATGGCGTTATTATGCTGCACACGATAGCCCATATTGGTCTGCACATTGCCCTTGTCGTCAACCCACGTCACACGGAACGAAATGATACGATCGGGTATGCAAAGACGCTCTATAAGGTTTGCACGGTCGAACTCGGGGTGACGGTTGTACTCTTCTTCAATAGTACCGAGTACCTGGCTCACTGCCTGGATGTATTCAGGCTCGTTGGGGAAGCGTTGTTTCAGACGCTCTACTGTTTCTAATGCGTTCATAGTATCTGTCGTTTTATCTACTTTCGGCTGCAAAGTTAGCATTTTTAAAGCAAAAGCAAGCGTTTCTATACAAAACGCTTTAAAAAGTTGATTTATCTCAACCTTTTGACAAAACATTAACACTTCACATCGTTTAATCATAACTTATTGTGCAGCACGATAAGTGAAGATTTAAATAAAATTTCCGAAAAATAAATGTCCAAAAAGTTTGCTAAACGTGAAAAATATAATATCTTTGCAGAAGTTATCCTGAAAACAATCTTTTTACCTTAAAAAAAGACTAATACCTATTGAAGATTTGAAGCGGTCGCCTGTGAAGGCTGTCGCTTTTTTTTATTTATTATATTCACACAATAACGCCAAAACAGAAATCGTATTAACAACAATATATATGGAACAAAACACCAAACAACTCATCGCAGAACTTGCGACGAAGTACGAGACGGCAGCTTTTCTGCCCGCCGACCCCAGCTCGTTCATGCACAGCGTTCAGGGCGATGCCAATCGAGAGGCGACAGCTTTTCTCGCATCGTGCCTTAGCTACGGTTCGCGCAAGCAGTTCTTCCCCAAGATACAATTCATTATCGACTCGGCGCATGGCGATGTAGACCGCTGGGTGCGCTCCGGCGCATGGCGCAGTGACATACCCGACACAGCAGAGTGCTACTATCGCCTCTATAAGTTCGGCGATATGCACCGCCTGATATCAGCCTACGAGAGTATGCTCTGCGAGCACGGCAGCATGAAGGAGTACGTGCGTCGCCATGCCGCTACGGGCATTGAGGCTGTAGCAGCCATCTGTCGCTACTTCGCCGAGCACAACGCAAGCACCGTTGTGCCACGCAACACGCAGTCGGCATGTAAGCGTGTGTGCATGTTTCTGCGCTGGATGGTGCGCACCGACTCGCCCGTCGACCTCGGTTTGTGGGCTGACATCATCGACCGACGCACACTAATCATGCCGCTCGACACACATGTGGTGCAGGAGGCACTGCGACTCGGATTGCTAAAGAGTCGCACGGCGTCGATGGCTACCGCACGCCGACTCACCGACGCTATGCTCGAAGTGTTCCCCGACGACCCCTTGCGTGGCGATTTCGCGCTGTTCGGATTAGGCGTAGACGAAGGTTTTTAATAGTTTTTGTTCACGTTTTGTCATCGTCACTCGTACGCCATCCAATCGGATTCCGTACGCCGCCCGATCAGATTCCGTACGCTGCCCGATCAGATTCCGTACGCCACCCGATCGGACGGTGTACGGAGCACGATGACTTTAGCCCTACTTCCGCATAACATTATCATAGGTTTTATATCGCACAAATGGCACGTTTAGTTTTGCCGTGTAAACAAAATTGTGTAATTTTGCATTTATGAGAATAGACATTATAACCGTACTGCCCGAAATGCTTGAGGGCTTTATCAACGAATCAATACTTGCTCGCGCACAGAAGAAGGGTCTCGCAGAGATTCATCTGCACAACCTGCGCGACTACTCCACTAACAAATGGCGACGCGTAGACGACTATCCTTACGGTGGTTTTGCCGGCATGGTGATGCAGTGCGAGCCTATCGACCGCTGCATATCGCAGCTGAAGGCAGAGCGCGACTACGACGAGGTGATATTCACGTCGCCCGACGGCGAACAGTTCGACCAGCACGTGGCTAACGACCTCTCGATGAAGGGCAACATCATAATCCTCTGCGGCCACTACAAGGGCATCGACCAGCGCGTGCGCGATCATCTCATTACTCGCGAGATATCCATCGGCGACTATGTGCTGACGGGTGGCGAGCTGGCTGCGGCTATCATCGCCGACGCCGTGGTGCGCGTGGTGCCAGGCGTAATCGGCGACGAACAGAGCGCACTCTCCGACTGCTTCCAGGACGACATGCTCTCAGCACCTATCTACACACGCCCAGCCGAATACAAGGGATGGAAGGTGCCGGAGATATTGCTCAGTGGCAACGAGGCGAAGATAAAGAATTGGGAAATGGAACAGGCTATGGAGCGCACACAGCGTCTGCGCCCCGACCTCTTGGAAAAATAAGGACGAAACGAAAAAACTAATCGGAATATGAAGAAATCGATATTATCGGCTATGGCGCTAGCTTTCGCATTTGCTATGCCCTCAGCTGCGCAGGACGGACTGCTGAAGAAGTACGACCGACGCCTCACTACACCGCGCAACTACGTGTGCTACCGCACTACGGAGAGAATGAAGATAGACGGCAAGCTCAACGAGAAGGTGTGGCAGCAGGCTGCACAGACAGAGTCGTTCGTGGACATCAGCGGCTTCGACTTCCCGAAGCCTGTCTACGACACCAAGGCGCGTCTGCTTTGGGACGACGAGTATCTGTATATCTCTGCCGTACTCGAGGAGCCGAACATCGTGGCTAATCTCACGCAGCGCGACACCATTATATATCACGACAACGACTTCGAGGTGTTCCTCGACCCTACGGGCGACGGCCAGAACTACTTCGAGATTGAGAACAACGCACGCGGCGTGATTTTCGACCTCATGCTCGACCGCGCATATCGTTCGGGCGGCAACTTCCACATACAGTGGGACTGCCCCGGCTTGAAGCTCGCCGTGCAGCACGACGGCACGCTGAACAAGCAGAAGGACACCGACCGCTCGTGGACCGTGGAGATGGCAATACCGCACAAAGCCGTGACACGCAACTTTGCAAATCCGCTGAAGGCTGGCAACATCTGGCGTCTGAACTTCTCGCGCGTACAGTGGCTGAAGAAGGGCGGACCGGAGGAGAACTGGGTGTGGACTCCGACGGGCGAGATAAACATGCACGCGCCTAACCAGTGGGGCTTCCTGCAGTTCTCGGACAAGGTGGCTGGCAACGGCACCGACGAGTTCCAGTGTCCGTACAACATGGAGGCTTACAAGGTGCTCTGGGCGCTGTTCTACGCACAGCTCGACCAGCACGGCAAGGACGGCAGATACACCAGCTCGCTCGCCGTACTCGGACTCACCGACACAGACCTCGCTACTCTGCCCAAGGGCAGCAACATCGAGATGGAGGCTACAACGCACCAGTTCAGAGCAAGTATCCTCGTCGGTGGAACCGGCAAGAGATATGTTGTCGACCACAACGGCAAGTTTGAAGTACTATAAGCACCAGGGGGTGCAGCTGTCTCAGCTGCACCAACAAAGCAGAGGTGGAGGCAAACTGTAGGAGGCTACGGCATTCTTGCCGTAGCCATTGCGAATAGTTGTATTTCAGTTGCTAATGGCTACGGCAAGAATGCCGTAGCCTCCTACGATTTGAATCGTTTACTATTCAGTTTGCCAAATATTATAGTTTTGACACACCCACCCACAAAAAAATGAGAGCACGGCAAGGATGCCATGCTCTCATTTTTTATTTTATTCAATTCTACTCATCCCAAACCAAGTACGCAGAAACGAGCCAGTGGTTCATTTCGTCGCCATTGATAGGCTGTGCCTTCGGAATGTCAACGGTGAAGGTGTGCTTGCCTGCCGTGATGCCTTCGAGCGCCACCTCCTCAGGAACGACATCTGTACCCGGGCACCAGTTGGAGCGAGAGAAGTCGGAAGAAGCAACCGGCTCCTCCACTTCCTTCTCAGTGTAGCCCTTCTCGCCGATGTAGGAAGCCACGCGCTTCTCAAGCCAAACACCCGTAGCCGGGTTGAAACGGCGGAACGATGCGCAGTCGTCGCGCCACGGTGTGAAGCGATAAACCTCCTTGCCGTCTACCGAGAGGATGTTCTCCTTCTGTACAAACTCGTCGCCGCCGTCGTGTCCGCCGTGACCAGTCACGATGTACTTCACGCGCACATTCTTTGCGTTCTTCGGCAGAGTGAAGTCGGTGGTGACGGGCTTGCGGGCGAAGATGTCGGGATACTCCTGACCGATGTAGTAGACCGTGTTGATAAGCGGCAGCACCTGCGTGCGCTGCATACGGTCGCAGCTGATTGTACTCTCCGTAAACTTCAGTTCGACACTTGCCAAGTAGCCCTGCTCGGTCCATGTATCGATGAACACGCCGACGTAAGCCTCGTCCTCAAGCAGCGAGTAGCGGTCGGTGATGTCCTGCTGCCACTGCACGCAGTCCTCCCACTTCGGTATGTACACCGGGCGGCGCTTCGATGTGAGCGTGTCGTTGTTGTTGCTGTAGAAGCCCACGCCGAACGGAGTCATGAAGCGCATCAGCTCGATGGTAGGCAGATAGTTCTTGCCGGCGATAATGCCGCGCATGTGCTCCAGCTTCAGAGTGTCAATCTCTGGGAATTTCGCCTTGCCCTGTGCGATGCTCAGCAGGTTGACGGCAGAGTGGCGCGGCAGTACGAATACAGAGCCCGACTTGTCCCAGCGGTCGCCATTTGAAGCGATTGTGGTCTTGATGTCCACCTTCACGTTGCGCTCGTAGTGAGGCACCTTTATCTTCTTCAATATGATGCGTCCGTTCACAAGACGGATGATGCCGTCGGCATCCGCTTCGTTAAATCCGCTGAGGGCGTTCGGAGCGTAGTGCACGTTCACTTTGTCGAACACCTTTATTGTGGTGCTCCCCTTCGCTGCATACTCCTTGTGGCTTGTCTTCGTAGCCGCTGTAGAAGCCGTAGCAATGAAGAGCGAGAGGATTAATGTCAGTGTCTTCATCTCTTATGTTTAATCTGTTTATTAGTTACTTTCAATCACCTTGCCAGCTCCGCGGTAGAGCTTGATTGGTCCGTCGAGAAGCACCGCAACGACCGTAATCATCGGATCGAGCGCATGTTCAGGCACGTCGATGTAGAGATTGCCCGGCACCTCGCTCCAGTAGTTCTTGTTGTACACCTTCGACTGAATAATCTCGCCGTCGCCTACAACCCATACGCGGTTCACCTTGTTCATAAGACCCTTCACCTCGATAGGTCCGTTCGGCTTGTACGGCAGGTATAGATAGAGCACGTCGCCAGCCTTGTTGAGCGTGGTGTAGCCCTGGAAGTGCTCGCACGGGATACCGGCACGTGTGTCGTAGATAGCCTCCTTGTGCTTCTTTGTCCAGCGACCGAACTCCTTCAGTACAGCCACCTGCTCCTCTGGAATTGTGCCGTCCTCCTTCGGACCGATGTCGAGCAGCATATTGCCGCCCATCGAGAGGCAGTCGACGAAGGTGCGCAGCAGGATGTACGGCGACTTGTAGTTGGTGTCGGCGTGCTGATAGCCCCACGAGTCGTTCATCGTCATGCAAAGCTCCCAGTGCTTCTCCTCGGGACGCACAACGGGTACGCCCTGCTCCGGTGTGGCATAGTCGCCATAGCCCTGTATACGCGAGTTGATGATGACGTTCTTGTTAGCCTTGCGCAGGAACTCAGACATTCCCTTCGCGTTCCATGTCTCGGCGCTCTGCTCCCAGTCGCCGTCGAACCAGTAGAGGTCGGGCTTGTACTTGTTGAGTTCGTCGAGCTGGTCGAAGTCGAACTTCAGGAACTTCTGCCAGCGCTCCGGGTCCTCGGTCACGTTGTAGCGGCTCTCGGTGCGTGTGAAGTTAGGATAATCGGGGTGCGACCAGTCGATGAGCGAGTAGTAGAGTCCGAGCTTCAGTCCGTGCTTGCGCACCTCCTTAACGAATGGCGTAACGAGGTCGCGCTTGGCAGCCGTAGCCTTCACGGTGTTCAGGTCGCTGTACTTGGTGTTCCACAGAGCCACACCGTCGTGGTGCTTGGTGGTGAGCACGGTGTAGCGTGCGCCGCTCTCCTTGATGAGGTCAAGCCATGCCTTCGGGTCGTAGTTCTTGGCTGTGAAGCCGTCACACTGAGCCATGTACTGCTCGTAGGGCAGATACTTGTTGTGGAACGACCAGCTCTCCGACACACCATTCACAGCATAGATACCGTAATGGATGAAAATACCCAACTTGGCGTGGTCGAACCACTCCATTCGCTTGTCCTTCTGCTCCTCTGTCTCCTGCACGGCGGTGTTCTGGGCTACAGCACCCGACACGGCAGCCGCACAGAGCAATGAGCACAATATGCGTTTCATCTTCATATTAGAAAGTTTTGTTTATAATATCAGTTGTTGAAAAAGCTTTTATAAAGTTCTTAAGTTGTTTTTACAAAGTTACAAAAAAAAATGCACTGCCCAAAAGAGCAGTGCATCCTTTTTATCATATATCCGTCAAGCAATCAGCAAGTTTAACGGAAATAAGTTCGTATCAGGTCTTTATTAATGACCACCGATAGCCCACCACAGCGGAGTGAGGTTGCTGTCAACACCACCCTTGAGGAAGCTAACAGCCTTCTCATAGCCAGCTGCGTCAGAAGAAGAGAGGCTTGAAGGATACTTGAAGCGCTGTACGAAAAGGCTGATGCTCTGTGCACTCTTGTAAGAATCCTTTGTCCAGTCCTTCATGTCTGTGATAGACATTGTAGATGTAGGAATCTCCCAGAACGGCAGACCGAGACGACGGTGATTAGACCAGTTCTCCTGCGGCAAGTACGGAGTATTTGCTATGTAGAGCTGTGTGATAATCTTTGTCAAGTGGTCGTTGAGAGCCGGAGTCTGGGCTACCTTTGCATAGAGAGTGTTCGCAGCCTTCGGATACTCGTATGTAACAGTCTCCTCAGCACCAGTATAACCGTTCTTAACGGTCATGGATGTAGCAGTAGGCTCTGTGGTGTGGCTCCACTTAACAGAAGTACCTACACGGTTGTAGTCCTCAGAAGCGATGTAAGCATCATACAGATCCTCGATTCCGTTATACTCGAAGCTTGCCTTGATGCCAGCATAGTAAGCAGCCTCAGCAGTTGTACCTACGTTCCAACCGCGCTCAGCAGCCTCAGCCAGGAGGAAGTAAGTCTCCCACGGACCGAAGAAGAAGCGCTTGTTCTTGCTGTTACGATATTCGTCAGCAAGAGCTGGATAAGTACCGATGTAACCATAACCACCGAGATCAGAGCCGCTTACAAGACCGTTTGTAGTGGCTTTCTCATCGCCTGAGTAGCCTGCGGTCAGACCATTCCAGCAATATGTAGCATCAACAGTAGCCAAAGCTGTCTTATTCTGGTCGTCCTTTGCCCACAACTTCTCCACCTGAGGAGCCTTAGCGTTTGTAAAGTAAGCAACATAACCAGTCTGTGTACGGTTCTTGTAGTCGCCCGGCAGGAAGTAATAGAGCAACGCACGTGGGTCAACCTTTGAAGGCAGACCATCGAAGAAGAGCTGCTTCGTCGGGTTGTCAGTGTTAGGCTCCCAGTGCTGATCGAACTTCAAACCAAGATAAGTTGAAGCGTCCTTTACATGTTCAGCGTAACGGTTCTCGTTCTCTTTACCCTCTTCTTCCTTATTGGTGTTCTTCACATACTTAGCGAGAGCATCTACAGAAGCAGTACCACCGAAGTTGGTAGTGAGGTTAGCCATTGTAGCAGACATACTCTGGATATCCCAAGAGCGGCTCATCGGACCCGACCAATCGCTCCAGCCATCGTACTCCTGAACAGCAGCAGTGCCGTCAACGGTCTTTATACCACTACCCTGAGCCACAGCAGCCTCAAACTCGCTCTGTGCCTTTACAGGGTCTGCCTCAGACAGACGCATTGCGAGACGCATACGCAGAGAGATACCATAGTTCTTCCACTTAGCTGCATCAAATGCGAATACAGGGTCGTTCTTCTTCTCATCGTCGTTAGGAGCCACCTCTGTGTTGATGTTGCTTACAGCGTCAGCAAGTTCGGCAAGCATCCAGTAGTAAACATCCTTCTCTGAGCTGAACTCCGGGTTTACGCCCTGGAAGCCGTTAAGAGGAGCCGGACCGAAGTTGTCCACGAACTGAGCCATCATCTGAACGCGCCAGATACGTGCCATCTGCTTCAAGTTAGGATAGAAATCCTTCTCGTGAGCAGTCCATGTGCCCTGCGGCTCCTCAATGAGATTGATACACGTGTTGGCATCACGCATCCAGTTTGCATTGTAGCTGAAAGCTGCGCCGTAATACTCGTCATTTTTTGTACCGATAGACACGCCGTAGCCGTCCTCACCATCCTGACGTGCTGCTGCTGCCCACTCGATAACGAAGAGACGCTCGCCAAGATACGGGTCCATCTGTGCACCCTTTATTGAGCTGAGAAGCGAATAGTATGGTTTTATCTTGTCGCCACCTGTCGTCAACGGATTGTTGTTTATATCGTCGAAGTCGTTACATGAAGTCATCACTCCACCAAGAGTGAGCGCCATCATGGCTGACATTATTAATTTGTTCGTTTTCATAAATATTTGTCAATTTAATGAATTAGAAACCGATTGAAACATTGAATACATAGCTACGTGTAGTAGGAAGACCAGCGTACTCGAAACCAGTAGCATTGGTACTTGTAGCGTATACTGACTCTGGGTCTACACCATTCATGTTACTGTGAATCATCCAAACGTTGGTAACAGTGAAGCCTGCCTTGAGCGACTGCAGGATAGTACCAGCAAGCACCTTAGCCGGAACTGTGTAGCCAAGCGAGATGTTACGCAGACGTACGTTTGTAGCACTATAGGTATTAGCCTCGCCGATACCCAAGTTACCTGCACCTGCCACAGCGCGCCAGTACTGCTGTGTAGTAATCTTATTTGTGTTCTCTACATACTGACCAGTAGCGGCATCGCGGTAAACACCCTTGACAACCATATCGTTAACACGCTTGCCACCAGGAGCTGTTGCCTCTGCTGTACCTGAACGCTGCATCATAGCGTTTGTACCAGAGAAGATTTCACCACCTATACGTGCATCAATCTGGAAGCTGAGGTTCCAGTCCTTGAAGCGGAAGCTGTTGGTAAGACCCATGTTGCAAGTAGCCTGCTGATCGCCAATCTTCTCGAGTTCGCTGGTAGCCTGTGGCAGACCGTCAGATGTGAGGAGAAGCTGTCCGTAGTACGGGCTGGTCTTATCTGTAACACGGAGGAACTTAGTACCCCAAATCTCACCATAGTTGCCACCCTTCATAGCATAAACCTTGATGTTATCAAAGTTTGGACTAAGCTCGTAACGGTCAACACCATCATAAAGATCCTTGATTTTGTTCTTGTTGTGCGATACGTTGTAGTTGATAGTCCACTCGAAGTCCTTTGTGCGGATAGGAGTAGCGTAAGCCATCAACTCGACACCTTGGTTCTCGATATCACCTGCATTGATCTTCTTGCTGCTGTAACCAGAGAGTGAGTTCATCGGCAGGTTGAGCAACTGGTTTGTAGCGTTCGACTTATACCAAGCGAAGTCGAAGCCCAAGCGGTTGTTGAGGAACTTGAGCTCGAGACCAACCTCCCATGACTTGATAAGCTCGTTCTTCACGTTCTTGTCAAAGAGAGTGCTGCTGCTTGAAGCTGTGATGCCTGAATGGTCGTCCTTGCTTGTTGAGTAGAGGTTGTAAAGCTGGTACGGATCCATATCGTTACCTACCTCTGCGTAAGAAGCGCGGAGCTTACCGAATGTGAACCACTTCGGCATTGCTACCTTGTACTTGTTGAGCATATCAACGAAGAGCACAGATGCCGAAACTGACGGATAGAAGAACGAGCGGTGCTCCTTGGCAAGAGCCGACGACCAGTCGTTGCGGAATGTTGCGTCGAGGAATGCCCAACCGTCGTAGTTCAAACCTACTGTACCGTAGAGTGAGTTAATCTTCTTCTCTGTGTATATCGGAGAAACAGAAGGCTTTTCCTTACCATTGTTCAGCGAGAAGAGGTTCTCGATAACGAGGTCGGTAACACTGCTCTTCAAGCCTGTCTTCTTTGTAGCCATGAGGTTGCCACCGAATGTAGCTGTAGCACCAATCTTGTCGATGAGGTTGTCCTTTGTAGCTGTGAGGAGGAAACTGAAGTTGTTCTCGTAGAAGTGCTGGATGTTCTGTCCGTATTGTGTAACAAGGTGAGGGTTGCCCGAGTATGTGCGGTTTGTAGCCTCAAGTGTGTACATATCGGTACCAGCCTTCACCTCTGCTGTCAACCAAGAAAGCACCTTGTACTTCAACGATGCGTTCATCAAGAAGCGGTCGCGGTTATCGTCAGAGAGATTATACTTGCTCATCCAGTACGGGTTAGTGCCGTCCTTGTTCCACCATGTCATCTGGTTGTTCTCGTCAACGCAGTTCTCGAAGTCGCGTATATCAAGAGTGGTCGGGAAGGTGTACATACCGAGAGCCGAGTTGTTGCTGTTGTTACCCGAAACTGGACGGTTGTTAGCCTTATTGCGGATGTACTGCACCTTAGCGTCGAATGTCCATGCGTCGTTCTTACCGAAGTTGGTAACGCCACGAAGCATCATGTTGGTACGGTTGAGCTTCGCGCCTGGAGTCATCGACTTGTTGTTCATATTCGTAACAGAAGCATAGATAGATGTCTTGCCATACTGCTGCGAGAGTGTCACGTTCTCCTGTATTTCTGTACCTGTACCGAAGTAGTTGTTGAGGTTGTCATAACGCTGCATTGCTACTTCCTTGCCATCCCAGCGTGTGTAGGTCTGACCCTCGATACGCGGACCCCAGCTTGAGCCACTTGTAGCGTCATACTGACCATTGTTACCCTGACCGTATGTGGTCTGCATCTTAGGAGATGTGAAGAGCGTCTCTGCACTTACTGTACCAGTGATAGTGATACCAAGACCCTTTGTCTCACGACCCTGCTTTGTGGTGATAAGGATTACACCGTTACCAGCACGCGAACCGTAGAGGGCAGCTGCCGAAGCACCCTTAAGCACTGACATCGACTCGATATCCTCGGGGTTGATATCCGAAAGACCGTTACCCATATCGGCAGACGGGTTCCAAATGTCGTTATTATCTGCACCGGTGAAGTTATCCATAGGCACACCGTCCACTACGATAAGCGGCTGGTTCAGACCAGTGATAGAGTTGTTACCACGGAGCTGGATCTTTGACGAACCACCAGGACCGTTGCTCGAACGTGTAATCTGCACACCTGCAATCTTACCAGTCAAGGCGTTAGCCACGTTGTTCTCATGTGCGTTTACAAGAGCATCGCCCTTTACGTCCTGGATAGCATAACCAAGCGACTTGCGCTCGCGCTTGATACCAAGAGCAGTAACCACAACTTCGTTAATCTGCTTTGAGTCGTCGTTGAGTGTCACCTTCAACGGCTTGCCGCTCCACTCCATTTCCACTGGAGTCATACCAAGCGAAGTGATACGAATCACGTCACCCTTCTTTACGTTGCGAAGAGTAAAGTTACCATCAATATCAGTAACTGTACCCAAGCCACTCTTGCCTTTAACAACAACCGATGCACCAATCATTGGTTCGCCAGTTGCGTCAAAAACAACACCTTTACATTCTGCATCAGCCTGTGCGTTCTGCACAACAGCCTGCGAAGTAACGTTTCCAGCATAAGCTGCTCCCATTGGCAAAGCCGAAAGCGCGAGCAGCATACCTACTGTCTTTACTTGTTTTGACATAGATGTTAATTTTTAATTAGTACTAAATGATATGTTTATTTATTTTTTCAAGAGGAAGTCTATATATACCGCAAATTCATTGACATTTATATAGATTATTATAAAGAAATCCTCTCTATTTGTTTTTCATATTATCCCAATATATCAACTTTAAATTACATTCTTGATACAAATTTAAACTTTTTTCTTGAGAATGAAACTTTTTTTATAAAGAAAATAAAACTTTTTAAACTAACTAATGTTTTCTTTAAATAAAATACGAATAATATACTAAAAAGCACTAACTTTGTGCTTATTATACAAATTAAGCTACATAATAGTACTTTTTAAACTAATAATATAAAACAAAAACACATGAAGAAAATCTTAATGACTCTTGCGCTTGCGCTCACTACGATGTGCGCAAACGCAAAAGGTGCAAAAACCCCAGTCTTCGCATGGTCGGGATGGGGCGAGAACACTACAGAAAAGTCGCTCACTGCCGATTTCAAGGCTTGGAAGAAGCACGGCGTAACTGGTGTGTGCATCAATGCCGGCATGGACGTGGAGAAGATTGCCGTGGCTGCAAAGGTGGCAAAGAAGGTGGGCTTGGAGTATCATGCCTGGGTGCCCACAATGGTGCAGGGCGGAAAGCCCAAGAGCTGGTACACAGTGAACCGTCTCGGCGAGTCGGCATCTGACAAACCGGCATACGTGCCCTACTATACCACGCTCGACCCACGCAACAAAGAGGTGCGCAAGTTCCTCGTTGAGAAGTTCGAGGAGATTGCTTCCATACCTGAGGTCGACTACGTGCAGCTCGACTATATACGCTACGCCGACGTTATTCTGGCGCGTGGTTTGTGGGACAAGTACGGACTCACAATGAACGGCGAGTACGCCAAGGCTGACTACTGCTACTGCGACGACTGCGTGGCTGCGTTCAAGCAGCAGAGCGGCATCGACATCACAAAAGTGACCGACCCGTCGAAGATTAAGGAGTGGGCACAGTTTCGCTGTGATGCTGTCACCGACCTCGTGAATGCCATCTCTGATGCCGTACACGCCAAGCAGAAGAAGCTCAGTGCAGACGTGTTCCCCGGTCCGAATAGCTATGCCGAGTGGATGGTGCGCCAACAGTGGAACAACTGGAAGCTCGATGCTGTGTTCCCTATGAACTACAACGACTTCTACATGGAGCCGGCAGCTTGGGTCGGCAAGGTGACGAAGGAAGAGGTGGAAGCCATAAAGGGCAAGAACACCTTATTATATAGTGGTATCTTCATCTGCCACGACTGGCGCCACAAGGACAAGGTGGTAGACCCGGAGAACTCCGGACTGCTGCCGTCAGAGATTGCGGAGGCTGTGCAGTCGTCGATGGCTGCGGGTGCAGACGGCATCAGCATCTTCACACCTAACGATATGACCGAGGAGCATTGGACAGAACTTGAAAAGGTGCTGAAGGAACTCAGCAAGTAACAAAACAAAGAGTATGGTTGTACCATACTCTTTGCAGAATAAATATATAAGGTGCGGGCATTCTTGCCTGCACTTTTTTGTTGATTCAGGGGGTACACTTGTCTCCCTTTATTTCTCTCCAGAGTGCTGCAGGCAGAAGCGCTCACCGAGCGCAAATCCCTCCTCGTAGAGCCGCTGCAACTTGACTACATCCTTCTCCATGCGGTCTACCTCCATCGGGCGTTCGGGGCGAATGCACACCACCTTGCCCTCGTCCTCGAGTCGCTCCACCAGCGCGAGCTGCTCGTTGTAGACGCGCATACGATGGCTGAGCGCCACGCGCAGGCGCGGATACTTCTTGTATATGAAATGCGGAATCTTTATGTCGTGACCCGATTTGCGATAGCCGCGGTTGCGCGTCAGCACGAGCACGTTCTGCGCATGACCGGTAGCCATTGCGCGCTCCACTGGTATCGAGTCGACGATGCCGCCGTCGAGCATCGGTATGCCGTCCACGTTCGTTATCTTGCAGACATAAGGCAGCGAAGCCGAAGCACGCACAACGTCGAGTGCGCGTTGGCGGTCGTGGCGTTCGGTGAGATACATCGGACGACCCGTGAGACAGTTGGTTGTGACCATCTCGAACGTAGCCGGATTGTTGAAATAAGCGTCGTAATCGAACGGCACATACTCGTTCGGCACCTTGTCGTAGAGCAGTTCGGCATCGAAGATGCAGCCCTGCGTGAGCAGATAGCGTAGTCCGATGAAGTGGAACTTGTCCATGTAGTCGATGTTCGTAACGCGTGCACGCCCCGGCTGCCTACTCATGTACGACATGCCGTTGCCCGCTCCTGCCGACACCGCCACCACATAGTTGAAATACATGTTGTGCTTCATAAACGCATCAAGCACACCGCATGTGAAGACGCCGCGCATTCCGCCGCCTTCGAGCACCAATCCCGTGTTGTTATCAAGTTTCATCGTATTTTTTTATCTTTTTACTTTTTTACTTTTAAATACACGTTTGTCTCCTTGCGTTCGAACCCCACCTTCTGATAGAGTCTGTTAGCAGCCACGCGCGATGGTCGCGAGGTGAGCATGAGCGTGTTGAAGCCCTCGCGCTCGGCGAAGCTGACAGCGGAAGCCACGAGTCGTTCGCCAAGATGCAGCCCACGACACTGCGCATCCACCACTACATCCTCTATCCACGCCTTGCGACCCGTAGGTGAAGTGTAGAAGCCAACGGTACACATACCCATCACCTCGCCATCCACCGTGAGCAGCAGCAACCGACTGTTAGGCTCTTTAACCAAATTCTGCAACTGTTCGGCACTCATCTCGCAGGGCGAAGAGCATAGCTGCAGCAGCAACCGATTGATTGCTGCAACGTATTCGGGTTTGCAACTCGTCGCTTCAAATATATCAATCTGTGACATTACGTTACTATTTATCATTATGTATCGCTGCAAAGGTAAAAACAATTTGCGGAAAAAGAGCAAAGAAAAACCTTAAATTAACACACTGAGCAGACAATAAATTTGTAATTTTGCAGAGAACATAACAATAACACAGAATGATTAAAGTCACGATACTAATGCCCGTCTACAACGGTAGCCTGTACTTGCAGCGATCTATTGGCTCGGTGATGGCGCAGACCTATGCCGACTGGCAGCTCGTTGCGCTCGACGACGGCTCTACCGACGACAGTCTGAGCGTGCTGAAACAAATGGCTGCTGCCGACAAGCGCATAAAGATAATGACGAAGACGAACGACGGCAAGGGCAACACGGCTCGCAACATAGACATTATGAGCGCGGAGGCGGAGGGCGACTACATATTCTATATGTCGCAGGACGACTACATCTCTGCCGACTTGCTGCAACATGCCGTGACTCGCATCGAGGAAACGGGGGCGGAGATTGTCGTTCCGGACATGCTGCTCGCCAATGCCGACGGCTCAACCGAGCAGGCGAAGGGTTCGTTTCCACCCAACGGCGACTACTCTATCCTACTCACGGGCGTAGAGGCGTTCGCATTGTGCATCGACTTCTCGATACATGGCTTTGCGCTCATACATCGCCGACTGATGTTCGCCAACGATTGCGACACACGCTACTTCGACAGCGACGAGTACAACACGCGTGTGCAGTATCTGCGTGCCAACAAGACGGCTTTCTGCCACGGCACGTTCTTCTACTATCAAGGCAATGCGGAGGCTATGACAAAGAAGTTTGCGCCGAAGCAGTTTCAACGCCTGAACACAATAGTGATGCTCGGCAAGAAGGCAGAGCAAGAGCAGATGCCGAAAGAGGTGATGACGCGGGTGCGCCGCTGGCAGATGAAGGTGTATCTTAATGTGCTCATACTGTTGTTCAACAACGCTGGCAACATGAGCCGAGCTGAATACAAGGAGGCGGTGAAACGCTTCAGACAATTCGAGCACGACGTGCGCTTCGGCGGATACAGACGTAGCATACTGAAAGGTTTGAACGTGTACGAGAAGGCATTGACAATAATCTACTTCGCTTGCGGTACATGCCGTCACCTACATATGCTGCACAACGTCTACAAGCATCTGAAACACTCGTTGGTGCAGTTCTTGCTCTGTTGGTGCACTTGAGACAAGTGCACCCCCTTTCTGACTAAGACCGACGCACGAACCTACGCTTTATGCGGTTTATGATGTCGATGTCGACATGTCGGCGCATGATGGAGAGCGTGTAAGCTAAGTCGAGAACGAAGAGCAGCGCACCTACCGACACGTAAACCCACACATTGTCGACGAACGAGAGCAGACTGGTGAGCACTCCGATTGTTGCATGTACGAAGATTATCTTCAGCTGCGCCATCGAGAGCTTGTAACCATAAGCCACACGACAGAAACCGACTGCCACGAACACCTCAAGAACCGAGGCTACGGTCATACCTACACCCATGCCCAACAGTCCGCAACGACTATAGCCGAGGATAGCCATTGTGAGGAGCAGGACATCACTCACCAACTCTATACAAAGGAAGCGTTTCGAGTCGCCGCGCGACAAAGCTATGTACTCGATAGGCAGGAAAATGGCGCGAGCGTACATCGCCAACGCAGCCACCTGCATCATCGGCAGTACGGGCAGAAACTTACCGCTGTAAAGCAGCGGCAGCAGAACGGGCATGGCAAGAATGAAAAAGACAAGCATCGGCGAGACGAGATGCAACGACACCTCTATCTGCTTGTTCACCGTGAGATTGAACTCGCGACCCAACTTGCTGATAGAGGACAAACGCGGATAATAATCGGTCTCCATCGCCGTGAACACGGTGCCTACGTAGGTGAATATCATAACATAGGCGGCATTGTACAGACCTACCGTGTCTACACCGTCAACATTACTGATATAGGCGCGGATAGCCATCTCCACCCCACTGCCTGCCATGCCTGCAACAACAAACGCCACACCGAGCTTCAAGAAGCCACAACCTTCGCCCAACAACGCCCTACTGAAGTTAAGACGGAACGGATAGGCACGCAGCGAATAGCGCATCACGATGACGGTCTGCAACAGTATGACAAGCAGCAGCGAAGGCACTATGCCTTTATAACCAAAGAAATAGTAGATCGGAACGGACACGAAGAGCGTCACAAGCATGGCGTAAACGGAGTTCTCGGCTATGTCGCGCAAGCGCCGTGTGGCTTTCAGAATGGCAAGCTCGCCAGTAGAGAACGTCGTTAGAGCCACCACCGGAGCAAGCAGCACGAAGTGGAGCGTGTGGTCTCCGAAAGAGAAGGTCCAGCTGCTGAGCAACGGCGACAACACAATGCACACCAACATGCCGAAAAGAGAGGTGAGCAGAGACCAATGACGAAACACGCTGATGCTACGCAGAAGGTGCTCATGGTCGCCACAATCGTAGGCTCCCGACATATTGCGCACCGCACTGATGGAGAGTCCGAGGTTGGTAGAGTCGCCAACAAGCTTTATGGTAGAGGAAAATAAAGCCAACAAACCCATACCCATCGGACCAAGAATGAGCGCAACAAGTTTGTTGCGAACCAGTCCGACAAGGATACTGAGCACTTGCACACCACCAAACAAGCTGGTGTACTTCAGTATATGTGAATAGCTATTTTGTTTTTCCATCATATATTGTAACGTAATATAAATTATTTTATTACTTTTGCAATAATAAATATCACATGAATACAATCTATACGACTATGAATTCAAAGAAATACATACTTTTTGCACTCTTGCTGTCGTCTACAATGGTTTGCGCACAGCAGAAGAAGGCGAAGCCCGTAGCACGCAAGAATGCGAAGAGCGCTGCTACGGCCAACCCGATGAACGCTCGCCAGCAGGAGAACTTCAATGCGATGCTGCCAAATACGCAGAGCATATTCGTAGTGGATAGCACGATTGTGGACAAGAACCGAGTGGTGGAAACAATACCGCTCTCGCCAAAATATGGCAAGTTCGTAAGCTACAACAGCTTCTTCGACACCGACACACAGCCCAACCAATACGTCTTCATCAATGGTTTTGCCAACAAGTGCTACTACACCGAACTGAGCAAGGACAGCGTGCAACATCTGTACATGCGCAACAAGTTGGGAGACGGATGGGGCGAACCGCATCGCATCAGCGAAATAGACTCGAAACTGAAGCACATTAGCTATCCGTTCCTATCGTCAGACGGTCAGACACTCTACGTGTCGGGTATTGCCGACGACGGACTCGGCAAGCGCGACATCTACGTAGCGAAGTACAACGCAGACGAGGGAACATACTTCGAGCCGGAGAACATCGGACTGCCGTTCAACTCTCACGACGACGACTTCATCTACGTGGAATCGGATGCCGAACGCTTCGCATGGTTTGCCACCACACGCCGACAGCCCGAAGGCAAAGCGTGCGTATATGCATTCGCCATGCCCGAACAGCGCACCAACTACAATGCTGACGAGATGCCGGAGAGCAGACTCAAGAGCTTGGCATCGCTGATACGCATACGCGACACATGGCCAACACCAGAGATACGCGAACGTGCGCAGAAGGAACTGAACGCAATTAAGGAAGAAGCAAACACACGAGTAGCAGCAACGGACAAGGTGAACTTCGTGGTGAACGACGACGTGGTGTACACCGACATAAAGAGCTTCCGTAGCGATGCCACACGACAGATGTACTACGAGGTGATGCGTCTACAAAACGACTCGAAGAACAAGCAGAGAACATTGAACACCTTGCGCGAGAAGTATCACAACACTGCTGACAACAACCGCACCGCACTCACAAGAGATATACTGCAGCTCGAGCAGCAACTCGACGAGGCACGTCAGCAGTTGAAGAGATTGGAGGCACAACTGCGCACCGCTGAGAACAAACTCATCAAAAAATAACTAATACTAACAACAAAATAACTATTTACTAACAGAACATCAGATTATGGAAAAGAAATATTTCGCAGAATCAGAACTTATCATCAACGAAGACGGTAGCATCTTCCACTTGCATGTGAAACCGGAACAACTCGCCGACAAGGTGATACTCGTGGGCGACCCGGGACGTGTCGACCTCGTGGCATCACACTTCGACACCAAGGAGTGTGCAGTAGAGAGCCGCGAGTTCCGCACCGTTACGGGTACGTATAAGGGCAAGCGCATCACGGTTATCTCTACCGGCATCGGCTGCGATAACATCGATATCGTGATGAACGAGGTTGATGCGCTGGCTAACATCGACTTCGAGACTCGCCATGAGAAGGAGACACTGCGCTCGCTCGAGATTGTGCGCATCGGCACATGTGGTGGTCTGCAGCTCTACACGCCTGCCGGCACCTTCGTCTGCTCGGAGTACTCTATCGGTTTCGACGGTCTGCTCAACTTCTACGCCGGTCGCAACGCTGTCTGCGACTTGCAGATGGAGCGTGCACTGCTCAACCACCTCGGTTGGTCGGGCAATATGTGCCAGCCTGCACCATACGCCATAGCTGCCGACAAGGAGCTTGTGGAGCGCATAGCTGCCGACGACATGGTGCGTGGCATCACGGTAGCTTGCGGTGGCTTCTTCGGTCCGCAGGGACGCGAGCTGCGCATTCCGCTCACCGACCCTAACCAGAACGAGAAACTCGAGAACTTCGAGTACAACGGAAAGCACATCACCAACTTCGAGATGGAGAGCTCAGCGCTCGCCGGACTTGCTCGCCTCATGGGTCACAAAGCCACAACGGTTTGCATGGTCATCGCCAACCGTCGCATCAAGAAAGCCGACACTGGCTATAAGAGCCACATCGACGACCTCATTAAGGAGGTGCTCGAAAGATTGTAAAAGACATCTTAATATACAAAAAGCTCCTGCAGAATGTTCTGCAGGAGCTTTTTTGTAGGAGGGTATGGCATCCTTGCCATACCCACGCAATCTAATTGTATGCAAACTTCGTGTATGGCAAGGATGCCATACATATACAAACGATATTATTTGTATCTAAGGCTGCGTGGGTATGGCAAGATGCCATACCCTCCTCATACCCACGCAATCTAATTGTATGTAAACTTCGTGGATGGCAAGGATGCCATACATATACAAACTACATTATTTGTATCTAAGGCAGCGTGGGTATGGCAAGATGCCATACCCTCCTATATATCTTTATCCTTTGAGCTTGATTGTAAGCTTCTCAAGCATATCCTTTGTCATAGCATCGAGGTCGTAAGCCGGACACCAGTCCCACTCCTCGCGAGCGCAAGTGTCATCCATGCGGTCTGGCCAGCTCTCGGCGATGCTCTGCTTCAACGGGTCAACGTCGTAAACCATCTCGAACTCCGGCTTGTACTTCTTGATAGCAGCGAACACTGTCTCCGGTGCGAAGCTGAGCGAAGCGATGTTAAACGCGTTGCGGTGTACGAGACGTGCTGGGTCTGCCTCCATAATGTCTACAGCAGCCTTCAATGCGTCGGGCATGTAGATCATATCCATGAGTGTGCCCTCCTTAATCGGGCAGACGAACTTCTCGCCACGAACAGCCGAGTAGTAGATGTCTACAGCGTAGTCGGTTGTGCCGCCACCCGGAGGTGTTACGTAAGAGATAACGCCAGGGAAACGCACAGCACGAGTATCTACACCATATTTATTATGGTAGTAGTCGCTCAGCAGCTCTGTGGTGACCTTAGACACACCGTAGATTGTGCGCGGACGCTGAATAGTATCCTGCGGTGTGAGCATCTTCGGTGTGTTCAAGCCGAACGAACCGATTGAACTCGGTGTGAACACTGCACAACCGTGCTCACGAGCTACCTCAAGAATGTTCCACAAGCCGTCGATACCAATCTTCCAAGCCAAACGTGGCTTCGACTCGGCAACGACAGAGAGCAACGCTGCGAGATTGTAGATGGTGTCGATGTTGTACTTCTTCACAACGTCAGCAATCATCTGTTGGTTTGTCACATCGCACTCTGCCATAGGACCAGCCTCAGCAAGCTCACCCGTTGGCTCTGCGCCCTTAATGTAACCAGCTACAACATTTGCGTTTCCGTAAATGCTTCTTAACTTCCTTGTTAGCTCAGAGCCAATCTGACCAGTAGAGCCAATAACCAAGATATTGTTCATCGTATATATATTTAAGCGTTTATGAGTACAAAGGAAAGAAAAATTTTTCACACGGCAATACAAAATCGTTCATTTTTTTTCATTACGCTAAAAAAACTACTATAAACATTTTCACGTATCAAAAATAATGAGTTAATTTGCACTTGTAATAACAAAAAACTTTTAAATAACCTATCTCATGTACGGAAAAGTAAAAGAACATCTCGCTGCCGCTTTGGAGAATCTGAAGCAAGCAGGTCTCTACAAAGAGGAACGTATCATTGAAAGCCCTCAGCAGGCTGCAATCCAGGTAAATGGTAAGGAAGTGCTCAACTTCTGCGCCAACAACTATCTTGGTCTGTCTAACCACCCGCGCCTCATCGAGGGTGCAAAGAAGATGATGGATCGTCGCGGTTTCGGTATGTCGTCTGTACGCTTCATCTGCGGTACACAGGACATCCACAAGGAGCTTGAGGCTGCCATCTCTGAGTATTTCCAGACAGAAGACACCATATTATATGCTGCCTGCTTCGATGCCAACGGCGGCTTGTTCGGCTCATTCCTCACCGACGAGGACGCAATCATCTCTGACGCACTCAACCACGCTTCTATCATCGACGGCGTGCGTCTGTGCAAGGCTAAGCGCTACCGCTACGCCAACGCCAACATGGAAGAGCTGGAGAAGTGCTTGCAGGAGGCTCAGGCTCAGCGTTTCCGCATCATCTGCACCGATGGTGTGTTCTCTATGGACGGCAACGTGGCTCCGATGGACAAGATCTGCGACTTGGCAGAGAAGTACGACGCTCTCGTAATGGTAGACGAGTCGCACTCGGCTGGCGTTGTAGGCGCAACGGGTCACGGTGTGAGCGAGCTTTGCAAGACATACGGTCGTGTGGACATCTACACAGGCACATTGGGCAAGGCATTCGGCGGCGCACTTGGCGGATTTACAACCGGTCGCAAGGAGATTATCGACATGCTGCGCCAGAGCAGCCGCCCGTACCTCTTCTCTAACTCATTGGCTCCGTCTATCATCGGCGCAAGTCTTGAGGTGTTCAAGATGTTGAAGGAGGACAACTCTATCCACGACCGCCTCGTAGAGAACGTGAACTATTTCCGCGACAAGATGATGGCTGCGGGCTTCGACATCAAGCCTACACAGAGTGCCATCTGCGCCGTTATGCTCTACGATGCTCCGCTCTCTCAGCGCTACGCTAACCGCCTGCTTGAGGAAGGCATCTACGTTACGGGCTTCTACTACCCGGTTGTGCCGAAGGGCGAGGCTCGCATCCGCGTGCAGCTCTCTGCTGGTCACACACGCGAGCAGCTCGACAAGGCTATCGCTGCCTTCATCAAGGTGGGCAAAGAGCTTGGTGTGCTGAAGTAAAAGTAGCATGTACGTAGTTCGCATCGGTCGATGCAGACATCTGCGTCGGTCGATGCAGACATCCGCGTCGGTCGGTGCAGACATCCGCGTCGGTCGGTGCAGACATCCGCGACGGTCGATGCGAAACAAACAATAATGAAAAAGAGGTTATGACATTGAATAGTCATAACCTCTTTTTATTTAGTTGAGAATTCTCAATTACTTAATAACAACTTTCTTTCCGTCAACAATGTAAACGCCTGCAGCAGGCTTGCCGTTCACACGAACACCACTTAGTGTGTACACCTTGTGATTCTTTGCATAGTCAGCCGAGATTGAGTTGATGCCGTCAACCACCTTCTTCTCGAACTTCACGGTGTAAACGGTCTGGCTCTCAGCGTTTGCGGCGTAGTCGTTGCCGTTTACGGTGATGGTCAGCACGTCGCCCTCTAAATCCGTTGTGGCAGAAGCACCCCTACCCTTCACTACATACTTAATCTTATCAGCAGCCTCGGCTACGTCGCCATCGATAGTGACAGTGTAGTCGGTCTTATCAGCAGAGAAGCCGGCGAGCTTAACACCGTTGAATGTAAGGTTGCTAAGTGCGTGATAGTAGATGAGCTTGATGTTATCAAGGTCGAGCTGGTCGTCCTTAGATGCACCCGGCACGGGGTTGGTTGTAGCCGAAGCAAGAAGATACAGATTGTCGCTCTCGTTGCCTGTGTAGTTAAACTCGCCCGTGAACTTCGTCCAATCTGCTGTTGCAGGGATGAGCACCGCAGCCGAAGCAATCTTGTTAGCAGCCTGCTCGCTGAGCTCTGGGTCGTGATATGCCACCTCGCCATGAACGATGAGCTGAACGCGACCCTGAAGTACTGTGCCCTCATTCTTGGCTGTGCCAGGAGCAAAGCGTGCATACACCTCGAACGCGTCCGGTGTACCCGTGAACGGCAGGTTGCCTCTTGCGTCGTTTAAGTCGGTGAAGTTGTAGTTAGAGGCATTTGCAGGGCTCATGTTACCCATATTGATACGTCCGGTTGTGATATTGCCGTTGGCATAAGCCAGACTAAGATCTTTCGACTTGATGCGGACACCAGAACCCTCAAATCCATCTATCTTTTCGGGCTTCGGCGACATTGAGGCCCATTTAGCCAAATCGCCGGTTGCTGATTCAAACGAGTTCCAGGTCTCAGCGAGGGATGTCTCGCCCCAGTTCTCGAAATCGGCGTTAGGTATCTGATAGAAAGCAGCCTTCTCCTTCTCTTCGAAAGTGATAGTATAGACATTGATCAGCGTCCCCTCATCTTCGACAGTGATAGTGAGCTTACCTGTAAACTTATCGTAACTTACATTAACCTTAGCTGTCTCAGAAGAAGCCTTGTAAGACACCTCATCGGCTTGATACTTACCAGCAGCAGTGAAATTCTTATCGTCCTTGCCTGCCGAGATAAACTCCTTGCCTGCCACAACGAGCGAAGTGAGTGTCGGAGCCGGCTTCTTATACTTAATGGTATAGGTGCTTATAGCCGACGGATTGCTCTGTGCATCGTAGTCATTGCCCTTCACAATGATAGAGAATACGCGAGTAGCCTCGTCGTATTTTGTATCCACCGTAGCAGCAATGCCCTTCTTGTTGTAAGAAACCTTCGTCTTGTTAGCATCATACACCGCATCAACTGTGTAGTTGTAGCAATCCTCAGCGAATTTCTCGTTCAGTGCTATAGCCTTGCCTTCGCTGTCGGTTGTGGTCAGAGACTCAAGAGTGTGATAATAGATGAGCTTGAGGTTGTCAAGGTCGAGCTGGTCGTCCTTAGATGCACCTGGCACGGGGTTGGTTGTAGCCGAAGCAAGGAGATACTGCTTACCACTCTCGTTGCCAGTGTAGCTAAACTTGCCCGTGAACTTGGTCCAATCTGCTGTTGCCGGGATGAGCACCGAAGCCGAAGCTATCTTGTTAGCAGCCTGCTCGCTGAGCTCTGGGTCGTGATATGCCACCTCGCCATGAACGATGAGCTGAACGCGACCCTGAAGTACTGTGCCCTCATTCTTGGCTGTGCCTGGAGCAAAGCGTGCGTACACCTCAAACGCGTCGGGGGTACCAGTGAACGGCAGACTACCATTTATATCGTTCAAGTCGGTGAAGTTGTAGTTAGAGACATCTGCAGGGTTTGTGTCACCCATATTGATACGACCGGTTGTGATGTTACCGTTGGCATAAGCCAGACCAAGATCTTTCGACTTGATGCGGACACCATAACCCTCAAATCCATCTATCTTTTCGGGCATCGGCGAGAAAGAAGCAAACGAAGCATATTTACCGGTTGCTGATTCAAACGAGTTCCATGTCTCAGCGAGGGATGTCTCGCCCCAGTTCTCGAAGTCGGCGTTAGGTATCTGATAAAAAGCTACCTTCTCCTTACCATTAAATGTGATAGTGTAGACATTAGTCATCGACTCCTCATCTTCAACAGTGATTGTGAGCTTACCCGTAACTTTGTCGTAACTTGTATTAACCTTAGCTGTCTCCGAAGAAGTCTTGTAAGACACCTCATCGGCGTTGTACTTACCATTAGCAGTGAAGTTCTTATCGTCCTTTCCTGCCGAGATAAACTCCTTTCCTGCCACAACAAGCGAAGTGAGTGTCGGAGCCGGCTTCTTATACTTAATGGTATAGGTGCTGATAGCCGACGGATTGTTTACAGCGTCGTAGTCCTCACCCTTCACAATGATAGAGAACACGCGAGTAGCCTCGTCGTATTTCGTATCCACCGTAGCAGCAACACCCTTCTTGGTGTAAGGCACCTTTGTTTTGTTAGCATCGTACATCGCATTGACGGTGTAGTTGTAACGGTCTGCTGCAAACTTCTCGTTCAGTGCTATAGCCTTGCCTTCACTATCGGTTGTGGCAAGAGTGTCAAGAGCGTGATAGTAAATAAACCTAACATTGTCAACAGTGAGCGAATTGCCGTCCACGATGTTGTTGCGGTTGCCGAAGTAGTCGGTAGCCGAGAAGATAACGTTCACCTTCTCCACGCTTGCGTTCTCGTCGGCGTAAACAAAGTTGATGGTGTCGCTCGCCCACTTGCCGTTGGTGCTGCCCTTGATGCTCTTCTCGAACTTAGCCACGCACGTAGCGCCCTCGGTAGATGTCACATCGCCACCCGTAGACGTAGGCATGTCAAAGATGTTGCGGTCGCGGTCCTGCATGTCCACCTTCGTAGCCGAAGCCCACACAACGGTGTTGCCCGGCACGTTCTTCTGGGTCCATGTGCCGTTCCAGAGATAAGCCAGCACCGTAGCGTTCTCGTCGCCCTTCGAGTTGTCGCGCTTGTAGTCGAAGCGCATGGCGTCGGGACGGAATGTGAAGCTGCTGCCGCCGAACGTGCCTCCGTCAGAGTTCTTCACCGTGATGCCCCTCACCTCTGCCGTAGCGAACGGCGTGCCGAGCGTGAGGTAAGCCGGAATCTTATTGCCCAAGATAGAAGTGTTGTAAAGGTGAGCGGCCTTTCCCGTGCCGTCCTTGCCCTCTACAGCGTCGATAATCTGTTTCTTGCCGATAGCTGTATTCACGTTAGAAGCGTGCCATCCCTCGGGTTGTGTGCCCGAATCTGATGTGTTGCCCTTACTGTCCCAAGGCACACACTTCACCCATTCTGCGTCAAAGTCGCCATTAATCTGTTGGGCATTAGCAGCAAGAGCTACTCCACCCAACATTAATAGGGTTAAAATCTTTTTCATCTTTAATGAGTTTTTGTTTTTAATACCTAATAATCTCTTTTACTAATAATTATCCTTTCAAAAAAAACAGTGAACACTCATGCAGAATAAACGTTTACACACCGCACAAGTTGCCACAAAATCGCTACAAAGTTAATGCAAATATTTGAAATTCAGCACTTTTTAAAATATTTTATAATAAAAGCAAACTATAAAGCAACTTTTACCGACATAAATATCACTTTTATTCGTTTTTAATATACAAAACGAAACGCCCTCACCAGTTTCAAAATCATCGAATTTAGGTATTGCGTAAAAGTCGGAAGCAAGCTAATTTTGCAGCGGTGATAAAACCAAATTCTTTAACCATACATTTACAAATAAAAACAACTAAGATTATGAAAACAACTGTAATCATCTACGGCACAAGCACCGGCACCTGCGAAGACCTGGCTGGCAGAATAGGAGCCAAACTGGGCGTGGACAACGTTATCAACGTGACTGACCTCGACGCGAGTGTTCTCGCCGACAACGAAAACTTCATTCTCGGCACATCTACATGGGGCGCAGGCGAGATGCAGGACGACTGGTATGACGGCATAAAGACACTCAAGGGTGCCGACCTCAGCGGCAAGACAGTGGCTCTCTTCGGCTGCGGCGACTCGGAGTCGTACCCCGACACATTCGTGGGCGGTATGGCTGAGCTATACAATGCCGTTAAGGCGGCTGGCGCCAACGTAATCGGAGCAGTAGCTACTGAAGACTATACATTCGACGATTCGGAAGCGGTGGTAGACGGCAAGTTCGTCGGACTGGCTCTTGACGAGGTGAACGAAGACGACAAGACCGACGAGCGCATCGACGCTTGGGTGGCTGAAATAAAGCCATGCCTCTAAACCACACGCAATAAGTTCTCACTCTTACAATTAATTATTAAAGTTCGCAATCATGCAGCAATCCACAATTTTACCAGTAGACATGAAGGTTCTGATGAACCATATCTACGAATACAAGAAGGGAGTGCGCCGTATGGTGCTCTTCACGTTCAACAAGAAATACGAGGACTTTGCCATACGCCGACTGGAAAGCCAGAACATAAAATACGTCATACAGCCCGTAGGCAACGATCGCTTGAACCTGTATTTCGGCAGAGAGGAATGCCTCAACGCCATACGCATGATTGTGACACGCCCACTCAACCTGCTAACGCCAGAAGAAGACTTCATGCTCGGCACTATGCTCGGCTACGACCTCTGCTCGCAGTGCGAGAGATACTGTGAGCGTAAGAGCAAGTGCAGCTGAAAAGCTGAAGGATAAGGCTTACTGAGGCTGATGGATAAGACTTTGAGGCTGACAGATAGGCTGGTAGATATCTCGTTCTGCGGATTATCTGCCAGCCTTTATCGTGCTCATACCGTGCAGCTTACAGCGATTATGGAAGATATGGAGGATTTTTCGCGTACTTGGTTTTATATAAGATTTTATAGGAGATTGCGAAGAGAATAAAAGATGGTTAGATCCAAGAACTTTTTATCATGTTAACAAAAAAGTTATCTAAAAATTTGGACGATGCTAACTTTTTTGTTATCTTTACAGTGTCTTAATAAAACAAGACAAATAGTTCTCTTACATCATAAAACATTCAGAATTGATTAGAATCTTGATTAAAGCAGGATGCTTTATCAAGCGACATGGTGCCAAGCACGACATTTGGGTAAATCCAAAGACTGGCGGAAGGACATCAGTTCCAAGGCACGGGAGTAAGGAAATCGAGAAGGAGACTGCAAACTCTATTCTTGAGGGCCTTTTAATCAAGTAAACGAGGTGGCTGCCCGGCAAGTTCGGGGCGGCTCCCTCTTCTGAATGGGTTACTGGGTAGAGAACTTAATTTCGATATATAAATAATAATGACGATAGGTTATGAAAGTTATTGCCAATGTAAACAGAGAGCCGGGCGAGAAGAACTTTTCTTGTTACATGAATATCACAGAGCTGAAGACTGGCGTTCTTGGTCTCGGTTCGTCAGCCAAAGCTGCGATAAATGATATGATGAGCGGTTGGCAAGATGCCGTTGCTGATTTTAAGGATGACGGCATTGAGGCTCCTGAACTTGAGATTGAGTATCGCTTCGATGTGGGCTCTTTGTTCAGTTTTTACGACTTTGTCAACATTGCTGGCGTGGCACGAGAGATTGGTATCAACCCTTCTGTCATGCGACAATACGCGATAGGCACACGCAAGCCAAGCACAGAACGTAAGGCGGAGATAATAGCAGGCTTTAAACGCCTTGCTTTAAAAATGCAGAATGCAGTATTGTTTTGATTTGTTTTCATGGTGTACATGAAATAAATATAAGAGAACTATTCACTCCCTCGGTGCGTGACGCATCGAGGGATTTTTCTTTAATCCGCCCACAAGGAAATTTGACGCTGTATAAAAGAAAAGAGAAGGCTAAAGACCGCCGTACCAAGGGAAATCGTTACTTCCTGGTTCTTCAGGATAAACGCTCCCTGCATTACATAAAGAGACAAGGAACGAAATAAAGCTTATGACGACTATTGCTGCAAAACCCAGACTCATCTCTACGAATATACCACAAACCAAGGACGCGGCAAGAACGAAAAGAGAGCACCATACGGCAACAGACCAACGTTCTCGACGCTTGTCAAATTTAGTCGGAGCGTCTTCGCCAGTTATCTCAACGCTGAACTCAACATTGAGTTTCTTAGGCTTGTTTGTTGCTTTACCTGTCTTCATTTTATTATATGTTTGATATGTATTGCAAAAATACAAAATTATTTATTACAAAGTTGTTTAGGCATTGAAAATATGGCAAAAGAGCAACAAAAAAGCCGCTGACTGTTGTCAGCGGCTTTTTTGTAAGTATAAACATAAGGATTGATTATCCGAAGTTGTCGTACATGATGCTCTCCGGGTCTACGCCGAGCGAGTCGAGGTAGTCGGTAACGGTCTTGATGAGCATTGGAGGTCCGCAGAGGTAGTACTCGCAATCCTCCGGTGCCTCGTGATCCTTCAAGTAGGTGTCGCGGATGCAGTTTACAGCGAAGCCCTCGTAGTACTTCACGCCCTGAGCATCTGCAACGGGGTCCTTGCGGTCGAGCGAGAGGTGGAAGTGGAAGTTCGGGAACTCCTTCTCCAACTCCCAGAAGTCCTCAAGGAAGAACGCCTCGCCGAGAGCGCGTGCGCCGTAGAAGAAGTGGAGCTCGCGGTCGGTAGTGTGCAGCGTCTTTGTCATGTGCATGATCTGAGCACGCAGCGGAGCCATACCAGCACCACCACCAATCCAAATCATCTCCTTGCCTGAAGTGAAGTTCGGGTGGAAGTCGCCGTAAGGACCTGACATCATCACCTTGTCGCCTGGCTTCAGTGAGAAGATGTACGACGAAGCGATACCGGTCGGTACGTTCTGGAAGCCCACCTGCGGACGTGGCAGGAACGGAGTTGTGGCGATACGCACGGTAAGCGTGATGATGTCGCCCTCGTCCGGATAGTTTGCCATTGAGTAGGCACGCACTGTAGGCTCCGGGTTGTGAGCCTTGAGCGAGAAGATGTTGAACTTCTCCCATGCGCCGATATACTCCTTGCCAATAAGATCCTTGTCGAAGTCCTTGTCGTAGTCGATGCAGTCGTATGCCGGTATCTTGATCTGAGCGTAAGAACCAGGAACGAAGTCCATGTGTTCGCCCGGAGGCAGAGCCACCTTGAACTCCTTGATGAATGAAGAAACGTTCTTGTTCGAGATGACCTCGCACTCCCATTCCTTAACACCCATAACCGAATCGGGCACCTTGATCTTCATGTCCGACTTCACCTTGCACTGGCATCCCAGACGCCAGTTGTCCTTGATCTGCTTGCGTGTGAAGTGGGGCTTCTCCGAGTCGAGAATCTCGCCGCCACCCTCAAGCACCTGCACCTTACACTGTCCGCAGCTTGCCTTACCACCGCAGGCAGAAGGCAGGAAGATGCCATTCTCGTTGAGCGTAGTCATCAACGAAGAACCCTGCGGCACGTTGATGGTCTTGTCGCCGTTGATTTCGATGTTGACATTGCCGCTCGGGCTGAGGAACTTCTTAGCCACGAGAAGGATGACAACCAAGAGGAGTATCACGATAAGGAACACTCCGATACTTGCAAATATAAATGATGTATTCATAGTGTTGAGTCCTCCTTATTATATTTTAAGACCAGAGAAGCACATCATAGCCATAGCCATGAGGCCTACAGTGATGAACGTGATACCGAGACCCTGCAGAGGCTTTGGCACGTCGCTGTACTGGAGCTTCTCGCGGATAGCACCCATTGAAACGATGGCGAGTGTCCAACCGATACCGCTACCCAAAGCGTAAACAACAGCGTCGACAACGCTGCCGATGTACTGTGTGTTAGACGGGTCGAGGTTGATGCGCTGCTGCATGAAGAGCGAAGCACCCATGATGGCGCAGTTAACGGCGATAAGCGGAAGGAAGATACCCAGAGCGGCGTAGAGCGACGGTGAATATCTCTCGACAATCATCTCCACCAGCTGCACGATACCTGCGATGACAGCGATGAAGAGGATGAAACTCAAGTAGGAAAGGTCTACACCCTCAACCAAGCAGTCCGGGCCAAGCACCTTTGTCTGCAACAGATAGTCGACAGGCACGGTAACGAGCAACACGAACGTAACGGCAAGACCCAATCCCAATGATGTCTTCACGTTCTTCGACACGGCAAGAAACGAGCACATGCCGAGGAAGAAGGCGAATATCATGTTGTCCACGAAGATGGACCGGAAGAAAAGACTTAATAAATGTTCCATTGTCATTAATTATTTTCCTTGTAAAAATAAGCTCTGTGAATCCATATCACGCAACCGAGCAGGATGAGCGCCATAGCCGGCATTGTCATCATACCGTTGTTGATGTAGCCTGCGTCGTAAACGCACTGCGGGATGATCTGGAAGCCGAGGAGTGTGCCACGACCGAGAAGTTCGCGCAGACCGCCTACCACAACGAGGATGTAGGCATAGCCCAGACCGTTGCCCACACCGTCGAGGAACGACGGCCAAGGCTTGTTCTGCATAGCGAACGCCTCAAGACGACCCATGAGGATACAGTTGGTGATGATAAGACCTACGTATACCGAGAGCTCTACGCTCACGTCGTAGACGAAAGCCTTCAGCACCTGGCTTACGATGGTAACAAGAGCTGCAACCACTACCAACTGCACGATGATACGGATGCGGTTAGGAATTGTGTTGCGGATGATTGAGATAATCACGTTTGCGAAGGCTGTAATCACCGTTACGGCAAGACCCATCACGATAGCCGGCTTGAGCTGTGATGTAACAGCGAGAGCCGAGCAGATGCCGAGCACCTGGACGAGGATAGGGTTGTCGAGGTTCAGAGGATTGGTGAAAGCTGCCTTATTCTCTTTTGAAAACAAACTCATAATCTTATTTCTCCTCCTTATTTAGATGTTAAGAATTTTGTGTACTCGCCGAGGCAGTTCTTGAGCATGTCGCTCACGCCGTTACATGTGAGTGTAGCACCGGTCACGGCGTCGCACTGTGTAGACGGATCTGTCACCTCGTTCTTCTTCACTACAGAGAGAGCCACGCCATCCTTGCCCTCAGCAAAGACGTGCTTGCCCTTGAACTGGTCTTGCCAAGCGCGTGAGTCCTTGATCTCTGCGCCCAGACCGGCTGTCTCGCCTTCGTGGTTGAAGTAAGCACCGTAAACGGTCTGCTTGTCGGCATTGAGCGCGATGTAGCCGTTGATGCCGCCCCAAAGACCCATACCGTAAACCGGAATGACGTACTTTGTTTCGCCTTCGACGTTGCAAACATAGAGCGCGAGCTTGCCTTCCTTCATCGAAGCGCTGTTGCAGAGGAAGCCAGCTTCTGTGCCGCCCTGCTTTCCAGCCTCTACTTCCGCGCCATTGCGGTCGATAACCTTGTCGGCTGTCACCACCTTATTATATATATCGGTAGCTTCAGCACCGTCGATGTCGCGGATGTTGAGCGCAGCGAGAATCTGCTTCTTCTTGTCGAGAGCAACGTTCTCGTCCTGCTGCGGCTTGAGCGATGAAGACACGAACGCCAGCAAGAATGCCACGATAACGACGATAACTACAGAATATAATATTGTATAAGAATTCGAACTGGTGTTGAATCCTTTCTTCTTTGTTTCTTCCATATTCCGAGAGTGTTATTTGTTGGTTAAACGTTTCATTCGCTTAGAGATGTTCTTCTGCACTACACAGTAGTCGATGAGCGGAGCGAACATATTCATGAAGAGGATGGCGAGCATCATGCCCTCTGGGTAACCAGGGTTCATCACGCGCACGATAACGGCAACTACACCGATGATTGCGCCGTACCAGTACTGTCCGCACTGTGTGCGAGCCGATGTTACGGGGTCGGTAGCCATGAACACTGCACCGAAGCAGAAACCGCCGAGCACGAGGTGCTCATACCAAGCGATAGGAGTCATGCCGAGTGCCTCGAAGATGTATGCTGTGACAGCACCGCCTACGAACACGCTGAACATTGTACGCCAAGAAGCGATGCCTGTCCAGAGCAGGATAACGGCACCGATGGCGATGGCGATGACACTTGTCTCACCGATTGAGCCGGGGATGAAACCGAACACCATGTCGGCAAGGCTTGCGTTTGAAGCCACGCCCTGTGCTATCTCGCCGAGCGGAGTTGCGCAGGTGAAGGTGTCGGGCAGTGTGTTGCCCAAGCCGAAGATTGTATCGTTAGCCACCCAAACTGCGTCACCCGACATCTTCGTAGGATAAGAGAAGAAGAGGAACGCGCGTGTGATGAGCGCTACGTTGAAGATGTTCATACCTGTTCCGCCGAAGATTTCTTTGCCGATTACAACGGCGAAAGCCACTGCGATGGCGAGTGCCCAGAGCGGACACCCAACGGGGATGATGAGCGGAATGATGATGCCCGAAACGAGGAAGCCCTCCTGAATCTCCTCGCCTTTCCACTGTGCCCATGCGAACTCGATGCCGAGGCCCACAACGTAGCTGACGATGATTTTCGGGAGCACCTGCAATGCTCCGTAGAGGAACATTGAGAAGAAGGAAGCGTCGGCGAGAGCACCTGCTGCCTTATAGTTCTGAAATCCCACATTGTACATACCGAACAGCAGAGCCGGGAGCAACGCGATGACAACGAAGCTCATGATACGCTTCGAGTCGATGGCGTCGTGGATGTTTACGCCGGTCTTCGATGTCTGGTTGGGTACAAACAGGAAAGTCTCGAAGCCGTCGAACAAGCTGCGGAAAGCATGGAGCTTTCCTTCGGGCTCGAAGTTCGGCTTGACGTTATTAAGATATTTTCTCAGAAAATTCATACTTTTCTCTTTGTAATTAAATTAAACTTATGCGTTCTCCTTGCGAAGCATGTCGAGACCCTGGCGCACGATGTGCTGCAGTTCGAGCTTCGAAGAGTCAACAAATTCAGCCAGGGCGAAGTCCTCTGGTGCCACCTCGTAGATGCCGAGCTGCTCCATGCGGTCGATGTCGCCTGCGATGATAGCCTTGATGAGATATTCACCGTAGATGTCCATCGGGAGCACCTTGTCGTACTCGCCGCTCATGATCATGTGGCGCTCGCCGCCCTTCACGCGTGCGTCGAGGCTGTACTCCTTCTTCTTGCCGAAGAGCCAAGAGAAGTAGCTGCGGCTAACGGAGAAGTCGTTGGTGCGCGGAAGTATCCAGCCCAACATCTCGTCTACGTCGTCGCCCTCGGGGATGGCTGTAATCTCAGATGTGTGTCCGCCTACGTAGTCGGCTGTGGTGCACTTGCGACCTGTGAGCGGGTTGCCGTTGATGAGGCGTACGTGCTCGGTCTTGGCGAGTTTGCCCTCAACGAGCGAAGAGATAGGCTGACCAACGAGTGCTTCGGTGTAAGCCGGCTCGTTGATTTCGCTGCCTGCTACTGCCACGAGACGGCGCAAGTCTACCTTGCCGGTATTGAACAGACGACCGAAGAAGATAACGGCTGTAGGGTCTACGGTCCAAACCACCTCGCCCTTGTTCACGGGAGCGATGTTGTTCACCTGCACGCCCACATTGCCTGCCGGACAAGCACCGTCGAACACTGTCACCTCTACGTCCTTAGCTCCTGTGAGAGCAGCACTTGTCTGCTGTGCACCGATGCCGAGATAGGTCTTGACTACCTTTGCGAGAGCCGACAGACCGGTCTGGAAATCGCGTTCGTTGCCCTCGAGCTCGAACTCGAAGTCGCCGGCAAGCGGCATGTCGCGCAATGCACTCACGAAGATGGCGCGCGGCTTCTGGTCGGGAGTGGTCGACACAGCGTAGGGAAGCTGGTTGATGTAGCCGAACAAGCCGGCATCAAGCAGAGCCTTCACTACGGCGTCGCCGTCGAGCGAAGCCACTTGTTTCTGACCAAAGTCTACATACTGCTGCTCTTTGTCAGCGTCTACAACCACGCGCAACACCTTGCGGCGGTCGCCTCTGACCACTGCCGACACTACTCCACTCACCGGTGAGGCGAACTTCACGTCTGTCTGCTTCTTGTTGACAAACAGCGCGTCGCCGACTTTCACCGTGTCGCCCTCGCGAACGACAACCTTCGGGGTCATGCCTACAAAGTCGTCAGGTACAAGAGCGTACTGAGCACACTTGCCCGAAGAGAACTTCTGCCGTGCAGCCTTTCCCTTGAGGTTAATGTTCAAGCCCTTGCGTAACTTAATTACATTTGCCATAAAATATTTATAGATTATAAGAATATTTCAGCATAGCTTTTACGCCACCTTCTTGCACAACTCGACACAATCAAGACGGACAAGATTCGGCAACGTGCGGAAATTTCCTACAAAATTAACAAAAATAAGCGGATTCAGAAAGCAAATGCTCTCTTTTATTTTCGCACACAATTAGTTTTTGAACGGCAAGCGTTTAAAAGTCACAAATATGCAATATGGAGTTTGCAAATACAGCAATTTGCGAGGTAAAGTCGATGTCAGACCACACTCTGCTTTACTAAAAAGAACATAATAAATGAACTTAAGCCATCGTTCACCGTTCGCCGCCCGATCAGATTGCGTCCGCCGTCCGATCAGATTGCGTTCGCCACCCAATCAGATCGCGTTCGCCGTCCGATCAGATTGCGTTCGGAGCACGATGGTATAAAATCAACTTTCAATCTGGTTTTTCAACGCTTTTATTTGCCATTGTCAATGATTTTACGTAATTTTGCAAACTCTTTAACTACGACAAACTATAGGTTTCGCACGTGTTCAAACGCACTATCAAGATAATAATATGGACCATTACGGGTCTGTATCTCACCATCGTTACGCTTTTGCACATTCCCTTCATACAGAACACTATCGGGGAGTGTGTAGGCGATGCATTGTCTGCGAAGTTGGGCACGAAGGTGAGCATCGGACGCGTTGACCTTGGATTTGTCAACCGCATCATTATCGACGACTCGCAGATGCTCGACCAGCAGAACAAGCAGATGCTCACCGTGTCGCGTATCTCGGTGAAGGTGAACCTGTTGGCACTTGCCAACGGACAGATAGAAATCACCTCCGCCCAGTTCTTCGGACTCAATGCTAACCTCTACAAGGCTACGCCCGAGACGAAACCCAACTTTCAGTTCGTTATAGACTCGCTTGCTTCAAAGGACACCACGAAGCAGCAGACACCTATCAACCTTCAAATCAACTCGCTCATTATCCGCAATAGCTCGGTGCGCTATCGCCTACTCTCAAGCGCATCGGTAGCTAACCGCTTCTCGCCCAACGACATCGAGGCGCAGAACATCAGTGCCCACTTCATAGTGAACCGCATCACCAACGACTCGCTGAACGTGAAGGTGAAACGCCTCTCGCTGAACGAGCGTTGTGGCTTCACGCTGCGCCGCCTTGCGCTCAACGCCATCGTCAGTCGCAGCGGAGCACAGATAGAGAAGTTGCACCTGGAACTGCCCAATTCGACAATCGAGAGTAAGCGCATAGCAGCCACATACCGCATGAACGGCGATGCACCCGACATGCAGTCGCTGCGCTTTGAAGGCACTTTAAACGCATCGCGCATCACACCCCGCGACATAGCCTGCTTCGTGCCCCAGTTGCGGAGCTTTGACATGCCATTGGCTTTAAGCATTGGCTTCAACGGCACTGACAACAGCCTGAATGTAAGCCACTTAGACATCGAAAACATCGACCGCAGTCTTGTCCTCAACGCCAAAGCTCACGCCCTGCGCAACGCCCAAACGATATGGCACGCGGAGGTGAGCCGTCTCTTCGCTTCGAACGAGACTATTGGCTCTGTTTACAAGACCATTACAAGCAACGAATTGCCCGACATCGTGAACCGCCTCGGCGACGTATCGCTCACCGCAAAAGCCGACGGCACGGATGCCTACGGCTCGCTGAGCACACAGCTCAACTGCGCTACAGGCAGCATAAAACTGACGGCTGCAAAGAAGCAGAAGGCTCTGCGTGCGCACGTTGAGACACACAAGTTCGAGCTCGGCAAGTTGCTCAACAGCGACAAAGCCGGCATCGTGTCGCTCTCGCTCGACGCACAAGGCAGCTCGAAGGACAACATCGGCGTGAGCGGAAGCATCTACGACATCAGCTTCAACAACTACACCTATCGCAACATCAACCTTAAAGCCGACTACATCAATAAAGCACTGAACGGCTCCGCAACCATCGACGACCCTAACCTGCGTGCCACCGTAGAAGGACTGTTTGAACATCGTAGCCCCACCCCACATCTGCGCGTCACCACCGACGTGCAGACGTTTGCACCTGCTGCGCTCAACATCACAACGAAGTGGAACGGCGCACAATTCGCTGGCACAGCCACTTGCGACATCAAGGGCAGCAACATCAACAATGCGGAGGGACAGATCGACATCGCCGACTTCACGATGCAGAATGCCGACTCGTGCTACGCCATACGCAACATCAACGTCGAGACAGGCTTCAACGACGGCAACCACTTCCTCAGCCTGAAGAGCGACTTCGGCACAATCGACCTGAACGGACATTTCAGCTACAGCTCGATTGTAAGGAGCCTGTTGAATCTCGTTGCCGACAAGCTACCTACCATACCTGGACTCGAGAAGAAGCCACAGACCGACCACAACGACTTCACTATCAATGCGTCTATCAGCAACACCGAATGGCTACAACGACTGTTGGGCGTGCCTCTTGAGATACACCGTCCGCTCAGCCTCAGCGGTGAGCTCGACGACCGCAATAATAGTATCGACCTGTGGTGCGACGTGCCCTCGTTCACATACGCCGGCACCAACTACCGCGACGCTTACATCAACATCGAGTCGCCCGGCGACACGCTGAAAGCCGATGTACGCATAAAGAAGATAGCGCAGAACGGCAAGGCATTGGCACTGAAGCTGCGTGCAGGTGCGTTCGACAACCACCTGAACACCTCCATGGAGTTCCACAACGACGCACGCCGATCGCTATCGGGCGTGCTGAACACCAGTGCCGTCTTCGCAAAGAACGAAGAGGGCGAATCGACAGCATACATCGACATACTCGAATCGCGCACCACCATCGGCGACACAACATGGCACATACACCCCGCCCGTGTCACCTACTATAAAGACCACCTAAACATCGACGGGTTCCACGTTAGTCATGCCAACCAAGAGATAGGCATCGACGGCACCGCGACACACAGCGTTGACGACTCGCTGACTGTGAAACTGAAGAACGTGGACGTGAACTACGTGCTCGACCTCATCAACTTCCACTCCGTAGAGTTCGACGGCAGGGCTTCGGGCACAGCACAACTGGCAGGCATCTTCGGCAAAGCACCGCTCATCAGCTCCGACCTGCAGGTAGACCAGTTCAAGTTTGAGGGCGGACGCATGGGCACACTCTTTGCCAAAATCGGCTACAACTCGGAGGAAGGACGCATCGAGTTCGATGCCGTGGCTGAAGACGAGGGCGACCGCCGCACCATCATCGACGGCTACGTGTCGCCACGCAACAAGTACATCGACCTCGGAATAAAAGCCGAAGGCACAAGAGCAGAGTTCCTAAGCGGATTCTGCGATAGCTTCATGGACAACATCGATGCCAACATCAACGGCAAGGTGAATGTGGTGGGTGCGTTCAAGAACATCAACCTCATCGGAAAGGCGAAAGTAGACGGCAGCGTGCGGCTCACTGCGCTCAATACCACGTATGCTCTGCGTGGCGACTCGGTGCACTTCCTGCCCGACGAGATACGCTTCTGCAACGACACCATATACGACCGCCACAACAATATAGGCATCGTGACGGGCGGATTGCACCACCACAACTTCTCCAACTGGACATACGACATCGACGTAGAGGCTCAAAATCTGCTCGCATACGACACACATTCGTTCGACGGCGAGAGTTTCTACGGCACTGCGTACACCACCGGCACTTGCCAGATACGCGGAAAGAGCGGCGAGGTGACCATCGACGTGAACGCCACACCAGAGCGCAACAGCATATTGGTGTACAACGCTGCCGACAACAGCTCGCTATCGTCGCAGGATTATATACAATGGCGCACACACGAGGTGAAGGATTCGGTTGAAACAGAGAACAATAACAATAATCATGTAAACATAGGCACGAACATCAAGCTCAACTTCCTCATCAACTGCACACCCGACGCTACGCTGAAAATCATCATGGACGAAAAGACGGGCGACTACATAAAGCTCAACGGTGAGGGCGTGCTGCGTGCTACGTATTTCAATAAGGGCACCTTCGACCTCTACGGCAACTACTATGTTGACCACGGAACCTACAAACTGACTATACAGAACATCATCAAGAAAGACTTCGAGTTCCTCAGCGGTGGCTCTATAGCGTTCGGAGGCGACCCGTATAACGCAACGCTCGACCTGAGCGCACTCTACGTCGTGAACAGCGTGAGCCTTGCCGACCTGAACATCGGCAACTCGTTCTCGAACAACAACGTGCGAGTGAACTGCCTGATGAACATCACCGGCACACCGGAGAGTCCGAAGGTGTCGTTCAACCTCGACATGCCTACACTGTCGAACGATGCAAAACAAATGGTACATAGTCTGCTCAACGCCGAGGAGGAGACCAACCAACAGGTGCTCTACCTGCTCGCCGTAGGTCGCTTCTACGCACAGAACGACAACAACAACGGAGCATCGACACAGCAGTTCAGCCAAACATCACTCGCAATGCAGAGCTTCCTTAGCGGAACAATCAGCCAGCAGATAAACACTCTGCTCAGCAGCGTCATAAACAACAACAACTGGAACTTCGGCGCAAACATATCAACTGGCACTGACGGTTTCTACAACGCTGAATACGAGGGCATACTCTCTGGCAAACTGCTCAACAACCGACTGCTCCTGAACGGACAGTTCGGCTATCGCGACAACCCAAACACAACAAACAACTTCATCGGCGACTTCGATATGAAGTACCTGTTATTCCCGAACGGCAACTTGGCTATCAACGTCTACAACAAGACGAACGACCGCTACTTCACACGCAACAGCCTCAACACGCAGGGATTGGGCTTGATTATGAAGACCGACTTCAACCGTATATCAGACCTGTTCTTCTGGAAGCGCAGCAAAAAAGCGAAAGAGAAGAAGAAATAACAGCAAACAAGAACAAATAAGCACAAACTACAAGCTACAAAAAAACTTTAGCTTGTCTACCAAGTAAAGAGGCAAGTTGAGCAAATCGCCATCTTTCCTCATATTGAGAATAGACAGTCGAATAGACAGTTGAGGAGTATATTGCTTACGATAATAAGCAAGACTCTTCGATGTCACATTCTTATCAGCCTTCACCTCTATTGGTATAATCCGCCCAGTATCTTGCAAGACAAACTCAACCTCTGCCGTATTGCCAGAAGTCCAATAATAATGCTGATTGCCAAACTGCCGTACCAAAGACTGCAATACGTAATTCTCCGCTATAACACCTTTAAACTCGGTAAATAAATTATCACCCATCAATACAGTGGTTGCATCAAGATCAAACTTACGTCCTAACAATCCCACATCATTAAGATAGAGTTTAAACGCATTACTCTTCTTATAAGCCGAAAGAGGCAAACGTGGAGTTTCTATTGCCGACACCCGATACACCAATCCTGCCAAACAAAGCCACTCTATAGCACCCTCATACTCACGTGCTCTTCCACCCTTTTGGATATCAGCATAGCGAAACTTCTTGTCCTCACGTGCCAATTGGTCTTGCAAATTGCCCCAAACCTGAAACACTCGCGGAATATCCTTATTGCTAATATGCTTAGCAAAATCCAACGAATAAGATTGCAAAATAGCACCTTGCACAGTCTTTACATCACTCCAATTTCGAGTATCTAAATATGTACTCACAACCTCTGGCATCCCTCCTAAAACTAAATAGACCTTATAGGCATCTATCAACTGTTGATGAATCACTTCAGGCACAGCCATTATCTCATCAATCATCTGATAAGCACGATACAATCTTTCGTCAGCAGCTTGAAGATATTCTTCAAACGAAACTGGATAAAGTGTCATAAAATCGACCTTACCAACCGGAAACGAAGAACCAGTACGATTAAGAGCCACACCCAAGAGAGAGCCTGCACATACTACTGCATACTCCGGAGCATCCTCGCAAAAATACTTTAAACTGTTTAAAGCCTCATTACACTCCTGTATCTCGTCGAAAATAATAAGTGTGGTTGAAGGCGAAACGGGCTTTCCTACAATCATTTCCATCAACTTTACGAGTTTTAAGGGCTCTTTAGTGCGCTTAAAATCTTCCTTCACACTTGGCATGGTATCGAAGTTGATATAAACAATGTCCTCAAAACACTCGTTGCCAAACTTCTTTAATGCCCATGACTTACCCACTTGACGTGCACCTTGCAACACCAATGGCTTACGACGTGGGGCGTTCTTCCACACCTTCAAAGCATCAATTATATTTCTTTTTATCTCCATAACTTCTCCATTTATATATTATTCTTTACACTCAACACTTCTCACAAGTGCCAATTTTCGGCAAATATACACATTTTTGATATTAAAAAGTGGCAAATACGTACAATTTCAATACATTATTAACTTTATTTACCTTATCACATCCAACCTCTATCGAAAAAAAAGAAGAATATAAAACAGCAGAATATAGTCGTTTTTCAACCAACTATTTGTATCTTTGCAACAAAATCACTACAATCTAATGACACCTATGAGGCGATTCCTCTGCATATCAATCCTTTTAATCCTTGGCGTGCCATGCCTCGCGCAGCAAACCAAGGAACACTCGGCATACGCATGGCTGCCCCTGTTTGAACAACTCTGCGACTACGACGACATCGAGGAGCACGATATGGAGGACATGTTTGAACAACTCTGCGAACTCGAACAAACACCGCTCGACCTAAACAAAGCTACGGACGAAGACCTGCTACGCCTCTTCTTCCTGTCGCCCAAACAACGCGAAGACCTCACCGAATATCTCGACCGCTACCGTCCGCTACGTTCGATAGGCGAACTTGCACTCGTTGAATCTGTCGACCCACTACGCAAACAACTGCTCGAAAGCTTTTGCTTCATCAGCGAAGCGAACGAGGAACGCCCATTTCCTACATTGAAACAGATTGCAAAGTACGGCAAGAACGAGCTGGTGGCAGCTACGCAAGTGCCACTATACGACCGCGAATGCGACCGCAATGGATACCTCGGATACAAGTATAAACATTGGTTCAGATACACATTCAAATATGGCGACTACGTAAAGGCAGGACTAACAGGAGCGCAAGACGCAGGCGAGCCGTTCTTCTCCAACTGCAACAAGCTGGGCTACGACCATTATGCCTATTATCTGTTGGTCAGGAAGTTGGGACGATTTAAGGCGATTGCGCTCGGACAGTACAAGCTAAGGCTCGGTTTAGGACTGACTATGAACACCGGCTTCACGCTCGGAAAGACGGCAACGACAACCATGTCAATACCCACCAACGCCATCACTGCCAACTCTTCACGCTCAGAGGCTTACTATCTGCAAGGGGCGGCTACAACCATCAGCGTAACAAAACATCTGGATGCCACGGCATTCGTGTCATACCGCAAGGTTGATGCCACGCTCAACGCCGACGGTACGGTGAAGACACTGCTGCGCACAGGCTACCACCGCACGCAGAGCGAGATAGAACAACGCCACAACACCTCACAATTCGTCGCCGGTGGCAACATCAACTGGAAAGCAAACGGTTTACGCATCGGTGCCACAGCCTTCCACACAGCCTTCAACCGCCCACTGAAACCAAACGCAGCACAAGCCTATCAAAGGTATGCGCCTAAAGGTATGAGCTTCTTCAACGCAAGCCTGTACTACGCCTACACCCACTATCGTTTCTGCTTCAATGGCGAAACAGCAATGAATGGTGACGCTGCCGTAGCCACTCTCAACACCATAACATTCCAAGCTACCAACAATCTGCAACTCACTGCTATACAACGCTTCTACTCTTACCGCTACCACTCGCTTTTCAGTGCTTCGTTCAGCGACGGCGGACACATACAAAACGAAAACGGAGTGTACGCTGCCATAGCGTGGCATCCAATTGCAAAACTCACCCTGACGGCATACACCGACTATGCTTATCACCCTTGGCCACGCTATGGCGTGTCGGCTTCGTCACATTCGTGGGACAACATGCTGCAAACCAGTTTCCAGCCGAATCGCAAATGGACAATCTCAGCACGCTACCGACTGCGTTTACGCCAAAAAGACTACAAAGAAAACGACAAGGCGAAGACCCAATTAGCCGACAAAAATGAGCAGCGAGCACGCCTCACTGTAGGTTATGAGAGTGGCATCTGGAAAACGAAGACACAGATTAATGCTGCCTATACGCTCATCACCCCACCCCTCTCTTCAACAATAGTGAGCAAAGGATGGATGGCATTGCAGACCCTCGCCGTATGCTTAGGACGCTTCACGTTGGCTGGCAACGCTGCTTACTTCCACACCGACGACTACGACTCACGGCTATATGCCTACGAACGCACCACACTCTACAACTTTTCGTTCCCCTCGTTCTTCGGTGAAGGCATACGTGGTGCGTTGTTTTTACGTGCTGACATCAGTAAGAACCTCGTACTGATAGGCAAGGCTGGCACTACGAAATACTTCGACCGCAACAGCATATCAAACGCTCTGCAACAGATAAACCAATCGTACAAGACCGACATCGACCTGCAAGTGAAGTGGAAATTCTAACCACAGTTGTGGTGTATATTACACAATTCGCAGCGAAAGACTTGGCACATCGGCTATTTTTCAGTAATTTTGCACACTAAAAAGTTGCACATTGAGAATGATTAAACGATACTTATTATTACTGCTTGTGGCTTGTCTGTCGTTTGGTACTTCAAAGGCACAGACAAGCGATTCGCTTATTGTAAACCGCTTGCGCGCAGAGGGCGTGAAGTTCTCGCACAACAACACAGTGACGCTGTTGATGAACGGACAGGAGAAATTCGACGACATGTTCCGCGCAATACGCCAAGCACGCAGCAGCGTACATCTTGAATACTTCAACTTCCGCAACGACTCCATCGCCAACATGCTCTTCGACCTGCTTGCCGAGAAAGCCAAGGAAGGCGTAGAGGTGCGCGCCCTGTTCGATGCCTTCGGCAACAGCTCGAACAACCGCCCATTGAAGAAGAAACACCTGAAGTCGATACGCGAGCGCGGCATCGAGATATACGAGTTCAGCCCACTGCGCTTCCCATGGATTACCCAGGTGTTTCACCGCGACCACCGCAAGATTGTAATCATCGACGGACAGATAGCCTACACCGGAGGCATGAACGTAGCCGACTACTATATCAACGGCACAGAACAGGTAGGCGAATGGCACGACATGCACTGTCGCATCGACGGCGACGAGGTGAACACGCTACAAGCCATCTTCCTGCGTATCTGGAACAAAACCGCTAAGCAAAACATACACGGCGCAAAGTACTACCGAGGCATACGCGGCGGCTATTACTTTGAAGGACTAAAACCCGATACCTGTCCCACTGCTGGAAAGAAGATGGTTGGCATCATCAACCGCGAACCACACACCACAAACCGCATCATACGCACCTTCTACGAAGGAGCCATCAACGATGCCAAAGACAGCATAAAACTCATTAGTCCTTACTTCACACTCATACCGAAGTTGAAGAAAGCACTGCGCAAGGCTGCTAAACGTGGCGTGCAGGTAGAAGTAATGATTTCGGAACGCGGCGACATTCCGCTCACACCCGACTGCGTATTCTACAATGCACACAAGCTGATGAAGCACGGTGTGAAGGTGTGGATATACCGCCCTGGCTTTCACCACACGAAGATAATAATGGTAGACGGCAAGTTCTGCACCGTGGGCAGCGCAAACCTCGATGCACGCAGTTTGCGCTTCGATTACGAAGAGAATGCCGTCATCATCGACCAATGCACCACCCGACAACTCAACGATATGTTTGAACGCGACAAGAAGAAGAGCGTTATGCTCACGCCCGAGTATTGGAAGACAGAGCGCACAGGATGGCAAAAGTTTCGCGGATGGTTCGCACATCTGCTCGCACCATGGTTGTAACGACAAAAGAATAATACGCAAATTATATAACAGTAATACGCTAAAATATGCACTAATAAGAAAAAATAGTTGTAATTTTGCAAAAACAGATTATTAACAAATCGTAAGAATGTATTACTTCATATATTTCATAATAAAGACATTGTCATACATCCCCTTCTGGATGCTATATGCCATATCTGACATCATGTATTATCCACTCTACTACGTCATACGTTATCGTAGAGAGATTGTACGCAAGAACCTCACCGAGTCGTTCCCAGAGAAGAGCCTCAGCGAAATAATAACGATAGAGAAGAAGTTCTACCGATTCTTTATGGACATGCTCCTTGAGAGCAGTAAAATAGCTTCAATCTCTCCCGACGAGATGAAAAAGAGGATGAAGTTCGTGAATATAGACAAAACGAACAAACTGCTTGACGAAGGAAAGTCGTTGGCATTCTTCATGGGGCACTTCTGCAACTGGGAGTGGATGACCTCCGTAGGTCTGTGGATAAAGGACGATGTAGTATGTGCGCAGGTATATCACAAACTCATCAACGAAACGTTCGACAAAATCATAAAACAAATGCGTGAGCGCATGGGCAATATATGCGTAGAGATGCGACATACGGCACGATTTGTAGCAAGCATGAAAGCCGAGAACAAGGCGTGCATGGTAGCACTCATTGCCGATCAATCACCCAAAAGAAGACAAATAAAACACTATGTGAAGTTCCTAAACCATATGGTTCCGGTACTGGTGGGGCCAGAGAAGATTGCTAATCACTTCGGTTATATGCCTATTTTCGTAAATGCGAAAAGAGTGAAACGTGGCTACTACGAGTGCGAATTCTCACTGCTACACAATGACCCAACATCACTACCCGATTACAAATTAACAGATTTATATTTTGAACGCTTAGAAGATGAAATCAGAAAGCACCCCGAGTGTTATCTCTGGACACATAATCGTTTCAAATATGCAAAAAACTAATAACAATTACACTACTCATTATTAAATAGATAAATATGGATATTGATTTTGTGGTTACGTGGGTCAACATGGACGACCCTGAATGGCAGAATGAATTTTCAAAATATTCGGGCAACAAGGACAACACGAAGAACGGAGTGTCGAAAGCTCGTTTCAGAGACTACGGCTTCCTGAAGTACTGGTTCCGCGGTGTGGAGAAGTTCGCACCCTGGGTCAGAAAGATACACTTTGTGACAAGCGGACAAAAACCCGACTGGCTCGATGAGAACAATCCGAAGATACACCTCGTAAGCCATAAGGACTTCATACCCACAGAGTTTCTACCGACATACAACTCGGTGGTGATAGAACGCTACATGTACCGCATACCCGGACTGGCGGAGCACTTCGTCTACTTCAACGACGACTTCTTCATCATCAACCACATTGAACAGGAGCGTTTCTTCAAGAATGGTCTGCCTTGCGACATAGCTGTATTCACCTACAATCCCTCATGGTCGCAATGGTATGTGCGCATAAAGAACAACATACGACTCATTAACCGCCACTTCGACAAGAAGGAAGTGATGAAACGCTGGCACGACAAGTGGTTCCACAAGAGCTACGGCACGAAGGCACGTTGGAACTATCTGCTACGTTTCTATAATAAATTCATCACGCTACGTGTGCCACACAACGCACAACCCTATCTAAAGAGCACCTTCGAAGAGGTGTGGGCAAACGAAAGCGACGAACTTACAAGGACTTCCGTGAACCGCTTCCGCGCCTTAGACGACTACACGCCTGAGCTATTCCGCATCTGGCAGATATGCAAGGGCAACTTCGAGCCTTACAACACATATCAGGACACGAAGATGTTCCCACTGATGGTGAAGTCAAAAAAAGCGATAAAAGCTATCTACGAGCAGTCGTACTCGCTTATCTGCCTGAACGACAACGTACACATACGCCACTACGAGGAGGTGATGGGAAATCTGAGAGATGCTTTCCAGAGCATCCTGCCCGAGAAATCGAGCTTCGAACGTTAAAGAACCTACGATTAATCAGAACGATTAGCCTATGAACAAAGTATTAGCAGAGATAATAGCAGGAGTTATTCCGCACAAAATGACACGCAACAGATGGAGAGGTATTCTCAGATACGGCATCTTCAACGCAATCAGATTGAAGCGCGAAATCAGCAGAAACCACACCATACCAAAGTTTCAATTGGCTATCTGCGCCATCGCCAAGAACGAAGGGCCATACTTCAAAGAATGGATAGAATGGCACTTGGCTCACGGCGTAGACCAATTCTTCATCTACGACAACGAAAGCACAGACGACACTAAAGACATACTCGAACCATACATAAAGCAGGGCATTGTCGACTACAAACCATGGCCAGGCTATCGTATGCAGTTGGCAGCCTACGACGACTGTCTGGAGCGGCACCGCTTCGACGCACGTTGGATAGCATTCATCGACCTCGACGAGTTTATCGTGCCCGTACAGGATGCTACGATACCCGACTTCCTGAAGCGCTTCGAGGCATTCCCGGCGGTGGAGATCAACTGGCTTGTATACGGCAGCGGAGGCAATAAAGAGAAGAGCAATGAGGACGTAATGAAACGCTTCCGCTTCCACTCCCTACCCGACCATTACCTTAACCGCCACGTGAAGAGCATCGTGAACCCACGCCGGGTGTTCACAATGATAGGATGCCACGAGGTGGCACGCATCAACGGCAAGGCTGCTGACTCACACGGCAATATCATCAAGAACAACTTCAGAGAGCGTACACCGCAACAGGACGTGATACGCATAAACCACTACGCCGTCAGGTCGCTTGAAGAATTCCGCGAGAAGCAGCTGCGAGGCAGAGCCAGCGGCACCAAGACATCCGTACCGATGGACTATTTCAACCAATATGACCTCAACGACATTGAGGAGAAACAATAAACGATACACATTATGACTGAAAACAAGCATAAACAGCAAGTTGTCATCTCAATGACATCGTTCCCTGCAGCCATAAAGTTTGCAGAGCAAGCCGTGCGCTCACTCCTCAACGGCAGTGTACTGCCCGACAAACTGATACTATATGTCACGCTGTCGCAATTCGCAGAAGGCGAAATGCCCGAAACGCTGCTTGCACTTGCAAAGCAGAACCCCGTGTTTGAGATACGCAACTACGACCGCGACATACGCTCTTATCGCAAACTGATACCGGCACTGGCTGATTTCCCCGAAGCTATCATCGTAACCGTAGACGACGATGTGTATTATCACAGACACATGCTGAAGGACTTGCTCGACCTGCACGCACAGATACCCGACGCAATACTGGCGCACCGCGCAAAGCGCATCAAGTACGGAATGCCGTACAGGAAATGGAGCAAATACCGCTGGTATCACTTCCTCTTCAAGCGCATACACCGCAGCTTCCAGAACATCCAGACCGGCGTAGGCGGCGTGCTCTACCCTCCCCACTCGCTAAAGGCGGACATGATGGACGTAGAGCTGTTCACCAAGCTCGCGCCAAGCACCGACGACATATGGTTCTGGGCGGCAGGAGCGGCAAACGGCTTCCCCGTAGTACCCGTGCCGTTCGGACATAACAAGCCACGCGGACAACACAAGCCTAAGGAACTCTCGCTGAAAACAACAAACTTCAAGACCGGCACAGACCGCAACGTGAAGGCTTTCAACGCCATCTGCGAGCACTTCCCCGAGATTAAACGACTTGTAGAAAAACAGTAAAAAGAATTAGGATTATGGATATAGACTTAGTATATCTTTGGGTCAACGGCAACGACCCGAAATGGATAGCAAAGCGCAACGCCTGCATCGGTAAGCCTACTGATAAACAGGAGAACTGTGCTGGACGCTATGCTGACAGCGGCGAGCTGAAATACAGTCTGCGCTCAGTGGAAAAGTACGCTCCTTGGATACGTAAGGTATTCATTGTAACTGACGAACAGGTGCCCGAATGGCTCGACACGTCGAACCCGAAGGTGCACGTAGTAGACCACAAGGAGATTATGCCCGAGGAGAGCCTGCCCTGCTTCAACTCTACATTGATAGAACATTATCTTGACAAAATACCAGGTCTCTCAGAACACTTTCTCTTCTCAAACGACGACATGTATATCAACCGTCCGGTAAGTCCTGCTACCTTCTTCGAGGCTGACGGACTGCCTATACTATACATGAACCGTAAGCCTTTCCGCAAACTTGCGCTATTCTTCAGAGATAGGGTGGTAGGCAAACCATTGAGCATGTATCTGAAAATAATCAGAAACGCTGCAGAACTTGTAGAGAAACACTACGGAACATATTATGGATGCAAACCTCATCACAACATCGACTCGTATCTGAAAAGCACAATAACGTTTGCCAACAGAAAGTTCGAGAAGGAGTTCAGCCATATGGTCCAACATCATGTACGCTCTGCCGACGATGTGCAGCGAAGCGTTTATTCATACGTAGCTCTTGCCGAGAAAAAGGGACACTTACGTTACGTATCACAGTCGCATTCGTTCAGACTGCACATAGACAACCACAAACTTTACGAGAAGTTTGAACGATACAATCCGGTATTCTTCTGCATGAACGATTCGGAGTTTGCTAACGACGCAGACAGAAAAGCTGCCATAGAATTCCTCGACCGACAATTCCCGAAGAAGTCGCAGTTTGAGAAATAACAATACACAAATCGCACGAAGATTACATATGTAATACTCGTGCGATTTGTTTTTAATAATCAATCTGTTTTAACTGGTCGTAGTCCTTTTGCTACTGTATAATACAACTCTTTTGCAATATTCTCTCTCGTTCCTATAGCATCGTCGAAGAAACCGGTCTTTGCCAAATCTGTAATGTACTTCACCAGACTATCCGTTTGTGGTCCTTCTCCCATTTTATACAAAACCCTTGAACTACCCGTTAGAATTGCCCATTTTATATTACGACTCCACAAACGCATACGCTCCATGTTGCCAGCTTCTTCATATAGCTTCTGTGCATAAGAGAGGCCCTTAAGCTGAGACATCAGACGTTCTACCCCTCCCGTAGCTTTCGATATTGATTTATGATTGACGTAATAGTAATAAAGCGGAAGATGAGTAATTGTAGCTTTCACAGGTTTTACCAACAACTCCGACCACCAGGGAATATCTTCATACTTCAATCCCTTGATAAACTTTATATCCTTTATCAAAGAGCGTTTAAACAGATGGCGCCAAACGTAGTTATGTTTTATCGGATATTTGATATCAGGATGGCGCCAGTCGGAAGCATGTTTCAAAGCATCGTCAGTAATTACTGATTTCGATAGTTTAAGGCTACACCTAAATGGGATACGCCATGGACGAGCATTGATAGTGTTCATTTTCAACTTATGCATCAAGCGTAGCTGAATGTTTATATATATAACATCCTTATACCAACTCACCATATCCGTCCCGTCACGCTTAATCAGCTTTACAGCAAGTTCCAATGTCTGAGGATGGATAAAGTCGTCAGAGTCTACAAACATTACATACTCGGCATCAGCGAGAGCCATGCCTTCATTACGGGCATGAGAGAGTCCACCATTTGCTTGATGAACCACCATAAAGCGAGAGTCTTTTGCTGCATATTCATCAAGTATAGCAGGACAACCATCTGTAGAACCATCATCAATACAGATAGCACGCCAATGCTTATACGTTTGTTTTAAAACACTATTAAGACAACGTTGCAAATATGGTTCAACATTATAAACTGGAATAATAATATCTACCCTACTTGTGTTCATTATTGTTTGAGAGTTATATATTTATATGTATCTATTTTGCAAAGATAGCAAAAAATATTTCACCAAACCAAATTATTTATACAATTATTACCGCCACACGCTAAAGTTTTGTATTGTGCTATAATCAAATACGTTATTGCTATTTTCAATCGAAAATAAAGCAAAGGATTTTACTATTCTACAATTCGGAGGCACCCACAAATTGTTTAACATGTAAGGATAAATCATTGCTAAAATGCAAGGATATGATAAGAGGGAGTAAATTGTTAGTTTACCCCCTCTCTACTGGTATTTCTATTCATTCAACAATCGCTCCAATTCGCGCACCATTACGCCAACATTGCGCTCCTTTTCAGCCGTCATATTGGCAGGTGTAAACTCAGCAAGCTTCTTGTTAAGGCGTGCAAGACGGTTCTTGTCGCCCGTTTTCTTGTAGTGGTTGCGCAACTGCCAAATCTTCTCGGCATCCTGCAATCCCTCTACGAGGCGTTCGAAGCGTATGCTGCTGCGCGGACCCGGGTAGATGCTGTATGTGTCGCCGGCAGCCCATGTACGGAAGCGCGAATCGCGCAGTGGGTCGCGAGTCCAGCTGTTTACCGACCAACGCAGGTAGCCGTCGTAGTCGCCTGCTACGGCATGTATGCCTATCCATGCAGCATCGGCAGGGTTAGAGAACGAGAATGTGCCGGGGAACGGCTCCGTACAGCAAGTGTAATAGGTGCTGATCTGTCCCTTCGCACGGCGCTCCTTCAGAACGTTCTCCGGGAAGCGTGCACCGTAAGGAATGCAGAGATAGTAGAGATCGGCCTGTATCTCGTCGTGATAGTTGCCGGCAAGCGTAATCTTGAAGTCGGGATCGGCTTCCTTTATCACCTTTATAGCCGCCTTCATTGCCTCCATCGAGCGCTCGTCCATAGAGATGGCGGTCTTCTCGAACCAGCCTTTCTGCTTCAGATGGCGAGCGAAATCGCGCAGGAAACTACCCCAGTACTCGGCGTATGCCTCATCACCGGGCTCTGCTTTGATGAACTGTACGCGGTTGGTAGCCTCGTCGTAGTAGTCGAAACTCAGCTCCCAGGGTATCATGGTGTAGCAGGAGATGAGTCCCTTCACGCCAATTTCGTTCATCATAAAGTCGACCCAGCGGTCGAACACCGCATAGTCGTACTTCCATGAACCGTCCAAACGCTTGATGCGTGTCACCATACTGTCGAAGTGATCCTCGGTTTGTCCGTTCCACGGCTTGTGCATGATGCTGGCTGTTATGGACGAGAGTCCGGCATCAGCCACCATTTTCATTATCGGACGCATAGCGTCGAAGTGTGCCTTGCTCCACAACGGCACCTTATAGTAGCGTGCTACGGCATACGGATTCTGCCACAGGTCGAGGTTCAAGTGCCACTCGCGCGGACTGGGTAATGTGCGGTTCACGACCTGTAGGCTGAGATTGAGCACCTTGTCGTCCATACCGCCGCCACGCACGGTGATTGTGCCGGTGTATGTTCCGGGCTTAGCGTCCTCCGGCACCCATACGTTCACCCACAGAGGCTGCGCTGTCTTGCGCTGCACGGGCAGCCACTTGTTGATGTCGAGCGCGTCGGCAACGATAGACGAGTCCCACTCTGCCTTGTTCTCGCGGCATCCGCAACCGCCCTTGCCGTCCTTGTTCAGCTCGTCGGTCATCACGTAGCGCACGAAGTGGGAGCGCACCTTCGAGGCAGGAATAACGTTTGCGCCCGAACGCAGGTCGCTCACGAGCATCTCCACATCGTTCAGATCAGTATTCGTCCAGAGTACAGCCTGTGCATTTACGCGCTCGCCACGCCACGCCTTCAGCGTGCAAGCGTTGCTGAGTTTCGCAAGCTGCGGCACATGATGCTTGCCGTAGCGCACGTCGGTTGATGCCCAACTGAGCATTACGGGCGACTTCATCGCAGCCCACTTGGCATCCGCGTCGTGCGGCTTGGTGTCCGTCAGCTCCTCGTATTGACCCAACGGGAACTCCTCTGCCTGCATATTGCGCTGCGCGGAAGCGGTGAGCGCACAGAAGAGCAGACCCGAAGAAAGCAGATAATGTCTTACGTTCATTGTTATTGTTTTGAGATTAGTTATTATTCTTAATATAATTTTGCTACTGTTGGGGGTGTGCCGTGATAGAATGAGCATGTAATGTCGCACCTCTGATGGCGTGCGTCGGTCGGTGCGGATGTCTGCGTCGGTCGGTGCGGATGGCAGAAACCTAATACAATGGTCGTTATATCTTGAGAAACACCCGCATTGACATGCAAATATACAGAAAATAAATGGTATTGCTGCGGTTTACGTGCATAAAAAGCCAATAGCCTACTGGTAATGCCTTAATATATAAACAAAAAACAGAAAGGAGAAGCCATTGATTGACTTCTCCTTTCTGTATTATAGTATTTGCTGGAGCTTGCGCCGTTAGTTGTTGACACTGCCACCAACGATGTCGAGCAGCTCGCTCGTGATGGCTTGCTGGCGACTCTTGTTGTATTGCAGATTGAGTTCGCGCAAAATCTCGTCGGCATTGTCCGTAGCGGTCTGCATGGCAACCATACGTGCGGCGTGTTCGCTGGCGATGCTGTCAAGCAGTGCCGTGTACACCATCAGGTGCAAGTACTTCGGGATGAGCTTCGTGAGCACAGTGTTCATGTCTGGCTCTACGAGGAAGTTGTCGTTCAGCGGAACGGCCTCCTTGTGTTCACTCTTCCTCTCCTCCTCCTTGCGCTTGATGTACTCCTGCGCCTTCTTTGTAATGACGTTGGATGTCAAGTCGCGCTCGTGGTCGCGCTTCAGCTCCTCCTCGATGTCAATCGGCAGGAACGGCTTGCGTGTGAGAATCTGCGAACCAGCACTCTTGAAGTGGTGGTAAATCATCTCTACGCGGTCGTACTCACCGCTGATAAACTTCTCGCCCAGCTCGCGCGCTATGGTGATGCAGTCGTTGGCGTTGGGTTTCTCGGCAAGCGCAGTGAAGTCGCCAGCCACGTTAAGCCCCATCTTAACCGCCTTCTCAGCCACCTTGCGACCTATCGGGTAGATTACGATGTTCTCCTTGCCCAATTCGGCATACTCGTCCACAACGTGCTGCAGGAGACGTATAACGTTGGCGTTGAAGCCTCCACACAGGCTGCTGTTAGACGCATATACCACCAATGCCACACGCTTCACCGGTCTCACCTCGTTGAGCACCGTGCGTGCATCGGTCTCCGATGCAAGGAACGTCTTGAGGATATGTTCCAGGAGTGTCTCGTAAGGAAGCATATTCTCAATCATTGTCTGCGCATGATGCAGCTTCGAGGAAGCCACCATCTTCATCGCACTCGTAATCTTACGGGTGCTGTTGACAGATGATATTCGGTTTTTAATCTCTTTGAGCGACGGCATAAGCAATTAGTTTTTATACTGACCAGCGATGTCTGCCATTGTCTGTTCGATGACAGCGGTGAGTTGATCGTCAAGCTTACCACTTCCGAGTGCTTCGATAACGTCCTGATGAACAGAGCGCATCTTCTCAAGGAAGGCATCCTGACACTCACGCACCTTCTCTACTGGCACAGCGTGCATCAATCCGTGCGTACCGCAATAGATGATAGCCACCTGCTCGCCTACAGGCATCGGTGAATACTGAGGCTGTATGAGGAGCTGGTTGTTCTTACGTCCGCGGTCAATAGTCATGGCTGTAACGGCATCCATGTCGCTTGAGAACTTGGAGAACGCCTCAAGCTCGCGATACTGAGCCATATCGATCTTCAGCGTACCGGCCACCTTCTTCATACTCTTGATCTGAGCCGAGCCACCTACACGTGATACGGAGATACCTACGTTGACGGCAGGACGGAAGCCCTGGTTGAAGAGGTCACTCTCGAGGTAGATCTGACCGTCGGTGATAGAGATAACGTTGGTCGGGATATAAGCCGACACGTCGCCAGCCTGTGTCTCGATGATAGGAAGCGCGGTGAGCGAACCACCACCCTTCACGTGTCCCTTCATACATTCCGGCAGGTCGTTCATCTGCTCTGCCACCTCCTGCTGGTCGTTGATGCGTGCAGCACGCTCCAACAGACGGCTGTGCAGGTAGAACACGTCGCCCGGGTAAGCCTCACGTCCAGAAGGACGGCGCAGGATGAGCGACACCTCACGGTAGGCAACAGCCTGCTTCGAGAGGTCGTCGTACACTACGAGAGCCGAGTAGCCACGGTCGCGGAAGTACTCGCCGATAGCCGCACCGGCGAACGGTGCGTAGTACTGCATGGCAGCCGGGTCGGCAGCCGTAGCCGCAACAACGATGGTATAAGGCATAGCACCATGCTGCTTCAAGTTCTCAACAAGAGCCGCAACGGTAGATGCCTTCTGTCCGATTGCCACATATATACAATATACGGGCTTACCAGCCTCGTAGAAACTCTTCTGGTTGATGATAGTGTCGACAGCAATGGCAGTCTTACCGGTCTGACGGTCGCCGATGATAAGCTCACGCTGACCGCGTCCGATAGGAATCATCGAGTCGACCGACTTCAAACCTGTCTGCAGCGGTTCCTTCACCGGCTGGCGATAGATCACACCAGGAGCCTTGCGGTCCAGCGGCATCTCAAAAGAGTCGGTAAGGTCTATCTCGCCCTTGCCATCAATGGCCTGGCCAAGAGGATTGATGACACGACCGAGCATATTGTCGTTCACATTGATTGACGCAATACGCTTTGTACGCTTCACAACCATGCCCTCCTTGATGCCGTCGGTAGAACCGAGAAGCACACAACCAACGTTGTCCTCCTCAAGGTTCATCACGATAGCCATTGTGCCGTTCTCGAATTCGAGAAGCTCGTTGGCTTCAGCGTTGCGCAAACCATAGATACGCGCTACGCCATCGCTCACTTCGAGCACAGTGCCCACCTCGTCGAACTTGTTGCCGTTGTTAAGGCCTTTAAGCTGCTCGAGGAGCACCTGTGACACTTCGCTTGGTTTAATTTTATCTGACATAGAAATTAATCTTTATTTAATTAAGCTGCGACAATATGGTGTTGAGCTGCGACTTCACGCTTGCGTCCATGCGATAGGTGTCGTACTCGAGTACGAATCCGCCTATGAGTTCGGGCTTTACATTGGTCTTAAACTCAACAGTGCCATTTGTCTTACTTTCTACCAACCGACGCAACTTAGCCTCTGTCTGCGAGTCGAGAGTTGTGGCGGTAGTTAATTTAGCACTAATTAGATTGTTATGCTTTCTGTACAACGTAATAAACGAGTTAGCTATAAATTGCATGATACGCTCACGTCCCTCCTTCAGTACGAGTCCGAAGAACGTACGTGTGAGTTCGCATGAAGCGCCACCTGCCGCAGCTATCAGCAAGTCTCCCTTCTGCTGTCTCGACAGCATCGGATTGTCTATGGTAGCCTTGAACTGCGGCACCTTGGCATAGCTTTCCAATACCGTGAGCATATCGTTGTACACACGGTCGGACACACCTGCCTCAATGCCAGCCTTAAGCAAGGCTCGAGCATATCTTACCGATATTAATCCTAAATCCATAGCCTACACTTATTTATTATTTAATGTAACCTCGTCAAGCATCTGATTAATATAATCCATCTGTGCTGCATCAGTGCCGAGCTTCTTTCTGAGAATCTTCTCCGAAACCTCAACACTCAATATGGCTACTTGCTCGCGGAGCTCGCTGATAGCAGCTTGCTTCTGCGCCTCGATTTCGGCTTTCGCCTCACCAAGGATGCGTGCACTCTCCTCTCGCGCCTTCTCCTGAGCTTTCTCCACAATAGCATCACGAGTGGTAGCAGCCTCTTTCAGTATAGAGGCTTGCTTCTCTCGTGCTTCCTGAAGCATAGCCTCGCTCTCTTGCTTGATGTTCTCGAGTTGTGAAGCGGCCTGTTCTGCCTTCTTCAAGCTCTCGTTGATGTACTTGCTGCGCTTGTCGACCATTGCAATAATGGCAGGGAAACCCTTGCGCGACAGTACGAAGTAGACCACCAGGAATGCCAGCAGCATCCAAAAGAGGAGTCCGAGTTCAGGAGTTAGTATTGATGGTAATTTATCAAAATTCATTTGCTATAATTTACACGATGACCTGTTCCTACTTGATAAGGAAGGCGCAAGCTACGATGGCAAACAAAGCACAACCCTCTACGAAAGCAGAGGTAAGAATCATGTTTGTCTGGATTTTGCCAGTAGCCTCTGGCTGACGAGCGATAGCATCCATTGCGCTGCTACCAATCTTACCAATACCCAAACCTGCGCCGATTGTTGCAATACCTGCTCCGAGACCGCAGCCCAGCTGTGCCAGACCTTCAGCAGCCAAAAGTGATGAAATAATCATAGTTCTTTAGTTTTTTAAATTATTATTTTTTACTGTTAATATTTATTCTCTTAAGCTTTTAAGCCTCTGCCTCCTCGTCTTTCTGAGCCAGTCCGATGAAGACCGCACTCAGCAGCGTGAAGACATAAGCCTGAATGAATGCTACAAGCACCTCAAGCATGTTCATGAACAGCATCATGATGACGCTCACGGTGTTCAGTCCGATGCCATAACCAACGCCCATCGACCATCCGAGGAAGATGACGCAAGTGAAGCTAAGGATAATGGCGTGTCCTGCCATCATGTTGGCAAAGAGACGCACCATGAGAGCGAACGGCTTTGTAAACACGCCGAAGAACTCTATCACTGGCATCAATGGCATCGGAGCCTTCAGAAACACCGGTACGTGCGGCCAGAAGATATCCTTCCAGTACTCCTTGTTGCCGAACAGGTTGATAGCAATCATCGTACACAATGCGAGGAAGAACGTCACGTTGATGTTACCCGTTACGTTCGCTCCGCCCGGGAATATCGGGAGAAGTCCCAACAAGTTGGTTGTGAAGATGAAGAAGAACACTGTGAGCAAGTATGGAGCGAACGGCTTGAAGCGTTTCTCGCCGATTGCTGCCTTGATAACATCATCGTAGATAGTCATAACGAACATCTCCATCAAACCGACAAATCCTCTCGGAGCCTCGCTCTTCTCGTCTCTGTTCTTGTACCAATGTGCACAATAGAGGAACACCGCAATGAGCACGAACACAACAATCCATATCTGTGCTACGGTTTTTGTTATGCTCAGGTCGAGCGGTCTTACGCTTGTGCCGTCGGGCATCTTCTCGTAGATCTTGCCATGATGCTCAGCGTCAAAGAAGTAGTTGGCGGGCATATTCTCCGCAGTACACAGCGTCCAGTCGCCTGTAGCCGAACTGCGTACGATTATAGGCAATGGTATGCTTAGACTCTTTCCTTCATACGAAGCGATATGCCACTCGTATGAGTCGGAAAGGTGCTCAAGAACCATCTCTGGTATGTCGATCTGTCCCTCTTTCTGATGCGAGGCGTTAGCCGCGAGTGGCATGAGCATCACCACCAGGATTACGATTAATGACCTTATCTGTTTCATTATTTTATTTGTTTTCATTGTCACACGATGTGTGAGAATTTGATATGCGCGCGAAGAACACTGAGTGGTGTATCATTATGGTAAAATAGTAACCCATGAACACCAAGCAGTACTCCATCATCGTGTCACGACCTACCACGAAGTAGCACACAACTAAGGTTGCCAATGCCAACAACATACGAAAGCCCGACACTGCGGTGTAGAATGTGGGCAAGCCGTCGTCGCCTGCCTGTCGCACCTTGCCCCATACGAGAGCATCGACTGCCTCCACCACCACTGCGAACGACAATGCGACAATGGTAGGCACCGTAAGGTTGCCTACGTTTGTCAGCAATGAGAGCAGTGTGGGTATCAGCGTGACAACTGCCAGGAGGCAAAGCGACTGCAGTATGTATCGGCGACTGATGCCTTTGATTTCTTCTTTCAACATGTCATTGTACGTTTCGTCAGAGTTCAACACAGATATTCACGTTGTTCTTCTGCACTTCGACGAAACCACCGTTAACCATCTGTTCGTGTCTGCCTTCAGAGTCTTGATAGACCAGCCTTCCCTTTTCGAGTGTGGAGATGATAGGCGCGTGGTTGACGAGGATTTCGAACTCGCCGCTTGTGCCGGGAACGACAACGCGCTCCACTGCTCCGTCAAATACCACCTTTTCGGGGAAAACGATTTTCAAATTCAAACTCATAGATACAAAACATTAATGATGATGTTAACCCTTGGCTGCCTCAAGCAGTCGCTTACCCTTAGCAATAGCGTCCTCGATGGTTCCCACGTTGAGGAATGCCTGCTCTGGCAGGTTGTCTACCTCTCCGTCGAGAATCATGTTGAAGCCCTTGATGGTGTCTTCGATAGAAACCATCACGCCCGGTATGCCGGTGAACTGCTCGGCTACGGCGAACGGCTGTGAGAGGAAGCGCTGAACGCGACGTGCGCGGTTCACGGTGAGTTTGTCCTCGTCAGAGAGTTCGTCCATACCAAGGATGGCGATGATGTCCTGCAACTCCTTGTAGCGTTGCAAAATCTGCTTCACGCGCTGTGCACACTCGTAGTGAGCTTTGCCCACGATGAGCGGGTCGAGGATACGCGATGTAGAGCCTAATGGGTCGACAGCTGGATAGATACCAAGCTCGGTAATCTTACGCGAGAGCTCGGTTGTTGCGTCGAGGTGTGTAAATGTTGTGGCAGGAGCAGGGTCGGTCAAGTCGTCGGCAGGCACATACACCGCCTGTACTGATGTGATAGAACCCTTCTTTGTAGAAGTGATGCGCTCCTGCATCTTACCCATCTCGCTGGCAAGTGTAGGCTGATAACCCACAGCCGACGGCATACGGCCGAGCAGAGCCGACACCTCAGAACCTGCCTGTGTAAAGCGGAAGATGTTGTCGATGAAGAACATGATGTCGGCTGCTTCGCCGTCCTTGCCTCCATGGTCGCGGAACTCTTCTGCCACGGTAAGTCCTGAGAGCGCAACAGAAGCACGTGCTCCTGGCGGCTCGTTCATCTGTCCGTAGACAAGTGTCGCCTGACTCTTCTTTAGTTCCTCTGGGTCGACGAGCGAGAGGTCCCATTTGCCCTCCTCCATCGCCTTTCTGAACTTCTCGCCGTAGCGTATTACGCCCGACTCAAGCATGTCGCGGATAAGGTCGTTGCCCTCACGTGTACGCTCGCCTACGCCGGCGAACACCGAGTAGCCGTTGTGTCCCTTGGCGATGTTGTTGATAAGCTCCATGATGAGCACGGTCTTGCCTACGCCGGCACCGCCGAACAGACCGATCTTACCACCCTTCATGTAAGGCTCGAGGAGGTCGATGACCTTGATACCCGTAGCGAGCATCTCCTTGTGTGTAGACAGGTCTTCGAACTTCGGAGCCTCGCGGTGGATAGGATAAGCGCCCTCCATATCGAGCTTGCTCATACCATCAATAGGCTGACCGATTACGTTCATCATACGGCCCTTGATTTGTTCACCTGCCGGCATAAGGATAGCGTTGCCTGTAGGCACCACTTCCAAACCGCGTTGCAAACCGTCGGTGTTGTCCATTGCTACGCAACGAACCGTGTCCTCACCGATGTGCTGCTGAACCTCAATGATAAGCTCCTGTCCGTTAGGACGCTTGAGCTTCAGCGCTTCGTGTATTTTAGGCAGTACCTCTTCTGCGTTCTTACCAGCCGTATCGAAGTAAACGTCGATAACCGGACCGATAATCTGTGAGATGTGCCCATTGAGTTGTGACATACTATATTTATTTAAATTTTTAATTCCGCTGCAAATATAACAACTATATCGTTATAGAAAAAACTATTTAATATTTATTGTACTTTCTTGCACCAAATCAACCAATACCGTGGTGGGTTTTTACCACTATTGTTAGATACTGAGCTCGTCGAGCACCTGGATGAGTTTGCGGTCGAACGGCTTGTCACTGCGGATAGCCTCGCTCAGTGGCACGTAGACAATCTCGTTGTTGCGCACGCCGATCATCACGTTGCGTTGTCCCTGCATGATTGCTTCGATAGCGCCAACGCCGGTGCGCGATGCGAGGATGCGGTCGTGTGCCGACGGGCGTCCGCCGCGCTGCAAGTGGCCGAGAATAGACACGCGCACGTCGTACTGCGGGAACTCGTTGCGCACGCGCTCTGCGTAGTACATGGCACCGCACTTCGGGCTTTCAGACACTATGACGATGCAGCTCTTCTTCGACTTGCGTATGCCGCGCTCCATGAAGCGTGCCAACTGGTCGACGTCGGTAGAGTCCTCGGGGATGATTGCAGCCTCAGCGCCGCTTGCGATGGCTGAGTTCTGTGCGAGGAAGCCTGCGTCGCGGCCCATCACTTCGATGAAGAAGATGCGCTCGTGGCTCTGCGCTGTGTCGCGGATGCGGTCTACACACTCTACGATAGTGTTCATTGTGGTGTCATATCCGATTGTAGAGTCGGTGCCGTAGAGGTCGTTGTCGATTGTGCCGGGCAGACCGATGCAGCAGACGTCGTACTTCTTGGCGAACTCCATTGCGCCGGTGAGCGAGCCGTTACCGCCTATGACGACGAGGGCATCGATGCCGTGTGCCTGCATCTGCTGGTAAGCCTTCTCCTTGCCTTCGTCGGTCATGAACTCCTTTGAGCGCGCTGTCTTCAGGATTGTACCGCCCGACATGATGATGCCGCTCACGTTCTCTGTAGTGAAGTCTTCTATCTCGCCATTGATAAGTCCGTCGTATCCTCGATAGATGCCTTTTATATTATATCCGTTACAAATACCTGCACGTGTCACCGCTCTGATGGCGGCGTTCATTCCCGGTGCATCGCCACCTGAGGTGAGCACACCGATTGTCTTTATTCTTGCCATTGTTATCAAATTATTATATTGGTTTGGGTTCTTTTTTCACCTTATTATATATATAGCGAGCTCTCCCCGCCTTACATCAGCATGATGTACATAGCGACGAGTCCTACAGTGGCAGCTGCGAATGCCACCAAGCCCACATTTCTGAAGTACCAGCCGAGCGGTATGCGCTCCATCTTCATCAGCGCCAATCCGGTGATGCTTCCGATACACAGGATATTGCCGCCTACCGCCGAGGCGTATGCCATCATCTTCCAGAACGCACCGTTTTGCGCATACACTGTCGCCTGCACGCTGTCAGCCACATCGCGCAGCGACACCATCGTCATGAGCGACATAAAGTTGTCGAGCACGCTGCTGAGCATCTGTGTGAAAAATCCGAGCACGAGCAGATTGCTCATGTATCGGTCAACTAACTGCGCCATGTACGCTGCCACACCGGTCTCTCTCACGAAACCTACGATGAGCATTATGCCGAGCACGAAGAGCATCATCTGTATCACGCCGTACTGCAACACGCGCGGCACACGACGTTGTATCATCTCGTCGGTGTTCATCAGTTTGCGGTTCACAATCTCGTTCACTATCCACAGAACGCAGAGCACGCAGAGTGCTCCGAGGAACGGACTGAGCTTCGTGATGCTGTGGAACGTGGGGATGAACCATAGTCCGCCGATGCCCACGAAGAGCATCACGACGCGCTGCCATACGTTCAGACGTGTGTCGTCGCCACGATACGGGAGCACTATCCATTGTGTCTCGATGCGTGTAGGTAGCTGTCTGCCTATCCAGAAGATGGGCACGAGCCACGCTATGAGACAGGGCAGAGCCATCGAAGCCGAGAAGTTGGAGGCGGTGACGGCACCCATATTCCACAGAACGATGCCCGAAGGGTCGCCGATAACGGTGAGCGCACCGCCACAGTTGGCGGATATCACTATCGCACAACCGAGCAGCACGCGCTGCCGCTGCCGTATCACGACATCGTGCATAATGGTGAGCATCATAACGGTTGTGGTGAGGTTGTCGAGGTTGGCTGATATGAGGAACGTCACAACGGAGAGTGTCCACAGCATACGCTGACTGCTACGTGTGCGCAGCAGCTGTGAAATAAAGTCGAAGCATCCGTTGTTCTGCAATATCTCTACGATAACCATCGTAGCAAGCAAAAAGAGCACTATCTCTGAAGCCTTGCCTACATACTTGAGAAACACGTTGTAGGCTATGAACTGCTTCACGTCTGCCGACGACGACTCGGCTCCACCGAGGAACGTAGCATAGTCGACAGCGTGCTGCCCCATCACAAAGTCGGCACCGAAACAGACATAGAGTATCCAGCCGAGTGTACCTACAAAGATGGCAACCGCAGCTTTGTTGATATTGGTGTACTTTTCTGTAGCAATCAGAAGAGAACCAATAATTAATACCGTAACGATTAATAGTATCATAATGTAGCCTTCCTACAAAGGTTTTAGTGATTGCAAAGGTACAAAAATCTTTGGATTATACAAGATTTCATTCTTTTTTTATATAAAAAGCAGTAACTTTGTAGCACTAACATCAATTTTAAAACACACATTATATGGCATACTGGTTTGTTTTCTGTCGTGGAGACGTGCTTCTGGAAAGACGCACCGACGGCACTCACACCATTCCGAGTGGCGAGCAGCCTCCCATCGGCGTGACATCAGACACTCACATCCTTAACGTTTCGCCTATGGACGACGGCACCCCGGTGAAGACTTTCGCCATCGACGAGGTGGAGGGCGACCCGCGCTACGAGATGTGCGGACTGCGCCAATCGTTCTACAAACTCCCGCTGCCGCTCTATCTAAAGGCAGGCAAGGCGCAGGAGCTACTCTACTGGGACCGCAACACTCGTTTCTGTGGCGTATGCGGTGCGCCGATGGAGATGGACACCGACATATCGAAGCGATGCCCCAACTGCGGCAAGACAGTGTGGCCGCAGCTCGCCACGGCTATCATCGTGCTCATCAACCGCGGCGACGACCTGCTGCTGGTGCACGCGCGCAACTTCAAGACCGATTTCTACGGCTGCATAGCCGGATTCGTAGAGACGGGCGAGTCGCTCGAAGAGGCGGTCAGACGTGAAGTGATGGAGGAGACGCAACTCAAGATAAAGAACCTGCGCTACTTCAAGTCGCAGCCCTGGCCCTACCCTTGCGGACTGATGGTGGGCTTCTTCGCCGAATACGAGAGTGGCGAGCTGAAGCTACAGGACGAGGAACTCTCGCGCGGCGGATGGTTCAACAAGCACTCGCTGCCCACGATACCCGAGAAGCTAAGTCTGGCACGTATGCTTATCGACGAGTGGCTGGAGAGGAATATGTAGAGGCGAAGGTTGACATAGCTAATTGCAGGAGCCTACGGCGCGTAGCGGAAAGCTAATACCGTAGGTTCCTACAGCCAAAAGTTCACGTTAAGTCATCGGATACCGAACGCAATCTGATCGGACGGCGGACGCAATCTGATCGGGCGACGGACGCAATCCGATCGGGCGGCGGACGCAATCCGATGACAAAAGTAGGGCTGCGACATCAGAAAAGACACACCGAGAGACAGACATCGGTTTAATTTTTGACTCATAAAACACGATACGAACATGAAACAGATAGGTTGGGGATTTATAGGTTGCGGAGAAGTGACCGAGAAGAAGTCGGGACCGGCATTTAACGAGGTGCCCGGCTCGAAAGTTGTGGCGGTGATGAGCCGCAACGAAGCGAAAGCGAAGTCGTACGCCAAGCGACACGACATAAAGCGATGGTACACCGACCCGCAACAACTCATCGACGACCCGGAGGTGACAGCGGTATATATCGCTACGCCACCATCGAGCCATGCCACCTTCGCCATCATGGCGATGAAGGCGGGCAAGCCTGTGTACATCGAGAAACCGTTGGCAGCGAGCTACGAGGACTGCGCACGCATCAACCGCATCAGCGAGATAACGGGCGTGCCGTGCTTCGTGGCTTACTATCGTCGCTATCTGCCTTACTTCAAAAAGGTGAAGCAGATCATAGACTCGGGCGAGATCGGCACGGTGACGAACGTGCAGATACGCTTCTCGGTGCCACCACGCGACCTCGACTACAGCGACTCGCACAACCTGCCGTGGCGTCTGCAGCCCGACATAGCTGGCGCAGGCTACTTCTACGACCTTGCACCGCATCAGCTCGACTTGCTGCAGGAGATATTCGGCATCATCACACGTGCTCATGGCTACTGCTCTAATCGTGCGCATCTGTACAAGGCGGAGGACACGATAAGTGCGTGCTTCTACTTCGAGAACGGACTGCCGGGCAGCGGTTCATGGTGCTTCGTGGGCCACAAGAGCGCAAAGGAGGACTGCATAGAGGTGATTGGCGAGAAGGGAATGCTCTCGTTCTCGGTGTACAACTACGACCCTATACAGCTCGTGACGAGCAATGGGAAAACGAGCATCGTTGTGCCCAATCCGCCATACGTGCAACTACCTATCATCAAAGCCGTTATAGAGCATCTACAGGGCACAGGCATCTGCACCTGTACGAGCGTGAGTGCTACGCCCGTAAACTGGGTAATGGATCGCATCTTGGGCAAACTGTAATACTTAAACTACAACATCCATAGATACATAATGAGACTATACGCCGTCATACTCTGCCTTGCTATACACGCAAGCATACAGACCTCAGCACAGACACCTGCCGACAGCTGCGGCATGGTGACTTCAACTGACTCTGCCGCTACGTACGTAGTAGACGACACGTTGGCGACAGACTCAATCACAACGCCTGCACCGCAAAAGAAAACACCGTTTTTCAAGAAGGTGGGAAACGCATTCGTGCGTCTGTTCGAGTGGTTCTCGGACGTGGACACCACCTATATCGAACCGCAGAAGTACAACTATGCAGCGATGATACAGAACACCAACACCTACGAACGCTATCGCATAACAAGCTCGCAGGGCAACGACTTCACGTTCGCTCCCGAACCGAAGATAAAGTTCGGGCCTTACTTCGGTTGGCGTTGGTTGTTCCTCGGCTACACAGTAGACTTCAACGAATTGGGTAAAAAGAGTAGAAGTACGGAGTTCGACTTGAGCCTGTACACTGGCATGTTTGGCATCGACCTGTTCTACCGCAAAACGGGAAGCAACTACAAGATTTCGTACGCAAGCTTCGACTCTAACAACTCTATCAACACGCGCCCACTTAAGAACATCGATTTCGACGGCATCAACGTAGGCATCAAGGGCTTCAACCTCTATTATATCTTCAATCATCGACGCTTCTCCTACCCTGCCGCATTCAGTCAGAGCACCATACAACGCCGCTCAAGCGGTTCGTGGCTCTGCGGATTGGGCTATACAAAGCACTCGCTGAAGATAGACTGGGACAAGCTCTACACCACCGTTGCCAACCGTTTGGGCGAGGACGTGGCGAAACGATACATGGACAGCAACCTGAAGATGAAGGAGATAAAATACACCGACCTTTCCGTGTCGTGCGGATACGCTTACAACTGGGCGTTCGCTCACAACTGGTTGGCGGCGGCTTCACTGTCGATGGCGTTAGGCTACAAGAACGCTACTGGCAATGAAAACAGCGACGTGCTCTCGTTCCACGACTTCAGCATGGACAACTTCAACATCGACGGCGTGGGACGCTTCGGCATCGTGTGGAACAACATGAGATGGTTCGCCGGCATGAGCGCCATCGTACACTCGTACAACTACAAGAAACCTCGATTTTCAACGAATAGTATGTTCGGAAGTCTGAACATATACTTCGGATTTAACTTCAACAGGAAGAAGTAACACTATACATTAAACACAGACAGCATGAAATCAATCGTATTCACAATAATAGCCGCAGCAATGCTAACCACGCAGTGCTATGCTGCGACGAACGACAGCGCACTCGTGATGCAACACATCGCAAAGGCACAAAAATACCGCACATCTATGCCAACGACAACCAATGCCGACATACAGCGCCGGAAGCTGCTGCTACATATAGCACGCGGTTTTCTGGGCATACCATACGTGGCAAAGACGCTGGAGGTAAACCCAAAGGAGAGTCTTGTGGTCAATCTGCGCCAGCTCGACTGCACCACATACGTAGAAAACGTGCTCGCCGTGTACGAGTGCGTAAAGAACAACCGCACCTCCTACGCCGACTATCTCTACTTCCTGCGTATGATACGCTACGTTGGCGGCACGGTGTCCTACCCTACGCGTCAGCATTACTTCACTGAGTGGATAGAGGAGAACACTAAGAAGGGTTTCGTGCGCGAAGTGAACGCACCGAACCCACCATTCAACACCCGACAAACGCTCCGCATCAACTTCATGAGTACGCATACGGAGGCATACCCGATGCTGAAAAACAATCCTGAAATGGTGAAACCGATAGCCCAAATGGAGCAACGCCTGTCGGGCAAGACATATATGTACATACCGAAGGGCGACATCAAAAACACCAGACTGCTGCGGTCGGTGATACACGACGGCGACATCATTGCCATCATAACAAAGAAAAAGGGACTCGACACGTCGCACATCGGCATCGCCGTGTGGCACAAGGACGGACTGCACATGCTGAACGCATCACAGATACACAAGAAGGTGGTGGAGGAACCGATGACACTGCACGACTACATGCAGAAACATCCGTCACAGGTGGGCATCAGAATAGCACGAATCAACTGATCACCCTCAGGGGGTGCACTTGTCTCAAGTGCACCAACAAAGTTGCATAATGATTAAGTTCAGGGGGTGCACTTGTCTCCGCTCGGCTTTGCCGCTTGCCAGAGCAAGAAGTGCACCCACTGAGTTGTGTAATGATTAAATTCTGATGGTGCACTTGAGACAAGTGCACCCCCTAAGAGAAAATCACCCCAACGCATCCTTAATATTCCGCATAAGCCCAGCATACTTCGCACGCTTCACCGCACTACCCTTGAACAGCTTGCGATATTCCTCTTCCGTAAGCTTGAGCCAGTCCTCACGCTTCATCGCAAGCAATTCGTCGGAAGGCTGCAGCTCGGGGGTCGTATTGGGCACAGCGAACCTATTCCACGGACAAGCCGACTGACAGCGGTCGCAGCCATAGATATAAGGAGCGAGCTTTGAAGCAAGATCTTCCGGAATATCACCACGATTTTCTATCGTCTGATAGTTCAGACATAGCCTGCCGTCGAACTTACAGGTTTCGCCGTCAGCGTTGCGCTGCAACGCCTGTGTAGGACAAGCCTCGACACAGCGGTTGCACGTGCCACAACGCGAGTGCATCGGCTCGTCGTACTCCACTTCTACGGGCAGAAACAGCTCGCCAAGAAAGAACATCGAACCAGCGCGAGGGATGATGAGCTGATGATTGCGCCCTATCCAACCCAATCCGGCACGCACAGCCCAATAACGTTCGAGCACGGGGGCGGAGTCGCAGAAAGCACGTACTTGATCGTTCAACTCCAATCCGAGACGCTCTGCCAATTGGGAGAGCTTCTGCTTCACAACATCATGATAGTCCTTACCCAAGGCATACGACGCGAATTGAGGCGCATCTGAGGGCATACAGCGCGACGGGGCGTAGTTGAGTGCCACCGACACAATACTGCGCACACCTGGCACAAGCAGACGCGGATCGAAACGCTTGTCGGGATAGTTCTCAAGATAAGCCATGCTGCCGTTGCAGCCCTCAGCTATCCAACGACGATAGCTATCGACGACACTTTGCTCCACGGCATCCGCCTGCGCTATGCCACAAGCAAAAAAGCCGAGACTTGCTGCCTCGGCTTTTATTTGTTCAGATGTTATGGTTGTTGTCATAATATCAAATAGTTCTGCAGTTCCTATTAGTCGAAAACCTTAAAGCTATAGCCTTGCTCCTTTAGCCATTGCAGCGAACGCGGCAAAGCAGTATGCAGCTTCTCGATACTCTTCAGCGAGTCGTGGAACGTGATGATTGAGCCGTTGCGGGCGTAACGCTTCACATTCTCCACTACATCATCGGCAGTGAGCCACTTTGAGTAGTCGCGCGTCACAAGATCCCACATCACGATGCGATACTTGCGGCGCAGCCACAAATACTCGGCGTGACTCATACAGCCGTGCGGCGGACGAAACAGGTGAGAGCCTATCAGCTCGTTGGCGCGGTTGGTGTCCTTCACGTATGTGCTGGTAAGATGCTTAAATCCTCCCAAGTGATGATACGTGTGGTTGCCCACCTGGTGTCCGTCAGCCACTATCTGCTTGTATAGTTCGGGGTACTTGCGCACGTTATCGCCCACCATGAAGAAGGTAGCGTGTATTCCGAACTCCTTCAGCGTTTGGAGAATGAATGGGGTCGACTCGGGTATCGGTCCGTCATCAAACGTGAGATACACCGAATGGTCGTTATGATCCATTCTCCACGACGCTCTCGGATAGAGCCATCGAAGCCATATTGATGGTTGTTCTATAAACATTATTACCTATTTATTCTCCGTCGTACGGTGCGCCTCCTTTTGCCTGATATACAGCATAGAGGGCATTAACTGTCTTCAAACGCTGATCGGCGAGCGAATGATCACAAGCCTGTGTTATGTCAGCGATATTCTGCATGATGTAGAGCTGACGAAGAACGTCGTTCTGCGACATCATAAAGCGCGAACCTGTGAGCTGCAAGTAGTAGTCGGCATAACTCTTTGCGTCTGCCCACACCTTGTTAAGAATGCGTGCGGCATCCGCTTTCTTGCCGATAAGGGCATAAGCGCGAGCCATATCAGCCGCTCCAGACAAGAATGTGTATGGCACATTGTATTCGGGGAGCACCTTCTCTGCCTTGCGAAGCACCTTCTCTGCCTTTGCATTCTGACCCTCAGCAATAAGCTGCATAGCAAGCTGAGCAAGCAAATGGCGGTGGGTGTAGCACATACGCATCACAGTCTCGTCGATGTAAAGACCGGGTTTGTCGAGTCCGCCCCACTTGAAGCGGTTCATCACATTATTATAAACCTTCTCTGTGTCGAAGTTCTTTGCACCTGGTGCCTTAGTATTGAACGGAGTAATGCGGTAAGCTAAGCCCTCCTGCACAAAGTTGTCGCCGAGATTCATGTAGTTGTCTGAACCTACAGTTGTAGCTACATACAACGGACGCTCCCAGTTGCACTGCGCGAGCATCTCAAGCATCATCATATCGTTCTTGTAGATAGCACGCTTGCCTGCAAGCGAGATGACCATACGATCGGGGATGGTGTCGCTTGCCATCATCATTCCTGAACGACGCACTGCCTCCTTATCAATAGTGATATAAAGCGTGTCGGTCGGAATAACATGCGTGTCGTTGTCCTTAGAGCGCACCCAGTACTTCATTATGTTCTTCACCTCGAACGGCTCGTCGCCGAAAGCAGCACGCGCCTCCTTCGGATACTCGCGGTAGAAATCGAGAAGCTGCTGCTTCATAGCTGGTCTAACCTCAATGTAGTCGTTAGTACCCGAACAGAAGTCTATACGCGGCCATGTGATAGGCACAGAAGGCGAATCGTAAGCCGGACGCTTCATTTGGTCGATATACCAATCGGTCTGCAGATAAGAGAGGTTGCAGACACGCGCATCGGTGCGCACGCCCTCCGTCTCCTGGTTGTACCAGAGTGGGAAGGTATCGTTGTCGCCGTTTGTGAAGATGATCGGGTTACCCTTGTCCTGCAATGTCATCATATAGTTCTGACCGAAGTCGCGGCAGGTGTAACGTCCGCTGCGGTCGTGATCGTCCCATGTCTGCGATGCCATCTGTATAGGTACGAGCAGACAGGCTACGCCTACAACGCCTGCAACGGCTACATCATTGCCCTTGAGTTTTTTCTTGAGCATATCGTAGATAGCCAGCACACCGAGACCGCACCAAATGGCGTATGCGTAGAACGAACCAGCATAAGCGTAGTCGCGCTCACGTGGCTGCTGCGGAGTCTGGTTAAGGTAGAGCACGATGGCAAGACCTGTCATAAAGAACAAGAAGAACACTACCCAGAACTGGCGGATGCCGCGCTGACCACGCCATGCCTGCCAGAACAGACCGATAAGTCCGAGCAGCAGAGGCAGACAGTAGAACACGTTGTGACCCTTGTTAGCCTTCAATTCTGCTGGCATTTTGCTTTGGTCGCCAAGCATCCAGTCGTCGATGAACGAGATACCTGTAATCCAGTTGCCATGCTCTGGCTCGCCATTGCCTTGAATATCATTCTGACGTCCGGCGAAGTTCCACATGAAGTAGCGCCAGTACATGAAGTTGCACTGATAAGAGAGGAAGAAGCGAATGTTCTCCATCTGAGTAGGCATCTTCACCATCACGGGCTCGCCGCAGCGGTCGTAAGGCACCTGAGTACCATCAACGCCTCCCATCCAGTTCTCGTAAGCACTAGCATGAGCCGAAGAGTGCATACGTGGGAATAGCATATTCTGAGCGTAGATGAGCTTATCCTTGTGCGAAACCACGAAATAAGAGTCTTTCTCACCCTCAGAAGCCTTCTCCTTGCGCTGCCAGATAGCAGCACCTTCCTTGTGCTTCGGCACGCACATATTGCCATCGACGTCGTAAGCCACCTGCGAAGTGTAAGCCTGTCCATAGAGCAACGGCGAGTCGCCGTACTGGTCGCGGCTCAGATAAGAGCCGAGAGTGAACACATCCTCTGGTGAGTTCTGATCCATCGGAGGGTTAGCAGCCGAGCGGATAACGATGACAGCGTAGCTCGAATAGCCGATCATAAGCATCAGCATACAGAGCAGAGCGGTGTTCTTGAAGCGTGCAGTAACCACAGGAACGAGGTCCTTGCCTATCTTCTTGCGATAGTTCAAACCGAAATACAGAGCTACGAGTATTACTAAGCCCAAGAGACCTGCACCCCAGGTCATTCCGCGGAACGGTATGCCGAGCATACCTACCGAGAGAACGAACGAGATATTCTGATGCTTGAAACTCTTGTCAACATACGACTCATAGATAGCCCAAATGACAATGGCTACGAGCAGCACTATATAGATAATCTCGCCAGTGTTGAACGGACATCCGAGGGTGTTCACGAACAGAAGTTCGAACCATCCGGCTACGGTGATGATGCCAGGAACGACACCATAGAGCACGGCTGCAACGAGCACGAACGAGCCAACAAGAGCAAGTAACGAGCCTTTAAGTTCGATGTGTGGGAAGCGTCGATAACAGTAGACAAGTACGATGGCAGGCAGACAAAGCAGGTTCAACAGGTGAACACCTATTGAAAGACCTGTCATGTATGCGATAAGCACCAACCAACGGTCGCTGTGAGGCTCATCGGCGTGGTCTTCCCACTTCAAGATAAGCCAGAAAACGATAGCTGTGAATGCTGACGAATAGGCGTAAACTTCACCTTCTACCGCCGAGAACCAGAATGTATCTGAGAATGTGTAGATGAGTGCGCCTACCAAGCCTGATGCCTGAATAGCAATAAGCTTACCGAGAGTCATCTCACTCCAATCCTTCAGAATAAGCTTGCGCGCAAGATGCGTGATACTCCAGAACAGGAACAGGATTGTGGTAGCACTGAGCAACGCACTCATAGTGTTCACCATACGCGCAACCTGCGACGGATCGCTCGCAAACTGCGAGAACAGGTTTGCGGTAAGCATAAAGAAAGGTGCTCCTGGCGGATGACCTACTTCGAGTTTGTAACCCGTTGTAATAAATTCAGGACAGTCCCAGAAACTGGCTGTCGGCTCAATCGTAGAACAATACACGAAGGCTGCCACGAAGAACGTGAGCCAGCCAAGCACATTGTTCACTAATTTGTACTGTTTCATTGAATATTTATATAATATTTGTTTATGCTACCTTTTAATTAGTGTGCGCAAGCACTTTTATCAATTATATTTAGTAAGGTGCAAAGATACAAATTATTATTATTACAAGAAAACAGTTAATGTTATTTAACCTGCGCTCGGCACGAACGTTTCCCAGGTCTGATCGTCATAAAAAACACGTATTTCGGTTATTCGACGCTGCTTTACCTCGCAACTTTTCATCGCAAAACCTGCAACATCACCACTTTTCGTAGCATAGTCTGATATGGATTGATTAACAGGTGAGTTGTCGGCGTTATTTTGTTCTGTTTTTAATGCCGAATCGTAATCAATCAACAGGTCGTTTTCTGACCCATTTTCACCATTCGATTGTTCTGCCTCTTCATCACGCTTCACGAGCATGTCTCCCTTACCGAACATCAACCAGTCGGTAGAGATCTGCGGGAAGCGACTCTTTATCGCGTCAACTATAGCCAGAGTGGGGCGAGTGCGTCCGGTGAAAATACTACTCAAAGTAGCTGGAGCTATTTTCAACTGATCAGCGAAATCCTGTTGAGTGGTTCGCTGCATCTCCATAATTTTCTTAATTCTATCCTTCATTTTATAGTTACTTTTTACGTGAGACATACCCAAAAAGTGCTTTTTGGTCGCTTTTTCGTTGCATTTACAAAGTTAAACATATAAATCGAGATATACAAACTTTCAAATTAATATTTTAATATCAATATTTTTATTTACATTTACAAAGTCAATGTTATAAATTATATTTTACTTCATGCTTTATAGATTTGTAGACACACATTGCTGAATTGGGGCATTTTATATATATAAGAATACGTTTAACATTTCGTATTAAATAACTGATTTTATTTTACTTACATAGCACATATACACAAACAAATAATATGCAAATGCACGGATACGCCTGTATTTCACAAAAACAAACAAGTTTTTGTGTAACACAAAGTATTATCGTGCACTTTTTCAAGCACTTACATCAATTTATCCGACTCGCATTAATATCATTACCACACTTGTATAGTATGGATTTGTGAATTTCAAAGCACAAATACACAAAGTTATACGATTTACATTTACATATCCACTTGCGCCTTTGTGGGTTTACAAACACATATTTACTCATAATTTACGTGTGTAAATATGCAATTCTTTATGTTAAGGTTTACGAAACGTGAATATTGAAGTGTCGAAAATAGCGATTTTTTGCATTTCTGAAAAAATACGAACGAGGATAAAAGCAGCTCAAAAAACAGCCACGTATAAGGGCACAAAAATAGCCTAACTCCTATGAATTGTAAGGAATTAGGCTAAAAAATAAGGTCTTTCAGAATTTCTATTTTAGAGAAAAACAGCTACAATAACCAGCTATTTTAGTGCAAAATGAAGAAGATTAGCTCCCTCATTAGGTCGTCTGTGGAGGTATTCAGACTGTCTAAACCCTTACTTTTGGCGTCTGTTTCTCTTATTTTGGCTAAAATCTGGAGAGTCTTCATTGCACTAAAATTGCGCATCCCTACCCTATAGTCTTTCAATCCCCACACCGATTTTAGTTCCAGAAATGCAGCGAGGTTATTGTCGTTGTTTTTATCGGGTGCATAGAATGCCACCATGAGATTTTGGAAGTAGGTATAGAGCAACGGCAGACACGAAAAGAGCGACCCTGCTTTGGGATTTTTATCGAAGTACTTCACAATTTGGTTTGCCTTGAACACATTGCGCTCTATGATAGCAGTCTTTAGTTCAAAAATGTTAAATTCCTTGCTCACTCCGATTTCGCGCTCCACAACATCCGGTGTCACTCGCCTATCGTCATCCGGAAGCGAGATCATAACCTTGTCGAGTTCCGAAATGAGTCGACTGAGGTCGGCTCCGATATGCTCAGCTATCATCGCAGCCGATTTCGTGTCTATTGCCACATGATTTTTCTTCAGATACGCCTCGATGAACGCCGGAAGCTCATAATCGCGCTTTTTCTTGCTCTCGAACACCACTCCAACAGCCTCCGCCTTGCCCACAACCTTCTTTCGGCGGTCGATAGTGCCATTTTTGTAGGCTATAACAAGCACCGTAGACGCCAAAGGCTTCTCAAAATAGCGTTCCAAAGCATCGAGCGACTTCAGTCCTTGCGCCTCCTTCACGATTACTACGCGATGCGCAGCCGGCATGACGGGGTATCCCTTTGCCATGTCTACCACTTGCGCCGCCGTAGTGTCTGCGCCGAACACAACCGTCTGATTAAAGTCGCGGTCGTCGGGATCAAGCACATTGTCTGCTATGTAATCGGTTATTCGGTCGATATAGTACGACTCGTCGCCCATAAGCACGTACACTGGGGCGTATTTCTTAGCTTTGAGGTCGCGCATAATGGTCTCGAATGTGACCGATGATTTCTTTTCTGCCATAATTATAATATAATAAGGTGTAAAAATACGCAAAATTCAGTATCTTTGCATAAAATAGGCTGCATCTCAGCAATTCAAGCAAGCTTGATTGCACTCGATTTGCACTATTTTTGCATAAGCAAAATTACAAAAATGATTCGATTAAACCTACCATCTTTCGAAATAAAGTTGTCGGGCACTAAAGAACAGCCTCGCATCTTCGATGTTCTGCGCCATCGCTACGTGGCACTGACACCCGAAGAATGGGTGCGCCAGCACTTCGTCCACTATCTGATAGAACACAAAGGCTACCCCGCTGCCCTCATGGCCAACGAGATGAGCCTCAGCATCGGCAACAAGAAACTGCGCGCCGATAGCGTGCTGTACAACCGCCATCTGCAGCCGCGTATGATAATGGAATACAAGGCGCCTACGATAGAAATAACGCAGAAGGTGTTTGAGCAGATTGCAGCTTACAACCTGTTGCTACACGTAGACTACCTCGTGGTGAGCAACGGTTTACAGCATTACTGTTGCAAAATAGACTACGAAAAGCGCAACTACAACTTCCTGCAGGACATCCCGAGTTATGAAAGCATAGCGAACGATTGACTTGCAAACAAAGCAAAAGTCATCGTTCACCGGACGCAATCTGATCGGGCGGCGAACGCAATCTGATTGGATGGCGAACGCAATCTGATTGGACGGCGGACGCAATCTGATCGGACGGCGAACGCAATCTGATCGGACGGCGAACGCAATCCACCGATAAACAGCAAACAAAACCACTATAAAACACATACAATTATGAAAAGAAACATCATCACAACAGCACTTGCGGCAATAGCCACGTGCGCAGTTGCGCAGAACCAGAACATCGCCTATCAGGACCAGAACGTGCGCTTCACCGTGATTACCGACGGAGCAATACGCATGGAATACACACCCGACGGACAGTTTCTTGACAGCAAGTCGTTCATAGCCGTAGACCGTAGCTACCCTGCCGCAGCATACAAGGTGAAGAACACGCCGAAAACCGTCACTATATCTACCGACCGCTTCGTCCTGTCGTACACCAAAGGCAGCGGAATGTTCAACGAGAAGAATCTTCGCATCTCTTCAACGAAGACGAAGCGGAAGACCGACGGCAAGCAGAAAGCCAACAACCCATACACCACCTCGTTCAGCTGGCATCCGGGACTGAAAGACGATGCCAATCTGAAGGGAACCTACCGCACACTCGACGGCTACGATGGCGACACGCACCTCGACTCGCACAAGATGCCGCTCGAAGACGGACTCCTCTCGCGCAACGGATGGACATTCATCGACGACTCCAACGGATATGTGTTCGACGACTCCGACTGGCAGTGGGTGAACCACCGACCGAACGAGGGAAAGACACAGGACTGGTATTTCCTCGCCTACGGACACGACTACAAGAAGGCACTGCGCGACTATACCGAGTTTGCGGGCAAGGTGCCACTGCCGCCGCGCTACGCCTTCGGCTACTGGTGGTCGCGCTACAGGACGTACAGCGACAACGAGCTGCGCAACCTCGTCACAAAGATGCACAACTACGACATTCCGCTCGACGTGCTCGTCGTAGATATGGACTGGCACTATGCCGAACCCTCACGCGGTGGCTGGACAGGCTACTCCTGGAACCGACGCCTGTTTCCCTCGCCTAAGGGCTTCCTGCAGTGGGCTAAGCAGCAGAATCTGCAGACCACACTCAACCTGCATCCTGCCGACGGAATAAAACCCGATGAGGATTGCTACCCAGCGATGGCACAGTGGATGGGCATGAACCCCGACGAGAAGAAGACTATAGAGTGGACGGCATCCGACAAGCACTTCATGCAGGGCTGGTACGAGAAGGTGCTGCACCCGATGGAGAAGGACGGTGTCGACTTCTGGTGGCTCGACTGGCAGCAGTGGGGCAACGACAAACAATTCCCCAACCTCAGCAACACGTGGTGGATCAACTACACTACGTTCACCGACATGGAGCGCAACCGCGACACGCGCCCTATGCTCTACCACCGTTGGGGCGGACTGGGCAACCACCGCTATCAGATAGGCTTCTCGGGCGATGCCATAATAAGCTGGAAATCGCTCGACTTCCAGCCTTATTTCAACTCTACAGCGTCTAACGTGCTCTACGGCTACTGGAGCCACGACATGGGCGGACACATGGGTGCCCACTCTATCGACCCCGAGATGTACATACGCTGGATGCAATTCGGTGCGTTCAGCCCTATTCTGCGCACCCACTCCACAAAGGATGCCGGACTCAATAAAGAGCCGTGGGTGTTCGCCGACCGCGAACGCGACATCCTGCACGACATAATACGCCAGCGCTACCAGTTCGCACCTTATATATATAGCATGGCACGACGCACCTACGACGATGCCCTGCCGCTCTGTCGCCCGATGTACTACGACTACCCTGAGAGCGAGGAGGCTTACGCCAACCGCAACGAGTATATGTTCGGCGACAACGTGCTTGTCTACCCCATCACAAGCCCTATGCACGACGGCATCTCCACACAACAGGTGTGGCTGCCAGATGGCTGCGACTGGTACGAACTCTCGTCGGGTACGCTCTTACGTGGCGGACAGACCGTTGAGCGCAAATTCCAGCTCGACGAATACCCCGTCTACGTAAAGGCAGGCTCTGTTCTGCCCGAATACGGCAAGGTGGAGAACCTCAGCAGCACGAGCGAACCGATAACCGTAGCCGTATATCCGGGCAAGGGCGACAGCAGTTTCACGCTCTACGAGGACAACGGCAACGATAAAGACTACGCCAGCGAGTACGCCACCACGCTGCTCACCAAGCGCACGCTCAACGACAGCACCATAGCCGTAACCATCGGTGCGCGCAAGGGCACGTACAAGGATATGCCCGCCAACCGTCGCTACACACTTAAACTGGTGGCATCGACTGTGCCCGCCAGCATGAAGATAGACGGCACAGAGACGGCTTACACATACGACGGCAACAACCTCTCGGTGCTCATCGACATACCCGATACCGACTGCGCGAAGGAGAAGATCGTCACCATTGCGTTCCCGAAGAACGCCACGCCTGTTGCAGACGGACTCATCGGCAAGTTCCGCCACATACAGCAGGGATGCGTAGCCGTCAAGAGTCGCACACCGGGCTTCGTGTTCAACGAGCAGTTAGGCACAATGGAGTCGACAGGCGTAGCCATCAGCTACGCTCCACAGGAGGCAGAGCAGCGCATCGAAGCGTTCCGCCGCAACTATGCCAACCTGAAGCAGGTGTTGTTGGAGAGCGGCATGGAAGAAGCAGAAACAGACAAATTTATACAAAAAGCTTATTAATACAACAAACAACAAAACATGGGAATTGGAAGATGGATTGGCGGTTTTCTCGGCTTTATCAACGGCGGACCGCTTGGAGCACTTGCCGGCTACGCCATAGGCTGGCTCTTTGATAAGGGAGCCGAAGGCTTTAGCGACAACGCCGACAACACGTTCGACAACGGCACGTACAGAAACAGCAACGCATACGGCGGCTATTCAGCCCAGCAGCAGTATGAGGGACAGCGCAACTCGTTCCTCTTCTCGCTGCTCGTGCTCGCCTCGTACATCATGAAAGCCGACGGCAGGGTGATGCACTCCGAAATGGAGCTTGTGCGCAACTTCCTGCGCCGCAACTTCGGCGAGATAGCCGTGCGCGAGGGCGAAGAGATACTCCTGCGCCTTTTCGAGCGTCAGAAGCAGATGGGCGAAGCAGCGTTCAAGAACACCATACGCGAGTCGTGCGCCGAGATAGCGCAGCACATGGACTACTCGCAGCGTCTGCAACTGCTCAACTTCCTCGTGCTCATAGCGCAAGCCGACGGCACCGTGCCGCAGAACGAGATCGACGCCCTGCACTTCGTGGCTGCCAGTCTCGGTATCTCCGCCGAAGACCTCAGCTCGATGCTCAACCTCTCTTCGGGCGGCAACAGCCTCGAAGCCGCATACAAGGTGCTCGGCATCGCCCCTTCAGCTACCGACGACGAGGTGAAGGCTGCCTACCGCCGTATGGCACTGAAGCACCACCCCGACCGCGTGGCTACGCTCGGCGACGACGTGCGCAAGGCTGCCGAGAAGAAGTTCCAGGAGATAAACGCCGCAAAGGAGACCATATACAAAGCAAGAGGGCTGTGATTTGCATCACAACCCCCTTGTACATACTTTTTCGATATAACTGGTCAAATAAGTGATTACGAGATAAATTCCGCCAAAAGATGTGATTCTATCGGATTTAATTTGTAACTTTGTCATATGCTAGCAAATACTTACTCGGTTGTGTTGCAGCACCAAGTTAAGTGAAAATCCTGACATATGCAAGTCTTTGTAAACAAATGTTTGTCAAGGACTTGCATTTATAACAAATAATTAAGCTGCGAATTTAATGAACACTAATTAAAACCAATGATGATGAAGGCTAATATTTTACGAAAGGGTATGATGCTCGTGGGTGCGCTCACGCTGAGTTTTTCAATCGCTCACGCCACCGACTGGCTTGAGAAAGGTGGAGTGGGGAAGCAAGATGCAAGTGAGGCATCGCTACAGATGCCGCTGCATTTTGAGACAGGCTACACCCAGTTTCTCGACGATAGCGAGGACGCAGACACAAAAATCGTTACGCCAGTGAGTTGCGGTGTGTATGGCATCAGCACCGACGGCACCGTTTACACACTTCGCTACATTGATGGTGGCACCATTGGTGGCAAAAATGCGTGGAAGGTGGCTGACTTCACCCGAATCCCCCGTATGGAGAAGGAGGGGCTGATTATGTATAAGAACGACAACACTCAGCAGCTCTACCTTATTAAGCCTACCGGCGCGGTGGAGGCTCTGCCCAAGAAATATGTGAATGCCACCAACTTTGTTGACGGCATTGCCGCCGTGGCTACTGCCACTTCGGGCTATGCGTTGAACTGGACTTTCATCGACCGCAGTTTGAAGCCATTCGCCCCAGGTGTGGTGACACAGCCGATGCAGTTTGGCAAAAATCAATTCACCATTGCTCCGCTTCGTGGCAGTATGCGTGCCGTGTATGTGCCTAACGAGAACGGTTTTGATGGCAGTTGGGGATTCATGAACGGATTGGGAAAAATCGTGATTAAGCCACAATATAGGGAAGTGCGCTCATTCTCCGACAGCATGGCGCTGGTGGTTGAGAAAAACGACGATTTCTATTTTATTGATGTTACGGGGCGCAAATGCTTTGAGCCGAGGAAGGTGGACGAGAACATTTTCCCATCGTCGGTGAGCGACTACGACGGTGGTTTATGCACCATCGCCCCAATGGGGATAGGCGATAATTTCTATGCGCGCTACTACACCACATCGGGCAAGTTGAGCGGTGTGGCATTGTGGGGTTCGGCGCTCCATAACGGTAAGGGATATATGCGCTTTATCGACGAGGCTGAAAACGAGGAATTTCCTTCTGTCCTTATTATCCAGCCCAGCGTTGAGGGCTACGATAAAACTAAAGGCATGAGAATTGAAGCCGACCTACACACCGCAATGTGGGGCACACCATGGTACGACGAGGCAGATGTGGCACACTTCTCCGAAACCGAAACCTCGGAAGTGGGTGTTGGTTCGCACTACTGCTTCCCATGGACGATTGGTGCATTCAGCACCGACGGCTACGCCCCTGCCACCATCGTTTCGCCCAACGGCGACGTCACCTTCGAGGGCCTCATCGACCGCCAAGGCAAATTCCGCGTCGTCTACAAAGTGTATTGATTTAGAAATTAGAAGTTAGAAATTTAATATATTCTTGATATATAGGGCTTTTGTGCTACATTGGCACTCATAAATAAAGGGGCTGTGTCAAAATAGGCGCAGCCTCTTTTACCATATACACACAACAGCTGCAAAGGATATGCCTACTCTATCGTTGCCGACTATTTCATAAATAAAGATAATAAGAAAGCGAAAGATTATCTTGACAGCGCATTATACTACAGCAAGGATGCGGTATCATATAGAGTTGCAGGTTACTACAACAACGCTTTAGGAAACGATGCCAAGGCAGAAGAGATGTGGAAGAAATCCATTGATTGCGACCCGAACTATCTGACTCAAGCAGAAACATGTGAAAAGATAGCGGCTTTATATTACAAAAGAGGCGATTTGAAAAATTACACCCTTTATATGTCGAAGATGTCGGAGGCTAAAGACAGTCTTTATACAAGAAAAAAGAAATATAACATGAGCGAATTGCAGTCGAACATAAATTCGTCACTCTCAATGAAAGACTTGCTGGACACCATAACATCTGCATCTATGGGCATACTTATTATTATATTATTATGTATAGTGGTATTCTCGTTAATGCTACACAGAACAAGAAAGAGGCTGATCGCAGTACACAATAGACTGAAAGCAGAAAAACAAAGTCTGGAACAAGCTAAGGCGCAGATTAAGTCGCTTAAAAAGGAAAGTGCAAAGAAATCGGACAGGATAGAGAGGCTGAACAACGACATAATGGTGGCGTCACAAAGCAGCGCAGCGAACGCACGATGCGGCAAGGAACTATACCACCATATCAAGAACGGCGGCACAACCGTGACGTGGACTAAGCAAGACTACGAGCTGTGCATGGCTTACTGCAAGATAGAGTTTGCGGAGACAATGGCGGAGATTGAACGCTGCTACGGCAAGATTGCTCCTCGAAAACAGCTTATCATGCTGCTGCAACACCTCAACTACGACTACGCTGCCATCGGCAGGGTACTCGGCATAAACAGCGACTCTGTAAGAAAGAACATTGCACGCATCACGCCGCTTACGAAATAAGCGTGATGCGCGCAAGGCTACCAAGACTTTTTATAACCCAGGACACTCTACATCGCCGAACACAAGACGCTCGCCTTCGCTGCACGCCTTGTTCTTGTCTGTAACCTTTTTGCCCGAACAGCGAAGCTTGCTACAATATACAGATCCGCCGCCAGACACAATCTTATCGAACTTAGCCGCTGTACCTGAGAACTCAATGCTGCCTGCACCCGAAACGTTGCACAACAGCGTGCCTGTGCAACGCACATCAGCCGAAGCACTGCCCGAACCACTCACATGGAACGCTGCATCATTTGCATTCAGCTGCTTTATATCTACACTGCCAGCGCCCGACACAAAAAACTCTACTTTGTCGGCATTCATCTTGTCGACTCTCAAACTTCCACTGCCTTGACATAGGAAACGGTTTATGTTCGGCGCTGTTACATATACTACTATAACGTTTTTCCGAACACGTATATACGGCACTCCGTTGACAAACACCTCGCCATGTTTTACGTCATCCACCCTCTCCAGCGAGGAAAGAAACCAGGCATTGACGCTCTTGACAGAGATGACAAGCATGTCGCCCACCACCTTACAGTCGGCTATATCCGCAATGCTATCCAGCAATGCTCTTTCTGCCACCACTCTCACCTTATATTCGTCGCCCTGCTCGTAGACCACATTACAGTTTTTCGTAATGCTTAATGCGCTGAACGGCTTTACATCCTTGCAAACCCTTTCACCTAATACTCTCGTGCCATCAGAGCCGCTTGCCAATGCCGATATCAGGCATACAAGCAGCGTTAATAACATTTTATTCATAATTCTTTGTTTTTAAGATTTTTGCTCCCTGCTTAATATCCCAAGCGCGACGTATCCACGCTTCTTGCGTTCTGCTCCTTGAAGTTGCGGAACTTGTACGTGAACGAAAGGAAGATGCTGCGACGGTAGAAGCGTACGTCGGTAGTCTGACGCTGTGTATAGAACTTCTCCTTCATCAGCGGCATACCGCTCTCGAAGATGTCCGACACGTTAAGCGCCACTACGGCATGATTCTTCAGGAACTGGCACTTCAAACCCGCATCCAGATTCCACTGGCGGCTGTAGTTCCACAGACCGACAATGGTAGGCGTGCGGAAGAAGGCGTTGACATCAAGAGCCACCATGGGCTTGCGCGAAAAGGTGAACGTGTTGGAGAGGTTGAGCATTGTAGCCCACTTGCTGCGGTCGAACGAGTAGCCATACCAGTCGCTGCTCTTGTAGCGGTCCTTATAGCACGTGAGCACATAGTTGGCATTATACCACTTGCCGATGCTGACGGGCACTGTCGCCGTCAACTGCAAAGATGAGGTATAGTCGATGTTGAAGTTCTTTGACACCATTTCGAGGCGGTCGGGATTCTGGTATGTCTGTCCTGTTATGAAGTTGTTCACGCGATAGTAGCTCACCGTGAAGGTGTAGCGGTTGTTGAAGACGTAGATGCCCTGCAGGATGTTATAATCCATGGGACGAAGGTCGGGGTTGCCGATGCTAACCGTGTACTCGTCGCTGCGCTGCTCGTACTCCTGCTTCTCCCAGTAGGAAGGGAACTGGCGTGTCTTGCTGTACTGCAGCATCATGATATGCTTCGGCGTGAACACGTATGTAAGCGAGGCTGTAGGCAGCACCGCACCACATTCGTAGTCGTTGATCTTGTAATACTGTCCTATCATGTGGAAATAGTAGCTGAGCTTCTGCTTGAACAGCGTGCCCGACAGCCCCGCATAACCATTGGCGGTATGCTCGTCGTTAGACGAACTGATGTCGAAGCTGCCTGCTCCGCCGTTCAGAATGTCGTCATTCTTCTGCCGGTTGCCGGTCTTGGAGTAGGCGTATGTCGCTCCAACCGAGAAGCGTGCCGTCTTCCAGAGAGGAAATCCCCAGTCGGCACTGAAGTTGAAGCGGTCGGAGGTCTGCTTGCGCCAGTAGGAGTAAGCCGTCGGGTTCTCATACTTCTCGTAGTTCATGCCCTGTATTCCGTCGTTCGAGTAGCTCATATAGTTGGCATCGAGTCTCAGCTGCTTCAGCACATACGCCAGATGCAGGTTGTGCATGTACGAATTGCCGGAGGTGGTGTAGTTGGAATTGCTAAAATAGCTGTTTGTCGTTCTGCCCTTCGTGTCGCTCTTCGGCGAGAAGCTTGCGTTGTAGCTTAGCGACACGTTGCTCTTGTCGGACACGTTGTATGTGGCGTTGGTGTATACCGCATGCGTGAGCGACGAGCTATGCGTGCGCGTGTCGACGTCTATATCATACACCTGATTGCCAACAGTGTGATGGCTGAGATATTGGGAACGGCTTATGCTCTTGGCGTCTGCGAATGTATACATACTGTACAGCGACCACTTAGGCGTGGTATAGAACAGGCTGCCCGACTCCTGAAACGTGTTGTGATGGTTGTTGAGATACGACGACTTCAGCTGACCGGTCAGCTCGCGTCCCCTGTTGTCCTTCAGCACAACGTTTATGACGGCTCCCGTAACGTGCATGTCGGGCGAAGCATTGTAAAGCAGCTCCACCTTCGACACCTTTTCGGCAGGCAGCGTCTTAAGATACTCGAGCACCGAACCGCCATTCCACACCTTGCCGTTGACAAGCACAGTGGTGGACATGGTGCCTGCCAGTGAGAGCTCATTGTCGTTCTTGCACAAAATGCCCGGCACATACTTCGCCACGTCGAAGGCACATGTCACAATGCGGCCCTTTATAATGGACGATGCGTCCGCCACTATTCTGTCTCCCTGCACATTTAGAATCGGACGCTTGCTTTTTACCACCACGTCGCCAAGAACATTGGTCTTCGTTGCCAGCACTACGTCACCCACAGCATACGACTCACACTCGGGCATCACCGTTTCATAGCCGATGCTGCTCACGATGAGGCGGAACGGCAAAGGTATGGAGTCGGCCGTCAACACGAAACGTCCGTCGGCGTCGGCTGTAGTTGCGCAAATGTTTATACTGTCCAATGTCTGGAGTGCAATGGTTGCCATCACCACCGACTGCTTCTCGCTGTCAACGATGCGACCCGTTACTGTCTGTGCCTTAGACTGCACAAACAGCAGTAACAATAATAATGTAATGAGTGTGGTTTTCTTCATAGTGGGTTGAAATTAAAGTATGTATACGCTGCAAATGTAACACAATTAATCCAACATTAGTTTTAAAAACGACTTTTATTGCTTAACAAAAAGTTCACAATACTTCATAAAACTTCATTAAATTAATAGTTTGATAGATTATAACATATTCTATATCAGTGTCTTAATATACTTATCGAAATCCTTGGCAGAACCTTTTGATTTTGTCAGTTTTTCATGCATTCTTTTGCGTGCATTAGATACATTCGGCAAAGAACTGTCTGTAAGCACAGCTATTTCGGACGGCTTAAAACCTAACCTGACAAGGATCATCACATCAAATTCGAATGGGCTAACTACAGATTTCAAAGCAAAAGTCTGCGGATAGAACTCCTCTATGTATAGTTTCAGTTGCTTCCACTCTTTTCTTGTTGCGGCTCTCGGAGTCTTGTCAACGATATGCCAGAGTAAGCTGATTATAGAGCCGTTCTGATCGTCTGTACCATCGGACGAATCGGCAGACGAACGTCCTTTTCCTTGAAGCTTTGCAACCAATTCTTTCTTCTCTTCGATAAGAGCATTTATCTTTGATTGCTGTTTAGACATCAATATGTCGAGGTCTTTCTTTCCTTGTTCGAGTGCAAGAAGGTTGTTTCTTTTTGATTCATTCTCTGCCTCCAACTGTTGTATCTGTAGCATTCTTCGTATGCGCTCCATTGATTTCTTGTGCCTTTCTCTCAAAAAAAGCAACGCCAACACAGACAACAATACGAGGAATGAGAGCACAACCGTTTTTAATCGTGTTGTGGCTTCTGCCTCCTTGCTTTTAGCCACAAGCGCCTCTGTTTCCTTACTGCTATAGTTGTATGCCGCTTGCATCTGCTGCATTCTCAACGTAGACAGTTCGACATAGGCAGAATCGTTTTCACGGCGAGCAAGCTCAGAGTATTTAGCTACGGAATCGGACAAGCCCAGCTTCTTGTAAGTTTGCGCAAGTCCTCGCAGAAACGCTTCTCTGTATTCGTGGTCGTCGGTAGAGCGCATGCCTTTCCGATAATAACCCAAAGCACCTGACACATCCGATTTAGCCAAAAGATAATTGGCTTTGTCGTTATAGTATTTTTCAAGTCCACTAACTACATTGCCCAGACTATCCACATCTCCAGAATGCTCTTCGTAAGAGCGTAATATACGACCCACCTCTTCCACCTTGCCTCTTCCGAGCAGAGTAGACACATTTGGTACAAGAACCTTTGAAGCTTCTCGTACAAGACCGTTTTTCAGGTATTCATCATGCAGCCACTCTCTCAACTTACATGCCTCGTCTCGCCGATTTTGCAAATAAAGCACATTAGCTATCTGTTCTTTTGAGAGCAACACACCAAGCGTATCCTTGTCTTTACAAGCAAAACGTACAGCCAGAGAGTAGGCAACGCCTGCCTCGTTGAAAGCAAGTTGTCTCAACAACACGTTGCCCATCTGTCCATACACACGATTGAGGAAAGCGTTGTTTTTATTGCCGTCTGTTGTGTCAGCCAACGCAACCGCCTTCTGATAATCGGCCAACGCCTCTGGATAGTTGTCAAGGTCGCGATAAACGCTTCCAAGCACATAATAGGCGGACATTTGCTCTTCAACGCTGCCGTTGTCGTCGAAATACTCCACCACTTTACGTGCCAGAGAATCAGAAGCGAACGGCTCACCGACAGAATTCTGAGCCCTTAAACGATATAGAGTCAGAAGCATACGATTATGTTGCGACATATCATTGTGGCATGACATAAAACTATCTATAGCAATAATGGCTTCAGCAGGATTCTGCTGATATAGGGTATCCATATGCGACAGAAACGCATTTGCACGACGATTGCTTCCACACGAAACAATACAAGTAAGTGTCAACAATAATATAAAGGGCTTCATTTTTTCATGCATCAGAACGTTGCACACATTATATATACGCACAACATATTTGTCATTCTTCATAATTCTTAATATTTAGATTCGTCTGCAAATATACAACTTCTTTGGAATAGCGCAAGTTTTGCCCTCTATTTTCTTCTAAATAAGCATGGATAGCGCAGCCAAAGGACTATTTACAATAAAAACTCTCGTTTTATTCGTCAATTTTATGTAAGTTTGTAATCTCAATTAAACTACAATCTGATTATAAAATCAAAAGGAGGGACAATTATGGGAACTTCGTATATAGAATTAATAGTGCGTCTTTCGCTCGCATTCGTGCTTGGCGGAATGATTGGGCTTGAGCGCGAGTATAGAGCTAAGGAAGCCGGATTTCGTACACATTTTCTTGTGGCTCTGGGCAGTGCGCTGTTCTGCGTCGTGTCGCAGTTCGGCTTCGGTATCGACCTGAAGGACTCCTCGCGCGTGGCAGCGCAAGTGGTGTCGGGCATCGGCTTCCTCGGTGCCGGAACAATCATCTTTCAGAAAAACGTCGTGCGCGGACTCACTACGGCTGCCGGACTATGGGTGACGGCTGCCATCGGACTGGCGTGCGGCACGGGTATGTTTATGGCTGCTACTATAGTAACGGCGATGATGCTGCTCGGACTGGAGGTGATAAACGCTATGATACCGCAGCTCGGCACCACAACCATCGAGATCTCCTTCTCCGCCTCCTCGATAGAGCAGGTTAGAGTGTTGATTGCGACTATGCGACATGACGGCATTGAGGTGCAGACATATCAGATAAAAGAACGACGCACATCGCAAGGCGAGTTTGTCGAGGCTAATATACAATTGAAGGTGAAGCGTGGCACGACGGACAATTTGAGGGTGATCGGTTACATGGACGGTTTTGCTGACGTCACTATCTCGGCTGTAGAGGGATAGGCGTAACGATTTGCTTGCTGAAAACAAACAAAAAGGCTGAGTTCCACATCGTTATTGGGAACTCAGCCTTTTTCCTGTACTTATAGTAGGAGGGTATGGCATCCTTGCCATACCCACGCAGCCTTTTATCTATCACCTTATAGTAGGAGGGAGGTGTGTCAAAACTCCCTTATTCTAAAAAAATCACAAAGCCCTGACTTTCACAAGCCAGGGCTTTGCT